>Ga0315296_10003775_pt1 | contig 12564 bp, 13 predicted proteins | sample YL17G14_18_MG_FD_203921 | JGI IMG/M metagenome (GOLD analysis project Ga0315296, IMG submission 203921) | Sediment microbial communities from Yellowstone Lake, YNP, Wyoming, USA - YL17G14_18 | ecosystem: Environmental > Aquatic > Freshwater > Lake > Sediment | place: USA: Wyoming | collected... | reverse complement strand
ACCCGTCCTGGAGCTCTACGATAGGTCCGTAGAAGATCCGAGGCATTCTCTCGCTCTCCGTTTCAGATACCATATACATCTCTCCTTTCGAGTCGCGTCATTTCCGTGGAGACCGCCCCGCGGCCTCCTTTTTCAAACGCGGCATGGAAAAGGAGGATTGTCAGGCTACTTGGTCATTTCGGTCATACGCGGCCGAACGGGATGGAGGTAACTTCCAGGTGCTTCGAACAGAGAAGCCTTAAGTACCACTTCTGCCAATGTCGTTGCTTGAGGCCTGACTATGAGGATGCTTGGGAGTGTCAAGATTTCGACAAACAAGCGGGTGACCGTCCCCGATGAGCTGCTGGATGCGCTCAAGATTAAGGTCGGAGATTTCGTGCTTTTCTATGAAGACAAGGGCACAGTAACTGCAAGAGGCGAGAAAGGCTAGCCGGGTAGTGCCTACCGGCATCCAGAATCAGCGTTCGGCTCTTGCTCGCGTCCGCGGTTCGGGTCCTATCGGGCCCACACCGTGGTCAAGCCAGATGGTGAGTTCCGGATTTCAATTCAATCTTGATAGAACAAGGGCAGCTCTCAAACCCCCTTATCGTTTTCCTTTGTGATTTTAACTCCCGGATCAAGGTCGAAGAAGTGGGCCCAACCGGGCCCGAATCAGTCACGAGCCAGATGCTTTATCTCGAGTCTTAATTCAGGTGCGACAGAACAAGGCCAGCTCGAAAACCTCTTTGCCCCTTTTCTCGACGATATGCTCTGTGTACTTCGTGAAGATGCAGTGCAGCCCGGGTGATGTGCCAGCAGCCCCGGCGAGCATCTCACCAGCGTACTTGAACTTCTGGTCCGTCCCGCTCATGCCAACGGGCACCCCGAAGGGCTTGTGGCTCTCGATGTGAAGATGTCCCGCGGCGAGCTGCATTATCTCCTCATCGGTCATCCTGTGCTTTTCGCCACCCGCAAGGGCACGCACCAACTCAGCAAGTCTTTCTTACCACCTCCGAAGAGCAAAACACCAATACATCAGAAATACTTGATTTGTACGTTTCCCTCCTTGATGAGCCGGAGAGCACCCGGACCTACGTAGTAGTCTGGATCGATCTCCCGGGAGTAGTTCTTCCGAATCCATCTCGCCAGTGATTCATACCATTTCCTGAACTCAGGTTCCTTTGGTATCCATCCCATTGCAGTCTCGTTCGCGTACCTGAATTCCGCCCAGAGCCGACCAGGACGGAGTATGTCCCCATCTCTGATAGTCCGATCAAACTCAATCACAGAAGCCCTCAAGCCATCAATCGTATAGTACTCCAACTTCGGCACGAACTTGGTTAGTAGCTTTCTAGATACGGTACGATTAAGGAGCCAAACCCGGGACCAGAACCTGACAGAATGTGGTTCAGGAAACACCGCTACGGGCTTGAAATCAGAGGTGGGGGACGGGTCCACGAAGAAGAGGACTTCCCCTGTCTTCTTCACAAACTCCGCAAACTGGGCCTCGTCGTCTTTGTCCATGAAAAACCTCACCTGTGCGCCCATCTGTCAGTTCTCCCCTATGGCGTGAAGTACGGCATGTATCGCACCTTCGTACCCAGAACGCTCTCGATATCTGCAATCGCCCTTAATTCTCTTGCCACTGGGTCCCCCGCCTTTGTTAGTCTTCCTACCTGATAGATTTCGAGGACCTTTCCGGTTGCAGGATCGATCGCCACTACATCCGCGAATCGTCTGACGCCAGGCCCCTTGACATAGAATTCTGTCTTCCATTTCAAGTTGCGGAGTTCGATATCAGAGACTATGTCAGCCACCTTCTGCTGGTGAGCCGGTCCGCCTAGCCTACCATACGGATTGGGCACATCATCTGCGCGCCTCGCGATGTCGGAGAGGTCCTCGCCCCTGCGGCGATGTTCTTGACCACGATTGTGGTCGCCTGGAGGATCGAGCGGATGAACGTTGCTCAAGTGCTCAGGATGTGAGGCGGATGAGATGCCGAGTGTGCTAATGAAGGACCTCATCAAAGTCTATCGAGCTAGAAGATCGGAGGTTGTCGCTCTACGAGGCCTTGACATGACCCTGAACAACGGAGAGCTTGTGGCTGTCCAGGGGCCAAGCGGATGCGGCAAGACGACGCTCCTGAACCTCGTCGGCGGGATCGACCGACCGACGGCGGGACGTATCGAGGTCGATGGCACGAACATCGTTGACTACAGCGACGCCGACTTGGTGAGGTGCCGCCGGAACCAGGTGGGGTTCGTCTTCCAGTTCTTCAACCTCGTCCCAACCCTGACCGCCGAGGAGAACATCGAGTTGCCGATGCGGTTGGCGGGCAAGAGCTCTGCGTACATGAAAGAGCGCTCTGACATGCTACTCAAGCTGGTAGACATGCAGCCCAGGGCAAACCATAAACCTGACGAGCTGTCGGGGGGAGAACAGCAGCGGATAGGGCTGGCCACGGCTCTCGCAAATGACCCTCCAATTCTGCTTGCTGATGAACCCACTGGTGAGCTGGACACGGCCAATGGACAGCAGATACTCCATCTCTTCAAGAAGCTCAGGGACGAGCACAAGAAGACGATTGTTATTGTCACCCATGATCAGCGTATCGGGCAGATAGCCGACACGGTCATGACCATAGTCGATGGCAGGATAACTGGTTCGATGTCTGGGAAGGAGTTTGCATTCAAGTCGATTCTTGCTGAAGGGTCAGGGGCATCTCCGTCTTGAAATATCTCCATGACTCCGCATACAATTCATGGTCCAACGACTAATCACTTGTAGATATCAGGTCAATTTCCGAGTTGGAGAAAGAATTCAGAGAATCTAGAGGACGGACTTAGAGCTATCACGGGAGAATTGAGGCCGTTGGACTTTATCTAGCTCTTGGTCAGCTCGGATTGGTTAGGAAAACCCTTTTTTGCAGCCCCAATGACAGAAGATCGCAGGGAAGGTTAGGCTAATCGAGCATTATCTGTGGGTAGAGAATCGAGGCATGACAGCTCTCCTTCTTCATTCGATGATTCGAACTCACGCCGTTAATCACCGGTAGATGCTGGGCTGAAACCCGGGCCCGACGAAAGGAGAAAACGGATTCGAGGACCGGGCTTTTCGCGCGTTCTGGTCCGCTTGGGTCCACTCCACTGTCAAGTCAGACAATTGTCCTCGGATTCCGGGCTACGGGATTTCTGGAGGTTTCGAGGGCTCAAGAATGTCTGCTGGAAGATTTGGTGTTTGGGTCCCTTCGGGCTCACCGCGACAGAATTGCGTAATCAAACCTATCAATTGAGCATTGTAGAGCAGTCTCATTGGAGATGTTACCACCAACAGTCTCGCGGACTCATCCAAACAGTCAAGGAAATTGTTCTCAGCATCAGAAGGCTTCCTCGTCCGAGGGAACGGACTCGGTTTGCCACAAAGAATCCTCGCATTTCACGAGTCCTCTCTTGAGAAGGAGTCGCACATTGTAATGGACTCGCTGCCGGGAAATCTCGAGTGCTACTGCAAGACTCGAAATCGACATCGGTCCTTTCGAAATCAGCTCGCTGAGTACCATGGCCTCCGTCTTCCCTAAGCATTGGTCCTTTCTGATTGGGGCACTGACACCCTGTGGATAGCAACGCCTGAGATTCCCTGATTTGGTGGATTTCACAAGCTCCAATCTCTCGAGAACCATCAAATGATAAGCTAGGGTCCCGTTTCCCACGCCAAGAGCTGACTTGAGATCGCTGAACGAACATCCCGGTTTGGCACTGATGTGGCCATAGATACGTCCCCTGTTGAAGTTGTCTAGGACTTCGGAGCCGCGAAATCGCATATAGAGAGGTACAATGAGGGACTGCACAATAATCAATGCAGACTCCGGAGACACTGCAATTGCCACGGCAACAATCAATGGCACAGCAACAGCAACAATAATAGTCCCAACAAGCCAAGGTGGCAGGACTAGCTTGCCGTCAACACCGATAGGAATTCCCGACAGGTGAGTGAATAGCACTGCCCCAGATTCCACATCCACAGTGACAAGTACGGAATATGTCACAGGATCATACCTGCTGTCAACGAAGTCCGCAATATACTCGAAACCGAACCTTATGTTGAGACTCACCGAATAGGTGAGATTGTTTGGATCACCTGGTACTGGCTGGGGATTCGACGCGACAGCAACGGGCACAAATCGCATCCCAGCGATACGGTCCGACTTGTATCTGTCATCATTCTTCACTCTTTGGAGCAGAGCAGCATCCTTCCCGACGGTCGATACGGTTTCGGAAGAGACTGTGAGGGTCACTGGCACAGTGATATGTGGTCTAGCTTGAATAGCAACAAGACGATTGCTGTAGTTGTCGAAAGTTGCTGCAACCAGATTGCAGCCAGTTAGAGGATAGCCAAAGACTTTCAAAGAAAGAATTACCGTTGTCGTATTCGCGCCGAAACCATAGTCAAAGTTCGAGCCGTAGATGTAGTCAACGTGGGATAGATTCTCGACAGGAATGCCAAGGCGTCCTGCAGTGTCCCTTGCTACGTATTCGTACTCAGATGAATCACGGGCCAAGATATCCGAAGCGGTGAAGTTGGCTATGAGAGCCAAGAAATACCCATTGTTGTTCGGTGCATTGCTATAGTACATTCTCAGGAGACTCCCATTCCCTGACAAGAAGCCGATGACCTGATATCCTTGAACGAAACCGTCAAAGGGATCTTCGAACGGCGGGGACCTGAAAATGAGCTGGACCGGGCCATTGAATGCGGTCAGGTCGATATCCTGTTGCCTCGCAAGAGTCTCCCCAAGTCCGGAGAACACCATCTCAGCTAGCTGACTTGCGTTTCGGACTTCTGACAAAGATGCATTCGGATAGATGTAATGGTATTCGATTGCCTCTTCGGAGAATTCTGTATTGATTGCAGTGGACAACGGCTGAGACCCCGGAGGTAGTGAAGACGACGCCACCAATGCCAAGAAAAGCAGGGTGATAACAGATGAGGCTTGATATGCAGATCTTCGTGTCAAGGATTGTAGATGGACGGACAGTCCAGATGCGGGGTCGCTATGTGTGATCGACTTCTTCGTCTTCTCACCTTGGCAGTCCTATCAACCCGCGGGTAGATTCTTGTTTTGGTAAGATGTTTGACGATGCCAAATGCTCCAAAACAACACAGCCAGAAAAGAGGTTTGTGGCTGGCCTCGCACTACCCTCAAGAATTGAAACCAAAGAACAGTTGTCTGGCTCGCTGCATATCCTGGTCCGGTTGGGCCCACTCTCATCCCCTGGCCAAAGCTCGATTCTTTCCATTGAGAGCTCGCATAACTGAATCCCGCAACTGATTTGGAGTGGTGAACGGTCGCTGGGCGGAGTAACCTCTATCTAAGAGCCAAACCCTTGTTGTTCATGGAGGTGTTCGGTTGGCGAAGGAGTCGTATTCGGGCCTGTATGCATGGATGTTCATTACCACGGTAGTGTACTTCTTGGTCCTGCTGTCACCTCTGCCCGGCTGGCTGAAGTACGTAGGACCGTTGACCATGGGCTTTGTGCTCTTCGTCCTAGCGTTCTCGCTGAGATTCAGCCTCGGCAATGTGGTTGCTGATCCCAAGACCGTCCTCTACAATCTCGCCCACAAGCTGAGGACCGCCCGATACCGGGTCGAAGAAGCCAATGATGAACTCATAACCCAAGTAGATTCCATGTCTGCCATCAGGATAAGGGCACGCGCATCCAAGTCTGGGACGGAACTCACATACCGTATGGATGGCACTCCGGCCGGCTGGACGGTCACGCTGATACTGGTGTTCAGCGGATACTTCGCAATTCTGATTCCCCCTGTTGTGCTATTCATGCTTCGTCGTGTAAGGCGGTGCGCACGGGAGCAGGTGGTCCCCAGCCTGGTTGCTACGCAGGTTCCCGGAGCGGACTCGACATCGCTCAGGATACACAAGGCGCTCATTGACAGCCTGTCCGAAGGCTATCGGTTGTCCTCCGAAGCCTACGAGGCAGAGAAGTCGAACTATGAAGACAATGTCATCTTCCTTGTTGTGTTGGGCTTTCTCGTGCTCGTTGGGTCTGCAATAGCATTCCTCACGATCAACACTAACGCCCGCCTTGAAGGTATTCCAGTATCGTTCCTATTGTCTGTGGCAATTGCTATTATCTTCACATTCCCTTCCGTATGGCTACTGCGCCGGAGGGTCAGGCCGCGCTTGAATGAGCTGAAGGGCTGGGCGACCAGGCTCGAAGGAGCGCTGGTTCAGGAGATCTCATCATCCAAGCCCAAGGACGAAGAACCAAGCGTTTTCGAGCTCCTTGCAGATGCGTGGAAAGATGTCCCGAAATGGTTGGAGGTCAGACGGAAGTCCGGGTTCTACCGAGAACCAGGCACTTGGCTGCTAATACTGTGTTTGGCAGGTCTCTCTTCTACGGGGCTGGTCTTCGCATTCTTCATGCTCATACAGAGCCCCTTGGCAAGTGTGATTGTTGGGGCGCCCTCAGCCGGTTTGTTGTATGTCATTCACACTCTGTACAGTGGTTCCAGAAGACGGCTAGATGAAGAGAGGGACCGCGTGTTCTCGGACTGGAATCGGAGGATCGGCGTGATGAACTCCCAGATGGAAAAACACCTGCAGGAGCTATGATGCGATGTCCGACCCTCCGGCCATGGACCGCCCAGACCTCTATGTAGTCGCGCGACTCTTGGAGCGGCTCTGGCGGGAGGATGCGCCAATGCTCAAGACGCGTTTGCAGGTCGCTGCCAAGGTCAACTACGACATCTTCAGCAGGTACCTCTCTTGGATGGTCGAACGAGGCCTCGTGGTGATCGAGAGCTCTCCCGATGCACATGCACGCGTATCCCTCACAAGGAAGGGGCAAGAGTCATACCTCAAGCTCGTGCAGTGGATCAATGAAGTGGTACGGCGCAAGATGCCCGGTTTTGAATAGCCGCCGTCGACGCAGGAACAGAGCGAGATTTCCAGCTAGTCGCTCGGGCTCAAATCCTGGTGGATGAAAAAGATGGGAAAGGGTTTCGTATCATCTCTCGCATCCTCGGCAACGGGATTTCCGAGAGCGGAAATTCTTGACGGTGAGCCAGTCGGCCTGACCCGTCCTAATCCGGTTGGGCCCACTTCTTCTTGCCAATTCATTCGGAAAAGACGATAGGGAAGGAAAGGCGACTTGGGTATTGTTTACAGTCAGGAAAATCTGGGCATTATTCCCCTGTTTTCTATTCGAGGAATTTAGCTCCCAGCTTTAATCACCTGCAAATTCCGGGTCATAATCCGGGCCTTCTCTCATTTTACTCATATCGATTTTTCTAGCATTCAAACCACGATTCTGGTCACTACTGCACAAGTTCTTGCTCGCATCCAGTATTCCTTAGGGGTAGAATCCAGGCCAAAATCCCGGCGGAAGCACCTGTTGTTCAAACAAGAATCTGAACTTGTTCAGTATCTTGCCTTCAAATGGTGCAGGATTTGAAGCTAGTCAATCCATCCGTCGCAATTGTGGATCCGGACCTGGCGATTGGACTCGACCCAAGCTCGGAAGGGTTTGTCACTCCACCATTTCGCGCCGAGAGAATAGGTACCCGCAGATCAACAGGAGGACCAAGCCATACACAGCTAGGACTCCAGCACTGAGCATCAAATGTGGGTAGAAAATGGAGGCTCCCCCTTGCGTCACGTCTTGAGGGTAGTGTCCGTACTGCAGCGAGTACTTGACTACTCCTGCAGCGAAACCAGGGACGAACCACATGTTCTCACCGCGCTCCTCGCCAGCTATCTGAACTGCCGGGAGGATCAGCATAAGCATCGCGAACGTGACAACAACCGATGGCGTGATTCCTCTTGAAACCGAACCGACGAGAAATGCGAAGGCCAGGCAGAAGAACATGTACAGAATCGCATATCCAAGAGACAAGGGAAGATATACTATCACCGACCCCAAGGTGAAGTATGAAAGACCTGCTAGCACGATGTAATAGACGAACAACGCAAGCGCCCCTCCAGACAGGCCCGAGGCGAATTTGCCAAGCATCAGAATCTCTTTTCTGACAGGGTTTGTGAAAGTGATAAAGCCCGTGCGTTCGGAGAATTCCCTGGTTATCGAATCCGAACCTAGAAAGACGGCGAGGATGGCAATGAACATCGGCATGAAGTCCAGGAGAGTGATTGCGAATTGCTCTGGCGTCGTGGAGAAGTCGTAATCCACAACGACATCAGACAGGAGAAGGTTGGGTTTGAACAGTATCGCACCAGATCCGTCGCTGAACACAAGGTACTCAGAAGGAGAGATCTGTGACCCGTTCACTTGAACAACAAATGACAATGGGTCTAGCCCCGTGGTTGTTACAAAAGCAATGCAGGTGTACTCTGGCATCAGTTCGGATGAGTATGGTTCCAGGTATAGGCGCGTTTCGCGATGTCCCGCATACGGACCATTATACGTCGTGGGAAGGGCATATGCCACCCCCGCCAGAATGATGCTGCAAACGACCACTCCAAGTAGTCTTCTTGAGCGTAGGAGCTTGAGGGTTTCGTATCTGATGACTGTGTACAGCTGTGTGGCCACGTTTGCTGAATGACCATTCTCACCATCTCGACGCAAGAAATCTATTCCCCCCTTCCCACCAATCTCATGTAGAGACTCTCAAGAGATGCATTGCTCTGGGCGTACGACTTCACTCCCAAACCTCTGTCCAGCAGATGTCTGATAACTCTTTCTTCTGTCGCGGCACTATCGCCCGCAATCAAGACCAGTATCTCTCTGTCTCCAAGCTGCGTCACCCCTCGTACGCCTTCGATCTCGGAAAGAGACTTCGCGGATGCCTCATCAAGTTGCTTCCAAAGGGAAATCTGAATGCCTTCTGAACGTGCGTCGCCTGCGATCTTGTCAATGCTGTCAAATGCCAGCATCCTGCCGTGGTTGATAATCGCAATATGGCTGCACACCTCCTGGATCTCAGCAAGCATATGGGAACTGACGAACAGGGTGGTTTCTGACGTCTTCAGCGATTTGAGTACCTCCCTTATTTCGACACGCCCCCTCGGGTCTAAACCGCTTGTGGGCTCATCAAGCATCAGGATTCTCGGTCTATGGAGTAAGCCGCAGGCAAGTGCGAGTCTCTGCTTCATGCCTTTTGAGAATCCTGCAATTGAGACGCCACCCTTCTCCTCGAGTCCGACTGTGCTCAGCACCTCGGGGATTCGTTCTCTTAGATCACCTCTATTCATCCCTCTAAGGCCTCCAAGAAATGACAGTGTCTCGGTGGGAGTGAGTACTCCGTAGAACTCAGGCACCTCCGGCACATATCCGATGATGCTAAGCGCGCGCCTGCTGTCCTTGACAATGTCCCAGTCTTCGACCATGGCCTTGCCCGAACTGGGCCTAATCAAGCCCGTCAGAATCCTCATAGTGGTTGTTTTCCCGGCACCGTTAGGACCGAGATAGCCGACGCTCAGCCCATCTTCAATTGTGATTGAAAGTCCGTCAAGAGCCCTGAATTTCCCGCCGTATGACTTGCACAGATCCTGTGTCTGAATCGCAACCATTCGAATCACCTATTTTACTATTCGTCGAATACGAACATTTCATCAATCGTCGTGTGAAGGGCTTTGGCAATATCATGAGCGAGTTTGACAGAGGGGTAGTACTTGCCGTTCTCGATGGCAAGAATCGTCTCTCTCCGCGCTCCGACCTGTTTCGCCAGGTCCTCCTGCGTCACTGATTGCCTTGCCCTGAGTTCCTTGATTCTTGTTCTCAATGAATCACCAAGAATCGGGCCTGTACAGATACGTGAGATAGGACCAGACAATGAAGAAGATCACCGGCAACGCCATCAGTCCACCGACCAAGGCTTCAGGCGCTTGATCACGAGCAGGTAACCCAAAGGCTCTTGTGTTTGAGATCACGATCGCATTGAGCAGGGCCCACCACACAATCGAAATCAAGAACGCGTAGTAACCTGCTCGAACTGCAATCATCTTGCTGCGTTCATCATTCAATGTCAATCCACGCTTGACACCCTTGTACTGCTTCGCACAAACAAAAAGCGACACGATTGTTATCCCGACAGCCCACAGCGTGCCCAAGATGATATCGCCAGGCGCTCGATTCAAAATATCCTCCTCAGAGTAATACGGCATCACAAATGCCCACGAGTATCCTACAAGAATGGCGAGAGGTACCGCAAGAAGTACAAGTTTGGTTTTCTCGTTCATAGAACCCACCTATGTGCGCTATACATAACACGATGTGCGCTATAAATAACTTGCGCAGAGCGAAGCTTTTGTTGCCATCACACTCAGATTTGTGCTCATGGTGATGGGGAAAAGAGAAGAGGTCTGAGTCGGGTTTCTGGCAACCTTCCAAAGACGCGATTCTAGACCGACTTATACCTTTGTGAGTCGAGCCAGTCAATATGGTGGGTTCTAATCCCGCAGAGTCCACCATTGTTCTCGGAAAAGCCCAAAAGCGAGGAAAGGCAAGCGATGTTCAAATCGTAACCCTCACACGTCCCGATCCTAATCAGAGGAAAAGAGCTTAATCGGGATTCCGGGCCGAAATCCGGGAGGGATCATGCCGTGCCGACGTTTGTCCCTTTCCAAGATGTCGTTCTTGATTGGTTTCTACAGAGCATGACACAGAAGGATGGAGGTCCAACAGTCTAACGCCCGAGGGGAAATGGTGCGTCCCGACCTTTCCTTCTTTGCTTCTCTGATAGGAAAGGTGCTTGTTCCACATACGAAATCATCGCACGCTAGGCTACGCGGTCCGCATTGTTCTCGCTCGCAAGAGAGTGATCCGTCTCATGTCCAGAAAGTGGAACAGGAACCGGTGGTCTCGGGATCTGCATGACAATTCGGAGAGTTCCTGTCGACTCTGCTCCCACAAGCCTCTCCGCTTGTATCTCTCCGCCGAGGAGCTGAAGAACGGATGCGAGAAACGATGCGTCCGAGAAGACTCCTCGTCTCATCCGCTCGGCGGCGTCAAAAACATCGGTCGTTGAGAGGTCCAGGTTCTCAGGCACGTAGACCTTGGAGAAGTCCACCTGAACATGCCAGAAGGGAGTCTTCTTTCGGTCCTCGATTTCGCTGATTCTCGCTGCGACAGTGACAGCATCATGTATGGAGTGCCTCGCCCCTAAATCAAGGATCTCAACGATGACATCCTCGATGCTGCCCGCCCCCGCAAAGCTGATTGGCACTCGTGCAGGAGACTCGAGGACGAGATTGAGTTTCCTTTTCGGATTCCTTTGCTCGATCAACGTCTTCCCGCTTCGGAAGGCATCTCCAAGGTCCAGGTTTGAGGCATGACCTGCAGCCAGATCTTTCACGATTTCAGACAGCTTTCTCATGCGGACAATCGAAGAAGATGCATGATCGATCTGGTTCACAATACCCATGGAGTACTTCACTATCTTGGGTGGTACCCTTTCATCCCCCGAAATCATCTCAGCGTAAGATTTCACTGGTGTGATGATGTTCGCCATGTCGTGAGAAAGGAAGTCCATGTAGGTCTGTGCTCTCGCTATGGCCTCGTCGGTCTCCCTCTTTTTCTTGGCCAAGTCCCCGAGCGCTTTGGCCAACCTCCGCTCTTCACTCGCCAACCTTTCGTAAGGTCTGGCGACTGAGGCCTCAAACAGGGCCAGGAAAATGAAAGCGAAACTGGCAAACCCGAAAACGTGGCCCGCGAGGTTCATGAGGCCATACACGTTCTTATAGAGGGTGAAAAGTGACTCCTCGAATATGGCAAGAACCATAGCCGCCATCAGGAAAGCCACCGCAGAGTCTCTCGTCTTTGTCATGAGACTCCAATACTTTAGAACGGCGGCTAGTAGAATACCCATGATCACATACTCAAGTGCCACCTTCAACTCCGTGAGTCCTACGCCTGTGACAATTAACGGCGGAAAGAGGTCTATGAACCAGGTGAAGAGAGCAATCAAGACAACCGAGAAAATCAGGAAAGATGCGAGGATTGGTTTCGGTCGAATCAATCTTGACGGATGGCTCGACGAAAGGAATAATGCGACGGCCAGAGTGGTTGCGAACGTGAGTCGAGCTGCAATCCAGAAGTATATAGGCCGGTTCACGTCTGGCTCGACAAGGCTGGGCATACCTTGGTAGCTCAATGTGTGCGCTATATGGAGTAAACCAATCGAGAGGAAAGCCGATCCTATGAACAAGCTCCGCGCGTCCTTTGCGTACTTGCGCGCTGACCAACGAACGCTGAATATACTGAAAGATACAGCAATGGTGAAAACCTCTATAGCGATGTGCATCGGCAAGAACTTCGCGCCTGCGAGTGTTGTCGCATTCTGGCTCGCGAGGAGCAGAACGGACAAGTAGGCGGCTGCGGCGACAGCCGTGATCAGCAAGAGGATTTTCACTTCTCTTCTCTTCCAGACAGGAACTGATTCCAGAGTCCGTCTAAAGCGTACCATGCCATGTCCTCTTCGAGCGGCCGATGTACAATTGCAGTCATTTACTGATATACTTGTCGAGGCGTGCCTGTATGAACCCTTGAAAAGCGCCATCCTGGAAAGGAAGAAACGTCAGCACGACATAGCCCCGTTGGAGCTCAATTCTCT
>Ga0315296_10003774_pt1 | contig 12565 bp, 20 predicted proteins | sample YL17G14_18_MG_FD_203921 | JGI IMG/M metagenome (GOLD analysis project Ga0315296, IMG submission 203921) | Sediment microbial communities from Yellowstone Lake, YNP, Wyoming, USA - YL17G14_18 | ecosystem: Environmental > Aquatic > Freshwater > Lake > Sediment | place: USA: Wyoming | collected... | reverse complement strand
AAGATAGAGCAAAAAAATACACATCGCTAACTATGGCTGGTTTATTGCGATTAAAAGACGAGCTAACCGAATACACAGGACACGTAATCATAGACGATTTAGGCGCGGAAAAAAGCGAGTGGACACGCACATCTACTATTGCGACACTTGCACACTTGGTACACACGCATAACATATACCGCATCACTCAAACGTCAGTAATACAGATAAGCGACTTCAACGGCTCAGCTGCGCTTAATATTCAGCCTGTTATGATGCAAACACTGGTACGCGACAGCGACTGGGTTGCTGTTGTACGCGACAAAGCAATAAGGCAATATCACTTACTCAGACCCATAAAACCACATAAAGGCTTACCAAACGTGAAGTTTGACTGGGGCATGAACATTGACCACGTTAAAGAACCACCAATGAAAGGCGCATTATGGTATCAACTTATCGCTGTTGGTCTAAGCCAATGGTCTTACGGCAGATGCCTCGAACACATACCGATGATGCTCAAAGCGTGCGCTGCATTAGATAACCGAGAAAAAGTCAACAACGAGGACTACCGCATCTTAGCGAAACTGATGAAACCTATGCAGCTTGAACGCTACATAATCGAGTCATACGGCTTCGAGGAAGGGCGCACGTTCAACAACAATGTGTACTGCTTACTCGTTGAATTATCAACGTGGGGCAATCCAACACTTGAAACCATCGCTGAGGACTATAAAGTCCATCCGAAGACGGTTGAGCGACTGGCGGGAACTGCACCAGACTGGTGCGCCATTCAACCTGACAGTCCTAAGCGATTAATTCCCACTGAACAAACAGAGCAAATATTTGAGCGAATAGGGGTGAATGAAAAGTGGTAAGTAAAGAAGATTGGCAAGTGATAGAACGGCTGGTAGATGATTGCGTAAATGTTGACAGTTATAACGCAGTGAAAGCATTTGCAGATTTAAATCGATACCTTGGCAAATTACGAGAGGAACGTAAGAAGGTGAAAAAAGACGAGCGCGCTTGAAACGTACCTAAAAGGCTGCAGCGAAACACGCGGGCTCGAACACATAAACGCCATACGCGCCTTACGCACGTACATACGGCTTACAAGCGAAGAGGACATAACATTGGCAATCAACCGCATAACCGACATAATGCTGCTGAAGCACATGATAGAAGCTGGAGTAAATGTACGCTTACAAAAGGCTGTACTCACGCGATACGACTTGCTGAAAAAAGAGCAGGGGGGTGAAATATAAACAATGAAATGCATATTATTCGTTGATGATAGTGATACACCAGCTACATATCACTATAACAAGTGGGCAAAAGACAAGCAGTTAGCAAAGGATGTTATAGTGCACTCTCACGTAATACAGCCGTATAATATTACAGCTGGCAGGATAATTATAATTGTATTCTTCGATGAGAAAATACACCCAGACTGGTGATTATCAAAATGATACTGAAGCTTAGAATAGGACACTGGCGCTTCACACTCACAATGTACTTAGCCACGCACACGCACGGCGTAAACTCAAACTTAGCGGACGGCAATCATATACTAATGTGGGACTTCGATGACGTGCCGCTGAAAGACGTTGACGAAGCACTCCGATTCATCCAGCGTGAATATGAACTACCGCAAATATACCTGCTGTGGTCTGGAAAAGGTAATCACTTCCTCGCATACTGCTTCAAACGCTTACGCTTTGAATATACAATCTCCATAATTGCCATGACACCTGAAGTATGCTACAACTTCTTCCGCTTCGGAGTAATGCGCAAGTACTGGACGCTGCGCATAGACAAGAAAGAAGGTCGCAAGCCTAAGCTGCTGTATATTATACCGTCTAAGGTTAAAGAGGATGTCGCACTAAGCGAATTAGAGCACTTCACGTTCTACGAAACGTGCGCAGACAACAACCCACGCAAAATAATAAGCATACCGCAAAAGAGGTATTGGAGATGAGAGAAGGTAAAACACCTGAAGAAGACATACTCAGGCTAATAGACGATTTTTCAGCTGACCTGCGCAGCGCACGCACAAAAGAAGAACTGCAAAAAATGCTTGCAGACGAACTTGACAGAGACCCAAAAGGATTAACTGACGCAGTGTGGGATTTGCTGCCAACTGAAGCGTTATACGCTGAACACGGAATACGCTCAATAGGATTCAAACACGCATGGGGCTCAGAAGCGCGCTGGGGAATACAAGGCATGTCAGGACTCTGGAGCTATGATGCTGTAGAGGCTATTCGTGAGGCGGAAGAATGGTAACTGAACACAAAAAATACGTGATGCAACAGCGCGCCAAAGCAGACAAAAAACAAGCTCGCTTAGGTGCTGACGGCAAACTGAAAATGAGCACTACACAAGTAATCACGCAAACTAAAGAAATAGACTTCACGCAGCAGGTCATGTGCCCATTCTGCCTGTACCAAGCAAAACTGCAGCGGTTTTTAGTATCTACAGCTAAAGGTATTAGTTATGGAAAAGCACAGTGCCCAGACTGCGGTAATGGCATGATGATGAAGTCGCTAACTGCTGATTGGACACCTGAGCAATACGCTGATTGGGTGTTTCCTTACGGTCACAGCGGTTTTTGGCAGAAGTGCAAGTTTGAAATGTGGAAGAAACGCTTGGCACAGATAGGCTGGGCTCAGCGTTTCTGGGATAGATACAAAGCACTTAAGGGCTCGGATGATACAGAATCTTACACTGATTATATGGAGCGCAAATCACAGGAAGATAAGCAACAATATGAGGCTGCGTATTATGAAGGGTGAACCTAAATACTTCATATACATCTGCTTATTAGAAGCGCCGTGCCCTTACAAGCGTCAGGATAAGAAGTCTAAGCTGCCAATATGCTACGCTCATAAACCTTATGATAAACCAGTATTTACGTGCAACAACCGCTACAAAACATCGTGCCATGACATAGGCATAAATAAGCCAACCATTCAAGAGATACGGTTAAGGAGGCTACAGGATTGGTGATACTTGATGCTGCAGCTGGAAACCGTACAATGTGGCAGCACAAAAACAGCAACTCAGTGATATACATAGATATGGAAAAGAAGCTTGAAGTTAAGCCGACAATATTCGCTGATAACACTCAAATCCCATTTATTGATGATTGCTGCGACACTATATTTTATGACCCGCCACATGCCTATGGCGCTTACACTTCACGACACTCACAACCAAATCGGGCACTGATGATAGCTAAATATCAGGACAAACGCGCTAATCCGCCATACTTCGGTTGGGACAAGTACAAGACGCAAATGGCGCTACTGCATCACATCTTTAACGCCCAGAAAGAATTTAATCGCATCTTAAAGGATGACGGGTTACTGTGGCTTAAGTGGAATGAAGTATGCATACACTTAGGCACAATACTACACCTGTTTGAAGATTGGACTGAGCTAATGCGTGTTTTAATGGACGCATCAATACATACTGCTGGTAAGTGTAATACTTACTGGGTTTGCTTATGTAAAAAGAAAAGGAGGGATGCGCAATCACGTCTAAGCTAATTTTAACTTCGCTATTATTGTGTGCATACGTGCTTCAACGCTGGCTAGCGCTACGGCAGCGTTACCGATTTCTGTTTCTGATGCCTTTGATGCCTTTAATATGTTTATATTCGCTAGTAATGCCCTGCGCTCTTTCTCAAGCGACACCAGCTCAACAGGAATTTCTACACTTACATCGCCGCGGGCTTTTTTTGCAGCCTCGACCACGCGGCGCATATCCCAGTAGCCCTCAGGGTCGCCAGCAGCAATAACCTTATTGATAGCTAAGATGTACCACGCTTCATTTTCATCATATCCCAAACCCTGCAGCAGCGACACACCTTCCTGTGGCGTAACCACGCCAACTTTAACACCTTTAACTATCTCAGCCTTAGTTAAATCCTTCTCAGCAGCAGTACGAGCTGGTTGCTCAGCTTTAACTATCGTAAGCATCAACCGCTTAGCCTTTTCCTCTGGTAAACCAATATTCGCAAGCAACTTCTCCATTACTGGAAACTCGGAAGGCGGTAGCAGCGTCATAGGTATGCCTAAGTCCTTTACTGCTTGGAACAGTTGATTCTGATTTATCCAGCCTTTAGAGTACATGGTCTTTAAGTCGGGCAGGTTAGAGTTGATAACGGTAAGCTGAGTTAGTAACCGAGCATCAGAAGGGCTATAATTACGTGCCGTGAAATGCGTTAGAATATCAGCTTCGCTCACAAGGTCATAATCGTATAACGCGCCTATCTGAGCATCAGTTAACTCGCGTACTTCTGGTTCAGGGAACACGTTAGCAGCCATTATTTGAACTATCAAGTCAGCATCAACCTTACTGTAATTAAGCTCAATAACTTTAGCAGTGGCTTCTTCTCTATCATACACGCCGAGGTCAATTAATCTCTGAATGTTGGCAAGCGTTAACTTGCGCGGTGTCACCTTTTCAGCTGCAGCCAATTTATCAGCTATGCGCTTCTTGCTCTGGTCAGTGTACGCATCAATAGAAGCATCAAGGTATCCGAGAGTATCAAGCGTAGCCCTAAACCACGCTTCATTACGTAATCCATTCTCAAACAGCCACTGCGCATCACTGCGAGTAAGATTCTTAGGCTCAAGAATAGACGTTTCCGTACTCTTAAGCTCGATTTCAAGGTCTCCGCGCTCAAGCCACAGTGGCACGCCTTCGGTGACAGTGCCAACAGCGACTAATGCAGCTTCAAAATCTTCTCTGGTAATGTTGCCATTTATGTACAATCGTAGATAATCGCGGCGTATAGCTTCACGTTCAGCTTCTGTGCGGTAAGCAACCATAGCGCGCCCAGCTTTCTTAGCATCCTCTTCGCTTAAACCGCCCCAGCGTCTGAAACGCACGATGTCGTCTTCCGTGTAAACCTGAACGTCAAAGCCGTAGCCCATTTCTCGTATGCTAGGCGGTTGAAACGCCACATTATAAATGTCCTCTCTCCAGCGAGGGTGCAAATCAGCAATACGCAGCAACTCCATGAACTTCTCTTTATCCCAGTAGCCACGCCGTAAGTTATCGTATGCATATTGTATTGGCATAGGCAGCCAGTGCGCTGTCCAGTAGCGGTCACTCCAGTCCTTGCTAAAACCTTTCTTAGCCATATATGTAGCGAAAATATCAGGTGCAGGTGTAACCATCTCAGGCTCCCATGCCTCACGCACAACCATCATTATTAAGTCCTGTGACGGTGGAATCAGCTCTAATAATGCTTTCATCCTTGTAATTGTACCAGCTTCATATCCAACCTTCTCAGCAATAGCCGTAAATGCAGTATCATCAATAACTCCACGCCAGCGCATCTCAAACAGCTGCCCAAAATTCTCACGAACATATTGCGATTCTCTCCAGATTCCAGCCCATCCTTTATCCATGCCGAACCAGCCGAATGAGGCTTCAAGCTGTGCATCGTCAATTAATCGTTTAGCAGCAAAATCTGCTATGCGGTAGGGCTCGGGAATCTGCACCGCTAAGTTGATTATAGCGTCAATTCTGTGCTCGTCGAACCGCGACTGGTTCAGCTGCCACTTGAAATCTTCAACTGACATTAAGCCTCTTCGGTACAGGTCGAACATTATGCCTATAGGTAAAGGTGCCTGAAATACATAATTAAGCTTATCAAGCCACTCATCACTCCAGCCGTTCAGATGTGCTAACTCTTTTAGACTATCATACGTTAAAAGTCCAATCCTGTACATTCGCCACGCTGTAGCCTCATCAGGAATGTTTGGCATTACTGTTGAGTTTACCCACCTGTCAATGTACGGGTCTATTCCAACACGCTGAATTAAACCTGAGTAGCTTCCCAGCAGCGCATTAACTCCGTTTAAAGTTTCATAGAGCGAAGCATGTATTCCACCAACTCCCTGTCCGATGCCTGCTTTCATAAGGTCAACTATGTTTACGTAGTCCTGATTAAGCGTACTTTCAATTTGCAGGGGAACATTATCTGGTGACACTGTTTTAAGATAATTGGCGAGTCCTATGTTTCTGCCGAGGTACTCGATGAGTCGCGGTTTAAGACCATCCAGCGTGGCACCAGCAAACGCTGTGAGAATCGAACTAACTATGCCTGATGCTGCAGCTCCAACGTTAGTTACCAGTAAGCCTGCTGATTCAACTCTTGCAGCTCTCGCTTGTGAATATGCCATTACTTCCCAGTAAGGTTCCTGCGGCATTACTTAGCACCTACCTTAGATTTTGGCTGTGAAGGAAACCCAAACTTCGGTGGTTCTGATGTTTCAACTATTGTTTGACCTAGTGCTGCTGCAATTTGGTCGCCTAACTTTTCGTAGTCAATGGACACCTTAAGTGCGCCATCTGCATCAATGAGTTTGTCAAGCTTTTCGTTTAGCACGGATAGTTCCAGCGCTACTGCCCAAATTCCATTAGCAGCATCCTCAACACTTGCCAGTATATCAACCATTGCTTCAACAGCAGCATCCAACACACTTTTTTCTTCACTCATTTGGTTTTACCTTCTTTTTTCATGCTTTCACTCATGTGATTAAGAAGCAATATGTCGGTTGGCAAGCTCACGCATAGGTAGATTAGCATCGCATAGAAGAACGCAGGCTTATCTGCTGAAATGCCCGCAGCAGTGTACTGCCCCAGCCAAATACCCAGATTCTTGAGTGCAAGCACCACACCGTAAACTGTTATTTTTGCCATGTCATTTCACCCCCTTTGCATCAGCTTCCTTTTAAGATTACCCAGCCGTTGTTGCTTGTGGCTGAGAGTACGCCTGTAAGAAAGATATACTTACCTTTTGGACTGAATGATATTGTTCGTGCTCCGTTTGAATCGAAGCCTAAATCAGTTGGAGTTAACGTTTGTAGCAGTACACAATCTTTGTATATTTTAAGGTTTTTAGTTGTTTTATCAATAAACGCAACGTACTTATTGGCTAGTGACTGCTTAAATATCCAGCCTAAAGTATCCGCATTAATTAAATCGCTAAGTGAACCTGTGAAGCTTGAACCTAATGTTTTGCTTGCTATGTTATAAACTTTAATGTAATCATTTGTCCAGCAAGCTACTAAAATAGCGTTTGTTTCATCACCATTAACCCATGCAGCATTTCCAGCGAAACCGCCAATTTCTGAATCGTCAAAGCTATCATACACGGCATAACTTGAATAGTCACCTTCAACAACCCCTGTCTGTATTATTATTATAGGTGATTTTCTAATTGTTACCATTTTAAACCACCAAACATCTGTATGCTGTTCCATTCTCAGTAGCGTCTATTTTTATTGTGTGTATGCTTAAACCTGCTAAGTCCATTACCTCATCAACTTCAAGGGTGATGCTTGTTTCAAATGTTACACCGTCTTTGCTTATGTCAATCTTCAAGTTACCATCACCATCGTTAGTTATGTAGCCATCGCCACCATTTCGACCCAAATCAGTATTAACTGCAAGTGTCACTTTAACGCCTGCTGTTGCTACTGTTCCCTCGTATTTCTTTGGGTTGCCTATTGTCGGTGAGGGAAAGCTTACAGTTATCGCAACGTATCGCGTATAGTCAGGTAGGTCTATGCACGACATCAGCTTACACCACTTTTATCCTGAAGATGCGCTGCAAGACACTTAAAATTTTGAGCAGCACTTCTTCAACTGGTGTGGTGCGCTCAAATGGTACAACTGTGAATGATACGCTTATTTTATGTGGGTAGCAGCCTTCGTTGTAGCCTCGCAGGTATATTTTACGTGTTGCCTCGATGAGTTCGTACTCATCTGTGATTGGAAGCGTGTAATCATCAAGCGCGTAATCAGCTTCAGCGTTGGTTGGGAAAATCTGGTGCAGCTCTTGGTCAATATGCACGTGAACAACACCGTGACAGCCCGCTGGAAAACTTATATTTACGTCTGTCAGCGTGCCCCATGCGCAGGGCATCTCTAAGCTTTCCTGTGACTGTTTGGAGTGTCCTTCCTCGAAAGTGTACTCGTAACTGTAATGTGGCATGGCACTGTACCTTTACCCTTTATCTTTTCGCGTATTTCACTATGCAATCCAAAGATGAGACGGTTCCGCCTGTAGTTCTCGCTTCAACTTTTACGCTTCTGCCTTCGATGAAAGGCACGCCAAAACTCGCGTCTGTTCCACCATCGTCTGACGCTATTAGTTTATTGAGTGCAGCAGTTCTGAAGCTCCAGTATGGGCGGTAGTTTTGCGTGCTTACAGGGTTAGCGACTCCATAAGTTAGCGTGATGCCGTCAATGGTAACTACTATCTCCAGAGGAGTCGGCTGCACCGTCCATGTGACCTTTACAAAAATGCCGTATATCATCACGTTTGCAGTTGTGTCTAAAACAGTGTAAAGTGTTCCGCTTGCAGGACTTGCTTGGCTTAATACTGCGTCTGCTTGATGCTGAAATGTAAGTTCTGTTCGTATAGTATCAAGCATATCACTGATTATCTTCAAGGCATCTGTGCCAGTTGCGAATCCTGAGCCCATTAAATCGTCAAGCATATCCTTCAATGATTTATTTGTTGCCAGCGGATTACCTGTGCCATTAACTACGAAGCGTCTTACATCATTTTCTTCTAAGCCTGTCATTCACATCACCTTATTTGCTGTCCACTTCTACGCGAATATCTTGAGTGTCACTTTCCGCTATTATCCAGAACGCAGCAGTGCTAGTGTCATTCTTATAATGTGAACCTACTGCTACTGGTATGCCATCATCAGAAGTTAAGTTCTGTGCGCTTAAAACATACACTTTAGCTGTACCATTGTTATAAGCCATGAAGAACACTCGCTTCTCGCTTTCTGAAACCAGCTGCTGTGCTTGCGTTGTCACTTTTAAGCGGTAAGTTCGAGAGGTCTTGCCCATTTGTTTTTCACTCATTATTGTTCACCTTGTTGCTCATAAAAAAAGGGAGGGAGGATGAGAGTAAGCTTGTATGCCTCTCTCGCGTCTGAACGCGAGAGCATAGTGTCTTGCTGCGCGTTTATGCGTATTCGCCTGCGCCTTGTCCGACTGCTTTTTCAAGGATTATGCGGTGTGTGTTGTCGTCTTTGTAGCCGTACCATTCGATTTCGATTGGCTTGTACGTTGCGAGGTCAAGGTACTGTGTTTCATCGTCTAGTGGCAGGTAGAAGGGTATCTCGAATGTGTGGAATAAGCCTACGCCTGTTATGATTGCTCGGTAGTTGTCGCATGTGCCTACGCCTTGTGGACACTGGTATCTGTCGCGTGAACCGCCGTTGGTAGGTGGTGTTTTGTCTCCTGTTGTGCCGTAGATGGCTGCGTATGCTATTCCTAAGACTTCAGCCCAGTGGTGGTCAGTGTATCTGGTTGTTGATGGAAGAGCGATTAGCTGAGAGTGTCCGATGCCTAAACGTCTGTGCTCGTCTCGCATTAGGTCTCTTGGGCGAGCGTCTATGATTGTTAGGGCGCGGTCTTTGAACCAGAGTTTCCAGTTGTAGTTGTCGCTTGCTGGGTCTTGCGCTACTGCTCCAGTTGTTGCAGTTAGGTCTGGGTCTAGCTGAATCATGAGTGAGCGAAGTTTGCCTGAGGTCGGCAGCTTCGGTCTAACATACGAAGCGTCAGCTGCTGGTTTTTCTGTTTCGTATTCCCACTGTTTCATAAACTTAGCGGGAACTTTCATGGCGTCTTCGATTGTGCATAGGCGTATGTCAACACAGAATACTGTTGAGTCGTGGTATGTGCTAGAGAGGTCATTTGTGATTTTCAGCTCAACTTTATCCCATTGACTAAGGTCAAGCGCGTAATCTGTATCCTTGAACTTCCTGCCGAAAAGCAGCGGTATCGTTAAATCCTGATAGGTAGCGTTGTACTCGTTCTGCTTGAACGGTGGCAGTGCACCTATCTTGCGATAGGCTTTTGCCAGTGCTTCTTCCCCTGTCATACTAAGCAGCGTTTTGTCGTTGTTGCCTATGACTTCCAGCTTGGTGATGTGGTGATGTATGTTTTCTGGCGCTGAACCTGCCATAGATGCGCCTGTTTTGTCGTAGAAGAACAGGTCTATGCTGTCTAATAGACCACTTTCAGGCAGTTCTTTGGTGTATGTGCTGTTGAGTGTTAGTACTTTCATTTTTTCGTAGCGTTGTTCTTTGAAGTACATTTCACTTCGCCTCTGTTAGGCAAGTTACAGCTTGCCTGCTGCTCGCTTCCAAGCTTCCACTACTGGCACTAGGCGTGCGTTGATGTTTGCTCTGAAGTCAAGTGTCGGTGCGGGCAGCGTAGCAACCTTAGCGGTGACAACATCGTATTTGGGTCCCCACTCTGCGCTCCACTTGTCAAGAGCTCCGCGTATTCTTTCGCCTATGATTGGTTTGCCTTTGTCAACAGCGCCTTTACGCCATTCTTCGTTTGTCATGCCTGAAATAGCCTTCTGTCTTAACTTCTGAGATACAGCCTTAGAAACGGCATCAGCGTAGTTCTTTTCAGCTGCCTCTGATTTAGCGGGAGTTAGCCAATCAGCTTTCATTACGCCTGCAGCGTATCGGTCTGGTATGTACGTGATTGCGCTTTCAAAATTTGCTTTTGCTTCTTCTTTTGTTTTGACTACCATCTTTTATTTCCCCTTTTCTTGGGCAAGATAATCTAATCTATGTTAATTTAAATATGTTTTGGTGTTTTAATTGCATTTTTCGTGTAAATGCTCAGCCTTATAAAATCAAATGAAATGATGATGATGATGATGATGATGATGATGATGTAAATATGATATGATAAGTTTGCGTTTAATTCGTATCGCTGGTTAATTTAGATAGAATTAAATATGATGATTTAAGATGCTGATAGTTAGATTATCTTATCTTAGATTAGATTAAGCAGGTTACGTTTCGTTATCATCAGGTAACGAAACGTCTGTTGCTGGAACGCCATGGTTCTCGGCGGCAGCTTCGCCTTCTTTCAACACATCGGTTTCGCGTTCTCGCTCTGCTATCCACTGTATATCAATGAGTCCTGTTGGTTTGACTTTTATTATTTTGCGCTCGAAGAAGTATTCTCCTGTGTTCATGTCGTAAGTCTTATCGTAAACTCCTAGCTCTAATTCTGTTATGTCCCAGTGTGTATCTAAGAGTACGCCTAAGTAGCGCTTGTAATTGCGCTGAGTGACTCCGCACTGCTGCCCGACGCGAGCAACGTAGTACTTAACTTCGCTTGGCACCCAGCCCCATATATTGCGGAATATCTGCAGCTCAGTCTTAAGCTTTTCTTTGCTCATTTTATTTATGTCCTCGTAAGGCCCTTTGAGTACGTATCGCACGAAATCTTGCATTGATTCGGTGTTGGTTTGCTCGCTGTCGCGCATTTGCTGCGTTATTGTTTTCTTTTCCTCGGTCATTTAACTTTCACTCTCCACTTTCGCCCATTTGTAGCCGTATATTGCATCGTTGAATCCGTCTGATTCTTGAATTATTGTTCGAGTGATGAGGTGGCATCTGCTGAGTAGTAGTATCATGTTTTGTATTGTTCCTTCTGCATAGCCTTCAAGTATGGCAGGCGCCTTTATGGCGTCTAATGTTTTAGGTTCACTGTTTGTAGCTGATTTGATTATTTCTATCAGCTTTTTTCTTTCGTTTTTACTTAAACCTGTCATGGTTTTTCATCGGGGAGGTATGAGATGTGGACTTTTATAAAGTTTTCCCCCCCCCTTGCGCCACATGATGGAGTTGTGTATTTCGTAGCACTGTGTTACCTTTATTCGGTTTCTAGCTCTAATGCGTTATCGCGTTTTGCGCGTTTAATGCTGGCTGGATGGCAGCATGACCTGTATTTGTGTTGAACAGAATTTATGTAGTACAGTTGCAGAACAATGTTTATATAGCAGGGTGTGGTTGATGCTACCAAACAAAAGGGAGGTTGAAACAAATGAAGTATGCGAAAGATGTAGAATGTAACCCTCAGGCTACTGTTAGCGTAAGCGTGTCTTGTGATGATTGCGGAGAAGAGTTAGAGATATCGCATATTGAAGCAGGTGACAAGTATCACCCAGAAAATATTTATGTAACTGTAGTGTCGCATGAGTGTAAGGTGATAACATAATGGTGCCACGTAAGTATTGTTTGGGTATGTTGCGGCGTGATTGCGCTGGCAATTGCCCAGACTACGAAGAATGTCTTAAGCGTAGTATGGAGTGCGATATAAAACATGAGAGGTAACAGGGGGTGAATGTATGTTAGGCACTGATAGAATATTATACATAAATGGGCTTAAGGCGAAAGTGAAGAAACAAAGCGATAACTTGACGAGTGTGCGGTTTGAAATTGTCGCTGCTATGCTTGAGACTGATGCCGAGCTCGTAGATTGGATTAAGATGCTGCTTGCAGCGTATTATTAGTAACCGTGTGGTTACAATATACTTTAACAGGGGTGAATGTAAGTATGAGTAAAGTTGAGAAGATGAGTGCTGTAGCTGCTGAAACAGAGTACAATAAGACGCCGACTCGTAAGATGGGTAAGTGGAAAGAGCTGTTGGAAGAGTTGCACAAGAGCGGTCAGGGTGCTAAGGTTACTGGTTTGTCGCGTGGCAGTGCGTACAGTTTAGCGAGGATAG
>Ga0315296_10003773_pt1 | contig 12566 bp, 8 predicted proteins | sample YL17G14_18_MG_FD_203921 | JGI IMG/M metagenome (GOLD analysis project Ga0315296, IMG submission 203921) | Sediment microbial communities from Yellowstone Lake, YNP, Wyoming, USA - YL17G14_18 | ecosystem: Environmental > Aquatic > Freshwater > Lake > Sediment | place: USA: Wyoming | collected... | reverse complement strand
GAGACCGCCGCGGCCTGCGCCTCCGGGATCCGCGCGGCCCTGGACGCCAAGGGGGACCGCGAAACCCAGGTCCTGGCCTGGGCAGGGGACGGGGGCACCTTCGACATCGGGATCCAGGCCCTGTCCGGGGCGGCCGAGCGGAACGACAACCTGATTTACGTCTGCTACGACAACGAGGCCTACATGAACACCGGGATCCAGCGGAGCTCGGCGACCCCCCTGGGCGCCTGGACCACGACCACCCCCGGCGGGCACCCCAAGAGCGAGCCCAAGAAGAACATGGTCGAGATCATGGCCGCCCACCGCATTCCCTACGTGGCTACGGCCACGGTGGCCTTTCCCGAAGACCTCGTGGCCAAGGTGACCAAGGCCAAGGGTTTGAAGGGCACCCGGTTCATCCACATCCTCTCCCCCTGCCCCCCGGGCTGGAAGTCCCAGAACGACGCCTCCATCCGCCTCTCCCGCTTGGCCGTGGAGTCGAGGCTCTTCCCCTTGTACGAGATCGAGAACGGGTTGAAGTACCGGCTCACTTACCAGCCCAAGGGCATCCCCGTGGACGAGTACATCAAGCAGCAGGACCGCTTCCGCCACCTCAAGGAGAAGGACCTCGCGGAGGTCCAGCGGACCGTGGACCGGGAATGGGAGCGGTTGATGTTCAAGATCAGGATGTCGGAGGTGGGGGAGAAGGCCGAGGCGGAGAGGGAGAGGAAGAGAGGGGCGAAGGGGAAGAAAAAGTAACGCCGGGGTTTTGGACGGCAAACAAGGAAGGGCGCACGACTTGTCCGCCCCTTTGTTTTTACCCTTCTTGAATATTTTGCTTGCTTTTTTCTGAAATTTGTATTACACTAATCCCACCGGGCAAGTAGCGCATCATCGCGTCACCTCCGTGAGTTGACTTTCGGGCTCCTTCTTTGTTGAGGAGGGTCGGGTGAAAGGTGTGTTCCAAATAGTTTGTTCTGTTGGGGTGAAGTCGGTAAGTGAGAAAGGAGACACCCCTGAGCAAGGGGCATAGGTCTCCTTTTGCATCTATGGGGACATTTCAGATGAAGCGCACCCTATTTTTGATTTTAGCTTTTGTTTGTATTGCTGGAACTGCCCAGGCCCGCGACAGTCTGGTCTACGAGCTTCCGTTGCTGAATCCGAACTACGACTATTACCTCAAAGTTTCCTCCTACCGCGAGACAGGGAACAACTGGACTCAGGCTCTCTCAGTGGATGGGGGATCCTACCGGGCCTTGCGCTTTGCGCCTAACCGGGTGGATACGGCCTGGATTCAGATACCTCCGCTGGCTTACGAACGGGACAGTAGGGTCATGTTTTCCCTCAAGAACGTCCAGGGGGATTATGTGACTACACTGGGGTTGACCCTTTACCAGAGGGATCCCAAGCCGAGGGGGAAAGGGGGTCCGCAGTCGAGTGAGCCGGTCGGGATGATGGCCGAAGAAATCTTTGCCGTCTACCCCAATCCCACGCCTGCCCAAGCTCGGATTGAGTACGGCCTGAAGATCCCAGGTGAGGTCAACCTTTCGGTGTTCGACGTTTTGGGTAGACTTGTTAGAACCCTGGTCAGGGGAAAACAGCCTGCCGGGTTACATAGAATGGACTGGGACGGCATGGCTCAGACGGGGGTGCGGGTGCCGAACGGTGTCTACCTTGTCCGACTTCAGTCGGCTGAGAAGACTAAAACCACCAAGGTCGTTGTAATACGTTAAATCAATATTCAGGGGGGGCAGTGGTTCTTGATTGAGCGACTGTTCTCCCCTATACCCGTTTAAGAGGTGCAATGAAAAGGGCGTTATGCCTTCTCGTTTCAATCATTGGGGTTGTTTCTTTAACCTCCGGTCTTAACTTTAAGCAAGTAAGTTATATTCCTTCCGGTGTAATTTGGAATTCTGGATATATTAAGGGGTGGGATGCTAACAACGATGGTTACCAAGATTTAATATTTAGAACGTATTTAGGAAGCCAGTGGCAAGGAACAGTGTTCTGGGGTTATCGGCCCTTTAACCGATATGTGTTTCAGGACTCGACTCGTTGGCCTCTATTTTGGGATATAGGGTATCTTGATAGCGACAGTCTCTTAGACATGTTGACTCAATATGGTGAGACTCTTGGTGTGACATACATTCGGGTGTATGAAAGCTTCAACCGAAACGAATTTCCTAAACAGCCGACTTGGACTTGGAGATACGAGTTCAATGGAAACGGGGTACAGGCGATGTACATCACGGATTTAGATCGGGACGGTCAAAACGAGATTTTAACTGGTGATACTTATGTCATCTATGTTTTTGAATGCCGAGGGGACAATAATTATCAAAAAGTGTTTTGGGATACGGTCACTATCAATCCGGATATCTGGCCGAATTTCGCCGTGGGGGACTTCGACCGCGATAGTATGATGGAGTTCGTTATTTCAGCAATCGGTGGTCGGCCTAACGTTTTGGTCTACGAATGTTCCGGGGATGATCGTTATCAGATAGTTTTTACCGATACCCTCCCCACCTTTAATATGAATGACGATGTCACCGGCCCAGACTTGGATGGCGATGGGATCTTAGAGTTTATCTTGGGAGACCTTCACGGTCGGTCTCCGATTGGGGTTGCTGGTTTGTGGATTTACGAGGCAATAGGGAACAACCAGTATGAGATAGTATATCAGGATTCGGTTCCGAATCTGACTGACCGGGGAGTTTATGCAGTCCACTCCGACTGCGGTGACGTGGATCGGGATGGAAAGCCGGAGCTGGTGTGGGCGATTGATCGGGACTGGATGGTGTACAAGTCCCCTGGGAACAACCAGTTCCAGAGGGTCTTTTCGGCTTACGGGGATAACGGGCATAATACGACGAACATCCACATCCACGACATGAACGGAAACGGGTATCCGGAGGTTATCGAGTCGGGGGGCAATGAGACCCACATCTGGGAGGTTCAGCCCGTGAAGCTGGACTTTCCCAACGGGGGAGAGTTGCTTTATGCGGACTCGCTATGTGTGATTCAGTGGCATAACGAGGACCCGTTTCGGGCGGATTCGTTTTCGCTGTTCTTCTCTGCGGACAGCGGGCTGACCTATTCACCGATTGCACTCAGAATACCTGGGACGGACAGCACGTATCTCTGGACCGTTCCTGATACGGTTTCCTCTCGTTGTTTCATCATGCTCTGGGCCTATCAGAACGCCATCGGCTGGGACTTCTCCGACGGCCCATTTACAATTCAACCTGCCTCCGGGGTTGAGGTCTTACCGTCTCACGCCTCACGCCTTACGCCTTACGTTGTGTCCCCCAATCCCTTTCTCTCCCACGCAACGATCCCCGGCCATGAAGCCGAACGCTTCGCCCTCTACGACGTTTCCGGCCGCAAGGTAGGGGTTTATAAGGGGGATAAGATCGGCTTCGGCCTCTCTGCCGGAATCTACTTCCTTAGGCCTGAGGGCCAGAACGCCAAGCTTTTGCGGATCGTGAAGTTGCGGTAAGTGGGGCCTTAAGGGCGTAATTAAAGGCGGAGGGGCGCACGGCCGTATGCGCCCCTTTCATGTTCAGGCGGGTAGGGCGGGATCTAAAGGATCCCGCTCCTATTTTGAGCCTACTTCACCACCACCGCCTTCCGCACCACAGTCTTTTCCCCGCCTTCCAGCTTCAGGAAGTAGACCCCAGCAGGGATAGTCCCCGGTTTCCAATCCAGGACCTTTCTCTCGGGTCCTCCGTTCCCTTCCCACAGCCGGGCGATGACTTGCCCCAGGACGTTGCACACGACCAATCTTCCTTGGGCATGGGCCGGGACCGAGAAGGCCAGTCGGACTCCGCTGCGCGAGGGGTTGGGGGACAGGACGGCGAGTGAGAGTTCCTTGCCTCCGAGGTTGATCGGCGAGCCGGCTTCCACGCCCCCCATGCGGGTTGAAAAGATCAGGGTCACCGAGGCTTTGGGGAACTCATAGAACAGGCTGTCATTCATGTTTGGGAACCACCCGCGATGGATAATTCCTTTGGTCCCGTTCCAAGGCGCGGCCAGGGTGGTGTCCTGACGGATGTCCCAAGCCTGGCTGTAGGGGTCCGCTTCAAATCCCGGCCAGGTCACGGTTGCGGCGTAGGTAGTGTCCAAGTTCTTGTTAACGACCATGATGGCAATGTCCCTGCGAGTCACGCTCCCATAGGCCTCTAAACCATTTCCCTGTCCCACGGCATTGGAGGTGGTTTTAAAAAGGGTGTCTCCGAAGTAGGTACGGTACAGTTCGAAGACCCAGGAGGCCATCCTCCGGCTTGTGGTGTCCCCCCGGATCGCGGCCCAGAGCGGGAATTGTCCTGGGTTATCCGGCCGTTCGTAAAGATCGTAGGAGCAGGCCATGGAGAGGCCGCGCCGCGCGATATGGCCCAGGGCATCCGCGATGTACAGTCCGTCCAGATAGTTCCACCACAGGGGATCGCTCACCAGAATGAGCCCGGCATTGTACTCCAGGAGGACCAGGGATACCGGATATCCTCCCCGGTAGCGTGTGAGGCTGTCCTGGGCCATTCCGAGATAGGTCTCCAGGGGCCAGGGCCAATCGCAGGCGGCCAGCCAGCGCTTGTACCGGGTCGTGTCCGCCAGGGAGTCCAAGCCCGCGGGGTAGGAGTGCACGTCCACGTAGTTGATCCGGGAGGCGTTCGGGCCCAGGACCGGCCCGATCCAGGACAGGTCCCCGGCCAGGGAGAGTCCGACGATTTGCAACGGGATCGGGGAGTGCGCCCGCATCGTGTCAGCGTAGGCCCGAACCAGAGAGGCGAACTGGGGCTTGGTCACGAAGATGGAGTCCCGCCAGTGCCACTGGCTGAAAGGTTTGCCGAAGTGCCGGTAGAAGGTCATCACCCCGGGCCAGGTCCCGCCCGCGATGTCGGTCTCGTTGCCCAGGCTCCAGAAGCGCAGGTTGTAGGGCGCGGGGTGCCCTCTCTGGGCCCGGATCCGGCCCATCGGGGTGCTGGTGTCCCCGTTGCAGTACTCCACCCAGCGCCCGGCCTTGGCCGGGTCGTTGATCTGGGTGTTCACGCCCATGACCGGCTCCATGCCTGTGGTCTGGCAGAGCCGGGCGATGCTGTCCACCCCAAACTGGCTGGGAAGGGGGATGATCAGGGTATCCACCCAGTCCACGTACCACAGGCCGTTGTAGTTGTTGGCCTCCCAGTCGTAGTATTCGGACATGATACCCCCGAACCGGATGAGCGGGGTGCGGGTGTTCAGGATGAGGCCGGGGAGGAGGGGGTCGGAGAGGTTCTGGCCCATCTCCTGGCCGGAGCCGAACACGAGCGGGCTCACGGTCCCGAGCACGGAGTCCGCGAAGACGGTGATCCGGGCCGGGGCGACCTGGGCCCGGGTCGCGGGCGCGAGGAGGATGATTAGGGCAGTTAAGAAGAGAAACGTTCTAAAGGGTTTCACGGCGACTCCTTTCCTTTCTCTCGTCATGCCGAACTCGTTTCGGCATCTCTCTGTGTTGCCGTCATTTTGACACAAACATATCACAATGACATTGTCTTTGCAACAGCGACTGCCCAGGCCTGGGGCCTTGACGGGACCCCGAGGTCTTGTCGAAGCTTAGGATTTCTGCGGGTATTATAGTGGAAAAGGGGTTAAAAGTCAAGGGACGGAGGAATGACCGCTGAACTCGACGTTATAAGGATACGAGATAGTAGACGTTGCCTATCCGTTGACCCCTGCTTTGGTTCGCGTAAAGCCTTCCTCCTCTGAATCGGGCTCTGGGGTGAGGTGCTCCAGGATTCGCTTTCTCTCCCCGGGGTCTTTCTCCATCTCGGAAGCCCGCTCCCAGAAGCGCCGCGCTTCCCAGGCTCTTTTTTGGGCATCCAGGACGGTTGCGATATGTTTGAGGGCTTCGGGGTGGTCCGGCTCTAACCGGATGGTCTCGTGGTATTCCCATTCCGCGGCTTTATATTTTTCCTGCGCTTCCGACTTCTCCGGAGAGACATCGGGCTTCGGACTCTCGGCTTGTCTTAAAAGGAGGGCCTGTTTCTCAAGCAGAGAGCCGAGCCGGAAGTGGGCCTCGGCATCGTCCGGCAAATACCAGATGGCCTTGCGATACTCGCCCTCGGCCTTGGAGTTCTGCTCCTGGTCTTCCAGCAGTCTTCCCAGATGGTAGTGCGCCCGGCCGTGGTCCGGCTTGGATCGAATGGCCTCGCGAAGGGCCGCCATCGCCGGCGTGGTTTTCCCCTGTTCGATCTGCACCATGCCAAGCTGGAAGCAGGCCTCCCAATCATTAGGGTCTGACCGGAGGGTGTATCGGAACGCTTGTTCGGCTTGTTCCCATGACCGTTGGCCCTCTAACCCTATGCCCCGGTCAAAGTGTCCCTGGGACTCAGGAGACCTGTGGAAGACTTCGCTGGTCTCTCTCTTGAGGTCTGCGCGGGGCTTCTTCGCTTGGCCGACCATGCCCGCAGAAGTGGATGTCTCGTCGCGGAAGGCTTTGCTCCATCTGCCCACTAAGTAGATCGTCAGGACGACTGCCAGAACGAGCAGGAGCAGTTCAAGCAGGATGAATTCCGGCCGTTCCGCCAGAGGCTTCGGGGGCCCCGGGCTCTCCTGGCGGTTGCCCGTGGGGTTGCCCTTGAAATAAATCTCCCGGTTCGCATCCCGGTAGTCTTGCCAGACGACGTGGACCTGTGGCCCTGAGGCCGCGACCGAAGGAAGGGAGGAGTACTGGGGATCGTGAGTCAGGCGCAGGTCCGGATCCCAGGTTTTTCCTCCGTCCCTGGAGCGTTTGTAGAAGATTTCATCGTTGTTTCCCGAAACCCAGGCGTCCCAGACGACATGGACATTCTGTTCCGAAGCCGCCAGGGAGGGATAGGTCGAGGAATAGGGGACGCTGGTGAGGGCGAGATCCGGCTCCCAGGTTACGCCCTCGTCCGTCGAGCGTTTATAAAAGACTTTGGTCCGATTGCCATCTCGGTCGTCCTCCCAGGCTACTGAAACCGTGGATCCGGAGACGGCGATGGCGGGATGCTGGGACCGCGCGGCATCCTGGGTCAGCCGGTCGGTCTTCAGCCATTGGGCTCCTCCGTCTGTGGACCTAATGGCGTAAATCTCCCAGTTGCCGGGCGAGCTGTCCGCCCAGGCGATATGGACGTTTGTTCCGGAGGCCGCGATACACGGGAACTGGGGACTGGACCCCTCCGGGGTCAGGCGGATGGCCTGCTCCCAGGTGTTCCCCCCGTCCGTGGAGCGCCGATAGGTGATGCCTTCCTGTCCATCCTGGGACTCGGTCCAGGCCGCATGGACGCAAGGCCCGAAGACGGCTAAGGAGGGATGCTGTGAGCACGACCCTGCCGGAGAAAGTTGGACCTCCGGCTCCCAGGTCCTCCCTCCGTCCGTGGAGCGCCGATAGGCGATGCTTTTCTGTTCCCCTCGGGATTCAACCCAGGCCGCATGGACGTAGGGTCCGGAGACCGCCAGGGAGGGATATTGCGAGCGGATTTCCTCCGCAGAGAGGCGGACCTCCCATCGCCAGGTCTTCCCTCCATCCGTGGAGCGTTGATAGTAAATAGCCTCTACCGCCTCGCGCAAGTCGTACCAGGCCACGTGTACCGTATTCCCGCTGGCCGCGACGCAGCGGGCATTGTTGTAGGGGGTCTTGGAAATTCCCACATGATTCGTGAGCCTTTGATCGGGCGTCCATTGTTTCAAAGGATTTCTGCTGCAACTGGATAGAAAGAACGTGAAAAGGAGGAAAAGAACGAGGGGGATCCCGGCTATGGGGTCTCGGGTGACGCAGAGAGAAACCGACTGGTAACGTTTCATGGATCGCCTCCCGGCCATAAGGCCATATGGCTTGACGTGCCCGGCAAGTAATGGTTTTATCCCAGCCAGAAAGGGTTGTGTCCTAACCTCGTTATTACTGCAAATCCCATGCCCAAAATGAAGCCACCATCAGTAATGGTTTGATGGTGGCATTTAAGACCTTATTTTACAATAAATTATAGGACGTCTTACGATGACGGAACCAGGGCCTCTTCCGTAGACTGACAGTGTCACACTATGTCATTTTGGCATACCTATGTCAAAATGACATAGTCCTTAAGTTTCTGGAATACGTCTCTTTAACCTTTATCCGTCTCTTTTCATGTTCCAGCAGCCATCTCTTGCTTGCGAGGTCGCCTCCGTATCCGATCAGGGTCCCGTTGCTTCCGACCAGACGGTGACAGGGAATTATTAATGCGACGGGGTTCCTGGCCGAGGCCCCGCCCACGGCCCGGGCGGCCTTGGGCTTGCCGATCTTCTTAGCTATCCGGGCGTAACTCAAAACGTGGCCCGGCTTTAATTTCAACAGCTCTCCCCAGAACCGCTTCTCAAAGGCTGTGCCCCGGATGTCCAAGGGCGGGGTCTTTAGGTTTCCGAATCGTCCCTTGAAATAGTCATCGAGCCAGTGTTTGGTTAGGGTCAAGATGGGATGGTTTGCTTCCTTGATCGCGTGCGCTCGGTGCCACCGGGCCAGCCGCTTGGTCAGCAAGGCCATCCGCTCCGACCTGTCGAACTCCAGGGCGCAAAGCCCTTTCCCAGAGACCAGGGCCACCATCCGCCCCACCGGTGTCTTGATCTGAGTGCGATAGATGATCTTGGGCATTGGAGGATCTTTCAGGTATTATAGGGGAAACGAGCCGGAAGGTCAAGAATGATTCGGGCTTTTCTTGGGTTGTGCAGCTCACCGTGTGGTTGATATTTTGAGGATGTATTTGCGCATCCATGCGAAATAGATGATGGTGATAAGAAAGGTCACAGTAAAATCAAAAGGAAAAAATTTCTCTGTGGGGGAGAAATGCTCTCCCACGAGGAGGCTCCCGGCAATCCAGTAAGCCCCATAAATCACAAAGGTAAGAACGCCGTTTCGTAGGGTTAAAGGCAAACTCAGGCAGATGAAACGATCGATGAATTCATTGCCATCACCTTTCCGATTGGCTTGATAACAGGCGAGAATGCCGACGACTGTAATGACGAGTACTCCGAACGCTTGCAGAATAAGGATCGGGGAGATATGTTCACCGCTCCACCCGACGACCTGTACGATAATGGTTGATAAGATTGCATAAGCCAGGAGATATTTCATCTTCTCGGTCTGGGTCACTTTCCCTTCAGAGAATTTCCTGGCCAAAGCCTTCACATTCCAGAAATGCATGTTCGTCTCCTGTAATGAATGTTGAACACCCAAAGCGATTTTCCGAGCAAGAAATCTTTCAGGTATTATAGGGGAAACGAGTCGGAAAGTCAAGGGTGATTGGGGCTTTTCCTGCACTGTGTCCGGGGCTTGGTCTTTAAGTCCTTTTCCAGCCATACATTACAACTCATTACTACCCATTACCATTTATTACTCTTCCTTACTCTTGTTCCCCGTGAGTCCCTATGGGGGGCTTGGTGAAAAGGTCGGGAAAGGCTCGTGGAAGCGAACTTGAAGCGAACTTGAAGCCTACTTGAAGCGAACTTGAAGATGTGAAACGGAAGTCTACGCCCTCCCCCTTTGGGGGAGGGGAGGTTTTGGGAAAAAGGGGGTGTTTTTTGAAGGGGAGGGATTTACCCCTGTCCGGCCCCTGGTCGGGGCGGGAAGGGGCCTTTTTAACGCTTTGGGGGACGTTTGGGGCCTAACTTTTGTTATCGTAACAGGCCCCTTGACTAATTCGGTGAAAACGGGTATGCTTTATGGACAAAACGGCTTTAACCCCTTGAGGAACCTTGAGATTCGCAAGTGAGTTCTTATCTTTGAGCGACCTGCCGGGGATGACGGCGCTCTATTTGGCCTATCTCTCCGACTATCCCAAGCTCGCTTCCTTCTATGCCGGAGATCCCCGCTCGCCTGAAGCAGTGAAGATCGTGGCCGGAAGGGTGGAGAAACGGGCTTATCCCAGGGCCGAGGTGGCTTCGGCCCTGCGGGCCCAGCACGCCCGCTGGGGAGGGGGGCCGGAGGGTTTAACGAATATTCAAGCCCTGGAAGAGGGGGCGTTCGTGGTCTTCACGGGCCAGCAGGCGGGCTTGTTCGGGGGGCCGCTGTACACCCTCTATAAGGCCATAGCAGGCCTAAAGTTAGCGGATAAGCTGACGCACGAGCTGGGCCGCAAGGTGGTGGGCCTGTTCTGGATGGCCGCGGATGACCATGACTTTGCGGAGATCAATCATACCTTGCTCGCGGATAAAAGCAATCAGCTGGCCCGGATCGCCTACTCCCCGAAGCGTCCTCCGGAGCGACAGCCGGAGAGCCGCATGTTCCTGGAGGAGGAGATTGCCCAGGCTCATCAGGCTATCGCCGAAACCCTTCCTCCCACGGAGTTCAGGGAGGCGGTCCTGGCCCGGCTCGCGGAATGCTATTCCCTGGGCCGGACGTTCCCCGAGGCCTTCGCCCGATGGATGATGCTGCTTCTGGGGGAGAAGGGTCTGGTCGTGGTGGACCCCTCGGACCCAGCCTTGAAGCGGGCCGGGAAGAACGTTCTCCGCTGGGAGATCGAAACCGGGTCCGAGTCCAGCAAGAGGATTCGGCAAGCCTCGGAGAAGCTCAAAGAGGCGGGCTTTCACGTCCAGGTGGAGCTGCGCGAAGGGGGAACCAACCTTTTCTATTATGACGGGGAGAGACATTCGATCAAGAAGGCCGGGAAGGGGTTTGAGGTCCATGGCAGGACGTTCAGCAGGCAGGAGATGCTGGAGCGGGTCGACCAGGAGCCCGAGCGCTTCAGCCCAAACGTGGCCCTGCGCCCGATCTACCAGGACACGCTATTCCCCCACATCGCTTACATCGGGGGCCCCGCGGAAGTGGCCTATTACGGGGAATACAAGGGGAGCTACGAAGCGACGGACCTCCCCATGCCGGTCGTCTTCCCCCGCACCACGGTAAGCTTGATTGAGCCAAAGATCAAGGTGGTCTTTGAGAAATATAATATCGGGCCGAAAGGCATCTTCTCAGGCGTGAACCCGCTCATCACCCGTCTGGTGGAAGGGAAGCAGGACCCCCCTGCGGACAGAGAGTTAGAAGCCCTGGATAATAAACTGAACGAGTCCCTGGAACGCTGGGGCCAGGCCGCAGAGCAGTGGGATAAATCCCTGCTTCAGGCCGTGAGCACGGCCCGGGGGGGGATCAAGCACCAACTGAAGGGTTTGTCCAGGAAGCTCACCCAGGCCTACAAGAGGAAGAACGAAGAGCTGGTAGCCCAGGTCAGGAAGGCCGGGCTCCATCTTCTTCCCGAGGGGACCCTTCAGGAGCGTGCGTTCCCGACTGTCCCCTACCTCGTCAAGTACGGCTTCCAGTTCGTAGACGACCTCTATGAGAGCCTGGACATCGAGCGCTTTGAGCATCAGGTCATGGATATAGATTACTCTCAAGGGAATTGACATGAAAATCGGCATCACCTGTTATCCCACCTACGGCGGCAGCGGGGTGGTGGCCTCGGAGCTGGGCCTGGAGCTGGCCAAAAAGGGGCACGAGGTCCACTTCATCTCATACGAGCTGCCCTTCCGCCTGGCCCGGTACCAGGAGAACATCTTCTTCCACGGGGTGGAGGTCATGCTCTATCCCCTGTTCAAGTACCCCCCCTACACCCTGGCCCTGGCCGCCAAGATGGCCGAGGTCGTCCGGGAACATGACCTGGAGCTCCTCCACGTGCACTACGCCATCCCGCACGCTATCTGCGCCTATCTGGCCAAGGCCATGCTCAAAGCGAAAGCCCCCAAGGTCGTGACCACCCTTCACGGCACGGACATCACCCTGGTGGGCTACGACAAGTCTTTCTTCCAGATCACCAAGTTCGGGATCGAGGAGTCCGAGGGGATCACCGCGGTCTCGGAATACCTCAGGCGGGAGACCCTGGAGAAGTTCTGCACCGCCTGCCAGGTGGAGGTCATCCCCAACTTCGTGGACACAACCCGGTTCATGCCCTTCGCCGGGAACGCCTGCTGCGACCGGAAGCATTTCGCCCGTCCGGATGAGGCGGTCCTGATGCATGTCTCCAACTTCCGGCCCACCAAGCGGGTGCCGGACGTGGTGGAGATCTTCGCCAAGGTCCGGAAGGAGCGGAAATCCAAGCTCCTCCTGATCGGGGACGGGCCGGAGATGCCCCGGGTCGTGGAGAAGGCCCAGGCCCTGGGGGTCCAGGAGGACGTGGTCTATCTGGGAAAGCAGGACCCGTTAGAGCATCTCCTGGGGATCGCGGACGTGTTCCTGATGCCCTCTGAGAGCGAGAGCTTCGGGCTGGCCGGGTTGGAGGCCATGGCCTGCGGGGTGCCGGTGGTGGGCTCGCGCATCGGGGGCCTGCCGGAGCTCGTGGTCCACGGGGAGTGCGGGTACCTGGAGCCGATGGGGGATACGGACGCCATGGCCAGGCGGGTCCTGGAGCTCCTGGGGGACCGCGACAAGCTGGCCGCCTTCGGGGCCAATGCCCGGGAGCGGACCGTGGAGCATTTCGAGGCCCGGAACATCGTACCGCTGTACGAGCGCTATTACCGCGAAGTCATGGAGCGGAAATGCCAAGGGTAAATACATCGAGGGAAAGGGCGATGAAATTAGACTGCTTATTTATCTCCGCGCACCGGGATGATACCGAGATAACCTG
>Ga0315296_10003772_pt1 | contig 12566 bp, 11 predicted proteins | sample YL17G14_18_MG_FD_203921 | JGI IMG/M metagenome (GOLD analysis project Ga0315296, IMG submission 203921) | Sediment microbial communities from Yellowstone Lake, YNP, Wyoming, USA - YL17G14_18 | ecosystem: Environmental > Aquatic > Freshwater > Lake > Sediment | place: USA: Wyoming | collected... | reverse complement strand
CTTCTGACGGCACAGTTGAGCGCAGGAGCCACGATTGCCGCTGCGGTCGCCCACAAAACTGGAAAATAAGCATAAACCACTGTAACCGAAGCACAAAGCGCCGTGCACAAATACCTCGGCCCGTACGCCGGAGCTAATCACTTTTTTTACTTCGTCCAGAGTAAGCTCACGAGGCAGAATAATTCTATCGGCGGATTTCAATAGGGAGGCGCTGCGGGCATTTCCAATTGCCGCCTGAGTAGAGATAAAAACTTGCAAACCCGGGAAGTTGCTTTTGATTATTTCCAGAAAACTCACATGCTGGATAATTACGCCGTCAATCCCCAGTGAGTAGGCTTGAGAAAGGATATTGAAGAACCGCGCCACCTCATGGTTTTTGACCAGGATGTTGGCCGTAAGATAGACTCGTACACCCCGATTGTGGCTGTATTTGAGGGCCCGGTCCAACTCCTCCATAGAAAAATTCCGGGCATTGACTCGGGCATTGAATTCCCTTGTCCCCAGATAGACCGCATCGGCTCCATTGGCCACTGCGGCGAGCAAGCACTCCCAATCGCCCGCCGGTGACAGCAGTTCAGGTCTCGATAGCGAAATTATTTGTTCCGGTTTTGTCGGCATACGCTAAGTCAGCAGTCCTTGTTTCAATAGTGCGGGTAATATTTTATTTCGGGTAACCGGCGCTAGCTTTGTCCAGTCGTCGTTCCTGGAAAACCAGACCAGCCTTGTTACCTCGGAGCGGGGTTTCGGTTCTCCGGAAAAATCACCCAGATAGAGCTCAATGTGAACCCGGGCGTCTGGGTTGCCGGCGGCAACATCCTCAAACGAGCCCAGGTAGCGCAATGACCCGGTATCCAGGTCCACACCCAGTTCCTCCTTTATCTCCCGGACCAAAGTCTGCTCGCCGCTTTCCCCAGCTTCGGGCTTTCCACCGGGCATAAGATATAGCTCCTGGTCGGATTCCTCCAGTACCAGCAAACGGTTATCCCGGATAATGCACAAAGCGTATTTGAAATAGGTCTTCAACTGCTCCCCGGTGTGAGGTAATGCATTATTACGTTTCAACTCATTTCATCATACCAAAGAATCGTGACGGTGCCATAGAGACAATAATAGACAGTTGAATCCATGGAGTTCAGTTGTAGCGCGCAGACTCAGAGTCGAGATTCTTCTTCGCCTCCTCATATTCCAATCTCTTCCTCTCCGCTTCGACGGATAGCCTCTCCCATTCCCCGGTAATCAGGCGGATAGTCTCCTTTAGCTCACGATGCTTTCTGGTAACCGCGATAATCTCCGCCGCATCTCCATAAGTTTTCGGATTGGAGAAGTAGTTCTCCAGCTCCCGAAACTGCGTCTCAAGCTCACTCAACTCAGCTTCGATTTCGCTAATCCGCTTTTTGATAGGTGAACTGGCCTGATAATAACTATTCCGCAGTTGCCCTTCGGCTACTTTGCGCTGACGCAGTATATCCCGTGGCGAAGTATCCCGAGTCGAACGTATTTCTTGCACTTGAGGGTCTCCATTCCCCGCGGCTTCCTTCCAGGAGAGATATTCATCATAGTTCCCAGAATAGACTCTCGGCACACCACCTCTTATCTCAATAACCTTATTGGCAATCTGACGGATAAGGGTGCGGTCGTGAGTTATGAAGCAGAGCGTACCATGGTAGGCCTCAAGGGCATCCGTAAGCATCTCCCGGGAGTCAATATCGAGGTGGTTAGTCGGTTCATCCATGAGCAATAAGTTGGCTGTCCGCACCAGTATTTTGGCTATTGCTAATCGGCTCTTTTCACCGCCGGAGAGAACCGCCACCTTTTTATACGCATCATCTCCGCTGAAAAGGAAGGCTCCCAGGAATCCCCGTAATTTCTGTTCCGGTTCATCGGGGGCGACACGCCTCAGTTCATCGAGGAGCGTGTTCTCGGGTTGGAGCGACTCAAGCTGATACTGTGCGTAGTAGGCTGTAGTGACATTATGACCCAGCTTCCGCTCACCACCTTCAATGGGAAGTACTCCTGCCAGTATCTTCAGCAGGGTGGTCTTGCCGGCCCCGTTAGCTCCTACCAGAGCCACGCGGTCACCGCGTGTCAACGTAAGATTAAGGTCACGGTAAACCACATTGCCATCGTAGGACTTGAGGACATTCTCCAGGGTGATGACATCCTCTCCGCTCCGCACTGGTTCGGGGAAGGCAAACCGTATCTTGCGGGTGGCACGTGGCACTACTACCCGTTCTATCTTCTCCAGCTTCTTTATTCGGCTCTGAACCTGGCTAGCTTTCGTGTTCTTGGCACGGAACCTATCGATAAAGCGCATTTCCTTTTTTATTTGAAGTTCCTGCCTTTTGGCAGTGGCTTCCTTGATTTCCAAATCCTGCTGCCGTGCCACAATAAAGCTATCATAACTACCGTGGTAGAATATGACGTCATCCTTCCCGATGGAAATTATCTTGCTAGCCACCTTATTTAGGAAAGCCCGGTCGTGTGACGTTACCAGAATCGCCCCCTGGTATGATTTCAAGTAATTTTCGAACCAGATGCACGAATCAAGGTCGAGGTGGTTGGTCGGCTCATCAAGGAGCAGAAGGTCAGGATTGACAATGAGAAGCTTAGCGAGTGACACACGCATAAGCCACCCACCGCTAAATTCACTCAAAGGACGTGAGAAATCCTGCTCCTTAAATCCCAGACCCGAGAGGATAATCTCTGCCTCGTGCTCCACGTTGTACCCATCTGCCGCTTCAAACCTATGCTGTAGCTCTCCCAGTTCATGCAATAGTCTCGTTGAATCGCTGTCATCACCGCCCTCCGCCAACCCATCCCGTAATACCTGTATCCTGTGAGCCAGACCGGCTATCTCGGTTGAAGCGTGCACAACATGCTGAAGCAACTTATCCGAGGAGAACGGCGTAATTTCCTGCTTTGAATAACCAATCGTAATATCCTTCCGCATAGCTATTTTGCCCGTATCCGGGGCCACATTTCCCGCGATTATCTCGAATAGAGTCGTTTTGCCGGAACCGTTGGGACCTAAGACCGCTATGCGGTCTCTTGCCCCAACATTAAAAGTAACGGCGCTGAAGAGTACCTGCTCGCCATATGATTTGGATATATTGGATACGCTTAGCATAAGTATGACCTGCCCCCCATAGTTATCTTCCTAAGTTAGAGTTGTCACTGTTGTGGCTTCGGGAGCAGGTGGGCGGTAGCCACGTGAACTATGCGGCCAGACTTGATTATATTCTTTTCTCTGTGCTTCAATCAATAACTTTGCTGGTCATGGCGGCAAAGTGTCCAATTTCAGGGGTTCACTCCAGTGGTCCAGTTCCAGGCGTGCCCATTATTACTGCGCGCGCCGTCAAATATGCTATCATATAGCCATCCATTTTCGGGAAAGGGACTCAGATGGAAATTATTGACCTGCGCAGTGATACCGTGACTTTGCCCACCGACGAAATGCGGAAAGCGATGCATGAGGCCGAGCTGGGCGATGACGTTTTCGGGGAAGACCCCACCACCAACCGACTCGAAGCCATGTCCGCCGAGATGCTGGGTAAAGAAGCGGCCGTCTTCACCCCCAGCGGCACGATGTCCAACCTCATCTCTGTCCTTGCGCAGACCCGCCCCGGTGATGAAATCATCCTGGGCAGCGAATCGCACATGTTCTGGTACGAGGTGGGTGGGGCGGCGGCTTTAGGTGGGGTCGTTATGCGTACGGTGCCCAACGACGACGAGGGCCGGCTCGACCCCAGGCTCGTGGAGCAGGCTATCCGCGGCAAGAACGTCCACTTTCCCGTCACCACTTTCATCGCCCTGGAAAATACGCACAATCGCTGCGGCGGCGCTGTCCTGACCAGAGAGTACACCCAACAAATCGCCGATATCGCTCACCGCAACGGAATGAAGCTCCACCTCGACGGCGCGCGCATCTTCAACGCCGCCGTCTATCTCAATGTTCCGGCCAGGGAGTTGACTGAACCGGTCGACTCCGTCTGCTTCTGTATCTCAAAGGGTCTCAGCTGTCCCATTGGCTCCGTGCTCTGCGGCAGTAGCGACTTCATCGCCAGGGCGCGCAAGTGGCGCAAGATGCTCGGCGGGGGGATGCGGCAGGTGGGGGTTATCGCCGCGGCCGGCATCATCGCCCTCGAGACGATGATTGACCGTATGGCGGAAGACCACGCCAATGCCCGGAAGCTCGCTCAGGGCCTGGCGCAAATCACCGGCTTCAAAATCGACCCGCAGAGTGTCAAGACCAACATCGTCGTCTTCGAACCGCCGGGCACGATGGCGGAGGGCGAGTTTGTCAGGGAGATGATGTCGCGTGGAGTGAAGATGGGGAACCGGGGTGGCCGGATGGTGCGGGCGGTCACTCACCGGATGATAAGCGCCGCCGACATCGACGAAGCCCTGAAGCGCATCAACCAGCTTGTTCGTGAGAAGCGCTAGACGGAGCCGCTGGGTCGCGTCGGCCTCAGCATCGCTGTCAGGATGATGCTGGCAACGGTCACGCCGGCCGAAAGCCAGAAAGCCGTCTGGTACCGGCCCGTCAGGTCGAAAATCTTGCCCGCCAGGTAGGGACCAATCGCTCCGCCGATGGAAATGCCGAAGAAGATGATGCCGTAAATGGCGCCGTGCGCTTTAAGTCCGAAAAGGCGGGCGATGATGGGCGCCATCAGTGTCGCCTCGCCGCCATAGGCCAGACCAAACACCGCGGCGAAAAGGTAAAACATCCACAGGTTCGTCGCCACCTGCACCCACAGCAGGGAGACCAGCGTCAGCGAATAGGCGATGAGATAGGCCGTCCGGTTGCCGATTCTATCGCCGGCGTTCCCCAGCCCAATCCGCCCGAAGATGCTTAAACCGCCGATGAATGCCATAATGCTCGAGGCGCTGATGGCGGTGATGCCGAGGTCGGTGGCGTGCGGCACCATGTGCACAAACGTGGCGTGCAGGACGAAGCCATGCGTGAATAACCCCGCCGCCAGTATCCAGAACTGCCGGTTGGCCAGCGCCTCGGGGAGAGAGAAGCCTCCGGCTTTGGCGGCGCGCTCCGGTGTCAGGGCGCCGGCGCCGTCCGGGAGCTGGCCCACCTGGGCTGGGTCGCGGCGCAGGAACTGGGCAAGCGCCACCAGTATGACGAACTCGGCGACGCCTAAAATGGCAAAGGCCTGGCGCCAGCCGTAGGCGCCGATGAGGAGGGTGATGAGGGGCGGCAGGATGATTTCGCCAAAACCGATGCCGGCGATGGCGACGCCCGTCATCAGCCCCCGCCGGCGGACGAACCACTTGGCGATGGTCGATGTTATCGGGACGATGCCGCCGCTCTGCCCGATGGCCAGCACTCCGCCCCAGAAGAGGTACAACTGCCACGGGGCTTGAACGGTGGACATCAGCAGGCAGCCGGCCCCGACAAGCAAACCGCAGAGTGTCATCAGAACTCGCGCGCCGAACTTATCGTTGATGCGGCCGGTGAGCATATAGAGAAAGCCGGTAACGATTAGCCCTACCGAGTAAGCGCCGGAAGTGGCAGCACGCGTCAAACCGAGGTCACTGGCCATCGGCTTGACGAAGACGCCGTAGCTGTAGAGCAGGCCGTAGACCATCATCAGCAGGAAGAAAGACACCGGGACGATGACGTAGCCGTAGAAGAGCTTTTGCTTTGTGGCAGGAGCTTCCAAATCAGACCTCACCTGGAAAAGTATAGCCAATTATAGTATGAAGTCCGGACTGAGGCAACTGACGTCTTAAGCCCCGCTTACCCGGCTGTGCTAAAATAGTAGAGGGAGGTCAACTTGGTGGACATCGTAAAGTTACAGGAAGCGCTCGGGGTTGATTTTAAGAACTCATCTCGGCTCGAGAAGGCGCTGGTGCATAGCTCCTACGTCAATGAGAACCCCGACTCAGGGCTGGAATCGAACGAGCGGCTGGAGTTCTTCGGTGATGCCATCCTGGGCCTGATAATCGCCGAGAAGCTTTACCAGGACTTCCCCGACCTGCCGGAAGGCGAGTTGACCTGTCTCCGCGCCGCCCTGGTGCGAAAGGACACTTTGGCCCACGTCGCAGGGACACTGAAGCTGGGCGAGTACCTATCACTGGGCAAGGGGGAGGAGCTCAGCGGCGGCCGGCATAAGGCGGCCAACCTGGCGTGTGCCCTGGAGGCGGTGATTGCCGCGGCGTTTCTCGATAGCGGTCTTATCGCCACCAGGAAGATGGTGTTGACGCTGTTCCGAGAGGAGCTGGCGAAGCTGACCGGTGAGGGCAGGGTCATCGATTACAAGTCCCAGCTTCAGGTGATTATCCAGTCGAAGTATCACGCCTCGCCTTATTACCGCGTGCTGGAGGCCGAAGGTCCCGACCACGCCAAGCGGTTCACCATCGAGGTGATTGGTGGCGGCGTCGTGCTCGGGGTGGGCGCCGGCAATAGCAAGAAGCTGGCGGAGGCGGAGGCGGCGCGCGAGGCGCTTCAGAAGCTAACTGACTTTACACTATAGCGCTTATTTTGCTAAACTACGAGTGAAAAGCATCTTTGCAGATAGAGAGGTGATGCTACGTGGGAAGTAAAGACTATCGCAAGAGAGAAGCCAAGAAATCGAAAAAGGTTGCCCCAAAGATTGAGCTAATCGCCATCATCCCGCCGGCGCCAGAGGTAGAGGTGATTGGCAAGCGCCGGAAAAAGCGTGAGGAAGAGGAAGTGGAGGGGGGAGAGGGATAACCGCATCATATCGTGAACTGCGCGGTACACTTCATGCCTCAGTCTGGGGGCGGGTGCAGGGAGTCTTGTTTCGCGACTTTGTCCGTGAGCATGCCGAGCGACTGGGCCTGACGGGCTACGTGCAAAACCTGCCTAACGGGAGTGTGGAGGTGGGTGCGGAAGGGGAAAAGGACAAGCTGGAGCAGCTGGCCAGATATCTGAAAATCGGGCCGCCCGCCGCGACGGTGGACAGGGTGATAACCGAGTGGTCGGAGTACCGGGGGAGCTACTCTGACTTCAGGATAAGATACTAATTCGAGCGTACCAAATAGTAATGAATTGTCATTGCGAGGAGCACATTCGCTTCGCTCAGTGTAAACTAAACGACAAAGCAATCCGTCCCAAACAGAGAAACTACGGATTGCTTCGCCCCGATTGCATCGGGGCTCGCAATGACGGGCACGTTTCGTCTTAGGATGATGTATTTAAGGTCTAACACGTTTGTATTAGGCTCTCGCCTTTCTTACCGCCTCAACAAACTGTCTCGCCTTCTCGGTTATCAGGTCGAACCTCTTCTCGGCGACGAGCTTCTTATCGACGAGCGCCGTGCCGACGGCCACCGCCACCGCCCCGGCCTTGATGAAGTCGGGCGTGTTCTCCAGTGTCACCCCGCCCGTGGGCAGGAGTCTGACCTGCGGCAAAGGCCCCTTGATGTCCTTCAGGTACTGCGGTCCGGCCACTCCCGCCGGGAACACCTTCACGATGTCGGCGCCAGCTTCCCAGGCGGTGAGTATCTCGGTGGGGGTGAAAGCCCCCGGTATGACCACCTTGCCGTAGCGATGGCACATTTCAATGACCTTCAGGTTGAGTGTCGGCGTGACGATGTAGTCCACTCCGGCGAGGATTGCCGCCCTGGCCGTCTCCGGGTCGAGGACGGTGCCCGCGCCCACCAGCACCTCATCTTTAACCGTGCTTTTGAACTCCTTGATGACATCGATGGCGTTGGGGACAGTCATCGTCACCTCGACCGGTTTGACACCGCCCCGGGCGATAGCCGGGCAGACCTCCAGCGCTTCCCGGGCGCTCCCCACCCGGACCACCGCCACGACACCACAATCGATGATTACTCTCAGGATGTTCTCTTTGGCTGTCAATCAATACCTCAATGTACATTCTGGGCATACATTAGTCATAGTACTTTAGTCCTATTGTACATCAAATTAGCCTCAAAAAGCCGTCCTGAGCTTACACCAGCCCATCCAAACACCACGCCCTACCACAACCCCTCAGCCCATAACCACCGCTCAGGACAATCGTACCACTTTCGTCCCAACTTCTCAAAGACTTCACCTTCCCCTTTATGGACTGTCATAACTTCGTAGTCATACCAGTTGCCTGAACGTGGCGGGATTTCTTTTGCACGTATGAAGTCATAATTATCACCTCTGCCACTTATTTAGGTCATAGATTCGCTCTGGTTTAAACAAGTCAAAAACAGAACTTATTGATACCCTATCTACCACATAAGGATTCAACTCCGATAAAGTATCACCTAATAAATATAGCGTTGTTTTATTGTTATCTACTTTGCATACACCCCACGTAGTCGCGAATAAACCCGATACAATTACTGTATATGGGTCTTTATATTCCATAAGTAGAACAGGAATCCCATTTTGATTATAAATCTCGTAATTCGTAGAGTTTTGAGACTTTTTCCAACCATATGGAAGGTAATTTGGTGCATTATCTTTAATTATTACTGGGGGCGAAAATATATGCCGACTCTGGTCATAAAATCCTGTGAATAATGTTGTATCAACACTTACTTCCCTTTGGGCATTGATATGGATTTTAAATATTTCCTGCTCGTTTATTTTAAATGAGACCCAAGGTTTTTGTTTTAGCTCACCTATAGTTGTTATTGCATCGCCCATTTGCGGGACAGTTCCAGTATTTTTGTTCCCATATCTAACTATTACCTGAGTAGAGTCTGGAGTATATGGCGGTATAACAATTGTGCCTTGTGGCTTTATAAACAAGTCTACATAGTATTGCGTAGTAAAGGCAAACGCTAGAAAAACTACTAGTGCACTTGCCAATCTTATTCTATTGGCGAAACATCTTCTTCTGTATATCCAACTCACTAAAAGCCAAGTCCACCAACCCAGTATGATGCCATTGGAAAACAGGAACAATATATATCCCCATCTTTGGGACAGGTTGGCTAACATACTCGCCCCCCAGAAGTTTTGGGCGATGAAAAGAGGAACAGATATGGGAAGTGAAATTTTATATAGCTTAGGGTTAGGTGAGGCGACTGGTTTAGAACAGTCTGGTTTATTCGCCGGAGATTGCTGTTTGATTTGGTAGCGTCGCAAGGATTCCTTCCGCCGTTTGCCTTTAGTATGCTTTCCCATATTCCAGCCCTTAGAAAATAATCAGGCTGGCAGTAGCATAACCTATTTAGGCACTCTATGCAAGGAAGAGTGAACTTTACCACCTTCCCGCATTCCTTGCCTTTTCGCTCTTTAATCTTACACCCTATCAATGGCACAGCGGTCAAGCCGTTCTCGCTTGCCACCACATACGGCATCGCTCCGAACCATTGACTCACGGGTGCAGTACCCGTATCGAGAAAAGGCAATAAGACCTGAAGCGTATCGCTCAGGCATCAAGAAGGAGAAATCATAATGCAAACAGCAACCTATGACGACAACGGCAACATCTACTTTCAGGAATTTCATTCTAAGCCATTCGACACCAGAAAACTTCAATCGGCGATGTTCGCAGACCGACCGGACTTATGGCGGAAGTCAGCCCGGAAACGTCCGGCACCACCGCCGGAACAACTTCAGTTGCTCCGAGTCCACACCTGAAACGAACCTTGTCCGCTCAGTTGGAGCGAACAAAAACAGAAAGAGGGGAGTGTTTAGCTCCCCTCTCTTTTTGGTCAGGCGGTAAACCTTCCCTCAATGCCTACCCGTGCCGATGCAACGCCAGAGCGTACTTCCTCTTATCAGCACTACTTAAACGACTCAAGTGATTACACCGCCTTCCGAATCATTCCGACAATGTTCCTTATGTATCTATATATATATATTACGTAATTGTTTACGTCAGATTCATTAGGAAAATACTTCCGATAGTTAATCAAGTGATAGAACAGCCCGGCGAACCTCGCCAACCATCTTATCAGGACTTGCTCCCCCTATGCCCCTACGGACTCTTAGGATACCCTCTAACATAGCTAAGTCAAAGTAACCACCAACAGGAACAAGGGAATTTACCTTTGCTATCTTCTTTTGTATCTTCCGCCAGTTTTCACGCCGATATTTGTAAGCTTGACAGTAATCCTCACCGGCAAACCAGACAGCCTCTCTAAAGCTATCGTCCATCGGACATACAGGAGCTTTACACCCTTCAAATCCCAAGCAAGTATTCGCTATCGTCTTCCCCTCTCCAATCTTTCTTTCGCTCGTCATACAAGCGTTGTTTAACGGCTCACACCCTTTCCTTGCGTCATCGACCAACCACCCCGTTCCTTCAGGAAAGAGGGACGGCGCCCGCTCCGCAGTGGCGCCGACCACCTGCCTTGCCCACGTTCTCATTCGTCATTTTATAAAGTCCCCCCAGGGAGTTTTTCCCAATAAAAAAGGAGCGCTTCGCAGCGCTCCTCACGGAATCCCATCCTGCTGACCGATTTTAACGGCTCCAGCCTAGCTCCTACCTAAAATCAAACTAGGCAGATGGTATTTTTTTCACCGACTACCTGTGGTCGTTATTTTAAATTCTCTTATTAACGTACTCTTGTTATTCTAAACCATGCCATTCCACCTGTCAACCATACCAAACGGCAAGCTTCGCAGGTGTGCTCGCTTCACGTTGACCCCCTTTTCGTGCTTCACTCCTTTGGACGGCTGACTTCGTCCGGAGCCGTCGTCGTCACTCGCACCAAAACCGCCCGTCCACATAAAAGCCACCACCAGTGGAATATTGTCAACCCACGTAGTAGAATAGACAAAGGAGAACAACCTGATGCGAACAACACAACGAAGTCTCTTCCCAGATTCTGACATAACCCCTCGCACTTTCCATACTGTTATCCTCAACAAAGAGAAGTTTCTTCAATCTCTAAAGGAACTCGACACCATAACGGGCCTTACTCTACTTAAGAGGAAAGTCCAAGAATTGAAGGAAGTCATAGCTTTCCCGGCAAGAGACCAAGAAGGTCTATTGAACATAGTCGCCAATGGAGATACGGTCGCTCTGCGTAAAGACGTGCTTATCTCTGAACTCCAACAGGTCATTGAAAGCCAGACTACCGATAGAGCCAAATACTATTTGACCCGCCTGCAAAACGGCATTCAAACTGTTAAGACAAGCAAAATCAACGACATAAATCTTCTCAGATGGAAAGAGTACGACGACATAATTACTGATAGCCTTTGGGTGCTAGATAAGAGAGATACCTCAGGTGCTCATCTAGGTTGGTATTGGGGAAATTTCATTCCACAAATCCCTCATCAAATGATTCTGAGGTATACAAAAAAAGGAGATTGGGTACTAGACCCCTTTGTTGGCAGTGGGACTACTTTGATTGAATGCCGCAGGCTCGGAAGGAACGGCATCGGCATAGAATTAAATCCTGACATCGCTCAGAAAGCACGTGAATTAGTTGACAAGGAATCCAACAGGTGCAATGTTGTTACTGATGTCATCACTGACGACAGCAGAACATACAACTTAAAAGCCCTACCTATAAACCACGGCAGACGCCAGTTTCAGCTCTTTATTATGCATCCCCCTTATCACGATATCATAAAATTCTCAGAAGACACCAGGGACTTGTCGCGAGCTCCTACTGTCGATAAATTCCTGACAATGTTCGGTGAAGTAGTTGACAATTGTACCCCATTCCTAGAACAAGGCGGATATTTTGCACTTGTTATTGGTGACAAATATCACAAAGGAGAATGGATACCACTTGCTTTCTACTGCATCAATCAAGTCCTCAGTCGAAAAGACTACACGTTAAAAGGCATCATTGTAAAGAATTTTGATGAAACCCGCGCAAAGAGAGACCAGAAGCAACTCTGGCGATATAGGGCATTGGTCGGCGGCTTCTACGTATTCAAACACGAATACATCGCGCTCTTTAGAAAAAAAGGAGGATGAATACTATGAGAGGACACGTTTTCATAGTAAACGAAGAAACACTGCCAATCCACCTACAAAATATGTTTGTCGGAGTTAGCTCCGGAGGCGGAGACAATAACATAGCTCTACTTTCTGACATTCTCAGAGTAAAAGCCGGTGATTTCGTATTTTTCTACATTGAGGGTAGGCCTAACAAGAAAGGGCGCTTTTTTGGTATTTTCACAGCAGTCGACGATAACGTATACCACTTACCAGGTCCCGCCGCCAACAATCCGGGCTTGCCCGTAAAACTAATATATAGAAAAGCCATAAAACCCTACAAAGTCTATGCCAAAGGCGTTCTAGAGTGGGTCGCCTTGGACAAACTTCCCACTTATGCAAAAGAGTTGCTTTGGTCACTAATATACCGAAAAATGAAGGGTGGTAGAGGAAACACAATGCTCTTCCCCTGGGAAGTTGACCGACTAATCTCGCTAATTGCCGACGAGAATCAAGGTAATTCCCTAAGTTCCAATGATTTCACTACTGACCAAGCTAATTACGAGATTGTCCCAGGTACATCTACTCTTAGCCATAACATGGGAACTCAGAAAACTGTTTCACTTACGGACATACTAAATAGTTCCCCCTGAAAAAGTGTGTAAACTCAGCCAATAACCCGTGTTGTGTTCGGGTGGATTGCGCCTTCCCGTTTTCCCTGTATATCTCAAGATATTCG
>Ga0315296_10003770_pt1 | contig 12574 bp, 13 predicted proteins | sample YL17G14_18_MG_FD_203921 | JGI IMG/M metagenome (GOLD analysis project Ga0315296, IMG submission 203921) | Sediment microbial communities from Yellowstone Lake, YNP, Wyoming, USA - YL17G14_18 | ecosystem: Environmental > Aquatic > Freshwater > Lake > Sediment | place: USA: Wyoming | collected... | reverse complement strand
GGAACCTAACAGGAACCGCACGATACTGCCAGATGATCGCGGAAGTAACAATCAACCGATACTTGGAAGAACCGAGTGAACTCTGCAGTTTCAACAAATCTGAGTGAACAGGCCCAATAACTCTGACCGCTTGCGCTTGGTTAGATGCCCGCGATATTCTGAAGTTGTTCTCTTGAGAAGACTCCCCCGTCCGTGATCACCGCAGTGACGAGTTCTAGTGGAGTCACGTCGAAGGCTGGATTGAACACTTTGACCCCTTTTGGTGTGATTCGTATTCCTCGAATCTCCGTGACCTCTCTGGGGTCACGTTCCTCGATCGCTATGTTCGCGGAATATGAGGCCAAGTCGAGGGTCGTCTTAGGCGCGGCAACGTAGAACGGGATGCCATGATACTTGGCGGCAAGCGCGATCATGAAGGTGCCCACCTTATTGGCGACTGCCGTTCTGGTTACGCGATCAGCGCCCACGATCACCTTGTCCACCATGCCTCTTGACATCGCGATTCCGACGGCACTATCAACTATCAAAGTCGTGGGGATCCCATCCGACAACGCCTCGTAGACAGTTATCCTGGCACCCTGCTGTCGAGGCCTAGTCTCGGTCGCGATGACTTTGACCTTCTTCCCCTGCGCGATCGCACTTCGGATCACTCCAAAGGCCGTTCCATAACTCACCGTAGCCATCGTGCCTGTGTTACAGTGCGTGAGAACCGTGTCTCCGTCTTCGATCAGCTCGGCACCGAACGCCCCCATTCTCAGGTTGGCTGCGACATCCTCATCAGCCATAAGCTGCGCTTCAACGACAAGGGTTTCTCGGATATCGCGTCCCTGATCAGCAGCCTCTCGCGCTTTCCTGAGCATTCGCTCGATCGCCCAGAACAGGTTTCTGGCGGTGGGTCGCGTTGCTCTGATGATCTCCGCTGCTTTCTCAATGTCGAGAATTAGCAGTTTCCTGTCGCCGTTTTTGCTGAGTTTTGCTGCGAGCGCTATTCCCATCGCTGCAGTCACTCCGATGGCGGGCGCTCCTCTCACGGTCATGTCGCGTATCGCTCGACCAACCTGTCTGTGATCTCTGCACAAAACAAACGTGAGTCGATCCGGAAGCTGTCTTTGATCGAGCAGTCGTATACCGCCACGTGCCCATTCGACGGTTCTTAAAGTCGTGAGGTCAACCAAGTACGACGCCGTCGTAAAGCATGACGCGATTACATTAAAAGTGCAGCGTCAGTGTAGATGATCTCGGATTGACTGCACGTGGCTGAGCATACAGCGAGTGAATCAGAGACCGAGAAACCATTCCAGGTCTACGAAGCTTTCCTAGGAGCAGGTGATGTCTTCCTTCCCAGGGCATCAGAACTAATGGAGATGCGGGAACGAGGTTTCGGAAACCTAAGAGGAAAGAAGCTGGTTCTGACACCTCACGAGGCCTTCTATCTCCTCGAAAAGAGCAGAATCACTGTCGAGGGAAAGAACAAAGCCCTGATTACATTCGAGGAATTAGTGAAATCAGTCTCTGCCAAACAGCCTGCGCTTTGGGTGAAGTACCTAGTATATCGTGACCTCCGCGACAGAGGATATATCGTCAGAGAGTGCCCCGTTTTCGATTTCGAGATCCACGGAAAGGGATCGATGCGGAGATACGTCTACATAGTCTACGAAGGCGGCGAAGCCGACCTCAAGACTCTTCGCAGCCTGCTGAAACGAGCTTTCAGAGACAAGAAAGACCTGATACTGGCCGTGGTTGATAGACGAACTGATATCGTGTACTACTCGCTTGACTTCCTGAAAGTGTAGTTAGCAGTCCACAGGGAGAGCCGCCGCTAGGAAAGTGAAACATTAGTCAATCAGAACGCGGGTCGCTGAACTAGCGCAGTCGTGGGCCGATCACGCGGGCTGCTTTGCGCCGCAAGCTGGACAGACCGATGTCTCATTTGCTAGCCCAGCTCCGCATTGGATACAATACTTCTCGGGGCGCGGTGGAGGTGGAGGCAGGTGCGGGCGCGGCGGTTCCACAGCTCCTGGTGGCGGGTGGCGAACCATACCACCAAGTAATCCTCCGACGGTGCCTCCTACGGCTTGCATGGCCACGGTCACAATCAAGGCGACAAGAAGAACGTCCTGAGTCACCTCCGGGACCTGAGGTGGGATGTATAGACCGGAAGATACCAATGCAACGAACATTGAAAGCTGAACGGGGAAGCTGAACAGTCCCACAAGAAAACCGGCGATCAATGCTCTCTTGCGTTCGGCGTAGAGGAGTAACGCAGCGACGAGACCGCCAGCAAAAGCACCGATGGCACTACCAGCCGGGATTTCAACTATGTCGAGTACGACTCCTACGATTCCACCGACGACCAAGCCAGCGAATACCGATAAACCCATGTTCACTCTTACCGTTGGCAATCTTTCCACGTCCGAACTGGAATCTAGGAAACCTGCCGCCCCCCTAATAAGCCGTGGTGCGACCAAAATCGAAAGAAAACACTTAGCACACCTCCAAATGAGATAGCCGAATGTAAGAGCATAGAGGCGGGCAAGATGTCAGACAAGCCATTCACTTTACCAAGAGGAATCAGAGACATCGAACCGGATGAGATGGCGAAACGAAACTGGGTCTACGAGAGGATTAGAGAGGTGTTTCGCAGATACGCCTTCCAAGAGATGGAGCCCGCGACCCTTGAGGAGCTCAGGACCCTCGAAGCCAAAAGCGGGCCCGCGATCAAGGACGAGATCTACTGGTTCAACGACAAAGCGGGTCGCAGCATCGGCCTCAGGTTCGACCTTACGGTCGGTATGGCTCGCATGGTAGCTGGCCGCTCCGACCTCCCCGAACCAATCAAGTTCGCATCCATTGGCGGCAACTGGCGATACGACGAGCCGCAATTTGGGAGATATAGATACTTCACTCAATGGGACGCAGAGATCTTCGGATCCGACGATCCCACCGCCGACGCAGAAATCATCGCCCTAAGCATGGATATCCTAAACAACGTAGGACTCGCGGAATTTGAGGTCCGCATATCGAATCGCAAAGTAATACAAGGACTCGTTGAGAGCCTGGGATTGAAGACTCAAGAGAGGATTGAAGCGGTCTTCCGAATCACCGACAAGTCACGCAGGATCTCGCGCGAAGCTGTCAAGACGGAACTCCGTTCAGAAGGGTTAGGGACCGCCATTGTTGATTCACTGGTAGAATTCACATCGATCAACGGCAAGCCCGCGGAAGTTCTAGACAAGATCTCTGAAGTTCAAACAAGAAATGAAGAGGCGGAATTAGGATACAGAGAGCTCGTCCAGTTGGCTGATGCGTTAAGGGGTTTCGGCAAGCTGGATCGTTGCCTATTCGACATGAGCGTGGTAAGAGGGATCGGGTACTACGATGGCATCGTCTTCGAGGCCTTCGATAAGGGAGGAGAAGATGTCGGAGCAATACTGGGCGGAGGAAGGTACGACAAACTCTGCGCAATCTACGGGAAAAGAAGCATCCCTGCGACGGGAGTTGCAGGAGGAATCGAGAGATTATTGATCTCATTGGAAAGAGCTGGAGTCTTCCCGAAGCTCACTCAAGTCGGAACCGTCTATGTCGCCGCGGTGAATGATCAAGTGAGACAACAAGCATACGCAGTTGCCGCGAGGCTGCGCAGTCTCGGGATTCCAAGTGATATCGACGTCAAGCGGAAGTCGCTCGCGAAACAGCTTGAATATGCAAACTCTCTTGGCATTCCATATGCGCTGATAGTGGGCCCTCAGGAAATCGAATCGGGACGCTTTAAGCTGAGAGACATGAAGAAACGCACTGAGGACACCCTCACCCTAGATGAGATCATCAGCCGAGTCAGTCGCATTCCATCTGACTAGGAAAGCATCAGGTGGCGGGCCCCCGGGAATGCGTGCTCCCGTTATCGGGAGGGTTCAAAATCCGGCAGGTCCCATCCGACAATTGTCATGCAATTGATTTCTAATGTCATGCAATTCGGTTCAAAATCTAGCAGGTCTTGTCCGACAGCTATACGTGTCTCCTCGGAGGAGAGTGTGACACCGGGCGAGCATACGGACATCATCGAAATTGATTACGGTCCAGTTCAGGCAGGCGGACCATCGATTGATCAGTTCTCTTATCTTCTCTTATCATCTCTCAAGTCAATTTGAAACAAGTCTTTGCACAGTGATTTGATTCCGTGAGCAGTTCGGGTGATCTTGCAGATCGTCTCCTCCAACGAACTCGGCAGAATGGACTCGGACAAGAATTATGGCGGGCCCGCGGGGATGGGGGCCACTGTTATCGCGAGGGTTCAAAATCCACCTTGGCGGATGCCAAGCGAGATCCTCACCCTCCAAGCCACACAAGGGAGTGCTGTTTGTCAGATCTCGATTATCACCGACGGAACAGCTCCGCCAGCTTCGAGAAGAAGCTTCCCATCTCTCGCTTTTCAGTGTGCCGAAGTCGAGTCGCGGTTGTCCTGCCCTACAGGAGGAAGGAGTTTGCGCAGTTCATGCCCGGGGAAAAATGGAGAGTCCCCTTCGTCAGTATCATCGGCGCAATATCTGCACTATTCATGGCCGCAAACTTTTGGTTTGCGGCGACAACTCCTGCTGTGGGGCCCTCCACGGCACAAGCAGGCACGGTGCTGATAGGGATATTCCTGATCGGACTGCTTGTCTACGTTGGCGCCTACTACTACAGAAAGAGCCGGGGAATCGATCTCCACTTGGTCTATCGCGAGGTTCCTCCAGAATAGGAATAGCACACTCCCGCGACCGCGACTCTTGCACGGGGGCCATACATCATTAGCAGTACTGAAGGTGTAAGCGAGTCACTTACATTGGGACAGGTACGTGCTGGCATGCCGTTGTTGCCTTGAACGGAAACGCAAGAGGTTCACTAGCGATCCTATGTGCCACACCTCGTTGCGCGGGGTTTTTATTTGTAGGGGCATCTAGGATAGCCAGTGGGAACTGACTTGAATGGTTACATGGGAAAGATCCTCAGGGTGAATCTCTCCAAACGGACAATCTCCAAAGACGACCTATCAGAGACCGATGCGAAGAAGTATCTCGGAGGGAGAGGACTCGCGGTCAAGATTCTATTCAATGAACTCAAGCCCGGAATTGATCCGCTTGGACCTGAAAACAAGCTCGTGTATGCTGCGGGCCCATTGGCGGCGACTGGCTTTCCTCTGAACTCTCGGTGGCTGGTTGCGGCGAAATCGCCTTCAACTGGAATCTGGGGTGAATCGCTTTGTGGCGGGACTTTTCCCGTACAACTGAGAAGAGCGGGATACGATGCGTTAGTGGTTGAGGGCGTTTCTGGTGATCCCGTTTACATAAACATATTCAATGAAAGGGCAGAGATCAAAGATGCATCTCATCTCTGGGGGAAAATGACGCTTGAGACCGAACTTGAGATCGCACATGATCTTGGCATAAAGCAGCGAAAGGAAGACGATCCGGCGGTCGTGAACATCGGTCCTGCGGGAGAGAGGCTGGTCAAATTCGCTGCAGTGATGCATACGGCCCATCGAGCCGCTGGTAGGGCGGGGCTCGGAGCGGTAATGGGGTCAAAGAAACTGAAAGCAATCGCGGTTCGGGGAACTGGGAAAGTTCCAATCGCTAACCCTGAGAAACTCATGGAGATGATCCGAAACGTCTCCTCGGAAGCCGTGACCAATCCTAATATCAAGAATTTCACGAAGCACGGGCAGGTCGGTTTCATTGGAGCCCTTCAAGGCATGGGAATGCTTCCGACCAAGAACTTCCAAAAAGGCACCTTCGACCGATACGAGGCAATTAGTGGAGAAACTATGACCCAGACTATCCTGAAGGCCAGAAATACTTGTTCACAGTGCCCTGTGGCATGCAAGAGAGAAGTTGAGGTATTAGACGGGCCCTACGCTCCAGTCGACCCGAGGTACGGTGGTCCCGAATACGAGAACGACGCGGCACTCGGCTCTCTTCTCTTAATAGACGACCTGAAAGCAGTTTCGAAAGAGAATCAGTTGTGCAATGCCTACGGGCTGGACACGATTTCCACGGGCGTAGTAGTTGCCTGGGTGATGGAATGCTATGATCGTGGAATCCTAACGAAGGCTGACCTCGATGGTATCGAGGCAAAATGGAGTAATGCCGATGCGGCTCTGAAGTTGATCGAGAAGATCGCCACACGTGATGGTGTGGGTAACATTCTCGCCGAAGGCGTGAAGAGAGCGGCCGAGCACTTTGGCAGAGGATCGGACAGATATGCGGTACACGTCAAAGGCTTGGAGATTCCAATGCACGAGCCCAGAGCCAAGAAAGGCTTGGGATTGGCGTACGCCACGTCCATCAGAGGAGGATGCCACATGCAGGCGTTTCACGACACGGATACGGAGGCCGCGAACACTTCACCTGAGATTGGGATATCGAAGCCACTCGATAGACATGACACATCAAGGGACAAGGTTGACATGATCAAGCGGTCACAAGATTGGATTGCTGTGACGAACTCGTTGCTCATGTGTACCTCGCCAGGCTGGGTTGGATTCAACTACGTCAAACCCAGCTTCAACGCCGAGGCGCTGAATGCCATTACAGGATGGAACATGAAGGTTGAAGATCTGCTGCTTGCAGGCGAACGGATGAACAACCTATGCAGATGCTTCAACGCAAGAGAAGGCATGACAAGAAAAGATGACTGCCTTCCACCTAGATTCACAGAGGACCCGTTGCCTGACGGTCCCTCTAAGGGACAACGTGTAACTAAGGAACAACTAGGGGATATGTTGAACAACTACTACGATCTCAGGGGCTGGGATAGGAAGACAGGTAACCCGACCGAGGCGAAGTTGAAGGAGCTGGGCCTAGATTTCGTTAGACTCTCTCGATAAACCGGGTTGTCGCGGAACAGCACTCATCTCAAGTCTCGCCCGGATTTGAGCCGACCGAGTTTCTGCAAGGAAGCTTCGAGACCGGGCCCAAATCTAGGAGGGACTGAGAGCTTCCCGTGTAGAGGCGAGAGCTTCATCGGTGTCTGCAGTCATCCCCAATTCGTTTAGTGCTGAGCCTAGAGCCCAGATTGTCTGTAGAACGTAGATGGGCTGCGAAGTGATGCTCATGTGAGCCAACCGTATCACTTTGCCGTGCCTCTCTTCGACTCCCCCTCCCGCGATTACGCCGTACTTGTTTCTCATGATGTCGAGTATCGCTTTGTTTGCGATGGTCTCGGGATTCATTACCGCGGTCACGATGTTGGATGCATCGCGCTCTTGTCTTGCATACGACTCCAGTCCCAGAGCACGAACTCCTGCTCGCAGAGCTCGACCGGCGGCCATATTCATTCTGAATCGTTCTTCCAACCCTTCTTCAAGAATCTGTTTCAACGATTCATTCAATGCGTACGTTAGGTGCGGCGCCGGTTCGATTGGGTGCCCTGTAACCCCAGATCAGCTTGCCCCCTTTCTCCTTTGGAACCCACATCTGCAACCACTTGTAGAGATCGAATGAGAAGGTTGATGCTGCCTTCCTTCGATTCTCCATGGCTTTCCAAGCTCTGGCACTTATTGAAACGATTGCGAGTCCAGGTGGGGCATTGTCCTCTGGCTCTCCTGCGTAAAGAAGTCAAGGACTACGTGGACTCCTCTTGAGAGATGAGCACATCGACTCTGACTCAGACTAGTACGACCACCACTGTTACAGGGACGCATGAGTTCCAAAGTTTCCTCTAGGAAGTCATCAGGAATATCGACTTCCAACTTCAACTTCCATTCGCATAGGCAAAATGGTGGTTCTGCATGCCTGGCGAGGAAGGAACGTGAGAGAGGGAGGAAGAAACGTCTCAACGATCGAGATCACAGTGACAAAACCGACCTAACGGCGACAGTAGACGACCGCGAACAACATAGGTTTCTAGGGTTTCAGTCGAAGAGTCTGCGCACTGCCTCCCAACTTACTTACTTGAACCCTCTCCTCGCCGCAAACCCTGCATTGTTTCGTTACTTCTTTGGTTTCTTCTTTGCTTTCCTCTTCGCTTTCGGCACAGAAATCACGTCTAGATCTAATGTCGCTACCGCAGGTTTAACACTTCCGACCGCCACGAAGCTCTGTCAGCGCGGTCTCTTGGTGCGGGCGTCGTGATTTGGACAGTTGATTTGTGTGTGTCCTGCATTTGGAGCTAGACAATGAGATGACACATGGGGAATCGACGAAGTCCGGTCTCGAACTTTTTCAGAGACCTCACGCGGTGTCTCGTGACGACACCTAACATGATCCTTGCAACAGAGTCTATCCTTGGACGTAACTATGTGTTCGTTATCGTCCGAAGCTTTGCATCGTCGAGGTATCTATCCGCCGATGACACCGAGAGCCTTAGCTACATCAGGCACTACGAGAATGACGGTTGTTTTTGTAGATCCCTCTGAAGTTGTCGCGTATGCGTACTTGATGTTGATCTTGGCTTGAGCGAGCTTCCCAGCCACCTCGCCAAGCGCGCCTGGTCTGTTCTCCAGCTCTATCGCTATTGCTTCTTCCTCGGAGAATCGGATCTTCGCAGCCTTCAAGGCGTCCTTGGCTTTGTCTGGATTATCGACCAGCAGCCTAACCTTGCCTCTGCCTGCAATTACGGCTCCATCCACAGCGGAGATGTTGACTCCTGCGTCCCTTAAGGTTGAGCAGAGCTGCGCCAGAGTACCTGGCTTGTTCTGTAATGTGACTGCGATTTGAGTTACTCTTGGCATAAAATGAACCCGCAGATGAACGACGCGCGAGTTGCTAATAAGAACTTGCTGTTTGACGTAGGAGTCAGACCGAATCGTCGTTTACTTGCCCATTTTGGAATATGACCTGGACCAAGCCTTGCCGTGGGTTGACTCGAATTGCCTCCACCTAGCGTTGTCGTCTCTCAGGATGGTGCAAGACGTGGAAAGACCGCAAGCAAAATGAAGAGCATTGGCACATACGCTCGAATCTCCAACCTGGAGGCTCTACGGTTCGATGTAATCGAGCACGGCGGTTCTCTGCTCTACCTCGGAGAAAGACAAGGGGCTTCCCGCCGAAGTAAGCGCGTCGAGGATCGTATTCCTGACTATTGGCGTGGGTGCCATGCCAGTTCATACGTTGACGAGTTTCTTGAGCCTTTCACCAATAACTGGTCCAACGAATTCCGTACCCAAGAGTTGTGCAAGTAGGAGTTCAACCTAGAGAACAAGAACGTTCGAACCAAAGGGGATTTGATACCTCGCTATCCGAGGCAAGAAGAACATGTTTAGAGTGGATCTCATCCTGGTGGGTGTCCCATGATCCTGTTTATTTCTGAGCAACGCAACAGTCCAAGCCATGGATGTGTCACCCGCCATGAGCAAAGTAGGAGAAAAGGTACTGCCACTCATGGAAGGTGGCGGGCCCGCGGGGATTTGAACCCCGGACTTTCGCGTGCGTTTTGGTCGCACTCTACAGCTGATTCCGCGGTTCGCTTAGGAGGCTCGGCTAGTCTGATGCGTCTATCTGCCGCGCTGTCCGTACTGCGCCCCGTAGGCGTTGACCTGCGAGACTGCGCCACGGGCCCAGCCGACAAGACTAGCGGGCATGTCGCCATATAGTTTTGCGCTACGTCAGAATCATCGAGCGTCCTCTTCGCACCTTCCCGAGTCATGGCAAGCTTTTAGCCAAACTCGCGTCCTAGCCAATGGCAGCGGGGGTACCCGAGACCCAAACCACGCGACAAGGGCGGGATTCAGGTCAAAGGGGCAGGACGACTCACTAAGAGTCGTGCCACACTTAAGATCCGCCTCGGGACAAGAAATCCTGTGGCGTAGGCCTTCGTGGGTTCGAATCCCACCCCCCGCATCTTATGACGAACCCTGTGACAACGAGCTGGTCTCAAACCAGGAAGGAAAAGCACATATTGTCTTTCTTCTCGCCGCTGCTGCAGTCTGGTGTCTGCGAACGGAGGCCGTGCAAGCGATGCAACGCATCTTCTACCCTGACAGTATCGTCGTCATCGGCGTCTCGGAACGACCAGAAAACCTAGCTCGCACCATCGTCGCCAACCTGTGCGCTTTCGGCTACAAGGGCAGACTGTTCGCGGTTGGACGGAAGGAGGGAGCCGTGCAAGGAATTCCCATCGCCACCTCGCTAGATCAGGTTCCTGATGGGCTCGACTTGGCAGTGATCCTCACGCCAGCGGCTACCGTGCTCGATCTGATGGAAGCGTGTGGTCGAAAGGGCATCCGCCGCGTGGTGATCGAGTCCGGCGGCTTCAGCGAGTTTTCCCCAGAAGGGCGCCAATTGGAGCAACAGCTGCTGGAAATAGCTCGCCGATGGGACATGCGCTTTGTCGGCCCCAACTGCATCAGCGTCATCAATCTCGAAAATGGACTGTGCCTGCCTTTTGGGACAATGTCTGCTGTCAACGTACGGCTCGGCCCTGTATCGGTGGTGTCTCAGAGCGGCGGAGTCTCGCTGACGTATGTGGATCGATTCTGCACAGCCGGCGTGGGAGTCAACAAGGCCGTCAGTATCGGTAACAAGACTGACCTGGACGAGACAGACTACTTGGCGTATCTGCTGCAGGATCCTGGCACAGAAATCGTCTGCTTGTATCTCGAGTCCATTGGTGACGGACGAAAACTGATGGATCTGGCTCGCTCTTCCATAAAACCCATCATCGTCCACAAGGTCAATCGAGGAGAGACCAGCCACCGCATCGCGCTCTCACATACGGCGGCATTGGCAGACGACGATCGGATCGTGAGCGCAGCTTTTCGTCAAGCGGGCATCATCCGCGCAGAAGACTTCCGCGAGTCTGTGGCCATCGCGCAGGGACTGGCTCACCCGCCAGTCCGAGGGGACGACCTAGTTGTCATCTCGCGTTCTGGTGGTCACGCTGTAATCGCGGCGGACGCGGCTGAGCGGCACGGCTTCCGACTGGTTCCACTGCCCAGCGAGTTCATCGAGCGTGTGCACGCGTTTTTCCCCGCCGATGTCATAGCGTTGACCAATCCGATTGATCTCGGCGTCATATTCGACTTTGATATGTACGCACGAATCGTGGAAGAATGCCTTCACATGCTTTCGCCAAGTGCCGTCCTCCTCATCAACACTTACACCCTAAGTGAAGCTGAAGGGGCGCATCGGCTAGCACGACGGGTCGGAGAGATCGTGCGAGAATCGGGACGACCGATCGCGTTCTGCGTCTATTCTCAAGGCAACGAGAGTCAGGTGGTTCAACAACACACTAGTCTGCCTGTCTTTGCCGAGATCGAAGACGCCGTACGAGGGCTGGCTGCCTCTCGAGATTGGAACCGCTGGCGAGCACGCCGTGCAGACGCAACGGCTGAGGGTGCGCATGCATCCAGTGAGGAGGCGCAACGGATGCTGACGAAATCAGGAGTGCTAACAGCGGAGCAGGCACTTGCCTTGTGCCAAGCCCATGAGATCCCTATCGCGCCCTTTGATGTCGCGAACAGCCCAGAAGAAGCCGTGCAAGTTGCAGATCGGCTCGGCTATCCGGTGGCGCTCAAAGCGCTTGCGGAAGACCTTGTGCACAAGTCGGACAAGGGCGGCGTCGCATTAGGTTTGGTGGATGCGACAGCGGTCAAGCGCGAAGCAGCGGCGATGCTGGCACGGTTTGCACATCCGGCTAGGTTGATGGTTCAGCGAATGGTCAGCGGCGGCTTGGAAGTTATTCTTGGAGGCAAGCGAGATCATAGCTTTGGTCCGGTTGTGATGTTCGGGTTGGGCGGCATCTATGTCGAGGTCTTCAGCGATGTGGTCTTTCGAGTGGCACCGCTCAGTTGGGCCGATGCTGAAGAAATGATTGAAGAGATTCGCGGGAAGCGTCTGCTTGGGGGAGTGCGCGGCAAGCCACGCATGGATCGGGAAACACTCATCAGGGTACTCCTATCCCTTTCCCGTATGCTTGTTGAGAACCCCCGCATCACCGAGGTGGACATCAACCCGTTACTGGTTCTCGAACGCGGAGCAGCAGCAGTCGACGCCCGCGCAGTGGTAATGGCGTCCGACTGTGAACAGCAGCGAGCGAGCTAGACTCGGTTAGACAGGGGAAATGCATAATGGCAGATTGGTCCATGAATCCCACCACGAGCACCTGCAAGTCAGCTGACAGACAAGAAGATAGAGTGAGATGGATGAGATGCGTTTCGACGGAAAGGTAGCCGTGGTCACCGGAGCTTCGCGTGGAATAGGGAGGGCAACGGCTCTAGCCCTGGCTAAGGAAGGCTGCGCCGTCGTTGTGAACTACGAGAGGAGCCAGAACAAGGCGCACGAGGTTGTTGAGGCGATCAAGGCTGTGAAAGCGCGAGCCATCGCGGTCAGATGCGATGTCTCAATCAGGAAAGAAGTTGAGGCCATGTTCAAGACTACCGTGGACGAGTTCGGAAAAGTCGACATACTCGTGAACAATGCAGGCATTGGTATTATGGCACCCATATTGGAGACTACTGATGAACTCTGGGACAGGACTCTTAACGTGAACCTCAAGGGAGCATTCCTCTGTACACAGGCGGCCGCGAAGTACATGATGCAGAGGAGATATGGGAAGATAGTGAACATCTCCTCGAACTCGGGGTTCGGCGTAGCCTGTT
>Ga0315296_10003769_pt1 | contig 12575 bp, 21 predicted proteins | sample YL17G14_18_MG_FD_203921 | JGI IMG/M metagenome (GOLD analysis project Ga0315296, IMG submission 203921) | Sediment microbial communities from Yellowstone Lake, YNP, Wyoming, USA - YL17G14_18 | ecosystem: Environmental > Aquatic > Freshwater > Lake > Sediment | place: USA: Wyoming | collected... | reverse complement strand
ACACGATGCCGACAGAAGACCTCAGGGAACTGGCACAGTCGCCGTGTCTGATGCGGTGCTTCGATTGGGACGATTGGAAGCGTAGAGTGTATATCATCACCAGCCGGTGGATAAGTGAACCTCCTGCAGGGATGAGCATCGGGAAATACTACGCGAAGTCACTGAGAGGATTCATCAGGGCGGCACCGCAAAGGAACGACGAGTTCATAGCGAAGCTGGAGGCGTCGAACACGGCGGACGAAATCGTGGATGTGCTTAGGATAATCGAGAATGACATACTGATGAGGGTGGCAAAATGCGGGGGCGAACCCTGCGCCGGTACGTGTGGAGCACCTGCTCCTGTGCCAGCATTACCACAGCCGGGGGAGGGAGTTCCGCCCACGCTGGAAGTTCCTCCACCTGGTCAACCAACGGGAAAAGTTCCACTACGCGCCAAGCGCTTGAAAGCGGATTGGGTAGCGCAAGCTGAGGAACGCAGAAAGAAGGGGCTGACGCCAGAGCAGCAAGCGCCAATCATCCCGCAGCCGAAGCCGGTCAAGACGCCAGAAGGATATTTTCCAGCCGGTCCTTGGCGGACGAAAGAGGAATACGAGGCATACATGAAAGCGCAGGAGAAGCCAACGCGTGAAGCTCCACCCATCTACCAGCCGATTGAAGTCCCAGGAGGCTGGAGACCGGGCGACCACAAGACCACGGCTGAGCTGCTGAGAGAGTCGGAGGTCCGAGGTCGTTACCTGGTGATTGAGTATCCGCCGGGGGAGAAGTTCTCAATCAGACAGAAGCTCGAGCAGATGTATCATGAGGAGCTGAAAGGCATTAACGATTACATCCAGCTGGCGGAGGCGCTGAGAATCATGGTAGCGGAATACGCGGATGTGCCTCCGGAGTTCGTGAAGACCCTGCCCGGCACGATAGACCTGTTGCAGTACATCATCGCGGAGGAGAGGAGTCACGCGGAGACGCTGGACGCGGCGATGAAGATTCTGGGTAACACGCCGTGGGAGGAGCTGCAGAAATACAGGAGGACGAAACCGTAACTTACCTCGCCCTAAAGGTCGCTGACGCGAACCCTCGCGTCAACGCTTCGGGTGCGGGGCATTCCACAGGAGGTCGGTAGGTTTGCGAAACCATAACAACACATCCTTCATCGGAACGCACGGGTGGAGTTACAGCCACCCTGCTCCTCGGCTTCTGACCGAAAACCATATCTTGTCGAGAGAAATGGTTAGTCGCCCGAAGAGCAATATTCTCGCCTGCATTTCTATCCCTGTTGACAGTCCACCCGCACTTGGGGCAGTGGTATTCTCTCCCGCTGACCTTGTGCCGGTTGCCGCACTTGGGACAGTCCTGCGAAGTATAGGCGGGGTTTTCAACGAGCATCGGAACGCCGTTCTCGATGCCGACCCGCCCGATTACTTCACCCAATCGCGTCGGTATTCTATGGATTTTGCGATTGGCTTTGACAGTGTAGTGAATATCGGTGAACCCGTCCAAGTCCTCAACGGCGAGACAACCGTTGTATTGCTTGGCGATGTCGAGGATTTGGTGAGCGATTTGGTGAACGCGAGTCTTGGTGAAGTTGTTCTGGTCGTGCCGGAGTTCCTTGATTCGACCATACGATTGGAGTTTCGCCCTGCGGTTCTCAAACGCCCGTTGTCGTGGCGCAACATCGCGCCCGAGATAGAACGAACGGAGAACGCGCTTCTCGGCAGGACTGTACACGACGACGGTGGCAAGATTGGTCGAGCCTATGTCAACCGCAACGATGTTCTTGAACGCGCTTGGCTCTTTGAGCGTGACGGTCTTGGTGAACACGATTTGGATAACGAAAGACTTGTTGCGCTTGAGCATCAGAACCGAGTTGCAGTTCCAACCGTCGGTTCGGAATTTCAGGTATCGTTTGTAAGTACCGTCCTGTTTGAGAGGGATGGCGGTTCTACCCTTAACCATGGTTGTGACGGCAACGATGGGGTTGCCGTTCTCGGTAGAGCCGAACCGCATGGTGCGGTTGTCGTAACGGATTGGAACATTGACGGTACGGGTTTGTTTCCTGCGAGCGAACACTTCGCGTCTCGCACATTCGAGCAGTTGAGACGGGAGACCTGTATCGACGCGCATCCCGTTGTAGGTCTGGTGATGTAGATTGACAGAAGTAAGTGGTAAATCGTATGCAAAGCCGTCCCAATACTCGATGGCATCGAAAAGCGTTGAACAGGCAGACTGCCAAGTTGAGAACAGCGTGTCGAGCCTATCCTTCTTGACGCCCGACAGGGGCAGTATGTTCAACTCGACAATCTTTCTAAGTTCGCGTTCCATTTCTCTCGACATAAACAATATATGCGGGAGACTATATAAGGGTTCGGTAGGGGTAACCGAAGATAGTCTATCGGTTCTCCTCCCCGTATTTCATACGGGGTCTCCGAACCGATACGGGGGCGTCTTGCCCCCGGAGGCGATTAAATGATGACGGATGAGCAGTATCAGTTTGAGCAACGACAGGAGCAGAGGCTACGGGACATCGAGACCAAGCTGCAGGAGTTCGAGAGGTGCGCGGTCAGACTCGACCGGGTGGCGGAACGCGTCGACCGGATAGCGGAGAGGATGGGGCAGGTCGACCGGGAGCTTAAAGCGCTAACGGTAAATCTCCAGTTGCAGACGCAATTACGAATATAGATGTGACGGGGAGCTTATGACCGGGTATGGATTCGCGGCGGTATTTGCGTGCGCGATGGCTGCAATCTGTATCTGTGTAAGCTTGATGGTGACGCTACTCCTCACGCGGGGGAGGGTCACGGTGTTCAACCGAGACTCATACGGCAGACTGACGGATATGATTGAGAGGTGATTGAGAGATGGGGAATTTCATAGACTGTAAGTGTGGCTGCAGGACGTACTACCAGCTCGAGAAGGGCAAGAAACCAGAGAAGGTCAAGTGCGGTCACTGTCGTAAGAGTCTGAAACCATGATGAACAGGGAGGAAAAACTCAGACTCGTCATGCTCGACGATTTAGCCAGGGAAATAGAACAGTTACGGAGGAAGAGGATGCCCGACTTTCCGAAACAGACGACACCTAAAGAGGTGTGGGAATATGCGACGAGAGAGATTACCGGCGATAGTGCCAACGCCGTCAGGGATGCAGTTATCTCAGACGCGACGAGGATACCAGGAGCAGATGTCCACCCAATCAAGACCCGGACAGACTCGATACTCGCGGAGAACGCTCCCCTCAGAGGGTCTAAGCTGATGACCGGCGCGGAGGATATGGTGGTCGAGGTCGACCGGACAGCAGCACCGGCGGTGTTCCACCTGGAGGGGGCGATTGACCTAACGCCGATGCAAGCTGGAGACACAATCAAAATCCGGGAGTTGATGATGATAAAGGCAGCTGGGGTGTATGTCAAGTATGCCGAGGAGACGTATTCGGGAGTCCAGGCGATACCGCTACAGGAGCTCGTCACCAAACCGGCATCATACAAGCTAAAGGTCACGATTGAGCAGACCGCCGGAGTAATGCGGACGTTCGATTATGAGTTCTTCGAGAGGTCAATCTAATGCCGGAATTTCCATGCACAGACAATAAGCTGAGAGAGACATCGGGACCCACCACGCTGGTAGTGCAAGCCATCCCGGACGGACAGTTTCTCAAACGAAGCGGGGCTACTGTTGTTGGCGACGCGGGCGGCAGCGGCTTGTCTCACCCTCAGGTAATGAGCCGGGTATTTCTGGGGTAACGCTATGCTTTTGAACACGGTGAATAAGAGCATCGTGATAAAGTTAGGCGGAGCTGTCGTGTCAAACGAGCTCCCGGTGGTGACGTTCTGGGCAGACCACACGACCACAACCTTAACGCCGGGTTCTACCGATACTCTAACAAACGGAGCTGCAGCGGTAACAATAGTGGCGGCACCGGCGGTTTCAACGCAACGGCAGGTCAAAACAATCAGCGTCTATAACGCAGACACGATATCAGCCACGGTAACTATCTGCTTTCGCAATGTTGGGACCGATAGCAATGTATTCAAGGCGACAATCGCACCGGGGGAGTGCATCTACTACATCGAGGGTTACGGCTGGAAAGTCCTCGACATTTACGGCATACAGAAAATAGGCGGGGTCGTTGTGAGGCTCAGCCCCATGGTGAAAGCGCCGGTCGTCGATGCCGCGAATCTCACGGCGGTCACAGTTCTCGCCACGGGAGTATGCCAAGTGATATATATCGGGGTAGCGCCGTATTCAAGTGCATCCGTGGACTTGCTGGTGAATGTAACCACAGCAGCGATCACGATAACCTGGGCGGAGGTAGCGGTCTACAAAGGGACTCCCGTGTTAAATGCTGCGTGTCCAGACCTCACACGATTAGGCTATCTCGATGTAGCGGGCTCTTGGAACTCCATTGGGCGCAAGAAGAACACCATCGCGCTCACAACGGCAACGCAGCCGGGTGACAATATCTACATAATTCTCGGAGCTGCAGCTACCACCATGCCGCAGATACGGGGCGCCCTCGCGGACGACCTCCAGACCGGACTATTCCAGACGCTTACAGCCAGACCGTCACTTACTCCGGGTCCGGTGGCGGGAACGCTCGGAGGCGCGACAGCGGTCCCGGGATGGCTCGCGGTCAAGTTTAACTGAGGTGGTTATGGTCGACTACGAGAGGATAGTCACCGCCGGGATAGGGTTCGGGTTTTTCGCGCTATCGTTGTTCATAGTGAATCCGTGGATGACGGCGATAAGCACCGCCATCATATTCATCATCACGCTCATCTTCGCGCTCATGGCACGGCAAAAGGGGGAATCTGTATCGTTGACATTGACAAGGTGAAAGAGCTGTATCTGAACCTGGTGGAACAAATCCACAGGCTGATATACTCACCCCCCTAAAGAAAGGGTGGTTCTAAGGCACATACCACCACGCATTAGATGATACACCTTTGGCTGTACCAGACAGCCACTACTCCCCTCGGCAGAACGAGTCTGCTTGGTGGAGATACCTGATGAGTTAGGTATAGACTCACCAGATTGTTGTAGCATGACCAAATTGCCATGTTGGATTTTACGTCTTGGTCTGACAACGGCATATCCAATGTCGGTTTCGAGTATTGAAAATTGAGTCCTCGAAACCCCATCGAAGTTGAGATGGCTTGCAGTACATCCCGACTCCGATAGACCTTCGATTCTTGGATATATATACTTGTGGTAGGGATGCCCGAAACTGCTCGTTAACTCCCCCCTGAAGAAGGGAGAATGCACTCGCCTATTTTCTTTCAAGAACATCGACCAGGCGTTAGGGACGACCGTCCCGGAACCAGCGGAGACCAAGCTCGAAACCTTAATATCTTGAGACTGTATATCCCACCTGCCAGTGATGGCGGTTGAGAAAAGTAGAGGGGATTTTATGGCATACGACCAGAAGATGGAATTGGCAGAAGGGAGAGCTGGTAACGGGCACTCGGCGGACACGAAGATGTATTCTCTCGAGAAGCGGATAGAGCTGGTGGAGAAATTCATCCAGGACCTGGAACCGATATTCAAGCAGATGCAGCAGGCATACATGGACGACGAGAAGGCGATAGAGCTCCACACGGAGAGGCTAAACCGACAGGGCGTCAGACTTCAAGAGGTCGACAAGCTCCTAGCGGTACTGCAGACTAAGGCAGGCATTTAGGATTTTCGCACCATCCAGACGTCGAGGGGTAGCTCCGCCCTCGGGGGTATGCTCTTTCCCCCCCAATACGGGGCGCCGGGCGTCCAGAACCCGCCCGGCTTCACTTTTCACATGGCGGGATAGGTCTCCATACCTACCGGCATCCTCGAGCCCCTGCGTGCGCTGTGTGAAGCCGCCCTACTTGGCGACTCGTGCCCCTGGGTGCGCTGGCGGAGGGGGAGGAATAAGGGGGTATGGTTAATAGATAATGCTAATACCACAACAGATAAATACCCTGAGACTTATATCTATACAGGCAGGCGACCAGCTCCGTTAGGATGCCGACAGTCGAGGGTGTGTTCGTATCCTAAGCGGAATGGGGCGGTCCTCGACCCCGCCCCCGCCTCCCTCATTAGGATACTTTACCTGGCTTGAGCTCGGCGATTGGGAGCTCCGGGCGCTCGGTCTTCCCCGGCGCCCGTTACTGTCACCAAGTAGTTCTTATCTAAACGCTGTCTCTAACGATACGACTACTACGCTACGGAATTACAACGAGGTCTCGGACGTACAACCCGGAGGACGTCCCCCCCTCGCAGGCTAATAATACTATGACGTGTGGAGTTCGTCGCGCGTGACCATAGCGGGCGTCGTCCGTTATTTCGATAGGTCGGGAGCGGGTTTATCGGGGTCGAGAACTCCGGGAGGGGTAAACTTCGCTTTCGACTCCTGGATTCTGAACCTCAGAGGCACAGGTCGAGTGTCTTCAGTGGTCTTCGCCACGATGTAAGCCGGCTCACCGTCCAGCTCATCCTCGGTGGCGTTGGACAACACGGGTTTCTGACACCTATAGCACCATACATAATCGGTGATTATCCACTTAGTCTTGCCAGCTTCCTTACGCCTCACATACAAACGGCTGACCGACCCTCCGCATTTCGGACAATCCATAGAGCTCATGAGTGGTGTATACACTTGGAGATAGATAACCCTTCCTGAGTGTATACACCAAGCAGAAGTGAGACAGTCCATCGTTGCCATCGATGGCAACGCAACCCTATTATATCCGGATTCCATACGGGTAGCAGGTGAGAGTTTGGTAGAACTGAAGAAACCAGCTGGAAAACCGAAGAAGTGTCTACGGTGCGGGAAGGTGTGTCAGGGGGATTGGGTCGTGTGCCCGTGGTGCGGTCTGTCGACGGATGCCGATGCACACCTTACACAGGCGCAGATGGAGATGGTAAAAGCAGCTCTCCATCGCGCTCATGGCACGGCAAAAGGGGGAATCTGTATCGTTGACATTGAGACCGAGATTCAGATGCAAAGGAAATACTGTGTCGACGGGTGAACCCGATGAACACATACACGGTCCAAGGAGTGGATTCCATCAGGAAGGTCGTTGGCAAGAGTCCGAAACAGACAAGCGGGGTTCTGTATGTGCCGAAGACCTGGGCGGGGAAGACGGTGACGATAATCCTGGAGGGGGAGGGATAGTGATGCCGACGGAGAAACGGAAACGGGAGCTAAAGGTCATCGCGGACTTCATGAACGCCCAGGACCTACAATCCAAACTCATCATGAAGAAGGTCGAGGACCTTGAGAACACCATCAAGGAGAACGACCGCGTAATAGACAACCTCGGTGAGCAGAATGAACGGCTCGAGGACGACAACCACGCGCTGACGGCGGCGATACACGCACTGTCGAGGCGGGACCCATGAAGCCGAAGATAGCGGACCGGAGGGCGTTTGAGAGTCTAACGGTGGAGTTCGGGATTTCGGGGGCGGACGCGGACAAGGTGAAGTCCATATCTGACGGACTAAGAACGGTCTGTGAGAACATTCCGATGGGGTTCAAGGACAACCCCCTGTACGCGGAGGGGTATCGGCTGACGGTGAGAGTGAAGGAGTCGTGATGAGATGGGCTTGATGTTCAAGGACACGGATACGCTGAACCCGGTAACGGGTTGCGACCACAGCTGTGACTACTGCTATGCGAGGGACATGATGCAGAAACTCGTCGAGAGGGCGAAGCCGGGTCACAAATATTACATGGCGACGTTTGCGCCGACCTTCCACGAGGCGACGGTGAAGACGCCTATGCCGGGGAGGAACGGCAGATATTTTGTATCGAGCATGGGGGATTTATTCGGCGAGTGGGTGCCACCGAGCTGGATACATCGAGTGCTGGAATGGTGCGGTGCAGCGGACGAGTCGAACACGTTCATGTTCCTGACGAAGAACCCGGAGAGGTATCTGGAGTTAGAGCAGCAGAGCATAGGGATACTGACCCGGAAAAACTTCTTATGGGGCGCGACGGTGGAGACGGACCTGCACGAAATCGCGAGGTCGAAATCGGCAGCGCCGGGCGTGCTGCGGAGGCTGGAGGCGATGAAGGAGCTCAAGAATACGGTGCGTGACGGCGAGATACGGACGTTTATCTGTATCGAGCCGGTGATGAAGTTCTCCACGGCGAAGGAGTTCGCCGCGCTAATCGCGGAGACCTCCCCGGAGCTGGTCTATCTGGGCTACGACAACCACGACACGGGACTTGACGAACCCTCGAAAGAGGAGTTCAAGGAGCTCTACCTCGAGCTGGAGAAGCACGCCATTCAGGTGGACATCAAGACATCGAGGGGAGTGTTTTGATGGTCCCAATGGCATACAGCGCACCCATAAGAGAGCTCCCTGTAGTGTTGACGGTTTTCTGTAGACAGCACAGGGCGTATGTGCCGGTGTACCCGGTGGGTAGCGAGACCGGCTGCCGGAACTGTCGGTTCTCCTCGATTGGAAAGCCGGACGCAAGGAGCTGCTGGCAGCACTTAAAGGCAAGCGACGGGAAATTCTTAGTGGGGTGTGATTACTCGTGAAACGGGATGTAACAGAGCAAGAGCTGAAAGCGTGGCGGTATGCGTATGAATGTCACAGGTGCGGAGTCGGCGCGGATGAAATCGGAGAGAGGCTTTTAAAACAACAGGGTATCCACGCAGACATACCGACGGTGTTGAAGTGGGCGGCGAAGACCCCGCCGGGTGCGGAGAAGTCTCCCCCGGCATCGGCAGCGCCCAAGAAGCGGAGGGGCAGACCGCCGAAGGCTAAGCTGGGCAGACCTCGAAAGATTGACGTGCTTCATGTAAAGGGTCGTGTGCTGGAGGGAGACGGGCGCTATGTAACGATACCGTCCACGCTTCCTAAGCTCGGGGAGGAGGACGGGCGCCCTGCTGATGCTCCCCCGGGCTGGATACCGAAGAAGGAGATGGCGACCTGTCTGAAGTGTGTGAACATCAAGGAGTGCGCCACGATAGTCCAGAGGGAGACCCAAGAGTCGTTCTATTTCCGATGTCCGATAGGGAGAGTGTAACCATGAAGGTGATGTGCTACTGCACGAGGACGAGCTGTGAGGCGGAGCTGGTGGAGGTCCAGGGTACCGAGCTGCTGATACACTGCGTTACATTCAACCGTGAAGTGCGTGCGACGCCGGGGTTACGAGCGCTGGCGGTGACGGGGCATCCGGAGGAGACCGTGAACATCGAGACGCGGAAGCAGTTCGAGGCGGAGATGAAGCGCCGGAGGTCGGTGGTGACGGCGCAGGAGTCACGGCTACGGATGCTGAAAGAGGGGTTCAACGAATGGTATGACGCGGTGACGGAGAGGCTGAGGGCGGAGGGGAAGTAGATGCCGAAGTGTCCGTTCACAAAGGAGAACTGTTTTCCAGCGTGCGCTATCTGGAATCCGGGGGCTAAGGAGTGCGAGGTAAGGCTGGCGGCGAAACTGCCGGGGTTCGGGACGCTCAAGGACTTCATGAGGAAGACCTACATCAAAAGGATGGTTGGCGATGAGTCATACCACATGGCGCCCATCGACTTTGATGTGCCGATGTCTGAGTTCATCGCGGAGGAGGGGCGGGATTACGCTGAGACGAGAGGCGACATACCCCGTTTTGACACGTCGTGTTTCTATGGCGCGATAATCGACTCTACCACCGTGGTCTACCGGAAACCAGACGGCAAGCTCCACCAGGTGCACGATGTCGACAGCCTGGTGCTTATCCTGGACAATGCTGAGACGGGCTACGGAGACGCCTGCCCGAATGTGTACCAGAGGAAGATGCTACAGATGGACCTCCCGGTGATGTTACTACCATACGACGAGGAGACTCGACCGATTGAATACCACTGTCTTCTGAGGAAGAAACTACCTGCGCTAAAAGGTCTCAGCGCCTCGGTGATAATCTCGGGCATGGCGTATCTGAAACCCATAGCGATGTTCGCGCCCGGCGTCGACCGTTTAACCCGGCAGGACATCGTCTCGATAACGGAGAAGAAATGACACGGAACGAGCTGATGTGGTATGTCCTTGGGCTATGCAGTGGAATAGTCTGGGGAGTAGTCATCGCGGTTCTGGTCTACCGGCGCTGACGCTACCGACGGAAAACAGTTTCGGCGACCCCTCCCGGGAGACTATTTATAGCGGGATATCCCTTGCGTTAACGGTAGGTGATATCGTGGACGAGAATGAAGTGAAAGCAATCGTGGAGAAGGTGTTAGGCGAGAGGATACTGCAGGACTCGGTCGAGGTGGGCTCACCAAGTAAGGGCGGGTCGGTGAAGGTCTACTTCAACGCGGCTAACCTGGAGGACGCGAAGCAGAGGGCGGAGAACGCGGTCAAGGTCCGGGACAGCTTAGTAGCTGCCATGTCTGTGCCAGCGTAACACGGTGTTGGTACCAATGGCAGGAAGGTTAGAATGTCCGGATGCGGGGAAGGAGCACGACTGGCAGCAGCGGGTTGAGCACGCGAGGGCGATGAGACCACTCTACATACGAGACTACGATGGAGAGGACAGGAAGAACGGTAGGTTCGCGCCACTGCTGGTGAAGCGGAAACGGAAACGCTACGGCGAGGTCAAGGTGAAGGGGAAGGCGTCGAGGTACCAGGAGCGCTACGAGCTGGTGGACGTGCGGATGGGCTTCTGTAAGAAATGCGACAAGGTCATAGAGGAGCAGTGAATACTATGGAGAACAAGAAGGAGATGACGGAGGAGGAAGCGGCGGCAGGATTGGGAGTGCTATTCGGTGACGGTCCCGAGGAGAAGGCGCTGAAAGCTGAGAGAACTGAGTTCAGGAGCTCGTTTGTGAAGCTGACGAAAGCGGAGCTGGTGGACCGCGCGGTTAACATGGGGGTGGACCTCAACGCGATGTATGGGCTTGAGAAAAAGCTCGAGACCACCATAGCGATGCACGAGGAGACCATGCGGAGGCAGGTAACTCATATCGAGTCACTACTCCAGCAGAGGTCAGACCTCGAGCGAAGCGCGAAGACGTGGGAGCAGAAGGCTGCCTTAATCGACAGGGAGAACGACCAGCTCCGGGACTCGAAACTACGCCTACAAGGTGCCGAGAAGTCGCTACTCGAGGAGAACGCCCGGGTGGCGAGGGACAACACGAAGTCGCATCAGCGGCTCGAGAGGGCGTATAAGGTCATACACGACCTGACGGAATAGAACACAGTAGAAGCTCCGCCCGTTAACGGTTTCTTGATCCTGAACCCGTTAACGCCCGGCAGCTCAACAACATGGGAAATCAGAATGGGGGCAATAAGGGACACACAATTCGCGGGGAGACCGGCAGTATGCGAGGTTCTACGCAACACCCATGAGCATACCCTCGGTGTCGCCCTGTTGTGTCAGGGAATACACGTACCCGGAATGTCCTTTGGGTTCGCGCCCATAGCCTCCATAACATGGGAGCGGGACCAGCTACCTCAACCCGGGCAGTGAACGAGGACCAGCTGGCGACCAAACGCCCCTTCGCGAGGGGCGGCTCTCACTAATCAGAACAGCGAGGTAGGGTAGTGGTTAATCCGCCAGCCTCATACTGCGGGGTGCTTCGGCACGGGGCAGGAGAAAGCTGGAGACCGTTGGTTCAATTCCAACCCTCGCTATAGGTGATTATGATAGAGTGGCGTGATTGGACCAAGATAGTTTTCATGCTGGAGTCCGGATGCAGCCCGGAGGAGCTGAGGGCGTATGTCCGTGGTACGACCTGCAGGGTGTGTCATAGCTGTGAGAGTAGACCGACGGGGTTCTGCGAGTGTCCATTGAGTTTCGACTGTGGTCATGGAGGCTACAACCAGGACGTAAAGGATTTCTGGAAAGGTAAAGGGGACCGGGGGACCGCGGTGAGTGCAGCGCGAGTCATCCGGGACATCCTGGAGAGCTCGACTGTAGACGACTGAAAACACTTTCGGCGACCTCCCCCCTGATGGTTTATATGCGTTGCATGCTTTCTATACACCATGGTCGAGAGTAAGGGTCCACCGGCATCCCAGAAGCCGGACGATGTGTCGAAGGTCAGGAGAGAGCAGGCGCTATCGTTAGCGTCGGAGATGGTGGAGTGCTACCGGGACCTGAAACGGTCGCAGTATGCGGCGATGCACCCAGATGAGACGGGACTGAGGCTGGATGTGATAGTTCCGGACGAGCTGTACATTCAGGCGAGTCTGGCGGGGGTCGGGATAATGAACAAGGACCTCCGGATGGAGGAGCAGAACAACAAGGCGGAGAACGCGGACAAGGCGGCGTTAGCAGCGGGGAAATACCGGATATGCCCGAAGTGCAAGGGCGAGGTGCCGGAGCGAGTGTCGGCAAGGACAGGGTCGACGTTCTACAGGTGTAACGTATGCGGGATATTCGTGGACGACACGCCGGAGACGAGACCGCCGGTAGCTCCGAAACCCGCGCCCGCGCCGAAAGTCGCGCCGCAGGATTCTGGGAGCCCCTACACAGAGGAAGACCCGGACCCGGTCGACCCGATAACCGGGACGCCCACATTCCAGCCGGCTAACGAGCTGCGGAAGTGCCCGAAGTGCGGAGAGTTCGCGGTCAAGAAGACCTCGAGGAAGACGGGCAAGGACTACTACTGGTGCGTGCCGT
>Ga0315296_10003768_pt1 | contig 12578 bp, 5 predicted proteins | sample YL17G14_18_MG_FD_203921 | JGI IMG/M metagenome (GOLD analysis project Ga0315296, IMG submission 203921) | Sediment microbial communities from Yellowstone Lake, YNP, Wyoming, USA - YL17G14_18 | ecosystem: Environmental > Aquatic > Freshwater > Lake > Sediment | place: USA: Wyoming | collected... | reverse complement strand
CAGATGCACCCGCGCAAGAACGACCCCAACCTGGTCGAACCCGAGGGCGAGGCCGACGATACCCTGACCACCCTTTGCATCTCCCGCCCCGACGGCTCCACCATCGCGCTCTGCATCAACTTCGCCTGCCACGCAACCTTCGTGGGCGGCGCGCAGTTCTACTCCGCGGACTATCCGGGCGTGGTGCGCCGCGCGGCGCAGAAGACGCTCGGCGGCGATGTCGCCATTCTCTATTTCAATGGCCCGTGCGGCGACATTGGCAATGATGATGTTACTGACCGCAGCCAATCCCGCTACGGCGAGGAGCCAATGGAGCGCATCGGCGCGCAGCTCGCTGCCCGCGCCCTCGGCTGTGCTGCGGGTGCGCAGCCATCCGCGACCAGTGATCCGACCATCGCCGCCGCTCGCGACGTGATACGGGCTGCGGTGCGCGAGGTGCCCCAAGCCGATCTGCGCAAGGCCGAACAGTGGGCGGTCGGGCGATCACTTGATGAGGCGCCGCAGACGGTGGACGAGATCAAGCTGCGGGAGCTGCTCATCGTCGAGGCCGAGCGGCGCGCTCATCCCTATCTGGACATCGAAATCTCCGGCCTGCGCCTGGGCGACGGCGCTCTGGTTGCGCTGCCGGGCGAGATCTTCGCTGCCATCGGCCGCGACATCCGCGCCGAGTCGCCCTTCCCCAATATCGCGCTGGTGGAACTGGCCAACGGCTGCTACGGCTATGTGCCCACCGCCGCGGCCTTCGCCGGCGGCGGTTACGAGACATGGCTTTGCCGCTCCAGCCGGCTCGCACCCGACACCGCTGCGCAAATGGTCGCTGCCGGACGCCGGGTTCTCGCCTGCCTGGCCGAGCAATGCGGCCGCGCAAAGGCAAAGCGATGAGAAGCAGAACAGCGGCCGCCGCGCTTGTCGCGCTGTCCATGTTAGTCCTGCCGCCTAGCCATTACGTCGCCGCAGTCTCAGCGCCCGATAGCTCCCCCGGCGCCACCGCGGAGGCTACTTCCACCATGCTCAGCTCAGCCGTCATCTTAAGCAAGGCCGATGAACTCGCGCGCTTGCACGACGAGCTCTCCGCTCTCCTCCGGCAAGGCGAGGAACAGGGCCGACGCCTGGCCTATCCCCGCGCGACCAATGAAATCGCGCGGCGCTTCATCGGTTACATTAAGTCTGATGTTGATGAACGCCGCCTGGAGATCAGCGAGTGGAATGCCGATTGCCTGCTCGGCTCCTGCCGCCGCGCCATCGAGGAGGCCCGGCAGTGCCTCGCCGATCCCAGCCGCGAACTGCTGGTGCCGGAATACGACCTGCGCGACTTGCGCGTGCGCGACGGCTCCTTTTACAGCGGCGAGCATCCCGTCTTCCTGTTCGGCTCCGGCTTCTGGGGCACCATCGCAGATGACCTGCCCAACCTCGGCGAGATGGGCTTCAACTTCGTGGAGCAAGAGATGGGGCCAAGCTCGGTCGTCGTCGGCCCCGACGAATTCACCTGGGAGAACATCCGCCACTTCGAGGGCGTGCTCGACCGCGCCGCGGAGCATAACGTTAAAATAGACTTCCTGCTTTCCACCCACTACTTCCCCGCCTGGGCCTTCGATGCGTTCCCCGACACCAGCCTCAAGCGCCACGGCGGCGAGGGCGGCTTCATCGGGCAGTGCTTGGAGCACCCCGTCTCGCGCAGAATCGCCGAGCAGTGGCTGCGCGCTTTCATCCCCCGCATCAAGGACAAGCCCGCCCTCCACAGCTATATCCTTGCCAACGAGCCGCTCTATGTCTGCTACTGCGATCACTCGGTCAAGTGGTTTCGCGATTGGCTCGAGTCGCGCTACCGATCTTTGGCAGCGCTCAACCAGGCGTGGGGAACCGCGCTCTCGTCATGGGACGAGGTGATCCCGCCGCGCAAGGCCGATGCCGCGAGCCGCCCCATGTGGTTCGACTGGTGCCGCTTCAATCAGCGCCGCTTCACCGATTACTTCGTGTGGATGAAGAAAATCATCCGCGACATGGATCCCAATCATCCCCTCCATATCAAAGTCATGAACTGGACGATCTTCGACGAGGGCGGCTTTCGCCTTGGCATTGACCGCGAGGACTTGCTGCTGCGCGCCGAGGACCAGGTCTCCGGCTGCGATATGGCGATGACCCCAAGCTCAGGCGACCTCGCGCTCAATTTCGGCAGCGGAGCGATGGGATATGACTTCATGCGCTCGGTGTGCCCCGAGCGCCCGGTGGTTGACTCGGAGTGGCACATCATCTACAACGACCCGCGCCTCTACCCCGCGCCCGCCGGCCGCGCCTCGATGTGGATGAGCTGTCTGCACGGCCTCGGCGGCGCCAATGTCTGGGTCTGGGAGCGCGGGCAAGGCGCTTTCGACGATGGCGCCATACTCTATCACGCCGCCTTGCTAGAGGGCCTCGCCCGCTCCGCCCTTGACCTGCGCCGCCTGATGCCCGAGATGACAAAGCTCCAACGCGCGGCGGCGCCCATCGCCTTTTACGTGACCCAGGCATCGCGCTTCGGCACCCGCCAGGAGAGAGAACTGGCGGCCGCCTACATCGGCGCGCTTTTCCTGGGCCGCCCTCTGCGCTTCATCACTGACCGCCAGCTCGCGGCGGGGGAGGCGAAGCGCTGCGAAATCATCATCATCGCCGGCTCGAACTACGCGCCCGATGAAGCCTATCGCGCCCTGGAGCAGTTCGTCCGCGGCGGCGGAACCCTGGTCATCACCGAGGGCGCGCTCGCCGCCGATGAGATGGGACGCCAACGCAAGGGCGCGTCCCTGGTCGGCGGCCGCACCGGCGGCGTGCGGCTGGCTGGCGGGCGCGCGGTGCGGGTGCCCGCGGACATGAAGGCCGAGGAATGGTTTGACAAGCTGGGCAAGGTCGCGGCGCGCGTGCTCCTCCCGCAACGCCTGAGCGCCTACGCGCCCGGCGGCGGCGCGCCCTGGGGTGTGGAAACGCGCGTGGTCGAGGATGGCGGTCGCTTCCTGGTCTATGCGCTCAACCTCAACTCCAAGCCCGCCTCCCTCCGCCTGCGCGCGCGAAACGGTCGCATCAGCAAGGTCACCGATCTCATCTCGAACCAACCGTGCCGCGCCGCCGTCCATCTCGACCCCTATCAGGTCGCTCTCGTCTCCGTCGCTACCGAATAGCGTTGTAGCACCGCGGAATGCGAACCCACCACCCCTCTCCCTCTGAGCGAGAGGGCAGGGTGAGGGTGTATCCTGGGATTCTAGTCTCAACAACAGAGGCAGAGGACTGTGCTTAAGCCTAATCCCGATTATCGCCGCCTGCTCAAGGCCATCCGCCGCCAGGGCGAACCCGACCGCGTGCCCCTGGTCGAGCTGCACGTTGACGACCCCATCAAGGCGCTCTTTCTGGGGCGCGGCCCGGGTAACGACTACCTGCGCTGGATCATAGACTTCTGGCACGAGGCCGGCTATGACTATGTCGAGGTCTGCCCAGGCTTTAACATGCCGCGCGCGACTCTGCCGGCCGCCGATACCGGCCTCCACGCCGTCGGCGACCGCCACTGGCTCAAGGAAGAAGGCAATGTGCTCCAGACCATGGCTGACGTGGAGCGCTATCCCTGGCCCAGGCCCAACGAGATAGACTACTCCGCCCTGGAGCGCGCGGCGAAGATGCTGCCCGAGGGCATGAAGATCATCCCCAATACCGCCGGCGTCTTCGAGCATGCCTCCTGGCTTATGGGTCTCACCAGCTTCTCCTACGCCATCCACGACGACCCCGAGTTCGTGGCCGAGGTCTTTCGCCGCGTGGGGGAGCTGCTGGTCAACGTCTTCGAGCATCTCGCGGATATGGACCAGGTCATCGCCCTCTGGCTCGGCGACGACATGGGCAGCAACCAGGCGACCATGATCTCGCCGAAGCTCCTGCGAAAGTACGTCTTCCCCTGGCACAAGCGCCTAGCCGACATCGCCCATCAGCACGGGATGCCGTTCATGCTTCATTCCTGCGGCAATCTGCGGGCCATCGCCGAAGATCTTATCGGCGATGTTGGCATTGACGCCTGGCATTCGCTCCAGCCTAATGTCTATGACATCGCGGAGCTGAAACGCGCCTACCGCGGTCGCGTCTGCCTTATCGGCAACGTGGATGTGGACCTGCTCGCCCGCGGCGCGCCCCAGCAAGTGCGCGAGCGCGTGCGCTGCCTGCTGCGCGAGGTCGCTCCGGGCGGCGGCTTCTGCCTCGGCTCCAGCAACAGCATCCCGACCTACATCCCGGTTGACAACTACCGCGCCATGGTCGAGGAGGGCCTGGCGCGCGGCGGCTATCCGATTTCGGCGTAGGGCGGGGGTCCCTGGGGCCGTCTCACGATTCATCGCGGCGCGCGCAAGCTCCGGGCGCGGGGTCACCCGACCCCGCGAGACTTCGCGGGGGTGTGACCGGGAAAAGTTGGTATCGGGCGCGGGGTCACCGACTGGCTAGGTCTCCGACCGCCACCCCGGTCGCCAACGGCGACCTAGGGGCCCGCGAGGTTTCGCGGCTCGCCTGCAACGAGTGAACCTCAGGCCTTCGACTTCGCTCAGGGTCAACTTCGCCGCGCCCAACATGGTATGGGCGCAGAGTTATCCCTGGGCGCGGGGGTGTGTTCGCGGAGTTTTGGCATCGCAGATCAGGGACTCCTCTCCCTGGTAGGGAGAGGATCAAGGTGCGGGTAGCAGGCGTCGCCGTCCACCCTCACCCGGCCCGCTAAAGACGGGCCGACCTCTCCCTGCGAGGGAGAGGCGTTGCGAGCCACCTGAAGCATGCCAAAGAAAATCAAACACACTTGGGCGCGGGCTCACCGACTGGCTAGGTCTCCGACCGCCACCCCGGTCGCCAACGGCGACCTAGGGGCCCGCGAGACTTCGCGGGGGTGTGACCGGGAAAAGTTGGTATCGGGCGCGGGGTCACCCGACCCCGCGAGGTTTCGCGGCTCGCTTGCAGCGAGTGAACTTCAGCCCTTCGACTTCGCTCAGGGTCAACTTCGCCGCGCCCAACATGGTATGGGCGCAGAGTTATCCCTGGGCGCGGGGTCACCCGACCCCGCGAGGTTTCGCGGCCTCGCCTGCCCTGACCTGTCCTGAGCGCAGTCGAAGGAGCGCGGTCGAACGCACGGCTGCGCCACCCGGAGGCACACAGCCGAGGCTACTTCGCCCTGCGAAGCCGGGCTACGAAGCCCGCGAAGCAGGGGCGGCTGTGCCACATGCCCCGGCAAATAGCCGGGGGGTGACAGCGTTCGAACCGAGGCCACCATCTAAAAACGGAGCTCCTGATCCGGCCACTCGGTATCTTGTCGCCTTGCTCATTCCGTGCTATATTACTGAGCCGCTGGCGTGTCCCTAGACCCCGACCAGAGTCGGGGACGGGATGGCGGTCCGGCGCAGCCGGACTTAGCCAGTCGCCGGCCGCGCGCGCTCATGCCTGATTTGGGCCGCAACGCGACGTCCCAACCGAGGGGGTATCGTGAACGATCTGGCCAAATACGCCGTTGATCGCGCCGTCAAGGCCGGCGCCTCCTATGCCGACTGCCGCATCGCCAGGCGCCGCCGCCAATCAGTCCACGTCAAAAACGGTGTCGTGGATGCCCTCGAAAGCTCCGATGAGCTCGCCGCCGGCATTCGCGTCATCGCCAACGGCGCCTGGGGCTTCGCTGCCACTGCCGATCTTGGGCGCCAAAGCATCGAGCGCGCCGCCGAGCTCGCGGTGCGCATCGCCAAGGCCTCCGCCTCCGTCCCCGGCGAAAACCCGGTCGCCCTCGAACCCCGCAGCCCGGTCCGCGATTCCTGGGAATCGCAGTTCCAGGTCAATCCCTTCGATGTCCCCCTCGAGGACAAAATCACGCTCCTGCTCGACGCCGACCGCATCTTGCGCCAGCACAAGGAGATCGGCCTCGCCATCGGCAACCTCGCCTTCTTCGACGAGGAGAAGGATTTCGCCAGCTCCGAGGGTGATGAGATTCACCAGCGCAAAATCGAGTCCGGCGGCCTCATCAGCGCCACCGCGGTTGACGGCGCTCGCACCCAGGAGCGCTCATACCCTTCCTCCCTCGACGGGTTCCACGCCGCCGGCGGTTGGGAGGTCGTCGAGGGCATGAACCTGACCGACGGCGCCCAGGCCATCGGCCCCCAGGCCGTCGCCCTGCTGTCCGCGCCCCCCTGCCCCCACGAGCGCCTGCCCATCATCATTGACAGCTCCCAGATGGCGCTCCAGATTCACGAGTCCTGCGGCCATCCCACCGAGCTCGATCGCGTCTTCGGCACCGAGGCCAGCTACGCCGGCACCTCCTTCCTCACCCCCGACAAGCTCGGCTTCCTGCGCTACGGATCCAGCCTGGTCAATATCACCGCCGATGCCACCATCCCCGGCGCCCTCGGTACTTTCGGCTATGATGACGAGGGGGTCCCCGCCCAGCGCACTTTCCTGGTCAAGGAGGGCATCTTCTGCGGCTACCTCAGCTCCCGCGAGACCGCTCCCCGCGTCGGCCTCTCCAGCTCAGGCACCATGCGCGCCGACGGCGCCAACCGCCTGCCCCTCATCCGCATGACCAACATCAACCTCGAGCCCGGCGATTGGGACCTCGACGAGATGATCAAGGATACCCGCCGCGGCCTCTTCTTGCAGACCACCAAAAGCTGGTCCATTGATGACCTGCGCCTTAACTTCCAGTTCGCCACCGAAATCGCGTGGGAGATCAAGGACGGATCGCTGGGCGGCATCATCCGCGACGCCACCTACCAGGGCATAACGCCTGAGTTCTGGGGCTCCGCCAATGCCATCGGCAACCAGGACTCCTGGCGCATGTGGGGGGTCACCAACTGCGGCAAGGGCGAGCCGGTGCAGTCAATGCACGTCGGCCACGGCGTCTCGCCCACCCGCTTCGGCGGCGTCCGCGTGGGTGTGCTGGAGAAGTAGGCCCGGGGGGCTTGAACCACGGAGCGCCCTTCGACTTCGCTCAGGACAGGCACAGAAACCACAGAGAGCTTGGCCGCGGATTCCCCGGATTGCGCGGATAGAACTACTCTGTGAAATCTGTGTAATCTGTGGATGATTTTGTTGCATGCTCGGCGTTAATCGGCGGCAAGCTGTAAGCTTGTTGCCAGGAGCTTGAACCTAATGCTGGGAAAAGACCACGCATTACAATTGCTGGAAGAGACTTTCGCCCGCGCCGAGGCGGATCAGACCGAGGTCCTCTTCATCATCGAGAACACCGGCCTCACCCGCTTCGCCAATTCCATGATCCACCAGAACATCGCCGAGAGCAATGCCCGGATCGCCATCCGCTCGGTGGTCGGCAAGCGCGTCGGCTCCGCCTCCACCAACCGCCTCGAGCCCGAGCAGCTGCGCGCCGCCGCCAACCGCTCCCTTGAGCTTGCGCGCCTGCAAGCCGAAAACCCCGACTTCGTCTCCCTGCCCGCGCCTCGGCCCCTGCCCCAGGTGCGGGCCATCAGCGCAACTACTGATGCCTCCACCCCCGAAGCCCGCGCCGCGGTCGTCGCCGACATCGTTTCCATGGGCCGGCAGGAAAAATGCGCCGTCTCCGGCGTCCTCTCCGTCGAATCCACCGAGATCATCGTCGGCAACAGCCTCGGCATCCGCGCCTACCACCCGGCCACCATCGCCCTGCTCAATGTCATCGCCTCCGACGATACCTCCAGCGGCTATGCCCACTGGATGGGCACCGACATCTCCCGCCTCGACCACAAGGCCGTCGCCTGGACCGCCCTTGAAAAGTGCATCCTCGCCCGCCGCCCCACCGCCCTCGACCCCGGCGATTACGAGGTCATCCTCGAGCCGCCAGCGGTGGCCGACCTCGTCTCTTTTCTCGCCTACCTGGGCTTCGGCGCCAATGCCGTCGAGGAAGGCCGCTCCTTCATGTGCGACCGCTTCGGCGCCCGCATTGCCGGCGACCAGGTCTCCATCTGGGACGATGGCCTCGACCCTCGCGGCCTCCCCATGCCCTTCGATTTCGAGGGCGTCCCCAAGCAGCGCGTGGATCTCATCAAGCAGGGCGTCGCCACTGCCGTCGTCTATGACTCCTACTACGCCAACAAGCAGGGCAAGCAATCAACCGGCCACGCCCTGCCTGCACCTAACACTTATGGCCCCTACCCCATGAATCTCTTCCTCGAGCCCGGCGCCGCCTCCCGCGATGACATGATCCGCGCCACCCGCCGCGGCCTGCTTGTCACGCGCTTCCACTACGCCAACATCGTCCAGCCCAAGGAGACCGTCATCACCGGCATGACCCGCGACGGCACCTTCCTTATCGAGAACGGCCGCCTCGGCCAGCCGGTGCGCAACCTGCGGTTCACGCAGAGCATTCTCGATGCGCTGTCATCCGTGGAACTGGTCGGAAAGGAGGCGGTGCTCACCGACCGTTGCGTGGTGCCCGCCCTCAAGCTCGCCCACTTCACCTTCACGAGCTGAAGCGGGATTGAACCACCGAGAACCCTCCGACTGCGCTCAGAGCTTGCCCTGAGCGGCACGAAGGGGCAAGCGCAGAGGACGGCGGAGAGGGAATCATGCGCGGGCTTGTGCGACGATATGGCGCATTACGCAGATTCTTACAGATGCAGATCTGATCCTATTCATAATCTGTGTAATCTGCGAAATCTGTGGATTATCACTGCGGATCGGTGACCCCGATCTGCGGACACAGGTCAAGTATCACGCACCCGCCGCACTGCGGCTTGCGCGCGGTGCAGACGTAGCGCCCGTGCAGCGTGTAAACGACACCGAACGCGATCCAATCTTTCTTCGGCAGCAGCTCCATCAGCTCCGCCTCCACCTTCTCCGCCGTCTTCTCAGACGATAGCCCGTTGCGATATGCCACGCGCTGCCCGTGCCGGTCAATCACGATCCCTGCCGCGATCCCCATCGCATTGCCCAGCACCACGTTCGCCGTCTTGCGCGCCACCCCGGGCAGGGCTATCAACGCCTCCATCGTCCGCGGAACTTCACCATCGTGTCGCTCCACCAGCGCCTTGCCGATTCCGATCAGCGCCTTCGCCTTCTGGTGGTAGAAGCCGGTGGCCTTGATCTCCTGCTCCAGCTTCGCTCGATCTGCATCGGCATAATCCCGCGCCCTCCGGTAGCGCCGAAACAGCGTCCGCGTCACCTCATTCACTCGTTTGTCCGTCGCCTGCGCCGCCAGCACCGTCGCCACCAATAACTCCAGCGGATTGGTGAACTCCAACTCGATGCGCGCGTTCGGCCGCTCGCGCTTTAGCCGCCTCAGAATCTCGCGCGCCCGCTGCGCTTTCTGCTCCGTGGTCTCGCGCGGTATCTTCATCGCGGTTCCTCTGGCCTGCTCTTCTCTCGCCCTCCCCGCCGTCTCTTTTTCCCGCCCCCCATTCTTCCCTGCGCACTCCGGCCGCTCTTTCTTCTTTGCTCTTCACTCTTTGATCCGCACCACCCACACCTCCTCCGGCTCCAATTCCACCGCAAACACCGCTCGCCCTCCGGCGCGCTCCATGTTCAGCTCCTGCCCGCTCATCACCTCCGTGGCCCGCGCTTTTCTCATCCCGAGCGCATCCATATCCACCGTCACTCGCGCCCGCTCCGCCTGGTCCCCGTCATTCATCACCGTCAGGTAAACCGCCGTTGACTCGCCGGGCGCCGGAAGCCCGACCTCCCGCGGCCCGTACCGCTCGACGTAAACCTGCGCATCATCGCTGCGCGCGTGCGTCACCGGCTCCCATCCGGCCCGCGCCAGTTCCCGTATCACCGGCATATAGCGCTTGAACAGCTCGCGATCGCGATTGTACAGCGCCGGCTGCGCCCAGTACGGGTTGTCCGCCGCGTTGTGGCTGAAAAACCCCGGAAAGACTCCGTAAAACAGGCAGCGCCTCAGATACCGCTCCGTGTACTCGCGCGGAAACTTCTCATAATCGCTGTTCATCAGCAGGCAATACGGTTTCTGATAGCACAGCGCCCGCCGCAGCATCATCACATCATCCGACTCCGGGCGCAGCTCACCGTCTGTCAGCCAGTTCGTCTCCGTCCCCATCACATCCAGCAGCGGCGCAAACTGGATATATCGCCACAGCGCCCCGTTGGCGAACATCAACCTCCCTTGCTCGCGCATCCGCCGCGCGCACTCCTGCACAAACTCGTAAGTGCCGAATATCAGCGCCTGCGCGCACCGCCCGCTCGCCGGGTCGAACACCAGCGGAATCCCTGCATCGCGCCAGTGCTCTCGCCGGTAGTTCAGGTACTCCGAGCCCATCTCCATCGAGTCAATGTAAGTTCCCGACACCGCTGGCGCCGGCCCGGTGCCGCTCACGAATCCAGGGTTGGCTAGGAGATTCTCTTCGCTGCCCTTCCGGCTCAGTTGCGGCCCGGCGAACCACGCCCGCCCCGTGTGCGGGGCGCGCAGCAGAAGATGGGAATACACCTGCGCCACCGGCTTCTTCGACTCGATGCGCACCTCCGCTCTCTCCCAATCGTGCGTCCCGGTCTGAAACGGCGCCACAAAGGCCCACCCCGGAGTGCCGTCAGCGTACAGTAAATCAAGATAAATCGAGTAATCCACATCCTCCCTGCCGCTCACGCCCTCGGCTTTGCTCCACACCCGCGCCACCAGCGGCTCCTCCCGCGGCGGGCTCAGAATCACCGTCTGGCTCGCCCCGCTGGATTCACCCGCCCGGTTTTCACACCGCAGGGCCGCTTGCCCATCGGGGCCCGCCCCCGCTTCAACCATGAACCCCCGATCCCACGGCGCCCATTCCAGCAGCGGCCAGCGCTGCCCAGCCATCGCCTCCTCGATCTCGCGCAGCATTACCTGAGCCTTGCTAACACGGTATTGGCCCGCCGGCGGCACGCTCGGCGCCGGGTTCACCATGAACAGCGCCCCGTCACACCACGGCGCATCAAGCAGATGCATCACCGGCGCCCCATTGGCGTCATGTATGATCGAGCTGTATGTCGCCGCCGCGTAGCTCGTATCGGGCGCCGCGCCCGCCTGCTCCCGCAGCAGCCCCTGCGCCGCCTCGCGCGTCCGCGGCATCTCCTTCGGCATCGCCATCCAGTAACTCACCGGCTCCACGTAAACGAAGCTGTAGATCCCATGCGCGGTGTCGAATGCCACGTCGTTCGTCCCTTCATGGAACGCAAACCCGAAGTCCTGCCACCCCGGCACCGAGGAAATGTCCGTGAACGGCATCCACATCCCTTCGCGCTCCACCCGCTTGACGAAAGCCTGGGGGAAGATTTCGTAGTAACGCTTCAGCGCCGCCCGCGTCCCCCATTCCGGCTCGAACCGGTAAACCACAAACTCGAATGACGCCTGGTGAGGGAATCGCGCGGTTGCTCCCGACAGCCCGAGGTCCACCGCCGCGTAGAGCTCTCTGCTCGCCGCATTGTACCCCACGCGGTTGATGCGCGGCACATCCAGCGGGTAACCGATCGCCCACCCCTCGCTCGCGCCGCATACCGCCGCCATCGGGTAGCGCGCCATCCGCCCGGTCCCGCCGGCAACCTCCACTGTCACCTGGTAGTCGCCGTCCGACGCAATCCTCTCCTCGCCCCGCAGCCCTCGCCCCCACCGCCATCCCCGCGCATCAAGCGGCACCGTCAGACATACCGTTACCGCCCGGTCGCGGCCAGTCAAATCCTTCACCGTCCCGCACACCCACAGGTGGTCGCTTCGCCCCTTGTATTCCGCTTCCAGCGCCAGGCCCAGGTCCGAATCCTTGCCCCTAAAGCGCGCCCCGCCGGCCGTGCGCATTACCTTCCCCAGCGGCTGACGAAAGTCCGAGTCTGCCGCGACATCGCGCACCAGCAGCCCGCCCGCGCGCCCGTCGTTAACAATCCTCCCTGTCGCCTCATCTACCCGCAGCGGCAAGGCGGCGCACAGCCGTGGCAGCCGCGTCCTCGCGGTGATCCCCTCTGCTTGCTGCACCAGCACCCCATCGAACACGTGCCATTGCCCCTTCGGCCGCAGCTCCCACAGTGCGAAGTCATCGAACCACGCCCTCCCCCGGTGGCCGCACAAAAGCCCATGCACCCGCACCTCCCGGATGGGCTTGCCGGGCGCCACCGTCACCACGCCCTTCTCCCAATCGTGGGTGCCCGTGCCAAACGGCCGCACCTGACCCCACAGGTGCGTGCCATCGGTGTAGATGATGTCGAGGTAGAGGGAATAGCCGGCATCGGCGCCCCCCGTCACCTGGAGGGCCTTGCTCCAGCACTGCCCGCGAATGGGGATCGCGCGCTTCTGATTCAGCCGGACGACGAAGAAGATTCCCCGCTGCTGCGCCTCGTTATCACTGGCGCACCGCGCCGAATACCGCCCGCTGTGAGCCACGCTCGCGTCAACTTCATACCCCAGCTCCCAGGCCAGCGCCGCACGGAATCTCAAGCTGCCGTTCGCCCTCTTGTCATTCCGAGCGTAGCGAGGAATCTCGCCGTCGCCGCGTCGCATATGTGCCGCGACTGCGCCGACCACCTGCTCCAGGTTCCCATTCGCCACCACCGACAGGCCCGCCACACCCCGGGGCACCCGCTTGACAACCGCCGCGTCGCCTGGCGCTTGCCCCCATGTCAACGCCACCACTAGCATCACCAGCCCCAAA
>Ga0315296_10003767_pt1 | contig 12580 bp, 5 predicted proteins | sample YL17G14_18_MG_FD_203921 | JGI IMG/M metagenome (GOLD analysis project Ga0315296, IMG submission 203921) | Sediment microbial communities from Yellowstone Lake, YNP, Wyoming, USA - YL17G14_18 | ecosystem: Environmental > Aquatic > Freshwater > Lake > Sediment | place: USA: Wyoming | collected... | reverse complement strand
CGTCATATCCACGTTCTGCATGTAGGTGAACTCGCTGTTCCACTGGGCCTGGGTGGTGTACTTGTCCACGCACCAGGGCTGGGTGAACGTCCCCTCGCTCCACGGATTGGCGGGGGCAGCGGCCCGGGCGGGGGTGGGTGTGTCAGAAGTGCGGATGAAAGCGATGCCGGTGACGATGGCGAGGCTCGCCAGTACCAGCAACCACGTGCGGAATGCTGAGTGCTTCATGATTCCTCCTTTCCACGTTCGTGGGCTTGGACAAGATAGCATCTTGTCCTACATTTTGGGCAAGATGGCATCTTGCCCTACATGAAGGTTCAGCGCACTGCGCTGACGGAATCCGGGCATCGTCAACCTCCTGGCGCAAACGTACCTGAAAAGTCTCCCCTGCCCCCCTGCTCCCCCGCTCCCCACTGGCTTATTCCCCGGTGTCCCCTTCCCGGAAGCGAAAGAAGAACTTGCATTTGTCGCCGCGCGTCACGGACCACGAGTATTCGATCGGCGTGTTGTCCCGGGTGTACGCGACCAGTTCGCTCAACAGTGCGGGCGCGCCTGGCTCGGCGTCCAGGAAGAGCGCTTCCTGGGTGGTGAGGAGGACCGGCTCCAATGTCTGGTCCACGGCGACGACGAGCACTTGATAGCGTTCGCTCAGAAATTCGTACAGGGAACCGTGGCTCAGGCTGGCTTCGGACAGGTCCGGGAAACGCGCTTGCGACAGGTACGCGGTTTCCAGCATGATGGGGTCGTCGTCGGCCAGCCGGACGCGCACGAGTTCGACGACAGGGGCGGCCACCTCCAGCCCCAGATGGGTCGCCACCTCGTCCAGGGCCGGCATGACCTTGACGCTGACCCAGCGGCTGCCGGCCGTGCGGCCGATCTGCCGCATTTTCTGGGTGAAGCTCAGCCTGCTCGGGACGATCTGCGCCATGGCGGGAGCAGCGACGAACGTCCCCACGCCGTGCCGGCGGGTGAGCCAGCCTTCGCGGGATAGTTCATCCAACGCCCGCCGGACGGTGAGGCGACTCACGCCGTACAAGTCGCTCAACTCCCATTCCGAAGGCACGCTCTCGCCGGGCTGCAGTTCGCCACTTTCGATCAGCGCGCGGAGGTTCTGGCTGATCTGGTAGTATAGCGGCACTTTGGCCTGGCGGTCAATTCTGATGAGCTCTCTCCAGTCCTTCATGTGTTGTGCTGTCATCTAGATGTCAATACAAGTATAGCCAGAAAAGTGCTTTTGTCAAGCGCAAAACCCAAAGTCGTAGTGGCAACTTCAGTCGCTTCTTCCGCTTGAGCAACGACTAAGACATTCGTTACTACGGTCGTTACTACTGGCCAAACTCGCGCTGCTCAATCTGCCAGTCGTCGGCCCATTCTTCCTCCGGGCTGCTGAACAGGTCCGCCAGCCGCTCGCGCAGCGATTGGGCGTGGTAGACCGCCAGGCGGGCGGCTTCGTCTGGATCGCGCCGGACGATGGCGTTGAGGATCGCTTCGTGTTCGCGGTTGGAGACCTGCATGCTTTCGACGGTCATCGCTTTCCCGTGGCTGAGGAGGTACAGGCCGGTGTGCTCCTCGTTGCGCACGACGAACTCGGTCAGGGGTGCATTCTCGGCGGCGACGCCCACGAGGCGATGAAATTCGCGGCCGGCCTTGAGGAAGCGGGGCAGGTCTCCCTCGGCGGCGTAGTACTTGCCCCGGCTGACCGTCTCGCCGAGCACCTGGAGCTGGTCTTCCGTTGCCAGGTGCGCCGCGCGCCGGACGAGATAAGGCTCGACCGCCTCGTTGGCGACGAACATTTCGACGAACTCTTCGCGCGTCAGCGGGCGCACGTACAGGCCGCGGCCGCCGCGCGGGCCGATCAGCCCCTCGTGTTCGAGGATGGCCAGCGCCTCGCGCACGGGCGTACGGCTGATGTGCAGCAAGGACGCCAGGTGCTCTTCGACCAGCGGGCGGTCAGGTGGCAGTTGGCCGGCCAGGATGGCTTCTTTGATCGCGGTGTAGGCGGATTCGCGGTATTTCGTCGGTCGCTTTTCGATTGGCTGTAGGATAGTGATGGACATGGTTTGACCTCGTGGGAACTCGTAGGAACTCTTGGTTTTGTATACAGTATACATCGGTTTGTGCTGGCGTCAATCGTTGTCGCTCTCCCTGCGAGGGAGGGGAGAACGCCTGCTCCCTCTCCCGGCCTGGGAGCGGGTGGGGGGGGGGGGGCGAGGCTCGTGTACCAGAGGACTCCACCCTCCCCCTGCCCCTCCCTGCGAGGGAGGGGAGAATGCCCGCACTTTCCCCCTGCTCCTCCCTGTGAGGGCCCCCTTGACAAATGGGGCAGCTGCCAGATAATGAAATGGGTACCACGTCTCAAGGAGGAGGGGGTTATGTTGCGCCATAGTGTCAGCCGGATGGCCCTGGTTGTCGTCGCTGTCGCTGGCCTGGTGGGGTGTGGGCGGGTGACGCCGACGGGGACGCCCACATCGCCTGCCCCGGCTCTGACGGCCACTGTTCCACCCACGGCTACGCCTGGCGTCACGCCTACGGCCACGCTGGCACCCGTGGTCTACCCGACGTATGCCGACAAGATCGGCGTGGACCTGGGCGGGGTCAACGAACGGGGGATGGAGTTCGTGGACCTGGGCAAAACGCTGCGGCCCTGGGAGAACGTCAACGCCGACAGTTGCCCCGAGGGCGACGAAGCGTGCCGCCGCGCCCCGTTGGACGAGCACGGCTGGCCGGCGACCGACGCGCGCACCGTGTTCTTCGACGTGCGGCCCTTCGGCGCGTGGTGGAGCGCCGACCAGCGGAATTGCCCGCTGTGCCGGGACGGCGATTTCCAGATGGGCGTGAGCGGGATGTACCAACTCTCGTTCACCGGCCAGGGGGCAATCGTCTCGGCGGAAGGGACGGTCAACGTGCAGAACCAGGCCTACGACGAGGCGACCAACACGACGACGGCCGACGTCGTCGTCGCGCCGGGGCAGGGGCTGTTGTTCGTGACGTTCGTGGACACCAAACGCACGCCCGACAGCCCGGCCAACACCGGCATCGCGGACGTCCAGTTGATCCGGCCCGGCTTCCCCGCCGGCGCGAGCGAGACGTTCACGCCCCAGTTCCTGAAGGCCGTCGAGCCGTTCCGCGTGCTGCGCTTCATGAACTGGGTGGGCGGGAACGACGTCAACCCGCCGTACGATGCGCCCGACCACACGCTCGACTGGTCGGAGCGCAACAGGCCGGACGAGTTGCAGGTCGAGGACGAGGGCGTGGCCTGGGAGTACGTGATCGAATTGGCGAACCTGGCCGGGAAGGACGTCTGGATCAACTTGCAGACGCCCAAGTACCGGGCGCTCACCGACCTGGCCGGGCTCACGCAGTCGGTTCCCCCGACACCGGTGGACGTGAGGCTGACGGCGGAGGGGAATCGGGTCACGCTCGAGTGGTCGCCCGGTTATGGCGCAGACGGCTACATCGTCAAGCGCAAGGTGGCGGGTGGCTCCTACGCGCCGGTCGCGCAGGTCACGGCGACGGCCTTCACCGACACCGGGCTGGACCACCCGCCCTCGTACTTTTACGTCGTCTCGGCCGTCAACGGCCTGGGGGAGAGCGGCGATTCGGTGGCGGTGAGCGCGTCGCTACGGCAGGAGCCCACACCCACCCCGAAGCCCGAGGTGGTCCCGCTGGAGGCCCACCTGGCGGCGATGCCGCCCGCGCTTGACGGGCAGGTGGATGCGGCCTGGGAGGGTGCGCGCGCCTACCCGATCGCCAACACGATCGGTGGGGAAGTCGCTGATGAGGCCAACCTGTCGGCCCAGGTCGCTCTGCTCTACGACGTGAACAACCTGTACGTGCTGTTCGTCGTCACAGACGACGCGCTGGTCAAGAACGTGGGCGACAATCCGTGGGCGGACGACTCGGCGGAGGTCTACCTGGACGGGCACAGCGAGAAGGCGACGGCCTACGACGGGAACGACGAGCAGTACGTGTTTCGCTTCGACGATACGCGCGTGTGGGCGCAGCGGGGGCGGGACGAGGGCGTGGAGTACGCCACCGCCGCGACCGACAGCGGCTACGTCGTCGAGGTCAAGATCCCGTGGGCGAACGTCGGTGTGATGCCCGAGGCGGATCTGGTGGTTGGGTTCGACGCGCACGTCAACGACGACGACGGGCAGGAGCGCGACGGCAAGATCGCGCTGTTCGCCACGCAGGACCAATCGTGGACCGACCCGAGCACCTTTGGGGCGATAAGACTACTATCCGAATCTTAGGCGTACGGCCGGGTCACCAATGATAACGTAGTTCTGAGCGTCATTGCGGCATATCCACAGGTCCGAGAAGCGTGCCGGGTCAGGCACCTGGCCAGATTCCTGCTTCTCAATTATGCTCAGTAAGGCCGTGCTGAAATTTGCGTACTTGTCGTTGAAGGCCCTTACAGCGAAGCCTACCGGATTGCCCCGTAGCAGCCGGGCCAGTGCGAATCCAAAGGGATCAATACGCCGCTCGCCCGTCACCGGGCTCGTGAAACTATGGATCCAGGCCGGGTCCACGTGTCCCACGATCGCCAAGGCCCCTCCCTGGGGGCTGGCCAACAGGGCCTTCGGCAGGTAGGCGACGAAATCCTCCTGCCCCTGGATGGCCTTCAGTTGCTGCTGCCTTTTTTTCGTAGGCATATAACGGACAAAGTCACTTTGAGCACGGGTGCCAGCACCGTAGCAGGCGAAGAGGAAGAGGATTCCCCCAGCCAGTTGGAATCCATCGGCCACATCACATCCACTCACGAAGCCTTGCCGTCGTTTAGGAGTCAGCGGTACCTTATAATCCTGGCAGACGATGCTGCCCTGCAGTGCGCGTTGGTTGGGATGCTTGGTATTGAGCGCTGCTCCGTGTCCAGCAGTGAACAGGAGGGCAGGTCTTCGTCCCGACTTGTCAGCGGCCAGGGCCGCCAACAAGTTGGCCTTGGTGGCTTCTTCACCGACCAAACCGTTGAACGTCAGATCGGATGGCATGCCTTGTGGCAACTGCTCCAGAAGAGGGCGAGCCAGGCCTTGGCTGCTCTGAGCAGTAGGATAATCGTGTGGGTGCTGCGGAGCAAAGATAACCACCCGTTTGCCCGGCTGCGGGGCTTGCCCTGTCTCTTGGCTCACCACGGTCTGAGCATAACGTGCATAGTCGGCCGGAGCATCGAAGTCAATGCGTCCTACTGCCTGTAGTACGGCCAGAGAGAATTGCAGTTCATAAGGTACCTTGTTTGGACTGCCGGCGATGAGCACGTAGTAGGGAAACCGGTTCGGGTTGATTGCGTCGGCATGATGTTGCTCTTTCCACACATGGACTGGCTCGCCCCTGTAGAGTAAGAGACGGCCGCCGCGATGTGAAATGAGAGACGCGAGTCGTTCCTTCATTGCGTCTGCCTCGTCGGCATTGACCAGCAGCCCCCATCCGGCCTGTGTTGGATCATCCAGCCTGTATTCAGCAAAGGGAGCGAGGCGCCATCTTCTGTAGGTCTCCCGTTCCTCGCGGCGCTGTTCAGGCGGATAGGTGTCCACAACCTGCTGGACGAGCTCGTCGTAAGGGACGGGGTCAATCAATGGGAAACCAGTGGTCGCGTCCAGGCCATTGAGGTAGAGCAGCCGTTCCTGGTCGGTCATAGTCCATTTACCTCCATGTGTTCACTGATGTTATTGGTCATGGGCTGCATCCGGAGATTGTGAAGGCAGCCCAATCGTACAGATGGTCAAACGGTCTGCCTTGGGGATCCTGTTTCTCTTGTTCGAGCAAGTCTTCGCGTCGTTGTCGAAGATGCTTTATCTCCTCGGCGATGGACCACGCTTCCTCACTGAAAGGCGGCATCTGTGCGTGTCGCGCTTCGAGATCAGACAGCAATGACTGGATGTACCTGCTGACAAAAGGGCGGTCCACTTCCTTGCGCAACCACTGCTGCGCTGCACGTAGTGCCTGGCCGGGATGTGAGTGCTTTCCGAGATACTCGCGATAGAATCTTTCCATCAGTAGGGCGGTGGGTATATCATCAACTATCCACAAACTGCTGATGACAGCCGGTACTCCCGCCTGCAGGAAGCCGGCTGGCAGACTGACGTACTCATCAGCCAGGTCGCCGGGGTCCACCAGGCCGGTCTCGCAGGCGCTCATGACAACCAATCGGGTGCGTGGCAGTGTCAGGTGAGTCAGAGCGATCCTAAGCGTGAACGACTCTGGCGGAGGCTCGTCGGCTGGCCAACCGGGGGGAATGGATCTTAGTAACAACGCGGAATGTAGCGGTTCGCGCAGGTTAAATGTGCCATGACAAGCAAAGTGAACAAAGGCGTAATCAGGCGCTTCGGTCAATATAGTGTCTACCGTGGCCTGGTTTTTCTCGTCACTGCCCAGTACTCGATGCTTTTGGAAAAGTCTGGAGATATATTTGGCCTCAGCACCAGCCCCGCTCAGGTCCCGTGTCGGGTTGGCTACCACGAGGAGATTGAAACCGTCACGTAGTTTGGATTGTGCTTGTACCTGGCAGCGGTGGAGCACGTCGAAGCTGGGTGCATACGTGATTTCATAGTGATCTAACAGGCAATCCCGTGCCATGCTGTTCGCCTTGTAGCAGGCATGCAGGGGAAGCAGCGAGAGTCCCAGGTTCGGCATGAAGACGACTCGCTCGACCTGCAGCCGGATCAGCTCCTGGTGCACTGGGGCCAGCAAGGATTCGTATATATCGGTACTGACTGGCTCAAGCGTGGATTTGGTCCATCCATCAATGTCGGCATAATAGTCAACCAGATAACCACCGACTGCTTTGCCGGAGCTATCTACCTCGACCAGGATGTGTTGCAGGGTGTCCCGGTCAAACTTTTTGATAAGCCTGGCCCGGATGCGCCCGTCAGATGATTGTTGCCAGCCATTGTCGGGCGAGTTGCCTTTGCTCTCCCATGGTTGATCTGTGACGACAAAGACGACTGTGCCGGCCTCGGTCACGTTGAAGACAGCCACGGCAGTGCGCGGAGGCAGGGCTTTGAGGGCGGCCTGGATGGTTTCTTGAACGTTGCCCGTCGGAGGGGTACGCTGAGCCAGCAAATCGGCCAGGTAGCGGGCTTTGGCCCGCTCGGTGTACTCAAGCGCCAGCCACAGTCTGGCCAGACGCAGACAGCACAGGACCATGCGTTTGTACAGGGCCGCTCTCTCTTGCCAAAATTGCTTCCTTGACTCGATTTTCAACCGGTCGCGCTGGCACTCGACAATGCCGATCGCGTTCTCATAGTAATGAAATGCCTCTGTTTCCTGTCGCTGGGCAGCACAGAGGTTGCCCCAGGCATAGTGGACCCGCCACTGGGTGTCCGCCGCATCCTGTCCCTCGGCCAGGCACAGTGCCTCCTCGTAGCACTCTCGCGCTGCCTCAAAGCGTTCCAGTTTGTTGTAGACGTTGCCGAGATTGGTCAGGTGATCTCCCTGACTGCGCCGGTCGTCTCGTTCCCGGGCGATGGATAGGGCCTCGCGATGATGATCCTCAGCCTTCTTCAGCCACGTTGTGCTCTGACCCTGGTTCGTCCCTCTCTTAGCCAAAGCCTGGTATAGGTTTCCCAGATTGCCCAGCCGCTGCTGTTCGCCCCGGCGATCATGACGCCGGCGGGCGATTTCCAGCGCCTCTTCGAGGTGTGTCTCCGCTTCGCTCAACTTCCCTTGCTCGAGCAGCACGTTGCCCAGGCTGCTCAGGAGACGTCCTGTGCCGGACTCGTGGTTGATTTCTCGACTGATATCTATCGCTTCTCGATAATATTCAGTTGCCTTACTCAGACGTCCCAGAAAGTGATTGGCCTGGCCCAGGCTCCCCAGGGCCGTCTCCTTCCCTCGCCGATCATCATGTTTCTGGCTGATCTCCAACGCACTCTCAAAGGCAGCCAGCGCATCGTCGGCTCGCTCCTGCGCCAGGTGTATTCTGCCCAGGCCGTTCCTGGCATCGCTCTCAAGTTCCAGGTGCGCTCGCTCCTGTACAAGTCCCAGGGCCTTTTGACGCCTGTCAATGGCTGCTGCGAGTTCTAGCACCTTGTTATACTCGTCAATGGCTGCCCCAAACTTGCCCTGGTGCTCATATATCTGGCCTATGTCGATCCGGATCTTCCCGACGACCTCCTCGGCTCCAGGCATCCGCTCAAAGACGTTCAAGGCCTTCTGGTAGTAACGGAGGGCCCGCTCCAGTTTATCCTGCTGCAAATAGAGCCAACCCAGTGTGCTGTTACAATTGCCCCGCTCTACGTCGTCGCCCCGGCATTCGGCAACCTGGCAGTTGAGTTCGGCCAGGGTGGTAGCCTGTTCCAGGTCCCGTTCGGCCAGCGCACGGATGCAGTCATCCAATTGGTCAATCGTGATATTGCTGGAAGCCATAGTTTCTCTCCCTGGATGAATGGTAGTCCTCAGTAATTCCGCAATACGAGGGGCAGGTAGACATTACCACCGGTGATGGTAATGGTAGCGGAGGCCATTACTGGCACGCCAATGCCGTTGCTGGCGGTGACCGTGATGGCCTGTGTGCCGCGTGTGTCCCAGGCGAAGGCAATGGTGCTACTCAAGCCCCCACCTGGGAACTCCGCGAGGGATTGCTCTGTGGCTTGCCAGGTATAGGTAATGGGCAACGTCGTCGTGATCGGCCAGACGGTGGCGGTGAAGGTGTAACTGGTCTGGACGGTGCCCGTCGGTGGACCACTGACGACGACGCTGGCCAGCGCGACACGAGTCCGGAGCGCATAAACACCGCCCCCGGTGCCCAGGTATAGGTTGGCGTCGCCACCGCTCGGGCAGAAGGCCAGCGCGCCCACCTGCGAGGCAATGCCATTCAGTCCCTCGTGCGTGTCGGCGGTCCAGGTGTTGCCCCCGTTCATGCTGACGAACAGACCTGTCGTGGTTCCGGCAACCACGTGACTGGCGTCCGCCGGATCAATTGCCAGGGCATGGACGTCGGCGTCGGCCAGATCCGTGCCCCACGGGGTCCAGGTATCGCCGCCATTGTCTGACTTGTATGGCCCCAGGGCGGTCCCGGCGTAGACAGTGCTGGCTGGTGAGCCGACGAGCAGGACATTGATGTGGGCAAGGGGCAGGTCTACCGTTGGCGTTTGCCAACTGGCCCCGCCGTCGGCGCTGCGATACAGACCCAAATCGGTCACCGCGAGCAGGGCATTGCCGGCAAAGGTCAGATCGGACACGGCGCGGCCAGGCAGGGTGCCCGTTGGCCGGCCCCAGTGCGCGCCCCGATCATGGCTGACAAACAGGCCCATCTCGGTACCGGCGAAAAGCCGGTTGGGTACGACGGGGTCGGCTACCAGCGCATACACGTCGTTGGCAGTCAGGCCATCGTTGATGGGATTCCAGGAGACACCGCCGTTGCTGCTCTTGAGCGCGCCGCTGTACCAGGTGCCCGCATAGCAGGTATTGGAGTCAGCAATAGCAATGTCACCTACGCTGGCGACGTGCACGTTATTCCACGTCACGTGCCTGGCATCGCCACTCCGAAACAGCCCGGCATGAAAAGCGCCTGCCAGCAGGTGGTTGTTGGCTGTGCAGGCGAGAGCATAGGTGCTCCCGCAGGAAGCGACAGGCACCCAGCGGGTGGCGTCAGCCTCCAGACTGGCGGCACCGAATTGCCTGCCAGTCCTTCCCAGCAGAGGCCCGCTCCAGTTCCACCAATACCAGTGATACCAGTGCCAGTCGTAGAACCAGGGTGCCCACTGGCTGTACAGGTTTGCCCACCACTGGCCTGTGGTTGGCAGATTGTGGGGTGCCTGGCTTGCGACAAGTGGACCAATGGACAGGGGAGGAACTGCTGGTGGATCGGATGGGCCGGGTGGCGGTTGGTTTGCAGCCAGGAGAGCGGCAGGCGTGGGGCCTGGGTTGGGGAAATGTTCGCTGGCAAGGCCCTGGTTTACGGCCTGCGGTGGCTGATTTGCTGCTGGACGAAACTTGGGTGCGCCACGCAACCCGGTGGGATCGCTGTATCGTAGCGGGTTGTTCGATGCGTAGGAATAATCGTTCAGGCTTTGCGGACGGAGCAAGTCACCAGGCCAGGGGTCTCGCGTGAGAAAGCGTCCGCCGGCGGGATCGTAATAGCGGTAGCCCATCAGCGTTACAGGCCAGCCAGTAACGTCGTGCTGATATGCACTGCGCTGGCCGACGGCACGGAAGGGGTTCGGGTCCATCCCTGCTGGTTGGGCTGGCCGGCCAAAGGCATCGTAACGGTAGGCGTCGAACGGCTGGCCACTGCCGTCCACCAGGTAGCGCACGTTCTCCAGACCATCGCCGTGGTAGGCCGTGAAGCCCAACTGAGCGGTCTGGCGGGCGACCAGCAAACCATTGCCATGAAGGTAGCGCTCTATCGGTTGGCTCAGGTCACTATCCCCATCCAGGATGATATCCAGGCCATCGTACAGGAAGCCCCGAGGCTCAGACATTCCCTGAACAGTCAGACGTCGGCCAAAGGCATCGTAGGTGAAGGCCAGCGTCGTACCACCGGGCAGGGCCAGGCTGGTCAGGAGATTCTTGTAGTCGTACGTGTAGGTATGGGTACCGCGGGCATTCTGCCAGGAGATCAGGTTGCCGTGCTGGTCGTAATTGAAGCTTTCACTGCCCCGGCTGTGGAGTTGGTCGGCCGCGTCGTAGGTGGTTTCCAGCGTTCCCAGCGGATCTACTCTGCGGATCAGGTTGCCCGCCGGGTCGTAGGTATACTCGATGCTGTAGCGGGGGTAGGTTTCCGTCGTCAGGCGGTCGAGGGCATCGTAGGTATAGGTGGTGGAAAAAGTGCCCACGGGCGTCGTTTCGTTGACAGCGGTGGGATTGCCGGCTGCGTCGTACGTGTGATCGTACGTAGCGACGTGATTTCCCTGGTTGTCCTGGTGCCTCACTTGCGTCAGGCGGCCCGCTGCGTCGTAGGTATAGTCAGCGCGGGCGCCGCCAGGGTCTGTGATCCGGATCATCCGCCCGGCCGCATCGTAGCCGAAGCCAATCGTGGTTGCTGGGTCGTCGGTTTGATCCATCAGTGTGGACAGGCGGGCCGCCACGTCATACGTGTACTGCTGGTCGTACAGAACCGTCGCGCCCCGGCTCACGTGCAGGCCGGTGCGACGGCCTGCCGGGTCGTATGCATAGCCCACAGTCAGGTTGCGGCTGTGATCTACTGCTGTGCTCAAGCGACCTGCGTCGTCGTATTCGTAACTGGCACTCCATTGGCTGCCATAGGCTGCGCCGATCGGGTTTCCGGCGGCATCGTAGGCATAGGTAACGTCGGGGCCGGAAGGGTAGTCTATGCTGGTGAGACGACCCAGGGCGTCGCGTGGGTAGCCAATGTTGCTCCCGTCAGCACGGCGAAAACCGGTCAGACGGTCGGCGTTATCATACGTGAAGGTCACCGTACGTGACAGGGGGTCCGTGATGGCGATGAGCCGCCCCACCGGGTCACGCTGGTACGTGGTTTTGTGGCCATTGGCGTTGGTGATACGCACCAGGCCATCGTTTGCATCATACTCGTAGGTCGTGTCCCTCCCCATAGCATCGGTTACGCTGGCCAGGTTGAACTGAGCATCGTAAGCGAAGGTAGTAGTATAGTTGTTGGCGTCGGTGAACCCGATCAGATTGCCGTTCGCGTCATACGTGTAGCGGATCTGATTTCCCAGGGGGTCGGTGACTTGGAACAAGTTATCGGCTGCATCGTAACTGAACTGGGTGGTATGGCCTGTTCCATCGGTGAAGCCAATCGAGCGTCCCACGTGATCATAGTTCCACAGGCTCACTTCACCCAGCGTGTTGGCGATGCTGTTCAGGTTGCCATACGCATCATAACCATAGGTGACGGAAACGCCAGCAGGGTCTTGGGCCTGTGTCAATTGGCCTTTGTCGGTGTGGGTATAGTAGGTCGTGCCTTCCAATGGATCGGTGGCGGTGGTCAGGTTGTGGTGGCCGTCGTAAGCGAATTGCCAGGTCTTGTCCCGTTGATCGGTGTAGCGGATGGGATTGCCTGCAGCATCGTAAGCCCAGGTTGTGGTATCCTCCAACGTATCTGTGATAGTGGTGAGGTGGCCCCAGGCGTCGTAAGCGAAAGCAGTAGTCTGGCTCAGACCATTGGTACGGCTAATCTCGTGGTCAGCCGCATCGTAGACAATGGACGTGCGGATGTCCAGGGCATCTTGAATGCCCATCAGGCGTCTTCGTCGGTCGTAGAAATAGGTGGTCCGGTAGCCCATCGGGTCGGTGACAATCGTGTGGTCACCACCATAAAGCAGGCTGGTCTGACCGCTGCGCCCATCTGTCTGGGTAATGACGTGTCCCAGTGTGTCATACTGGTTGGTGACGTAGGTCGTGCTGATTGAATCGGTGATGTCGATCAGGCGATGGGCGGAGTCATAGGTGTATGCAGTCACTCCACCCCGAGGGTTGGTGTAGGTCTGCAGGTTCCCCGGCGTGTCGTAGCCGTATCGGAAGGTACGGTTGGCCGGGTCACTGACCTGGCTGAGGCGGCCCTGGAGATTGTAGGTGAAATTGAGGCTGCGCCCCACCGCGTCGCTGACCTGGCTGAGGCGACCCTGGCCATCATAACTGAGCGTAGTGCGATTGCCGT
>Ga0315296_10003766_pt1 | contig 12582 bp, 14 predicted proteins | sample YL17G14_18_MG_FD_203921 | JGI IMG/M metagenome (GOLD analysis project Ga0315296, IMG submission 203921) | Sediment microbial communities from Yellowstone Lake, YNP, Wyoming, USA - YL17G14_18 | ecosystem: Environmental > Aquatic > Freshwater > Lake > Sediment | place: USA: Wyoming | collected... | reverse complement strand
CGAGTGTGTGAACACTCCTCAATGAATTGAAGAGTTTAGGAGTTGGTTAGTATGGCAAAATGCCTGAAGTGTGGTTGCGAGTTCACACGAAGCAAAGAGCAAGACCCATTGGGGTGGTGGTATTGTCCCCAATGCATCATTGATATCTGTGAGATGTTGGCGGTGAGATTATGTTAGGTAAGATAATCAGGAATGGTAAGAGCTTCGAGTTTGTCAAGCTCAATGAATTTGAAGTGATAGATGTTCTGAGAAACATTACAGAGATTAACGTCATTGAGTTTTTGACAATATACAACCAGATAAAAAGGAAATTCAATGATACGAACAACAGATTAACCACAAGAGAGCTAATTGATGCAACGATTGCAGTTTTTAGCAGTTGTGCAGTGAGGTGTTATCCAGCGCTTCAGTCAGCTTTGAGCAGTAAAGTCAATGATATCAAGGGAAACAATGGCTACGAAGATGAATATCAGCGAGAATCAGCAATTCAGCAGCACGCTGAGCAGCTTCGAGAAGAGGCTGCCAATGGTAAAGTTGAAGAGAGTCAACCCTGACTCTCTTTTTTTAGTTCGTTCCCATTAATCGCAAGCTTTTCACACTGCACATCCAAGCATTTTTATTACTTTCAACAAATATTGACCGTTAAATCGGGTTTGGTGCTTTCCCATGCTAATCTCAGACCCATCCGAGTTCCTGAAAGATTTAGATAGTGAAACCCTTGAAGAAATGCAAAGGAAATTCGCCAAAGTCAAGAGGTTCTTGAAATCCGGTGATACCTTTAACTTCACCTGCGATAAAACCGGAAGATGCTGTAAAAACAGGCTAAATGAGCCAATAATACTATCCCCTTATGATGTGTTAAGGCTGAGGGAAAAACTCAAAATCACGTCAAGGGAATTCTTGAGAAAATATGGCGATCTCACTCTGGGAAGCGAGAGCAGACTACCAATTGTTTTGTTGAAATACGAATTGGAAAGTCCAACAAAAAATAAGTGTTCTTTTCTGAGATCTTATGGATGCAAGGTATATAAAGACAGACCACTGCGGTGCAGGCTATACCCTGTCGGGAGGATTCATTCGACGAATGGTAAATCATTTTTCTTTCTTACCGATGTAGCATCCTATTGTAACTTAGGGAAAGGACAAGAGCATACTATCGAGCAGTGGATCGAGAAATCAGAAGTAGAGCCATATTTCAAGTGGAGCGATAAGCTATTTGATCTTTTCTTCAAAATGGATCACCAAAAATACAGGAGGCTGGATGATACGCTTAAATATAAGCTGGGATTTATGATCTATGACTTTGATACAGCAATAGATGCCCTATCAAAGGGTAGTAGGTTTGAGCCTCCAGAAACGGGTGATGGGATAATGAACTGGATTTATGTTGGGCTGGAGACTTTTGTCGATAAGATGGTAGGATACAGGAAGCATCTGCACCTTGACAGCTCGGATACCACAGCAGGGCAAAAGAAATACCTTGACTAAGAATTGATACTTGTTATAATAGAATTGTCTAAATAAAATCTCAGTTTTTGTTTGACCGGGATATAGTTCTTGTGAGGTGGATTTGGATTGGATTTAGACGAAAACTTTATCTAACAGGCTAATACGTGAAGAAAAACGCAACTTTTTTTCTTATTTTCCTCGCAGCCCTTTCTATTCTCTTCTCTCTGGAAACCAAGGCTGCGGTAATTACTTCTGCCCGGAGTGGCGAGTGGGATGCAGGGACGACTTGGACTGGAGGATTGGTTCCGGGACCTGATGACAGTGTTGTAATCCAGAATGCCCACACTGTGATCTTTAATCGGAATGATACCCTAACCACGTCCAAAAAGATTATCATCCAGTCAGGAGGGGTTTTAGCGTTTGGCACAGGGATTTATACCATGCTGGTAAATGGTGATATTGCGGATAGTGGCACCTTCATTATGACTTCAAATTCAACTTTAAAGATAGAATGTGACACTGCTGGTCAATATGGAGTGATTGTATATTCAGGCGGGAATTTCACAGCCATAGGAACAACTGTATCGGTACTCTCAACAATCACCGCTTCCTTAATCTCACCAGGGGATACGAGCTTCACCACTTCAGATGTCACTGGCTGGTCTATTGGGGACAATATCTCTGTTGCCACTACTACGGATACAGCTGAGCAGACTGAATTCAGAACTATATCCTCGATTTCGGGAACAAATGTTGCTGTTTCATCTGCTTTTACCTATTCCCATTCCTCTGGGGCTCTGGTCGTAAAGAATAACCGGGATTGTAAGATAACCTCAGCAAATATTGGCAATCATGGTTACATATTGGTTAATAATGGTGGGGTTTTGGACTTTGATTATGTGGAGGCGAGTTATCTTGGAACTGGAACTGGTAGAACTGATGCATCAGATAAATCCGGTATAACCATCAAGACAACAGCTGTTTCTACACCTCTTGATGGTTGCTCAGTTCATCACGGCTATCACGGGATTCTCCTATTCAACAGTTTCAATGCCATACTAAGCTCTAATAGCTGCTTTCTTAATTCAGCTTCAGGCATCTACCTGTTTTATGAAAATACTTGTAGTGGCAATACCATGGTTTCTAATAACTGCTATTCTAATTCTTTCTCTGGCATAGCCCAGTACGCCAACCCTCTCTATGTGGGCAGTCCCGGGAGTATCATCGCATCTAATAACTGCTATTCAAATTCTTATCATGGTATCTGGGTGTGCAATACTTACTTTACATTATCCTCCAACACCTGTCATTCAAATTCTTCCTCCGGCATTTTTCTGTCTTCATGTTTTGATAATATCCTGATTTCTAATAGTTGCTATTCAAATAGGAAGTTTGGACTATATTGTGCTCTTTCCCGAGACAACATTGCTACAGACGGCAGTTTAGGTATAGGTGGAAACAATGTTTGGGGTGACATCGGTTTTCATCCTGTGCCCGAGAATCCCCTTTATATCTCAAATTTGACCCTAAGGAACTGCCTTTTGGCGAGCTCTGTAGAGGTGGATTCATCGAGGATTGTTGTTCCCAATGCCTATGTTCTGAGCCAGAAACATGACAAGATAGATGGACTAACCAAAATCTGGGGAGACTATACAGTCAGAGATCTGAAGAAGTTTAACTGTGTAGATGAGCTTTATTCCGGTTCGGGAGATGCCAATGTGCAGAAAGTCATAAAGTTCGGTCCAAGTAACATAGGGACAAAACTGAAGGTCAACTCTGACGGGGAAATAGAGTTAATAGGGACCTCGGATTATCCGACTGTTTTGACTAATGGTGGAAGTGGATATTACGGCTTTAGCGTAAATGGGATTATTGACGCTCAGCATTATGTTTTTCAATATGTGGATTCCAACGGAGTCAGGCTGGAAACCGGCGCCAGTATAGACCAGTCCACCAATTTTTGGAATGGGACTTTCTCTTGCTCTCAACCTGGGGGAACCCACCTTTATATTGCAGGACCTTCAGCCGCTTATAATGATACTTTTTCCTATGTGTATTTTGACACCTCAGGGATCTATGATGTCTCAGCGGACAAGTCTCAGCTTTATTTTTGGAATTGCTCGAGGGGGAACTATTTAGACCAGGAGCTGAATGGAGGGAAGGTTCGTTGGTTAGAAAGTGTTCCACCAACTGTCACCGTGCTATCACCAAACGGAGGTGAAGACTGGGCAATTGATGATGTTGATACAATCAGGTGGTATGCCACAGATAACATCGGTGTTGATTCTGTCATTCTCTACTATTCTCTCGATGGTGGTTTTTCGTATCCTTACTTCATTAACAAAATGTTCGGAAGCGACAGTCTATACGTCTGGACAATACCAAAAACGCCATCCAACATCAGCAAGGTGAAAGCTATAGCTTGGGATCGCTCTGGTAATTCGAGCGAGGATGAAAGTGATCTAAATTTCAGAATCAGTGACAAAACCCCGCCGTTTGTTCAGGTCATCTTTCCTAATGGCGGTGAGAATTTTGATGCGGGGCAGGAAGATTCTATCAGATGGATCGCTTCCGATAATCTAAGAGTCGATTCCTTGAGTTTATATTATTCCACAAATGCGGGCACAGATTGGATGACTGTTTCTACTGGAGAGTTCAATGATAGCCTCTTTGTATGGAGGATACCGCCCACTCTGTCAACTCATTGCTTAGTGAAAATAGTGGCATATGATAGCACCGGGAATTCAGGTATAGATGAAAGTGATGACGAGTTCTCAATCTCAGATTTAAGTCCTCCCTCAATCTTGGTTATATATCCCAACGGTGGCGAAAAATTAATAATTGGCAAAGAGGATACCATTAAATGGTCGCCTTCTGATAATGTAGGTGTCGATTCGATTAATCTCTATTATATTATGAGAAAAGGCGTATCTATGGAGTTTTTGATAGCTCATTGCTTGCCTGGCTCACAGACAAAGTATCTTTGGGTAGTTCCAGATACTCCATCAGATTCCTGCAAGGTTTTAGCTTATGCGTTCGATGGTTCCGGGAATTACTCTGTGGATACAAGTAATTCATTTTTTACAATCTTCAAATATGGTGATGTCAACGGAGACACAGAAATCAGTTTGGTAGATGTGATTTACTTGGCTAATTATATCTTAAAAGGTGGTCCCGCACCGATTCCTCCGGACGCCGCAGATGTGAATTGCGATACTTACATAGATCTTGCTGATGTAATCTATTTGGCTAACTACATTCTTAAGGGTGGAACTTTACTCGGGTGTCCATAAAGAGATCGTTTGATATCTTCATATTCTGTTCTCGGTTAGGGCTCGCCCGCGAGGGGATGACCCGCTAAACTCAACGCAAGCCCAAAGGCGGAGCACTCGGAAGCCTAAACTCCTAAAAACCTGTAGGGTTAACCTTGCCTATCACCCTTAGCTTTATTGCTACAGGATTTTTATGGAATTTCCCCTTCCCTTTGCTGTATTTCCAATCAGGGTCGGCTTCCTCACTTCATTATCACATTAGATTAGGGGGCTCGAAAAAGGGCTCTTCAAAAATGGGAAGGTGGTAGGCATGGAAGAGAAGGAAGAATGGAAGGAGTGCAGAATCGGAGGGTGTCATAACAAGATACTTCCGTGGGAGTTTGTCTGTGACTCCTGCTATGAAGAATATGTGAAGCAGGAACTCGAAGATCTGGAAAGGGAATTTCTGGAGTCTCAGGAAAGAGAGGAAGATCGGAGACGAGAACGAAGCGGTGGGGAAAATGGATCCAAATGAAGTGAATATAGAGCAGTTGGCTAAGCTTTTTGCTTTTGTTGCTGACGATCAGGAGTTAAGTGAATGGCATTGCCACTATTTCAGCAGGGAAGCTTTTAGGCTTGTCCATGACCTGCAAATCAAGGAGTTGCACAAGAGGTTGGATGATTTGGGAGAGAGGCTTAAACAAGAAAGTGTTAATAAGGTCCAAAAATGAGTAACAATTTTTTTGGTCTCTGGGGGCTAAATACGGTCATCAGAGAAACCAACTACGAGATGAAGAAGTCAAAAGACGGAAAAAATCATTGCTAATCTCAGATTAAGCATAAGGGAATGCAAAGAGATCAATTTTTAATCACTTGGAGAAGTGTCACAAATGCTTGGAGCTATATCTAGGGTATTCCTTTTTATTTCCATTTGTCAATTCTTAAGTATGCCTGAATTTTATCGTGCCAAGAAAGTCGGCCAGGGTACCAAGAAGTCGCGACTTGAACCTCCTAAAATCGAGTCAACGGAGCACTAGGAGGTATCCCTTGTGACACACCAATATGAGAGAAAATGGAAGGGGGGTAATGCTATAAGCCAAGATGAACCGCCAAGAGTGCTGTATAATAATGAACGATTTAAGCTTTCACTTAATTGGCGGAGTGCTGAAGGGGATATATATTCGTTTACGATGGAAGCCCATATGAGAACGGAACCAAAAATAGTAAGAGAGAAAATAGAAGAACTTGGCGGACGCGCACATAAGAGAATAGAGATCGATGGCTTCTATGAAATAGACGGAATGGATACAATTAAAGTTGAGCCTTATTCGGGCTCGAATAGGGGTAGTAAGGGAGCTTTGGTAAAGCTAACTGATTTTGAGTCCTCTGCAGATCATGAAAAAATAAAGAAGCGCTTGCAGAGCTTCATCACGAGGGGGTCCGAGCTATTAAAAAAAATTGGCAGTGAACAAGATAAAGATTTTTGTGATAGAGTGCTCCCCGATTTGTTTAAAATTTCCGCAACAGTGTCCAGAATACCACCGAAGGAAGAATTACCTCGGCTGGTATACGAAGATTGGTTTTCCGAGATTGACTTAGCTTAGGCTAATAGACCAATCTCAGACATTTGGGCTTTTCCCAGAATTGTTTAGCTATCTTCAATTTCTCCCACAACATTGTAAGGAAATCAGAGCGTGACCATAATATCCGCATTCTATTTCTGAGAGTGCACTCAGAATTACAAAGCTGGTTTTTGAAAACCAGGTCTTCGAAGGGACAAAAGAATCCTTTTGCCCTGAATACTTGCTGTCTAATCGACTCAGAGAATATGATGACTGCGTGATATGCATCAAAAGATTTATTGACTCCGAAGTATTTGAGCAAGCCCGTTAGAGGATGCTTCCTCCAAGAAACATCCCAAGGTGTGAAGAGGTATGTCGGACCAATCCTCGTCTGTGGGAATCTCATCTGGTAGCAGAGACGACTCGATACCCGTCGCATAGCTCTCTCGAAAAAGTCGTGCGTAGAAGGAATAGGATTCTCAAGGAGAATGGTTGTTCTAGCGGGTCGGTATAGGCAGATACCTATATCTTGATAAACGCAGAGACGGCAATCAGAAAAATGTGCTCGGAGGTCGGGAAGGTGGGACTTTACTAAGCGACAAAAATCACCAGGATTGCTGATCTGCCGAAGAGTACTTGATGGAACTTTTTGAAGAACGGAGAGACACTGCTGCAGCCTCCAGTTCGGGACCCAAATTGGTTTTTGGAACGTGTTAATATCAGAGGGCAAATCAATATCCAAGGCATAGTCGATAAGATGGTATACCAGCGTATCCCCTCCTCTCTTTTCGAGGAGTACGAGCTGGTTGTAAAGCGCAGAGATACCCTTGTATTTTTTTTCTAGTGCAGAAAGGGAGCGATTTTCAACAGTCTTAACAGTTGGTATGGGTTTCTCAAAAGTATGCTGAAGTCGTCTCACAAGAAACCAGAGAGCATACAATTCCTGTACGTAGATGGACGACCTATGTAAAATCGTTAGGGCTGAATTCAGACTCACGAGCCTGTCCGTTAATAAATAAGGCGACATGTTACAATCGGCGGTCATAATGAAATACAAAATCTTATAGATGTCACTAATAATGATTCGACTAGTGCGTGCGACCGCCAGACGAGCCAGGTCTTGATGCGGTTTTTCGAAACCCATTTGAATTGTCGTTCTAATAATTCCCCTGCATTCGGGTAAATAGATCGCATCTATGAAAGGATTGTAATAAGCCTTCGCAACACTCTTCTGTTCAGGAAATCCTACGTGCTCAGGTGACTCATAACAGTGTAAAGAGAATAATTCTTCGCGTATATGTTGGTTCTTCATTTGACAAAAATTAAATAAGACTGTGCATGTAGAGAATAGATCACTTGCTAGTTTCGCTTTTCTCGCTTTGCCCTATATCTTTGCCATTCAACAAATGATCTGATTTCTCTTTCTATTTGCTTCCTTTGATCCTCTTGGATCGTGGTATCACTGATAGTTTCAGCTACTAACCGAATTATGGGATTACTGATATCTATCGACATCTGTCTTGGTTTCTCTGAACTGACCGAAGCAACTTGACTTTCCTTCTCTTCAAACGGTGACTCGTAGAGGAGAGACTCGGATTGATCGGATATAAGTGGGATCTTGGATTCGCGGGGCTCTGGTGCATATCCACCGGCAATAAGAAACCTGTCAGTTTCCTCCTCATTGAGCTGAAGTATTCGTGCCAAAGCCATGACTTTCTCCCTCCTCGGAGCTGATCTCTTGCCATTTTCGACCTGATTCAAATGGTTGAAGCTCATTGCAATCTTTTGAGCTAGCTCTTTTTGGGTATAGCGGGCTCTTTTTCGAAATTCCCTTAAAAGAGTACAAAATACGATCATATCAATTTGTACCTCATAATTAATATACCATAAAAAGTAGAATTGTCAAGAAAAATCTTCACAAAAGGAAAAATATTTCAAAAAAACACTTGACAAATCTCCCTAAGATGTTATATTATATTTGCAGTAAATGAAGATAATATGGGGAATTTTCGGGATTAACATATTAAGAAATCGGAGGTTAGCGAAAGTAACCTGAGATAGGCACGAAATGGAAAGTCGAAGAGCAGCAATCACAGGCCTTGGCAACTTTAGCAGGAGAAGTGAGAGATGAACAAGAGCAAAATTGAATGGACAGATCGGAGCTGGAACCCAATTAGTGGATGTCTCCAGCTATGCCGGGATAAGGACGGAAAGAAGTATTGCTACGCCTATTGGATGTCAAAAAGATTGAAGGGAAGATTTGGCTATCCAAAAGACGACCCCTTTAGACCAACATTTCATCCAAACAGATTGAAAGAGCCATATAGATTGAGGAAACCGCTAAGAATATTCACCTATTCCATGGGTGAGATGTTTGGGGATTGGGTGAATGAGGAATGGACCGAGAAGGTGATGAGAGTGATTTATGATAACCCTCAGCATACTTTTCAGATCTTGACAAAAAATCCCAAAAAGCTTCGTCGTTTCCGTTTTCCACCGAATGCTTGGGTTGGAATTAGTATCGACCGGCAAGCAGCTGTTACCGGTTTGAGATATCTTTTGGAAGCTGATGCCAAAATCAAATTTGTCTCATTCGAGCCACTTTTGGAACCAGTGGACGTTGACCTCAGCGGCCTGAATTGGGTAATCGTAGGGGGCTCGACTGGGAGAAGACCATTTGTTCTTGAAGAACAGTGGGTCAGGGCGATAATCCTGAAAGCCAGAAGATTGGAGATTCCAGTATTCTTAAAAGACAATCTATTTTGGAAACAAACTATCCGGGAGTTTCCAACTCTCGGAGGGTAGAGAGTTCACTTTTTGGGACCGAGGGTAGGTCATACTTATGTAATCGTATTGTTGGTTTTCTGGAGGAGGTGAGAGGACCCTAGCCAAATAAAGAGGAGAAAGCACCACGTAGGCTTTTTCTCAGTTTACCCTTTGCCGAGTGCTGAGAAAGTCCAGGAACCCATAAGGTCGCCTTTTTTGCTGTGGCGCTTCCTCTTTAAAAAAATATCGGGATTAACGTCATCAAAGTCAAGAAAAAAAGGAGTGAAAAATGAAAAAGTTAGGTAAGCACTGCCCAGATGACAGGGGTGAGGCAATTATTTTTGAGCTCATTCAAGACAGGGATGGAGTCCACATTGTAATCAAGGGTGAGAAGGCAGACCTTGCTAGGATGCTTGCCCACGCAGCCCAAAGCAGTGATAACATACAGGAAATTCTGCTCCGTGCCCAGGTCTTGGTAGGACTTTGGGATTCCTATGAACGCAGAAAGCCTGTGCCGATAGATGGAGAGTAGCGGGACTCACAATTCCACTAAAATGGTGGAGTAAATACTCTGGCTGTGGGGGTGCGAATGTCTCAAAGTTAGGTGGGCAGAAATTTGAAAGGAGGTGATCGGTGGTGGGAATTTAGCAAGGGAAAGGACAATCGGAACATGTGATGTCATTAGCTTTCAGTAGTCCAAAACACATGCTCCTAGAACGAACTCAACCTTCAACTGAAAGGAGTATTTAATGGTATTAAGAAGAATTTCTGCTTTCTTCGACGCCTTGATTGCTGCGATTACTGGTGTGCCCTTGGAAAGATATTTGGAGGACAAGCGAGAGCAGATGATGTCAAAGGAAGGTTTGGAACCAGAGTTTTCTAATCTCATCAACATTGGAAAGGACGGGAGGATTGAAATAGATCATCATCTGAATCCCGGAGAAAGGGTGGAGCACCATCCTCAAAATCGCAATCCATATATTCAGGACAAATATGACCAATTGAACATCGAGGTAAGTGGCTTAGATCGAGGAATAAGGGAGGAGGAAGAGAGGCTACAAAGACTAAGAGATGAGGAGCGGATAGCAGCCAATCAGGTGGAGCCAACGGGTCCACTAAGAAGGGATAAGTTACTGGCCTTACTCTGTTTTGTCATCCTTTCTATTGGGGAAATAGGAGCCCTGGCATTTTTCCTGGCTGACTGGTTCGGCGTTGACCCATCCCGATTTGTCACAGAGGTGGGAAGAAACCCTCTCGGGGTAGCTTTGCTGATTCCGGTTGCCACAGGTCTCTTTGGTTTCTTAGTGACGACTGCCGGGAAGGTGGTTGAAAACTGGGAGAAACAAAAGCCTTCTATGAGTGCGTTGTATCTCGGGATTCTCCTATTGACCGGAATTTCTTTGGGGATAATGAGAAGCTTGCAGGCAACTGGCGGAGAACTCAATTGGGGAGTAATTCTGGTTTGTGTTCTCCTCACAAGCGGCGTCCCGGTGGTGGCAGCAAAGGCTGAGTTATGGTGGAGGGAGTCAACCCTAAGGCTTGACCAAGCCCAAGCACCGCTTGTGAACCTGCAAAAGGAGATCAGGGAGTGCCTGGTCAACCTGAGGGAACTCCATAGGCTAAGACAAAATGCAGACCGCAGGCGGGAAACATTATCCACCAACCTTCAGGGAACGGAGCAGAGGAAAATCGATAACCGTGCCATGGATCATAATAAAAATATGGCAGCCTTGCGGCGGATAGCAGCCTGTCTAACTATCTACAAACAGGCATATCTTTGGCATAAGACTCGAAGGCTTAAAAAGGAAGCAGGAAAATGATTAAAAAGGTCATCATATTTGTTGCTTGTTGTTTGCTTAGCTGCACTCACCCTGCACCAGATCCTATTAATGTAGCGTTACTTCTGGATTGTAGCAGTTCGGTTTCTGAAGGAAGAGGGTCAATAGAAGGGGATATCCTTCAGATTGGTATGTGGTGGGCGGAGCAGGGAATGCGAAGGGATGGTGGGAGTTTCGAGGTCATGATAATTGGTAGAGGGATTGACGACGTGACCTTGTTTTTTTCCAAGCGATGTCCTGATGAGTTCAGAGCTCCGGTTTATGAGAGTAAAAGGCAATGGCTGAAAGATTTTCAGGCGGAATTACGGGGGTTGCCCAGTAGGTTGCCTACGGATCAGGGGTCGGCTGTGCTTGAGGCGATCTTTAGGGCAAGCCACCGCCTTTCTGAATCTAATGGCGAAAAGATCTTAATAATTTACTCCGATTTCAGACAGGTGAATCGGGACTTCAACTTTGAGGTTTCGATACCTGATATGACAATGCTCAAACGTTGGTTAAGACAGCAGAATCTGACGCCTGAGCTCAATGGTATTAGACTATTGGTTATCGGTTTCAAGCCTTATCCTCCGAATGCCACCACACCGAAAATTACTCCAGAGGAGTATGGTAAACTTTACAACCTCTGGTCTTCACTTTTCGAGGAATGGGGAGTTAAAGTAAAAATGAGCGAGACCTTTAACATTAAATATCTGAAAGGAGATGACACAAAATGAAGGTCAAAACAGCGAATCTCTTTATTGCAGGGGCTCACAGGGGAGGAAGGGCATTTACAGACTCCTACCTTAATCGCTTTCCACCACCTGAGAAAGTGGTGGTGGTAGATCCAAAAGGTGAAAGAGCAAGAGTGCTCGCAGAGAGGTGGCATAGGCATGGCAGTAACGCACTCCATTATGCTGAACCATGCCAGAACCTTTTGGAAAAAGTTAAGGATAACTACGTTGGTATGCTGAGCGTGGATAGTGTTGTGCCAATGGTGGAAGTAATTGAGAACACATGCACACCCATGCAGTGGCAGATTCTGGGGCGAAGTACCAACAATATTATACTTGGATTTTCAGGTACCCTGGTTGAACAGGATGGCGATTTCAGGTCATCTTCGACAACCCTTTTGAGAAATTTATCACCGTATGCGTTGCCGGTAAGCTCCCATCATGTCCGCACCTCACTATTGAGCGATAGTGTACTGGGTTTTACAAGGGGGAAAATCTCAGACCATAGTGCGGAGTCAATCTTTGAGTTGGCTCAAGGACGAGGGCGTGGAGGACTTAGGCTTTTCTTTGGCACCCAGAATTATCCCCTGGTGGTATTAAAAGGACAGATAGAGCCATTCCGAGAAGTGGAAAAAAGAGCCATAGAGGTAAACCATCCCCAGGTTAACGACTCCCTGGATTTTGCTGTAGCGGTTGTCCTTACCAATCAGGTGGAGGTATTCTGCATTGAAACATATGGGAACAAAAGAGGAATAAAATTTTACACGACATTCGGACAGCCTATCCCCTCGCCTTTACTAACAGAAAGCGGACGCAGAGTTGGGACAAGTCCACAGTTATTCAGCACGCGCCGGCAAGTCAGCACAGTTGTCACCGATTAATTCATCTGGTGGAATTGACCTTTCTCAGGAGGTACTATGAGCAATGGTAGTAGGCAAATAAAAAGAAACACCTTTATTAGGTGGGTGGCTGGCAGGATCACAAAAAGGACAAGCCGGACTATAGG
>Ga0315296_10003765_pt1 | contig 12588 bp, 14 predicted proteins | sample YL17G14_18_MG_FD_203921 | JGI IMG/M metagenome (GOLD analysis project Ga0315296, IMG submission 203921) | Sediment microbial communities from Yellowstone Lake, YNP, Wyoming, USA - YL17G14_18 | ecosystem: Environmental > Aquatic > Freshwater > Lake > Sediment | place: USA: Wyoming | collected... | reverse complement strand
ACGACGGCCACGCTCCGGATGCCGGGGTGCTCCTCTATGGACGCCTTCAGCTCCTCGGCTGCGACCCCCTTCGGCTCGGCGTAGAGCTCCGGATAATAGGGCTCGTTCAGCTTGATCCTCCCCAGCTTCGGGTCCCTGACCCAGAGCACGGCTTGGCTATCCTCGAAGCTGACATCCAGGAGCCAGCCGTCAACCCTCACCCATTCTCCGCTCCCTGCCGCGCTTCAGCTTCTCTATCTCGCGCCGGTTGTCGACGACGGCCGTGAGCAGCAGGAGGTCAAGGGCGGATACGATGTCGCTGTTAATCATAGCGCCCTGCTCGTCCGCCCAAGCCGGCCACATAGCGTCGAACGCGCTTCTCCTCCCCTCGTCCTTCAGAGTGTTCCTGAACTTCTCCCTGAGCCTGACCATCTGCTCCTGCAGTAACGTCCTCATGGACTCGCTGGTGATTCTCCCCAATCCACCATAACCTCCAAACTCCACTCTCCGTCCGACCCGCGCCCTGTCGAAGTGCTTCACGAGATGGGCTGCTGCTCCGCCGGGCGTCGGGCGCAGGTACACGATCACGTTAGCCAAGTGCATCAGGTAGCCGCATGCCTCAGGCTCCGGCACCGGGGCACCGCGTCCGCCGTCCCTGCAAGAGGCGATGACCGGTATGCCCCGTTCTAGGCCGAGCCTCTTCAGCCGCGACGCCATGCCTCCCAGATCCCCGCGCTGTACGCCCGGCGCCAGTGGCTTCCCCGCGAACATCTTCGCTATCTGCTGCACGGTTATCGCAGACACGCCTCCTAGGCGCCCCACAAGCTCCTCTGTCAGCTCTGCTGCCCGCACTTGGTGCCGCTCCGAGAAGGAGCCGATGACGTGTATCCGGTCTAGGATGCCGTCCATGTTCCGTCCCTCGGCATCGAGGAGGTCGAGCAGCAAGGCAGTGTCAAAAAGCGTTCGAGATCTGCGGTAGTTGCCGCATACCAGGTGAACCGCTTCGCCATCGTCCCTGACGGCGTTGGCGATGACGTGGTGGAGGACAGCGTCAGCCAGGCGGCTTTTCTCGGTGCTGTAGAAGAGGTACATGACGCCCGGCTCGTATCCGTCTGTCAGGTCGTCCAGCGCCTGTATGCCCGACGCGAGAGGCTGCTTGCCTGCTCTCTGTCTTAGGAGTAGTGAAGCCGGTGTGAAAGCGCCTGCTTGGGGCCTGGCCTGTGCCTGAGAGTCCATGCAGCACTGGCAGATGGACTTCCAGCCCATTTAAATGAGGCGCATAGGCGGGTAGGAGGGATGGCTGAATGTCTCTGAACGGCCGTGGCTGGCGCGTCGATTTGATGTCAGAATTTGATTTATTTTAAAAAGGGGATTTTACGCCCGGCTCTTGTCTTCTTCAAGCATCTTCTCGAACGCGTAGAGCTCTCCGTTCCTACTCCGTAGCTCGGCTAGGACGTTCTCTCCTCCGTCCGGTTCCCTCCAGACCTTCTGCGGGTTCGTCCACTCATCCCCAAGATCCTCCTTCCCCTGCACGATGCGATAGTATGAGAGGGTTATAATGCCCTAAAATTGGTTATACATTAGAGGGGTGAGGAAAAGAAACAGGGATTCATTATTGAATAATCGGGGGTAAAGTCATTTGGAAGGAGATTCATGACAATAGTGGGATATCGGTGGGCCGGGCCGTTCACCCCGAAACTCGGGTGGGTCTTTTCGCCGCAAGCTAACTTCTATTAGCTGTAAGTAAGCACATCGCGAACTTATTAAAATACACGCAGGTACATTACAATAATAGGGGATGATATTTTTGTTCGGAAAAATATCGCCCATTTACAAATGTGCAAGGTGTGGTGAACAAGTAACCGCCAAGGAGCTTGACTTACCTTACACCTCGCAACGTGCATTAGCCAGATGCCCATCTTGTGGATACCGCGTCTTAAAAAGGGCTGAGCCCTTGACCAATGAGTATGTCAAAACAACATATCTGGATCATTATAACAAGTTCGTCGACCGTGGTCTTCAAGAGGTCGTGAGCGGGCTTGGTGAAATCGAAATTAAATCTCCAGTATGCTCATTTAAGGTAAAACTTGGAGAGGTACGGTTCATGTATCCACTCACCGATATTACTCAACCATATATCTCAGAATATGACAGCACGATACACGCAGTATACCCTAAGGAAGCACTCTTTCGCGGCTTGACTTACGCCAGTCCTCTATCCATAGAGATGACTCATTATATTGCAGAAGAGCCACCACCGGGTTGGAGCGAGCTCGTTTTCATTGGTGATCTCCCTGTAATGGTGAAATCAAAACTCTGCGCTCTTTCCCATCTATCCACGGACGATCTAATCAAACAAGGAGAGGACCCAAATGATCCGGGCGGCTACTTCATCATAAAAGGAGCCAAGAAAGTAGTATTGCCTGATTATTTTCCGAGGATTTTTCAAGTATCCCTTCTAAAGTTATTGTGGAAGATGAAACTCAAGCTCGAGCGACCTAGAAAGACCGCCATTTTACTCTCTAAAGTTATACGTCCTGACCTTGCCAATGAAATCATCAACTCAATTGAATTGGCAGATGTTCAGATAGCTAGATTGAGCACTAACGAAGAAATTGTCTATCAACCAGCAAGCTGGGTAAATTTGGATCTCATGCTTAAGCAATCGCTCAGTTATTACGTACAGCAGCTTAAAGGCCACCAATGACTCAGATTTTATGTTGATCGATCGATCCCGGGAGCACCTACGGAAAGGGAACTTTTTTCCTTTGCTTCCGACCGAGCTTGGTTCAAGCGACCGATCGTTGCTTATGGATTCAGATCTGGAAATCTCCCGCTTTCTCCCAAGTACTAGTCGAAAGATCAACATTGCACCGTGCGTTTCTCAACCGCGTGATAAGGTCCATTCGTTTATCCCTGCTATTATCAAGTTTAACGATGAAACGTCCAGCTATGTCACTGAAAGGCCGCAGATTTCCAAGTTCGACGAAAACTGTTCTATCCGGATATCTTCCCAAAGCGATTCCTGCTTCAAAGATCACGTTAAGTCTCGCTTGTGGTGTATATTCCGTCTCATATGCCGGTTCATCTTGTTCCCAATATTGTTCCCGCAAGCGTCCCTCGTCATCAGGCGTCATCATGACGATAAGAGCTTGAGCGGTCGTGAAGATAACGTCCAATATTTCGCCTATATAGGGAGATGGTTTACCTGTAAGAGAAACTGCGTCAGACCATTCTAGTGGAGTCAAGCCAAGTGAACTAAGGAAAGTATGCATCGATTCAAGCAGTTGCTTGTTCCGTCCATGAATCACATAGACATAGAACGGTCTACGAACGGTAAAGCTTGCTTGTAGATCTGCGTAGCCGTCTTTCCTTGCATCGATGTACTCTTTAAGAAGGTCTTCAGGATTTCTTGGTATCTCGTTTTTCTCTCTTCTTGTTCTGGCCAATTCCATGAGACGCTCCAGATACTCTGCTGCAATCAGAGGATAACTTCTTAGTGCTAGGTACGCTGGTGCTCCAAGCGCTTCTTCGATTCTTTTCGTATCCAAGAGATCCTCGATGTATGCGAGAGTTATTTTGTTGAAGCCTTCAGCTAACTTGCCCTGGAGTATAAGCGAGACTCCCAAATTGTGCAGCGGGCCTCCTTTGTGGTATTTCTCATTAGCCTGCAACTCCATTTCTCTAGCGGTTAGAATCCTGAATTGTGTCTCGTATATTGATTCTGCTCCAGAGTAGTATTTGGAAACAATGAAGGTGAGAGCTGCATTCTCAAGCTCCTGAAATGCCTCCTTCAAGTCAGGAGGGAATTCTATGGCATTCAAGGTTATTCTCCTCCAATTGACTAATCATACAGTCTACTGATAAAACTCATTAAGGAAACCCCGTTTTGTCATGACATACTTATAAGGTGGGTTTAAATCCGAGTTGGACGCCTATCCACGCACCATAAACCAATCAAGAAGATTACATGAATTGAGTTTGAAAAATGATTAACATGGGCCGGGCCGGACCCATCAGCCGATGAGTCCACATTTTATGGGTTTGTTAGCTTGAAGGCTGTCTTGAGAGCCATTCGTCCGCCTTTTTTAGGGCGATGGGGTATGTCTCCTCTATTCTGTGCTTTATCTCGGGGACATCCTCCCCGGGCTTCTTCATATCTCTTCGTAGCTTGCAGTACTGGCGGAGGAACTCGGCGTGGTGTCCTATGAAAATCTGCTCTACCTCACTCTTATACATCGACTCTATCATTTCGTGCTCTATCCTCCAAGCTTCCTTCGGGTTTAAGAAGAAGTTCATTCTTAGTAAAACTGCAGGGCTAAAAAGAAAAAGCCAAAGGCATGAAAAAACTTCATGGACAGCCAGGCTTAGGCTCGCGCGCACAAAGGTAAAGCTCTCGCGTGCTATTATAAGGAGAGCGTCCATCAATAACGTTTGAGATGAGTCATTGGTTAAGGGATCAACTCTCTGTGGTTGACCCAACTTGGAATCCTGACTTCGCTGGTCCGAGTCAGCTGAACTGGGCTCGTTGCCTAAACCATGAAGTATTACAGGAACACGGTCCAACGATCCAAGATCAAGCTTTATCTTGTCAGCGCCTATTCACGGGCAGAATTAGCAGCCATACAAGCTCTTGGTCTACCGCTTATGCCTTTAGCGCAATTTATCACTCGGCCACATTCACTGCTACACTTGAATCTCTATCTGGAAACGGCACTACGGGTCCATGGACATTCCCTTCGGCAATAGTTATTTGGTACTACTCGATTTACCACGCATTTAGATCTATTCTAATGACTTGGAACGGAGTTGAGCTTGACACACATTCGAGAGTGATCAATGCATACAACGAAGTCCGCAACCGATTACCACATCCATTCAACATGGTTGCATCGCGCACCACAGGCGAGACTTATGATCTTGATTTGCCAAATTATCCCGGAGTTAGTCCCTACGACATAGACAAGCGCTTTGAATCCAATCGTATTAACGTTCAAGGCATGCTACTGCAGTACCTTAAAGGAACAGCCGCTTGGAAGTCTGACCAAGTGAAAAAGAGAATTCTACGCGAACATAAAGAGTTCAAAGACTTTCGGACCTTAGATGCAAGGGCTTTCAGAGATAAACAACTTCCCAGTACGATTAACTTTCTCAACTGCGCCTATAGATATCGAGGAAAAGCAAATTACAGAGACAGTTTGTATTTGACATATGGGGCAGACGATCAACGCTTCGATATCTCATTCATCAATGCGCTTACCAATGTTAGCAAGTTCGCATTTGTTACTGCCCTTGTCTTCGCCTCTCTGCGATTGAATCCTTCAATTGTGCGGAATTTTCTAGAGGATATCGATAGAAATTTTCGAGGTAAGGAACGGACATCAAACCGAACGATGTTTTGGCAGGAACTCAAAGGTTCGTTATATTAGACGTTGTCCTCCGACGGAGCGCGCGCTCCTATGAGAAACATTTCAGGACGTGCAGTCCACGGGCGGCGTCCCTGTTATCTCCGCAGGCCATCTAACGCTCTCTTACTCATACTAAGTTTTCTCTCAGTCAACCCAGGGTTCGATTCCCTGTAAGGCTCACCCCTCACCAACATGAAGTACATGATCCGAGCCATCTCGTGAGCCACAGCCACTATAGCGCACCCGGAACCCCTACGCCTCGAAAGCCGTTCATACATGCCTCCCAGCCTAGCGTCATGCCTAACAGCGGTCTGAGCCGACTCCACCAACGCCCACCTCAGCCTCCTATTACCCTGACCGGAGACTCCACCGATCCGGGTCCGCTCCCCGGACTGGTGGACGCTCGGCACAAGCCCCATCCACGAGGCGAACTCCTTATCGCCGCGGAACCTGCCGACGTCACCAATCTCCGACACGACAAGCATCGCGGTGAAGTACCCGACGCCCGTCATAGTCATCAACAACCGCACACGCCGGTCCTCCGCTGCGAGGGCCGCGATCTTCTCCTCGATGAGCGTGACCTGGCCGTCGACCGCCTCCAGAACCGCGAGGTCGCTTCGCAGTATGGTGTCGTCCATGAATCCGAGGTCACGCTCCTTCAGCCACGCGACGTTGTCCTTGCTGAAGGTCGTTGTGCCGGGCATACGGAGCCCATGCTTGTCAAGCAGCCCGTGGATCCGGTTCTTCACCTCGGTCCTGTTCTTCACCAGGTTCAGGCGGTGGCGGAGGAGCTCCCTCCGGCTCCTCAGCTCCTCGCCGGGGACGTAACGGGTGAGGAGCATGTCGGCTCTGAGCAGCCCGGCGAGGGTCTTGGCGTCGACCTCTTTGAAAGCACTTGTGCACTTGTACGTGACCTTATGAAAGGAGATTCAGGACTTACGTGGGTTACCAACACGAGCGTGAGAGAGTTCCTTACTATTATCATCCTCATATCTTCATGTGTATAATTTTGGAGAGACCATGGCCGCGCAAGTCCAATCCAAATTTAAGAGAGTTGAATCAAAGTAACATCATCGATTGTGAGGGAACCGCCATCATTAGGCCCCGGTAGTACACGTATGTAGAGTGTCCTTGTGCCCGTGTAGAGATTCCCAAAAGGCACCTCAATACGAGTCCAATCGACCCCACCACGCATATCACCATAGAAGATAACGTATCCATCCAACTCGACCTCCATCCTCACGCGATCTCCCTTAGCTCTGATTGCTACGCCTTGGTTGCTACTGACAATGATCGTTTGGGACATGAATGTTGAGTAATCAGGCTTCTGGATCAGAGAAATGGTGCCACTAGAATAACTCGAAGTCCCCTGAACTAACCAACCCAGCTTCCCACCACCGGGATTATCCTGACTAAGGTCCCCGTTAACAATTCCAGGAATATCGACGCCAGGACCTACAGCTGAATAGACCGAATAAAAACCAGTCTCCCCCTGCAATCCTTGAGGACCCTGTGACCCCTGGTCTCCCTTAGGTCCCTGTGGACCTGAATCACCTTTAGGTCCCATGTCGCCCTTAAGACCCTGTGGACCAGTATCTCCCTTCAACCCTTGAGGTCCTCTTAAAGAGTCTCTAATCGCTGGTATGTTAGATACTAAGCCAATAACGAGAGTCGTCGAAATGAGTGTTGAGAGTATTACCCCAATTGCCACGCTACCCCAGTCAACTTTCATCGGATAATCACCGTAGGATGGGGCGCATCACCGCTTAAGACGTTTACCATAGGAGCCTTAAGCACATGCGTATATGTATTATGGATTTGTGAAAGTTATGGAGAAGGGTTTACTCTTCCAGTAGGAGCTTCCATAAAAGGTTCCCTCTTCCGTCCATTCCTTTACCTCGGCAAAATGTATCTCAATATAAATGGGCTCCCCCGGTTTTGCATCTGCGTCATATATATCATCTGTTGCGGCCCTGAGCGGGAGATCAAGCTCAACGGTGTAGATGCCCTCTTCGCCTAGTGATCCACCGCTTGTATGGCTGTACTGGCCCATTCCATCCGTTGTTCCCCCCATTTCCCAATCATGTTCACCCTCCCCGCTAATTTTGTAACCATCCGTTATCCATGAGTTCTGACGATATTCACGTACTATATCCCAAAGCATAAACCTTGAATCAACCATACCAGAGCCATCGTCCAAGTAGATTTGAACCGAGTCTATTTTGAAATTCTCGCTGACATAGTCATCTGGAATCTTAAAACAGAGATAGAGGTGCGAAATATAATTCACGGTTGAAAAAAGCACGGTTTTGTCTTTTGTGTCCCAGGGCTCAGAGTTAAATGTCATCCAATATTCTAGGTTCAATTCCTGAAAAGCCGGCCACTCTCCCTCATCTGCGAACCCATCTATTACTGGTGGTTTAAGCGAGCTACAACGATTATTCTCAGAAGTTTTTGATATCCAGTCACCAGCAGTTCTAACAAGCTCTGAATATTGAGATAGAATGGTACAAGTAACGTATATTGTAGAACCACCATCATCGTAGTATTCACATGTTATAGTTCCTGTAAGGAAGGGTATTCCTTTAAGCCCATACTGGCTGAGTCCTCGTCCTGAACTGCCTGCAAAGGTTCTGAGTTCTCCTTTTCTCCAAGCGTGGCTCATGTCACAGTAATCATAGCTTAGGCGTATTTTCGCTTCCCATATTGCTCCATAAGGTAGATAGAATAGCCAGGTCTCCTCGTTTCCAGAATAGATTGTATAATTTATGGTCTGCGTGTATCCTTTTACTTCGGTTATATTTAGCAGGTTTATTAAGTTAGTATAATTCTGCTTAAGGGGCTCATAATCTGCCTTGATTGCTTCATAAGAGAGTTGAAGAACCTCATAATCTTTTTTTGTTTCTTCTAACTTTCCTTGAATCTCTTCAAGCAAGGATCTAGTTATGGTGATGTTCTCCGTTAAGACATCTAACTGATATTGGAGGGCTGTATTTTCTTCTAGGAGCTGTGCTTTCTTCTCCCTTATACCAAGATTTTCCGTTTTAAGTCTATCGACCTCTTCCTTGTATCCGGCTATAGGAGATTGACCATAAATATAGCCAGCTCCTGCACCGACTAGGAGACCTATCACAATACCTGTCAAGACGTACTTGGTTTGGAGGGTCATTTCACCATAGGATGGGGCGAATCACCGCTTAAAGGTTTAAGTGTATTTTTTATTAAACTTGTAATAACCATATCTTTTCAACTTCCAGACCTTCTGAGGTTTCGTCCACTTATCCGCAAGGGACCAAGGGCTAGGTCCTTTAGGCCACACTCTGAGGCGAGCAACTCCACTAAGCGAAAGACATCACACTTCTCTAGGAGATCCACGCCTCAAAGCCTAGGTCAGCAGCTCTTAAACTGAGCTCATCTCTTTAGAGGAGCCCAGGATGAAAATGGACCATAAAGAGAGGGGTATTTTCCCTCCACCCCCTCGCGGGGGATATATCTCTCCTCAAATTCTTCCTCCAAACTCTGCGAGCGACTTGTCCAATTCATCAAATAAGGGTTTAACCAGGAACTCCACCCGCCTGAAGATGTCTCTCTTCTTTAATAGATTTATTTGCATGAAAATACGGTCTTGAGGAGTTAAAATCAAGTTCATCGTATTATTGAGATAAGTTATAATCGCGTATGATTCTAGTTTTATCTTTTTCCAATAAAATATCTATTTCTTTAACGTCCTGTTTTAATGAATCTATTAAATCATCTAAATAATCAGGTTTGATAACATCTATGATAAAGGAATCGTTTCGATTTGTTGTAATAGATTTACTTTCATAACTCAAAATAACATGATTTACTTCTACTACTTCATTTATTTTTCCATTAATCATAGATGCAATCCATATTTTACCATCAAAGACTATAATTGGTAACCAAAAATATATTTTATAAATAAAAGGTTTAATTTTATTCATCTTATTATCTAATATAATTTTCTTATTATATTGAATATATTTTGTTAGTTGCATTATAGCCTCATAAATCTCGTTAGGGTAATTTTTATTCTCGTCTATTACCTTATAAGCAGAAGCTACGCCATCTGGATGCTTGTTTTGGTGACCCCTACTTAATATATCAACTTCCGAGATTAATGAGAAACCGTCTTTTCTTTGTAGTAGAGAACACATTTGTCCATTTCTCAACTTAAAAGTATCTTTGATAGGAAAGAAAACCCAATGCTTTGAACTTTTTTTACATTCCAATACCAGAGTCGAATCCATAAAGAAATTTATAGGGTCGGTATAATGCCAGTTTAGAGGCTTTGAGTCTAAATCAGCTACTAAGTCAACGCTTCTTGTCTTGTTCCCCTCGTAGTCAAAATAGTAGTCTTGGTGTATGACATATCCCAACTTGGATTGTAGCTTGGAGTGAATTAAGATTTCAAGGGGAAAACCTGTTTCAGAAAGTTTCGTCTTGATATAATCAACCTCATCAGACATTACATATTAAATAAAAATAAACGTATTAAAAACCTTAGCCTTTAAGACTAGACGAGTAGCTTCTGCTTGTTGAATATACAAATTTTTCATAATGTCAAAAGGAAATGGGTAAGCTTCATCGTGACCCAGGAGAATCGTTAGGCGTTGAAGAGGAGACTCGATATACTGTTACATTAATTTGTTTGGAGTTCGTAGATGACCCTTTTCCGCTCCTTGTCCACCAGCACCTTCATCCTCTTACTGTCAACGATGCCTATTATCTATATTAATTAATTAAACAAGGTCTTTTCTCGCTTCATCAAGGTCTACCTCGTATCCGAGGCTCTCCCAAAACCCAAGGCTTGTGTCCATATCTTCGACTCGAATATGATTGAAACCCTCCGATTTCGCCTGCTCCTCGATGAATCTAACGAGTTCTTTTCCGATTCCTTTTCCTCTATAGCGTTTAATAACCTCAATCATTTCGATATTTGGAGCTGTATCACTCACCTCACAATTAAAATATGACACTAAAGCCCTTGCGAGAATGAGATCTCTTTTTTTAACTTCGTAAAATTTGAAGGGATAGAGCTCGATTATATTTTCAGAGTCTTTAACCCCACTGTACTCCATCCCGATATATTCACCTATTTTGAATGACTTGACTCCGTGAGGGATCTCAGCTTGGTACTCAACTTCTCTAACATCATGATAGCAGCTAAGAAACTCACGTATCTGGTCTAGGCATTTTCTATCAAGGCATCTGATGATCAACTCATTGTTCTATAGTCCTGCGAAAAAGAACGCGGTTTTAGAATCCAACGACACTTGAGTTACGGGGAAACCATCCTGTAAATAAGAGGAGTCTTCAATGGAGAAGCCTTTGGGGATGAACCAAAATTCGAGGAATTTGAGTCTTTCATCCCTGATGTTCGTTTGAAAATATTTTACTATAAATGAGGTTCGGTTGGAATTTATATAGATTTCAGATAGCTTAGCGTCTTCGGCCCATCCCAACTCGAAGCCGTCTTCTAACAATATTTTTTAACCCTTCTTCTGGATTAGGATGGCCTTCTCCTGGGTGACTGAGATAGTAACCTCATCGCCCAGCTTCCAGTTTAGGCCCTCAAGGATCTCAGGGGGGAGTGCTACGCGCCAGCTTGTAACGTTAATATTGGTGGTTGACCGGTCAGATCTTGCGTCTTACGTGGGCCTCAGTTTTAGCCAGTTTGGATATACATCAGCCGTGTACTCCGGCACTCTCCTTGTCCCAACCCTACCCCTGATATCTGTGTTGCTTGGGTCAATCAGTTTACCTTTCAATGCCTCATCTGTTACTCGATCCTCAGCAATCGAGATACAAAGTGCTTCAACGGTCATTCCACACAATGCCACGGCAGCTTCGTAATATCCATCGATGTATAGGTGCCTAGCTTGACGAAACAATGGTTCAAATTTTCTAATCCGAATGGACTCGGAGGGAAGTTGCCCCCATCTAAAAACTCTACCAGTGAGGTCCCTATCAAAACTTAGCTTGAGGGAGTCCTCTGCCGTCGTCAATCCCATCTTTATGTGGTTGGATACGAAATCTACAAAAGCAATGACATATGTATCTTTTGAATCCCTGTTCTCTGACATGGTCATCATAAGTTAAAATGAGCCAAACAGAGAAATGAATTAACTGGTATTGGCTTAAATGAAAGCTCTTGTCGGATACTTGAGAGATAAAAATTGTGGCCCTCATTATCAAATTTTCTTTCTAAAAGCCATGTACGATCAGGGCGAGCATTGGAAACGCGTCAAACACTCGGGTGATGTCATGATCAACGCTGTCAAAATTAGGGCCCATGCCTATTTTGTGTCGGTGAATCATTATCACACCTAAATCAATTTGAGCCAGACCTTGACCAATTAGAAACTTGAAGCATTGCTTAAAAATGGCAGGTCGGCTTGATAACTCGACTTCTACAGCTACACGATTTTTAATACCATCATATTTCCATGCAATGCGCTTATCTCCTGTACATCCGATGACGCGAGCCTCTTCTTTTATACCCCAACCATGCTTCTCTAAGACCGCTATTACGGCTCTGTTATCCAGTTTGGGCAACGCAGAAAACTCGCTACCAATAATTTCGATTTCTCTCTTGACCCATTCGTATGATGAACCACGCATAATATGTTCTCCTTTGAAAGAAAAAAACCATTTAATATGGTCTGGTGAACGAGAAATCCGGTGATACTTAAAGACCGACGGCACATAACCTCTCACAACATTCATCAGTTCTTTATCATTCCATTGCTTCTCATGAAGCATCTTCTCTACCAATTCAATTCTCCAGCGCAATCCTGTCGGCATTCCTTCACCTTCGTGCATATGTATTAGAAATGAATGTTTCTCATAAACACGTGTAATTGAGAATAATTCAAGATATAAGGGGTGGCTTCCAGCTGAAGGGCGTGTAGATGGAGTAATTCTGGTTATTATAGCGTATGTTAAAATTATAGTATACGAGGGTTATAATGCCCTAAAATTGGTTATACATTAGAGGGGTGAGGAAAAGAAACAGGGATTCATTATTGAATAATCGGGGGTAAAGTCATTTGGAAGGAGATTCAGGACATTCGTGGGTTATCTACGAGTGCGCGGGTGTCACTCAATTGCACGTATACTCTGAAGTTTATTAACAAAGTCATTTACATTATCAACAGATAGAAAAGTCGTTGATGAC
>Ga0315296_10003764_pt1 | contig 12589 bp, 10 predicted proteins | sample YL17G14_18_MG_FD_203921 | JGI IMG/M metagenome (GOLD analysis project Ga0315296, IMG submission 203921) | Sediment microbial communities from Yellowstone Lake, YNP, Wyoming, USA - YL17G14_18 | ecosystem: Environmental > Aquatic > Freshwater > Lake > Sediment | place: USA: Wyoming | collected... | reverse complement strand
CGAGTCGGCCGTAGTAAGTCCCTTAGTAGGGTACCGTTCTGCCGATTAAGGCACACTCATGTTACAAACCACAGCGGTGACAATGTTGACCAAAGGTGATGTCGTTCAACAGCCCAGATCGCGGTTTCTGAAAGTGAAGTGTCTGGACTGTGAGAATGAACAGATTATTTTCGGTTATGCATCGACCGAAGTAAAATGCCTCAAGTGCGGGAAGGTCTTGGCCAGACCCAGTGGAGGAAAGGCAAGACTAGAAACCAATGCTAGGGAAGTCGAGGTTCTTCAATAAAGGTCGCCCCGCTTGTTGATCCGTGGGGGGTAACGAATCGATGGTCAAGAAGCGTACCGAATGGCCAGAGGCTGATGACTACGCGGTAGCTGTCGCAACCAAGGTTGCCCCGTACGGTGCATATGTAACACTACCAGAGTACGGCGACAAAGAGGGTTTCATACATATCTCAGAGATAAGCAGCACTTGGGTCAGGAACATCCGGAATCATATACATGAGAACATGAGAACGGTTGTGAAGGTGCTTCAGGTAGACACCCAAAAGAAGCACATAGACTGTTCTCTCAGAAGAGTCTCTGCCGAGGCAAAGAGAGCGAAGAACAACGAATGGAAACGAGCCCAGAAAGCAGAGAAGCTGCTCGAAGTAGTTGCGAAAGAGAAGGGCATCACTCTTGAACAGATATACGAACAACTTGGGTGGCCCATGGAGGATACATTCGGTGAAATCTACAAGGGACTCGAAAGGGCAGCTGATGCGGGTGTTGAAGCTCTCAACGATGTCAATGCCTCTAAGGAACTGCTGGATCAGATAGCCGAGCTCGCAAAGACGCGTATCGAAATCCCTTCGGTGGAGATAGACGGTGAGTTGTCCGTAGTCGTTCCCGGTCCAGCAGGTATTGAAGTGATTAAGAAGGCTCTAACAGGTGCACTTGACCAGAGAGAGAAATACGAGAAATCATCTATAGACATCTATGCACTGGGAGCGCCTCGATACAAGTTGCGCATCGTCAGTCAGAATTACAAAGAGGCAGAAGAAATCCTTCAGAACATAATGAGCTCTGTCACCAAGAACGCCGAGAGCAGCGGTGGAACTGTGAGTTTCAGTCGCAAATAGGTGTCGCTGAACTATGGCACGACTTTTCAAGTGCGCTAATTGCGGTACATACACTCTTCGTGAGAACTCATGCCCTGTTTGTGGAGGACATGTCAGGGACCCCCAACCGGCCAGATTCTCTGTCCAAGACAAGTATGGCGAATACCGCCGTAGGGCAAAGAGAAGCTCCACACAAACATCTGCTTCAGAGTAACCTGACGCGCGAAAGAATCTGAGTGCAGGTGATCGATCCCTTAGTCAATCCCTGCACATTGATGCTATCAGTACAGCTGAGCCGGAATCCAGATAGTCCGCCACTCTGATGCCAATGTGGGTTCGCCAGAGGTCACGCCATCCCAGAAAAGCACACGGATTTGATAATTCATCCCGGGCTTCAAGTTAACATCCTCAGGACTAGAGGATTGTAGCGGAATGTAGAACTCTGTCACGTTCTTGCCTGTTGCGAAATGGGTAGCATTTGCTCCTCCGGAGTCGAAGGACCAGTCACCGTTGTAGTCTATGTGACCATCATAGAACTGATGTCCTTGATAATTGATAATGCGGAGGTCCGAACTTCCGACTGAACCCAGCGGGGCGATTTGTATGCCAAAGGCATCCTTACCCATCTGATAACCGTCCATGTTGAGACCAAAGTAGATGTGAGTGGAATTTGCTTGGACGTAGACCTTGGCATCGAACCCGCCGCCGAGAACCGCGCCAAAGCTCCGGAATGCCTTCTCACTAGCAGACAGGTTGCCATCCATCTTGGCAGATGTCAGGCTGCCGATCTGTGGTGCCCACTGCGCATTAGTTCTATTGATGTATTGCTCGTACATGGTATAGTCGATATCGTAAATCTTGACGAGGCCCCAGTCGGAACTGACGTAAGGGTTCGTGAAGGCGCCGTGCAAATCAACAGGCATATGACTTATCCAACGGCTGTCACTCATGTATGAAGGCTGAGCAGGCGAACCTACGTCAACGGCCAACCGGCTCGAACTGAGACCCATGGCATTTCCATCGTCTTGGCTTGTAGGTTCGCCATAGGACAGCAGCTTGAATAATGTTGACGAGAAGAAAGGATCACGGGTGTAATCGGTTTCATGGAAATTCGGGGTTGACGGATCGTCACCCAGATAGGTGGCGTCGTCTATCACCTTGCTCCCGAGGTAGTCCTCAGCAATCCGAACCATCCAAGGCCACTTGCCTTCATCTCCGCCAATCCCGGAAATACCGTGCCCCCAGTAGACAAGTATTTGCGTCGCATTCCAAGACTTGAGCACCCTAAGAGACTCGGTAAGATTCAGAGCCATCAGGGCTTCGCCCATCAGAGCTATCTGAGTGCCGTTTATCGTTGCATTATCAACGATTGTGTCTGCCCCGCCTGCACCGTTTATCCAGTATCCGTAGTCCCACCAGCTGGCAATTGTAGCCCCCGGACCCAGAACATTGCGGACGTGCGTCATTGAGGTCTGCCAGTCTATCCACTGGCTAGTCTGATAGATGGAAGAGGGAGCAAACTCAGGGTGACCCACGGTCACACCGTACTGAATTCCCAAGTAGACATTGACGGAAAGCAACAGACCCACGAAAGTAAAGGCGGCCAGCGTATGTTCTGATGTCAGGGATGTGCTAATTCTGAACCGGCGACGTTCAAAGACCGACTTCTGAGCGACCACCTTGGCAAACGGCGCTAGAATGAAATCCACAGCGACTGCTGCAAGCAATGCAACTGCAGGAGCCAGAATGAGGCCCAGACGAATCATGCTGCCTGTGAAGTAGACCGCTGCAACTCCAAAGAGAAGTATGAGCCAGTCCTCGTCACGACCTCTCTTGAAGAGGAAGTACATGCCAAGGGGAAACAGGAAGATTAGCACAGAAAGCGTCTGATAGAAGCTTGCCCAAGGGGCAGGCAGATGTTCAGCAACCGAATTGAAGATTCGCTGTTCTAGTCGGAAGAACGGATTAATCACGGCCAGAAACTTCCCGCCAATGAACGTTATCGGGTTTGTGCCCAGTGTCGTGATTGATAGGCCTTGGCCCGTTGCATAAGCGAAATAGGATGCAACGCCGATGACGGGGGCTATCAAGCCTAGCAGAATTGGCTTTGTATGAGGTGCAATAACGCCTGCAGTGGCTTGACGGTATCTTGCTATCCGTAACCAGATTTCGTAGGATGCGAGTAGTGCACCGACGCCAACGGGTGCAAGGAACTCGAATGATGTGAGAGTCCCCGACTGGAAACTGATTCTCGGTAGCAGACCACCGATAAAGAGACCAATGCTGACTGTGATCAGGTAGCTCGAAAGAAGACGCCTGTTGTATCGGCCCGTGACCAACATAATCGCTCCGTAGAGAGCGAACAAATCGGTCAGAAAATCCGAAGCGCCCCATGACACCTGAAGATAGCCCAAGCAGAGACCGGCAATAACTGCAGAAGGCATAGATCCTCTCTTTAGGGAGCGGACGAAGAAGAAGAGAGTGATAACAATCGCAAAGATTCCAATTGACTCATTATCAAAGAACCCAGCTGTAGTTCTCTGTATGTAGGCAGGCATGAACGCCATGAACAGCGCGCTTAGCAGTCCTACCGCCTTATTCGACAGTTCCTTTCCAAGAAAGAACGTTATGATTGTGGTGAACGCGCCCATGAATGCAGCCATAACAATGCAGACAGAGAGCACGTCAATAGTGATACCGATGCCATTCAGGAGAAAATAGAACGTCGCGGCTGTGAATGGTACTCCGATATAAGTCGAGACAGGGATGTTGCGGCCGAATGGTACCCAAGTGGAATAGTCGTACCAGCTAAAGAACGATGCATAACCGTTTGTCGCAACATACTGGGTCACCTTGAGCTGGTACCACGAATCGAATTCATGGACGATTGGCTGTGCAGACATTAAGGGCGCAAGACGTACTCCAAGGGCCGCAAAGAATAGAATAGCAAGAGCGACGACTAGGAGAATAGAACCTCTCGATATCTTCGCCTTTGGTTTGTGGAAGACCTGCCGAAGCAATCTACCAGCCGATTTCTTGAAGCTTCTCAGACTTGGCATACGGCGCTCTCCGTTTAGAGTCGCATTCGACCGAGGCAAACTTGAATGCGCTAAAAAGGTTGCTGTTAGTGGAGAGATTGTACATGCATGTGGAGTAGCTGTGCCAAGCAGTTTCATGGTCTTTCCTGAGCAGGCAATCAATCAGTGGGGAACGATGCTGCGAGTGTGCTTAGCTTGTTCTACTTGGAAGCTATGAAGGCAGTGTACGCTTTGCTGTCCATCAGCTTCTTCAGGTCCTTAGGGTTCGAAGGCTTAATCTTGCACATCCAGCCCTTCCCGTAGGGATCCTCATTCACAGTCTCAGGGGCATCCTCCAAGGCAGTGTTCACCTCTACGATTTGGCCGCTCACGGGTGAGAATACATCGGAAGAGGCTTTCATGGACTCGACCAAGCCGCATTCCTCGCCTGCATTCACAGCAGTTCCAGGCTCCATGATTTCGACGAAGGTGATTTCGTGAAGAGCATGTTGCGCATAGTCGGTTATCCCAACGATGACCAAGTCACCTTGGGCCTTAGCCCATTCGTGTTCCTTCGTGTAGTAGAGTCCGTCAACGACTTTCGTGCCTTTCGTCCCTTTCGACATCTAGTCTCGCCTTCGTTCTTCGGTTAAAATGAGCCCGCTTTAAATTGCTTTGCATCCTATTGCGACCGATTCTCCCCGTATTTCTGTGGGTCATAGAACGGCCAAGTAACCACTCGTGCTTTTCGCACCCGGCCCTTGATGTCGATTTCCACTGTATCGCCATCCTTTACGCTGTCCGGCTTGACGTATGCCAATGCTATACCGCAATCTAGCACTGGGGACATGCCGCCGCTTGTGATGGTTCCAATCTTCTCGCCGTCAGCAAGAACTGGATATTGCTCGCGAGGGATTCCCCGGTCTATCATGACCAGACCAATGCGTGTCTTATTCACGCCAGTCTCCTTCTGTTTCAAGAGAGCATCGTAACCAATATAGTGCGGCTCGACCTTGAATTTGACTGCATAGGAGATCCTGGCCTCAAGCGGAGTCGTATCCTCATCCAGCTCGTGACCGTACAGAACCAACCCTGCCTCAAGGCGCGTTGAGTCACGTGCGCCCAGCCCACATGGCTTCACTCCAAAGTCCTTTCCCTGCTTGAGAACCTCCTCCCAGAACGCAATCGCCTTCTTTTTTCCTGATTCATTGAAGGGAGTGTCGAGCAGCAATATCTCAGCTCCTTCTTCGCCTGTGTAGCCGGTGCGGCACAGGTAGCACTCGCGTCCTGCGAGCTTTGTCGAAATGCAGCTGAATCGTGGATGTTTGCTGATGTCGGCTCCAGCCATTCTTGAGAGCAAGTCCAATGCCTTGGGCCCCTGCACTGCAATCATGACTACATCTTTAGACCTGTCTTCAACTGTGACTTTGTAACGATTAGCATGTGCGATGAGGTGCGCCTTGATCTTCGGACCGTTGGATGCATTGGTTATCCAGATGAATCTCTGTTCGCCGATTCTGTAGATCATAAGATCATCATGGATTCCGCCCCTCTCGTTAAGACATGTGCAATAGTGACCCTCATTTAGCCCCAGCTTAGTGACGTTGTTGGTGGTCAGCGTCTGCAGGAACTGAACAGTCTGTGGACCACTTATGAAGAATCGGGACATATGCGTTGTATCGAATATGCCAACGGCTTCCCTGACCGCCATGTGCTCTTCGCGGATATCAGTAAAACGGACAGGCATCTCCCATCCTGCAAAAGGAATCACATCGCCATGGGATTTGTGCCACTCATAGAGATGTGTTCGTTCCAACTTCTCGCTCATTGCTAATCACCGTGTTTGCAGTTCGGACAGTCGAAACCTCTAGGTTTTATGTTCTTTCATATACCTTCGTCCAACGAGGCTGTCAGTCATGAGGCACCACATTACAAATATCCGCGGGCTCGAAGTCGGGACAGGAAGCCCAGTAAGTGTCATGGGAGCCCTCAACCTATCGCCTGAGTCGTTCTATAGTGGCTCAGTCGTAACCAGTTCGGATCAGATTGCCGAGTCAGTACGAGGCATGGAGCAGGAAGGAGCAGATATCATCGATGTGGGAGCAGCCTCGACAGCCCCCAGAACCATCTATGGCACAGCAGAAGTTGGTGTAGAAGAAGAACTGGGGAGGATTAGAGAATCTCTGGGATTGATTATCGAGAGTACGAGACTTCCGATATCAATTGACACCACCTCATCTTCAGTTGCGGAAACGGCTCTAGACACAGGCGCTTCCCTAGTCAATGACACTTCGGGCCTTCGCGCCGACGATAGAATGGCGAAACTGGTGGTTGATCGGGCTGTGCCCCTAGTGATCATGGCAAATTGCGGAGGACCATGTCTAAGTGTGGAGGCAGCCTTAGATTCCATCACTACTAGCATCAAGACTGCCATGAATGCGGGTGTAGATCCCAGTCGGATAATCGTGGATCCAGGGATTGGTTTTGGCAAGCCCACAGAGACCGATTGTGCTATATTAAGGAACCTAGGACTATTTTCGCTCCTGGGGCATCCGCTCTTAGTTGGAGTATCTAGAAAGGCATTCATTGGTGGACTGCTAGGCTTACCAGACCCCGCAATGCGACTCACAGGAACGATAGCGGCTACATCAGTTGCTGTGGTGAACGGGGCGAATATCATACGAGCACATGATGTGAGAGAGACATGTGAGGCGGTGAAGATTGGAGAAGCACTCAGGAAGTCACTATCAGCTGAAAGGAATGATGTGGAGCTACTCGGTCTATGCAATGAGAGAGAGGCAGAATTGGTGATAGGGCAACTAGGCGCCGGGCCAGACATTGCGAAACATCTGGCAAACAAGGCAGTAACACTCAACTTCCTAGTCAGGAATGCCCAGACGCCAGCTGCACTCATACTCAAACAGGAAATGCTTGCCCTAGGAGGAGACGCTGCATATCATCATGATGTGATAGACCGTGGAATAGACTGCACAGATGTGCTTGTGATGGGAACCCGTCTTCAGCTCAACAAACTGGTGAAGAGAATAGTGACGATAAGAGACTTCGGACTGGCCGGCATCGGTTCGACGATTCGGGACTTGATGGCTGAGCATATGGCAGGCTTTGGGTGATGACAAGTGGAATGGTCAGAATGGCAGCCAATCTATCTTGGCATAGCAAGAAAGCTGAATCTCAATATTGATTCTGATCGGAAAGCTACAGCCTTAATTACCACGCTGCTTATGAAAACTGACCCTTCCTCACTTCTCACACGACTTGAGAGCACGATTAAAAGTCGCGTTGTTGTTGTTTGCGGGGCAGGTCCGTCATTAGAGCGAAATCTAAACGAGGCGATTCGTTCGCCAAACCTGACAGATGCCATCTATGTGGCCGCAGATGGCGCCGCATCCGCATTCCTAGAACTTGATAGAACCTGTGACGTTCTCGTGACTGATCTTGATGGCGATAACGATGACTTGAAGCGTATGATTAATCGCGGGGCCTTGCCGATAGTACATGCGCATGGCGATAATATAGATCGAGTAGAACAGTTCGTGCCAACGATCAAGGAGACACTTGGTAGCACACAAGTGGAGCCGACCAACAGAGCCTTTCTCTGGGGTGGATTTACCGACGGTGACAGAGCATGCTACATTGTCTTGAGCTATGCTCCCAGAAGACTAGTGTTGGCGGGCATGGATTTTGGAACAGTTGTTGGACGCTGGTCGAAACCAAACAGAGATTCTCATTATCAGGCAGACAGGAGAAAGAGGACCAAGCTCGAGATAGCGCGACAGCTAATCACGAGCCTTCTGGTAAGAACGAATGTTCCATACAATTACATGACTTGACCAAACTGGTTTGGCATATATGTGCCGCGCTAGTGCGTCTTCAGCCCATATAGGTAGCTCATGATGAGAAATGCTGTGCCGGCTAGTACTGTGCCCAGAATCATTAGGCGACTTGCATAGCCCGGTTGAAAGACGTACTTGGAGGCGAGGTACACAAGTCCAATGCCAACAGTGCCGATGAATACCACGACGGATGCTACGATTCCCTCTAGTCCAAGCTGGACATCTATACTGGGTGCTATGAGGATGGGATTACCACTCTGATCAGCAGCGATTGCGGGCGGCGTCTTGACCAAAGTATAGATGTTGCCACCAAGAATGAACAGAACAGCGAGGAAAATCGCTCCAAAAATGATTATGTCGGGAGGACGTGCTGGCATGTGGAACCGGGGTCTTGAAAGCCGTACTCTTGGTTTGATGATGAACCTCGGCCACCATACTGGCAACTAGCGAACCTCGCGGGCAGGTCCTGCAGTCTGCTTTTAAGAATATCGTGAGATGTAGTTCTGTACCACAAGGGACGGCCTGCTTTCGAACCACTGTTTAATACTGCCGTGCTCATCGGTGGTACTGCGATGAGAGAGAGGCGACTGGAATTGTCCCGTGTCCTCGTGGTCTCTGAGAAGCCAACTGCAGCTAAGAGAATAGCCGAAGCACTTGATGAACGAGAGAGCCCGCACGAGGTTAAGATCGGCAAGGTCTCTTACTACGAATGTGCTAGAGGAGAAGATACAATCTTCGTTGTCTATGCTCTTGGGCATCTCTATGAACTTCGCCAGACAGAGCGCGGATGGACCTATCCAAGATTCGAAACCGAGTGGGTCCCGAAGTACGAAGTGGATAAGAAGGCCATTGGAACCAAGCCCATCATCGCTCTTATCAAGCGACTGTCAAGACAGGCGAACAGGTTTGTGGTAGCGACTGACTATGATATTGAGGGCAGTCTCATTGGATACCTAGCTTTGAAATATGCATGCGAAATCGATCCTGTCTATGCGCAGAGGATGGTATTCTCTACGCTGACCAAACCCGACTTGCAGGAAGCATATCAGAATGTCAGACCGAATCTTGATTTCCCAATGATAGAATCGGGTTGTCTACGTCACGAAGTGGATTGGCTCTATGGGATTAACCTCACTCGAGCGCTCACTCTTGCCATCAAGAGGTCTGCAGGCTGGTTTAAGATAGTCTCTACCGGCAGAGTCCAAGGACCGACATTGACCCTTGTGGCTTTACGCGAGCAGGAAATCAACCTCTTTGTGCCTACGCCATTCTGGGAAATCACTACTGAGGGAAGCTATCAGAACCATCGACTGGAACTTGAATACCGTCAGAGGCGTATTGACACCAAAGCAAAAGCATATGCAGTGGCAGAGGAGCTCCAAGGAAAGATTGCCTGTGTCGACTCAATCAACAGTAGATGTATCACACAGAGTGCGCCAGCCCCTTTCAACCTAGGCGACCTGCAAGCAGAAGCTTACAGGTACTTCGGTTTCAGGCCGAGCAGGACTCTTTCCATAGCACAGAAACTCTACTTGGACACTCTGATTTCCTATCCTAGAACAAACAGTCAAAGGCTGCCGTCCAATCTTGATGTCAAAGCAATACTGACCGGGCTCGGAGAGATCACCAAGTTTGACCCTCTTGTTAAACGCCTGCTACAGCAGGCCCACCTGACCCCGGCCCAAGGCGAAAAAGACGACCCTGCGCATCCTGCAATACATCCAACAGGGGTCCGACCGACGAGAGAACTGACGCCAAGTGAAGAGAAAGTCTTTGACCTCGTTGTGTACAGGTTTCTTGCGTCCTTTGGAGAAGCAGCCGCCAAAGAGATTGCCAGAGCAGAAATCAGGTGTGGCGAACATCTGTTCTATCTGAGGGGATTAAGAATACTGAAGTCCGGATGGATGGACTTCTATGGTCCCTTCGCGGCAGTGAGAGAGACTCTGTTGCCAGTTCTCAGCAAAGGAGCCGAGATTCAGCTGGCATTGGTGAAAGCCGATGAAAATCTCACTTCTCCGCCCTCTAGATTCAATCCATCAAGCTTGTTAAGACTCCTTGAGAAAGAGAATCTTGGGACGAAAGCCACTCGGTCCGATATCATTGACTCGCTCAATTCACGAGGATATACCCTAGGAGAAAGATACGAGCTATCAGCGCTGGGCTACGCTGTCTACGAGAGCCTTCAGCGATATGTTCCGTCCATGCTGTCAGCTGATTTCACTCGTGAGCTGGAGGGAAAGATGGATGGGATACAACAGGGTACTGGCCGCAGAGAAGATGTGCTGTCGGAAGCCAAGACCGAACTACTCAGACTGCTTGAGACCGTGAAATTTCAGGAAGACACGATTGGTCAAGCCCTAGTGAGAGGCTTGCAGAGATACTGGAGGGAAGAACAGGAGATAGGGCCCTGTCCTAAGTGCATCGATGGCACTCTCATTGTGGTTCGCTCTCCTAAGACAGGTAAGAGATTCGTTGGATGCTCGAACTACCGAAAAGGCAGCTGCGACCTGACGTTCCCACTGCCCCAGAAAGGGAAGATCGTGCCACTGGACAGTGTGTGCCCCCATTGTGGTTGTAGAATGATCAAGATACTTTCTGGAAGAAGAGCTTGGGAAACATGCATCAACTGGACAAACTGCCCCGGACGGCAGGACGATCTCAATGCACTTGCAGAGAGGAAAGCAAGAAAGGAGAAAACCAAGTCAAGAGATGATGATGAGTGACTGAATGTCCCATCTGCTCTCGAGAGTCTACGAGTGGCAGCGACCTCTGTGAGTATCATTTGGCAGCCCTTGCCAAGCTACGAGATGCCTTCAAGGAGTGGGAAAGAGCTATGAACATTGGATGGGAGGACTACTTGACCTTGGTATCGAAAACTGAGGGACTCGGGTTATGGGTCCGCGAAGTTGCCAATCATCTTATTTCGGCAGATACTCCCTTAGGGCCTTCGTAATCTCCATCATGGTGGTACGATTCAGCTCCTTCATGGCAACCACCAGCATGCATGTCCGACCAGTACGCCTTGCGACGCTCTCTGCTAGGATGCGCACCTGCACGGCGTCTTCTCCAACGGACAAGAATCCGGTTGAAGTCGGTTCTACATGACCCGGACTAGCGGGGATTGCAAGAGCCGATAGACCCAAGCGATACCGTTCAGAATCGGAGATTAGTACCAGTAGACCATTCTCAAGATCCATTGCCCTGACTCTGAATCGGCCATGCTCTGTTTCTCGTTCAAAATCCCGGATGTCGTCAAATGCCATGTGCATATCCCAACGCACAACTCAACCAATTGGCCATAAATCATTAGCGAGTGACGCGAAATAACGCACAGTCCGGGTTGGTTGATGCCCATGAACAACACCGTTATGTGTCCGTAAGAAGCCGGTAGTGTCGGAACGGTCAATGAGTACCAAGCTATCCTACATCGACTTCTTCCCGTACCCGGAGACCCGGAAAGGGCAGGAAGATATGATGCGACTCATTGAGAGTTCTGTCAGAGAAGGAAAGAACAGCTGTCTAGAAGCGCCAAATGGCTTTGGAAAAACATGTGTAACCCTCTGTGGCGTCTTGCCTTGGATCAAAGAGAATAGGGCAAAGGTTCTGTACTGTGCCCGCACGCACAGGCAGCTCGACCGCGTCATAGAAGAACTTGAAGCCATATCCAAACTCAGGGATGTGACGGGTGTTTCCTTTAGAGGAAGGCAACACATGTGTCTGAATCAATTCATCATCGGAAATACAGACCTTATCGCTCCTATCGGTGAAGTATGCGGGCAGCTTAAGGCCGATCACAGCTGCTCCTACTATGAGCATTTCAAGACCCTAGTTGTATCAGATGATCCCTTTGAGGACATGCCAAAGAAAGCAATGACTGCCTTGGATATCATAGCAGTTGCCAAGACTTGGTCGGTATGTCCATATGAAATGGCAAAGATGCTGGCAAGGGCCGCTGATGTCGTAGCTCTCTCGTATCTCTACGTATTTGACCCATTCATTCTAGAGTCCTTTGCACCTGAAATTGGAACTCCGATGTCGATGATTGTGCTTGTGCAAGATGAGGCGCATAATGTTCCCTTCGCAGCTCTCGATTCTGCAAGCGACTCGTTGCCGATTGGAACGATAAGGCAGGCAATGAGAGAAGCTGAAACATACAATGACCACACTTCCCGAGATTTCTCTCGCGGATTGGCGAAGACGGTCCTTGAACTATCAAGCACAATGGAAGAGAACGAAGAGAAGAGCGTCAATCAAAAGGAGATCTACGAACTTGCAGTCAGAGCATCGGGAATAGCTCTGGAGACTCAGCCTTTGGCCTACATGAGCGATTTCGGCTCCAAGGTGAAGAAGAGCCTTCTGAGAGCGGGCAAATTCCCCAGATCTGCAATCTACAGAGTTGCAGAGTTCCTTCTCAAGTGGGTACGATACAGTGAACGTGATGACTATGCCTTCATGCTGATTTCAAAACAAGAGACAGGACAAGGCAGGAGAATCTCTCTTGACTTGGTGGCCTTGGACCCGACAGAAGTCACCGGTCCAATACTGAAGCAGGTTCGCTGTTCGATAGCAATGTCGGGGACGATTTCGCCGCTGGATGCTTACTCAGAGATGCTTGGAC
>Ga0315296_10003762_pt1 | contig 12594 bp, 14 predicted proteins | sample YL17G14_18_MG_FD_203921 | JGI IMG/M metagenome (GOLD analysis project Ga0315296, IMG submission 203921) | Sediment microbial communities from Yellowstone Lake, YNP, Wyoming, USA - YL17G14_18 | ecosystem: Environmental > Aquatic > Freshwater > Lake > Sediment | place: USA: Wyoming | collected... | reverse complement strand
TGGCCAATGTTTGCACCATTCAACTAAAATACCATTTGCATTATCTTTTAATTCAGAATTTAAAATTTTTACATTACTAGTATCATCTTTCAATAAGATTCCTGCTCCACCTACCATACTAAAAGGAGGAGTATTCCATGCAACATCTCCACAATCTTCTGGTCCCAATAAACCATTTCTATTTGCTTCGACATTATTTATTTCTACATTTGTACACCCGTCTAATTCAATTCCAGCTCCAAAATAAGGACCATTTCCTTCGTAGTTTAAGCCACCGGTATTGTCATTAAAGCTACCTCCATTAATTGTTAGTCTATTTAAAGTTCCCTGACAATTAAATCCTGCTTTTTTATTGTTATTAGCATTTGTATTTGTTAATGTAAAATCTTCTGCATTTGATGTTGGAGAAATATAAATTCCCCTATCTCCATTTGCATTAGCATTACAATTTGTAAACTCAATATTACTGAAAGAAACACCATAATAATTTTCAAAAACAACCCCGTGCCCATAATTATCAGTAACTGTTACATCATTAAATGTTAAATCTGAAATCTCAGTTGCTCCTGAATGTGCATCACTTGCTCTAACACCCCAATCACATCCTTTTACTGTTAAACCCTCTAAATTTATATTAGAATTTCCAACCCATAAACAAGTGCTATGAGCAAGAATCTCCCCTTCTCCAGGGATTATACTATATTTGTGCTCCCCATCAATTATCGTATTTGAACTGCCAGCTCCTTTCAATGTTAATGGTTTATTTATTCTTAAAAATCCATATCCATCCCAATCTAAATCAGTAGGAGAATATGTCCCTGCAACAATATTAATCGTGTCGCCATCAGTTGCGGCATTAATCGCTGTCTGAATGGTATTGAAACCACTCATACCATTAGTCACCGGAGCAGAAAGGATGACATTCCCGTTGAGTTCAAGACTATCAACAAAGGGCGTTAAGTTATTCCAGCTCGAAGAACCGCCGATAAGAAGCTTAATAACCTTAACGTGATCTGTAGGATGAATGCGGATATCTGAACCGCAAGCTCCTACGCCATTCACGACATTTGCCAATGTGGCATAGCATCCACCGCCCGTACCGCCAAAACCGTCGCCAGCGACATTCACGGTCCACCACTGTCCCACTAACATTGTGTTCACCTGTCCCCATGTGTCTGCAACACTCACGCCATCCATCTCCACAAAGGAATCGCCTCCCAAGGTACTTGAAACGTGTTGAGTGGAACCGATATGCCACGCTAAATCGTCCGATGAATACATGCCGTCGTTGTCAGTATCAACCCCAAGAATGACATTTGCTCCATATAAGGCGCTGCCGGTTTGCAACTTCTGCCAGAAACTCAAGCTAGTGATGGTATTCAACGGAACGTCCACGGGGATTGTCACCGCCGCTATATCCACCGTGCCATCGACAACGTGCAATTGGACCGACTCATTGCCAGAATACGCTTCTGAGACGGTGGTAGCAGCAGTACCAGCACCAAGTGTCTGAAAACCTATTTCTGCCTGGGCGACATTTCCAAAAACAAAAAAACCGCTCACTACTAAAGCTGCGGCGAAAATTATAAAAAACGACTTTTTAAAGATATTTAATGAAAATAATTTGTTCATATGTTTATTTTTCCTATTTAATTTTAATTTTAAAGATATGGCAACGACCATTGCCTGATAGTAAAATATAGCAAACCAAGAAACCCTGTCAACCCCACACTAATCTTGGCAAGTTTTAGAATGCCCTATCTTTTTCTATCTGTTTTAGTCTATCTTACCTATTTCAACTCCACTTTTGCGCCGGCTGTCTCAAATTTCTTTTTCAGTTCCTCGGCTTCTTCCTTTTTTACGTTTTCTTTAACCACCTTTTGGATTTTGCCGTCTCGGAAAACGGCAAAACGATTTGGCTTCTAAACGGCGTGAAAGTTTATCAGATTAATTTTTAGTTTTTTGCCTGTTACAAAAGCTCTGACTGCGTCGGGGCATGGCTCATTGATTTAAAGCAAAATTTATGCTAAAATATTAATATGGATAAGAAAATAAACAAAAGGATTTTCTGGGATTATAATGTTAGAAAAATGGATTTAAGCAATCCGAAGGTGAAAATCTGGTATCTTAATCGCAAACTTCGGTTTGGCGACCTTTTAGGATTGAAAAGAACTGATCTTAAAAAATATCTTCCAGAACTTGATATCAATCCATCGCTTAAAGAATTGCTCCAAAATTATTTAAAACACAATGCATAACATCCGACTTTCTCAACTCCAGAAAAATATTCTTAATTTTTTTGGCAAAAATCATTTTGGCAAAAATTTTTATTGGACTGGCGGAACCTTGCTTGCTTATCAATATTTACATCACCGCATTTCCATTGATTTAGACTTCTTCTCTGACGATTTATTCACTGATGACCAGCATCTGATGTTTTCAAATGATTTGAAAAAACAAGTTAAGGTTAAGAAAATTACTTTAACGCTTCAACAGAACCGGCGACTCTATCTTGCGGAACGCAATGATGAAGCAGTGAAACTTGAACTTGTTTATTTTCCTTTTCCGGCGATTGAAAAAAAGGTTTTCTTGCCGGAATTTTCTCTCCGAGTTGATTCTTTAACTGATATTATGGTGAATAAAACCTTATCAACTTACCAACGAAATGAACCAAAAGATGCTTTTGATCTCTATTGCTATTTAAGCAATAAACCGAAATATAATCTGCAAAAACTAATTAAATTGGTTGACCGGAAATTTGGCATTGCTGTGGAACCTGCGATATTGCTCGCCAAAATCAACGAATTGGCCGCACAGCTTGATTCCTTATCGCCGCTTTTAGTTGCACCGCGAAAAGATTTAAAAGGTAAAGTCAAAAGATTCTTTCAAGATATCTTTAATTCTATCGTCAAAAAGCAAATTAAGTGAAGGTTTGAGGGGGTTCCGGCGGTTTTGTCTATTTCAGCTCAACTTTTGCCCCGGCTGCCTCAAATTTCTTTTTCAGTTCCTCGGCTTCTTCCTTTTTTACGTTTTCTTTAACCACCTGAGGTGAAGCCGCTGCCGCATCAACCAAATCTTTGGCTTCTTTTAAGCCTTTCTGGGTAACGTCTCTGACCACTTTTATCACCTCAATCTTTTTGTCACCAACAGCATTTAAAACTACGGTGAAAATAGTTTTTTCTTCCACTTCGGGAGCAGCTGGAGCAGGAGCGGCTGCCACGGCTACCGGAGCAACGGCCGACACTCCGAATTTCTTTTCCAAAATCTTTACCAAATCAGCCAAATCCAAAACCGAAAGTTTTTCAATTTCCTCTACCAGTTTTTTAAATTTTTCCGGAACCTCAACTTTTGGTTCCTTTTTTATTTTCTCTTCAGCCATATTCTATACTACATTTTCTACGGCCGTAGAAAATGTGTTATAGTTAATTTTTTATTTTATGACTTGTTATTGGGCGACCTTTAATTTTGATAAAAGAAAAACTAGATTTCTTAAATTTCCCTGTAAAACGTTGGTTAAATTTAAAATCGGGGCTGATAGGCCGGAAACCAATCTTACCAGAAGTTCTTCTCTTGAAGGTAATTGAGCCAGGATAATGATATCTTCAGCTTCTTTGAATTTATTCTCAAAAAAGCCGCCTAAAATTTTTAAATTCGGGGTCTCCCGGGAAAACTGATATAGAACCTTAGAGGACGAAATTTCATCCTTAAAACCGAAAACTAAGGCAATCTCTCCCGCCATTTTTTTTGTGTCTATCTTTAATTTTGCTTCCTTTAAGGCAATTCCCATCAGGGTTTTTTTGGCCACTTTTAACTCACTATCGGCTGTTTTTAATTTTTTTCTTAAATTGAAAAGGTCTTTTACTTTTAAACCGGTAAAATCAATGAAAATCATTGCCTTTTGCTTGGAAATTTTATCCTTCAAATCCTTAACAATTTTTTCTTTTTGGGTTTTGGTAAGCGCCATATTCTCTACAAATATACGAATAAAAAATCTGCGGTAAACCGCAGAAGACAATACAAAAGTTTCAGTTTTGCTTTTTGCCTCAAGAGGACTTATGTCCGATTGCGGAATGCCCCTTTTCTGCGGCAATGTTTTATATTAATCCTTCAAAAAAATATGTCAACCCCCCCACGCCATAAATTCCTATTGTTCAATACAAAGCAGTTTTTGGGAGGAACTGCAGGATTTTCCTAAAGAAGTAGTGAAAGTCGGGATTTCTCCCTCCCTTTCTTCACCTAAAAGACCGGAACCTAAACCGCCTAATTTTATGGCATCAACCCTTACCCCTTGAGGAGTGTAGCAAATCGGGAATTCCACTGTTTTATTGGGCTCGGGAGGATAACCGGCAACCGTTCCTCTGTCGGTTGTCCAATTCTGACAGGTAGTGGTAAAAGTATAATTCTTCGCCGGGTCATAATAAGCGCCGGTAGAAAAGATTGTAATGCAATCTTTTTTGCTTTCATTATTGATCCGGCCCAGCCAGATATTTTCCAGGTCCTTCAAAAAATCCTCATCAAATTTCCCCTGATTAATTGCCAGGGGTTCGGATAATTTTTTGAAAAACTCGTCAAAATTTTTTCCAAAAAGCCGATAGCAGGTTTTTCCTTCCGGTAAAACGAGAGATGATGTGGCTTCAACAAAAATACCTTCAAGTTTTAATCTATCGGTAGTAAAGATAGTGTCATCTCCCAAAAAGGCTTTCCAGGTTCCTCCTTTGAGACCCATTTTTTCCGCTTCGCCCTGGCATTTCTGGTCAGCCCCTTCCAATCCCCCTAAATTGCCCGGCCACTCTTCTTTGGTAATAAAAACCTTCCTTAAATTCGGGAAATCGCTGGGAACGAAGGGCCACTCTGCTTCGGTTGATAAAATATCACAGGAGGCAAATTGAGGCCCGATAATCGTAAAGGTCTCATCGGAATAATCATAAAAGTTCCCTTCCTGCCAAGGATATTCCAAAAGAGCAATTTTGTAATCCTGGCCCGGTGCTTCCCAGGTAAAAACCTGCCAATTGTAGGATTTTTTTCCGGCCGAAATGTCTTTAACAATCCATTTTGATTCTTTATTCTCTTCTCCCTTAATTAACATTATTCCAACCTTTCCAATTTTTGTTGCTTTCCAGGTAATCTGATAGGTCTGGCCGGCTCTTAAAATCTCTCCGCCATTAGGAGATACAACCCGGAGGTTTTTTTCACCGATAGAGCGGAGATAAAACCAAACGCCTATTCCCACGATGATTATTATTATAATTGCGATTATGATTTTTTTAACCGGAAATTCCATGTTTGTTAACCCCGTTAGAAATCGGAGATTTCTAAACGGGGTAAAAAATTAAATAAAATTATTTCAAAACTTCAATAATTGCCTTGGCAAAAATTTCAGCCGCTGCCGGTCCATTAGCTGTCACTATTTTCCCATCAGCCACCATTGACATATCCTGATAAATAGCCCAATTATCTCTTAAAATTTTCACCGCCGATTTATCCAGAGGACTGGACCAGACGGTGGCTCTTTTGTCTTTTAAAACCCCGGCTTTGGCTAAAATAGCGGGTGAAACGCAAATGGCGGCCAGAACCTTGTTTTGGGAAACGGCATCTTTGGCAATCTGGTAAGAGGACTCATTATCAAGATGTTTTAGTGCTCCCGGGCCACCTATGAAAATGATGGCATCAAAATCGGAAACCTTTAAATCTCCGAGTGAAAAATCAATCTTTACCTCTCCCCCATCTGCTCCGATAGCCATCCCTGTCTGGTCGCTGACATTTTTTATTTCAATTCCTGCGCCTTCAAAAATTTCTTTTGGCACAAAATATTCTTCATCCCGAAAATCCCGAGAAGCCAAAATCATTGCTGCTTTTTTATTTACCCCGTAGGAAGCTTGCTTTCCTTCGGGGCCCGATAAATTTTCTTGAGGCATAGAAATTTCTTCTTTGGTTTTTTCTTTTAGAGTTTGATAAATTAAAACTCCACCAATAATAATTATACTAAATATGGCAATATAAAGCAAAACTCTTTTCATAAAAATTATTTAAGGTATTTTGATTTGACGAAATTGTGCTCTTCCAGGGTTTTACTAAAAATCGTTTTCCCTTCGTTAGTCGATAAATAATACCAGTATCCGCTGTCTTCGGGATATATTGCAGCCAGAATGCTTTCCAGACCGGGATTGCAAATCGATCCCTTGGGTAAGCCCAGGTATTTGTAGGTATTGTAGGGAGAATCAATTTTTGTTTCTTCTATGGAAACTTCAGTCGTTTTTTTTCCGGTGATATAGGATATTGTTGCATCAACCTGCAAAGGAACCCGGTTTTTCAATCTTTTCCACAGAATTCCGGAAACCAATTTTTTATCTTCCAGGGTTTTAACTTCTTTTTCAATCAAAGAAGCCATAGTTATGATTTCAAAGGTTGTTTTTTTCTCCTCTTTGATTTTTTCTTTTAAATCAAGATTAAATTTTTTATCAAAATTTTTCAAAAAAATTTCTACCAGTTCTTTCTCCCCTGTTTCCGGTTCAAAGAAATAGGTGTCGGGAAACAAAAATCCTTCCAGAGAAGTTTCATCAGGAATTTTGCTTAAAAAATCAAATTCTTCTTTAAAATCCCCAACCTTTAATGCGAAGATGTCCTTCTTTATCAGATTCGATGACTGAAGAAGTTCGTTTATTTGAACTTGAGTTAAGCCCTCGGGAAAAGTGAGTTTTATTTTAAAAGTATCTCCCAAAACAAATTTTTTAATAATTTGGGGAATATTCATTGAAGGATTCAATTTATATTCCCCGGCTTGAAGATTTCCTTGTTTATCTTTTAAAATAACGTAAAAATCAAAGGAAAATCTGTCTTTAATCAATTTTTCTTTTTCCAAATTTTCAGCAATTTGAAAAAGACTTTGTCCTTTTTCAATTGAAAAAATTTTATTTGTTTTGGAACGGGAGTCTTTCGGTAAATAAATTTCATACCAGACAAAAACGCTTATTAAGACAAAAATTATTAAAATTAAGAGGTTTTTCTTCATCTTTAAAAAATACAAAAAATCAGCGATCGCGGGTTTTTTGTAATGTTCATTTTTCAATCAGAGGAACGAAAACGAAACCGGGGTATTCGACTTCTTCAAATACGAAGCCCTTTAGGGCTGAGTGAAGATGAGCCGAAGGTTCATCGCCTCTTTCTTTGCTTTTTTTAATAAACAACCAGATTGAAGTACCAATGGGAACAACAATCCGGCCGCCGATTTTTAACTGCTCCTTCCAGGCCTCGTGTAGTTTTTCAGCAGTGGCTGAAACCAAAATTCTGTCAAATCCTTCGGCCAGCTCGGGACGAGAGGCTATATTTGGACATCCCTTTGAACCATCGGCACAAAAAAATTCTACTATCCCCCTTTCAATCAAATTGTATTTAGCCACGTTTTCTTCTCCAATTTTTTTTAATTCCGGAACTACTTCCAAAGCAATGACTTTGCCGCCTTCACCGACAATTTCTCCTAAAAGAGCGGTTGTCCAGCCCGAACCCGAACCGATATCCAAAATCTTTTCTCCTTCTTTCGGTTCCAGCATTTCAATCATAAAAGCCACCACCAGAGGTTGTGAAATGGTCTGGCCAAAACCTATAGGCAAGGCTTCATTTAAGTCCGCCAAATCCTTGAGGTCCTCGGGCAAAAAATCAATCCTTTTTATTTTTTTAAAAGCCTCAATTATTCTTGAGGTTTTTAGCCATCCTTCTTTAATTAAATTATCAACTAAAGCCATTTTAATTTAAGAAAATTTTTTATTAAAAATTTTCTTTCTTTTTGGTAATAATTTTATACCAATCCGGATAGCAGGAAATCCCCTGAAAAATCAGACCACCAAGGAAACCAACTGAGAATTGAGGAAAAGGAATGAATTTGTAGAGCAGACCAGAAATTAAAATTAGAGAACAGAATAACCAATGATGAAAATGAATTTTCCAGTTCCCAATGTTAAAAATGGCGGATTTCAATTTTCCCCGTTGTCCGGTTTTCTCTCCTGAGAAAAATTTTCCGATAAAATAGCCAAAAATTATTCCAAAAAAAATCTCCAGAGAAATAATGGCAAAGGGAATTCCTAAAATAAATTTTGGCTTTAGTATTTTTTTCATACCCCGTAGTGAAATTTCAAATAAAAATTTTTTAAATTTTTGGTCTGCCCCGTAAGGCGTTTGAAATTCTACTACGGGGCATACCCCGTAGTGAAATTTCAAATTAACCCTGTAGTGAAATTTGGACTTACTACGTAAAAGATATTTTTGTCCAAATTCTACTACGGGGTTAAATTTTTTATATGGTAAAAATATTCTTTTAGTCTACGCTTTAGTAAGCGTTGACCCTGAGAAGTTTTAAGATATCCTTCTCTCCTTTTAGCATCATTTTCATTAAGACATGCCTCGTAATAGATAAGTTTCCAAGGTCTGCCTGATTTAGTTGAAAAATTTAAACCTTGATTATGTTCCTTTAGTCTTTTTGTAAGATTTACAGTATAACCAATATATAAATTCCCATTCTTTTTACTTTTAATAACATAAATATAATGGAACATAATCATTTGAAATTCTACTACGGGGCATGCGGGGACTGAAGGAATTGAACCTCCATCAGTGATTTTGGAGATCACTATTCTACCGTTAAACCAAGTCCCCACTCCTTCGCTAAAGCTTCGGAGGGCAAAGCCTCTTCGATACCCTAGCGAAGGAGTGCCCTACGTAGCCTTGTGCGAAGTAGGGCTATATATTTATTTCTTCGTCTCTTTGTGCACCGTATGTTTTCTGCACCACTGACAGAACTTTTTCAATTCTAATTTCTTCTCACTTGTTCCTGTCTTGCCTTTTGATTTGTGAGTATAGTAATTTATCCTCTTACATTCCTGGCATTGAATTTTAATAAATGGTTTTTTTGAAGGCATACCCCGTAGAAGAATTTCGACTAATAATATTATTTTTGCTGCCCCGCCCCGTAGTAGAATTTTGACAGAGCGAAGCTCTCTTTTCCCGTAGGGAAGTTAAAATTTCACTACGGGGCCCCGCAGCAGTCGAAATTTCTCTACGGGGCATGTTTTTGAGCCTGGAGGCGGAATTGAACCGCCGACCTCGTCTTTACCAAAGACGTGCTCTAACCATCTGAGCTATCCAGGCACACTTAGATATAATTTTTAATTTTTAATTTTGGATTTTTATATTAAATGTTTCCTTAAAAATGCAATTCCTGAACCAGTTTTTAGATATTTCTCAAACCGATATGCTTTTATTTTATCTTTGAATACGGAATACCAGATAATTTTATACGGTCTCTTCTGAGTAGTAAATTTTAAACCTTTATAATTGTGTTCTTTAATCCTCTTTCTTAAGTCTTTTGTCACGCCAATATAATTACTTCCATCTCGAATGCTTTTCAAAATATAAACATAATACATAATTATTTTGTCCTCCTTCGTTAAAACTACGGAGGACACTCTTTCGCTATAAAAATAGCAAATTCAGCCGGAAAATCAAACTATAACATTAAAGGAGTGCTGTGCACTACGAAGCCTTGGCGAAGTAGTGCCTTGCACTCTGAAGCTCTGAACAAAAGTGAAGAGCGAAAGAGTGGGTGGTGAGGGACTTGCACCCCCGAAGGCCAGTGGCCGCCAGATTTACAGTCTGGTGCGTTAGCTACTCCGCCAACCACCCAGTATATTGCCTATTTTAACATATTTGTTTTATTTTTTCCACCTTCGCCGAAGGCTACGGAGGATCCGCCATAGCTTTAGCGGAGGCGGAAGCGACGGCTGGCAATTGTTTTTCCGTGTTTTTTCCGCCATTCCTCGATTTTTTTGTGGTGGCCGGAGAGCAGGACTTTTGGAACATTCCAAACTTCCGGTCTTGCCCGCCTAAGTTTTTCGGGGAAAAATTTTGGCGGGCGAGTGTATTGAGGATATTCAATAAATCCCCTTTTTAGGGTAATTCTTTCTTTTAATAATTGAGGTTTGGCAATAACCCCGGGTATCAATCTAGCTACTGTCTCTATTAAAACCATGGCTGGCAGCTCACCCCCCATTAAATCATAATCTCCAATTGATAACTCAAGGTCAGCAATATATTTTGCCACTCTCTCGTCCACTCCTTCATACCTGCCACAAATTAGAATTATTCTATTAAGTTTACTTAATTTATAAGCCGTTTGCTGACTAAATTTTCTTCCTCTTGGCGTGAAAAGAATTATTTTAGATTTTGGAATTTTGAATTTTGAATTTGATTGGGATTTTGGATTTTGGATTTTGGATTTTAGAGATTGAACCGCTCGAAAAATCGGTTCAATCTTGAGCACCATTCCCAATCCCCCGCCAAAAGGCCGGTCATCAACCGTTTTATGGCGGTCTTTAGCCCATTTCCTTAAATTATGAATCCGAATTTTAATTAAGCCCTTTTTTTGGGCCCGGGCAATTAAACTTTCTTTTAAAAAAGAGTTAAATATTTTCGGAAAAATAGTGATAACGTCAAAAATCATATTCGTATACCCGCCCCGCACCTTTTATCCATTATTCAAATTACTTTGCTAAATCTTTAGGTAATTACTTTTTAAACCTTTCAAAAGGTGCGGGGTGAATAATTCGTAGTAGATAAAACGAAAACCGTCCTACCTTTTATGGTAGCACGGTTCTCGCTTTTCTGTAAAACTTATTTTGGGTTTTACAGTTAGAGTTTCAATTCTTCAAGCTCCTCTCCAGTAGAAACTCTCTTTCTTGGAACATAGGTAGAACCTTCTGGTTCTTCAATTTTTAGGTTCACCCTAGCTCGATTTTTCAAACCGATAATGCGAACCAGATTTCTGATTGCTCTGGCAGTGGAGCCTTCCTTGCCGATGATCTGACCCATATCTTCGGGATTTACTTTCAAAGAAAGTAAAACTCCCATTTCATCAACCTTGCGGTCGATTTTGACGTCTTCAGGGTGATCAACCAAGGCCTTTACAATGAACTCGAGGAATTCTTGATCTAAAGTCTTTTTTTCAGCCATAAAATTCAGAAGTTTTACGAACTTTTCTGTTATTTTTTTCCATTCTAGTAGCCCGACCTTTTCAGGACGTTTACCGTCCTTCAGTGATTCTCTCCTACAATAATTCGGGAGAATCTGAATAAAGCTACTAATTTAAATATATTCTTTATTTTATCTTTGTCAAGGGTATTTCTTTTTCTTCTTCTTTTTTCTCCTCCTCACCCGCCGTCTTTTCCGGTAAAGCACTACTTTGCGGGACGGGGGCGGCAGTTTCGGTAGGAGCAGGTTTTTTCGCTTTTTTATGTACCGGGATTTTCTTTCCCTCAATAATTTTCTCTTTAACCAGTAAATTATGAACCGTATCAGAAGGTTTGGCTCCCACTGATAACCAGTACTTAATTCTATCTGACTTTAAAATTTTTTCTTTTGTTAAAGGATTATAAAAACCAACCTCTTCTAAAAATTCACCACCCTTGGGAGGTTTTTTTTTATCAGTGACAACAATCTTAAAAGAAGGCTGATTTTTTTTACCGACACGAAAAAAACGAATAACTAACATAGTAAATACACTAATAGTCACGAATAACCTCACTAATAAACACTAATTATTCGTGGTTCTTCGTGAGAATATTAGTGTGAATTCGTGTATTTTTTACCAACCCTTTGCTTTCAGGGCGTTTCTGGCTGCCACCTCTTCGGCTTCCTGTTTTGACGAGCCCTCACCCTTGGTAACCAATTCTTTATCAAGGAAAACCCCAATAATAAAATGTCTGGCGTGGTCCGGACCCCATTCCTCCATAACTTTATAAGTAGGGGTAATCCTTGCTCTTTCCTGAGCTTCTTCCTGGAAGCGCGATTTGGCATCTTTGAAAAGACCTTTTTTAATAATCTCCGGCAAATGTCCGATTAAATATTTTTTAATGAAAACCTCACAGGCTTTACAACCCCGGTCAAGATAAATTGCGCCAATTAAGGCTTCAAAGGTATTGGCTAAAATGTATTGCCTGGCTTTTCCCAGTTCTTTTGTCTCTCCCCGCGAAAGCAATAAAAAATCATTAAAACCCAGGTCATTGGCAATTTCCGAAAGTATTCGGGCGTTAACCAGGGCGGCTCGCCAATTGGTCAATTCTCCTTCGGCTTTTTTGGGATAATCTTGATAAAGATATCCGGTGACAACTAATTCCAAAACAGCGTCACCCAAAAACTCCAATCTTTCATTGTGGTCTAAATAAAATTTCGGATTTTCATTTAAATAAGACCTGTGACAAAAAGCCTGGATTAATAAATCCTTATTTTTGAATTTGATATCTAATTTTTTTTCAAAAGGCGAAAAATCCTTCACAATAAATCGCGAATATCCACAAATCTACCACTTAATCTCGCGAATATTCACTAATTTACCACTAATATCACGAATTCGTGAAATTTGTGGTATATTCGTGCAAATTAGCGAACTAAAGTGGTATATTCGTGCAAATTAGCGAGTTTCTATTTCTTTAAACACCGTTCCAAGCACTCCATTAATAAATTTTCCCGAACTCTCACCCCCAAAGGTCTTGGCTAATTCAATGGCTTCATTAATAGCCACTTTTGGCGGGACTGCTGTTTTATCTCCAA
>Ga0315296_10003761_pt1 | contig 12598 bp, 11 predicted proteins | sample YL17G14_18_MG_FD_203921 | JGI IMG/M metagenome (GOLD analysis project Ga0315296, IMG submission 203921) | Sediment microbial communities from Yellowstone Lake, YNP, Wyoming, USA - YL17G14_18 | ecosystem: Environmental > Aquatic > Freshwater > Lake > Sediment | place: USA: Wyoming | collected... | reverse complement strand
GCTACGACTGCAGAAATGACCCAAGCGCTCCGTTATGGCCTAATTTTGAGAAGTCTGGCCAGCCCCTGTCCTATGCCGGGCTGCGACAAATGCTGAAACGACTCGCTGCGAAGGCAAAGGTGAAGAAAAGAGTTTATCCATACATCTTCCGGCACACCGCAGCGACCAGCGACGCTGTCGAACTAACTGAACCACTCATGCGAAAGGTTTACGGATGGGGGGCCAAATCGTCGACGCCCAGCCGTTACGAGCACTTAACTGGCAAAGACACGAAGCTTGCAAAACTGAGGCAAGCCGGCATTGCTATTGAACAAGGAAAAGAGAGGATTAGACTCTGTCCTCGCTGCAAGGTTCCGAATCCTGTCAATGCTACGATGTGTCATAAATGCGGGTCCGTTCTTTCCCTGAAGATTGCCGTGGAGCAAAGGGACAGGCTTGCTGTCGACGTGGAGAAAATCAAGGAAGACCTCAACAACCTTCGACGTGAAATGTTCAGGAGAGAACATAATCTTGCAATCACGGCGACCAATGAGGAGGTCGGCCGAGCGATGAAAGAGGAAGAGGAATTCTTGCAGGTCTTAAGAGCCAAGGGCTATGTCGTCCAAATCGACAAGAGTGGAAACTTTGTTCGAAGTCCAGCCCACGGCCGCTGAAACAGATTACGCCGTCTCTCCGCTGATTTTCGAAGCCTGTTCATCCTGTTGCGAACGAAGTTTTGCAGAGGCCTCGGCCTGAAAGCGAGCAGATTTTCTTTTTGCGAGCCGTTTCTTGGGACAAGATCGACTTGAACGAAGCGCGCATGCGTGCCCTTTCGCCTAAAGCCTGGCAACTCAAAAACACCTGCAGGCACTTAGAGCAATTAGTACTGCTCTTTTCTGTAAGAAACACGCAGTCGTGATGGGAGGCTGTTTTTGAAGACCATAGAGCCTATGTCACGTGGCATAATCAAAAAAGAAAGGGATGGATTGTTTCACTCATCTGGCCTGCATTTCTTTTTGGCGGCATCATAAGCTGATCTTACCATTATGCCGGCACCTATCGAAATGAAGATACCGCCGAAGAATAGTATAGCCTGATAGGAAGAGGCTTCGTCGCTATCATGGCAAATGATCGTGAATTGCTGACTTGGCCAGGCCATTGTCCAACGGACTTTGTTGATCGTTTGATTACCAATTATGGTCAAGGTGTCAGGGCCTGCAAAAGACTGCGGATAAGCTTGAGTGATGTGAAGGCGAGACGGAACAATAAACTCCAACTCCACACCTGCATCTGGTGTGTACCAAATCACATTGAGACTGTCCCGCAGCTGGGTAATGACATCACTTACCCCGCCGACCCCTCCTATAAGAGGAAGAGTGAAAGTGTAGTCTCCTCGAGTTCCTGACTGGAAAGTGTTGTCTATAAAGAATTCAGCCTCAAAGTCATCGTGACTCCATGAACCGTTTGCCACATTATTGATTTCGCGAGTTGTCCAGATGGCTGACCCATACGGCGTAGAGTTGAAGTGCACAGCTTCATTCAGTCCAGTGTTCTGAACCACCTGGAATGGTAAGATGAAGATGAAGTTGTATGAACCATTCTCATATACTGCGTATGCATATCTGAAATACAGTACCGGTCTCTCAGAAAGGACAGCCACTCTCATGTAGATTGAGTGCGGGAGAACGTTTTGAGTGGAATTATGGGCGATTGCGAAACCCTGCAGGTCAGATCGAGCAACGTGACTTGTGCCATATTGGTATGTCACAAACAGCCCTCCCCCTGCAATTGAAGTCACAAGAACCCCCACGAGAAAAGCGATGGCGTAGAAATGCCTGCCTACAAATTTCCTTCTTGCACTTCCTTGGTTATCGGACCCGATGCCTGGCTCCCTGTAAGCAGTAGAGTCACGATTGCTTGTTTTACTCACAAGATTTCTGAGCTCGCTCAACTGTTCCTCAGATAAGCCTTTTCGAGCCTGTTCATTGAGTTCAACTCTGTCTTCTTTGTAAACGAATAGTGCCAAGAAAACAAATCCAAAAACTGGAAGACTGAAGGCAAGCAAGAATGACAGCATCAGCAGGTATAATGGTACGAGAGCTGAGAAACTCCAGACAACGACAAATGCGACTACACCTATTACGATAAAAGCAAAGGAGACTTTATGCAGCTTCTTGTCAATGATGCTCTGAAAGGTCAAAAATTGCTGATACTTCTCCAGCCGTCGAAGAGTTCGGATCTTGATCTCTTCAGAGACCAGTAAGTCTGTGAACAAGATGAAAAAAAGGGTATACAACGTTATCGATAACGGATCCGTCTTCATTTCGTATAAAGCCAGTGCCAGGATGTAAAGCGTGCCGCCCAAATAGATCGATGCAAAGAAGGTGCGGGCCAAAATCTTGTTAGTCACTTCCCCTACACCTATGTTGAAGCTTCTGTAAATTTTCGGAATTGTCCATTTTTTGTTCAAAAGAACATAGGCGAGAGGTATGAATAAGCCCAACAGGAGTTGAAGATATGGAACGACTTTTGAAAAATCGGAATACAATGTCAGGAAATAGGGTTCTCCGAATTTTACTATAGCTGATGGTATGTAGAATGACAAACCCAAGAGGAGATAATTCCATCCTCTTATACGTTCTGTAAACGAGTCCGAAAGGATCGCGCCGTTGACATATCCAATTATGATTGAAATTCCTATCAAAGCGAAGATAGGGATGTATGGTACCAATGGCACTTTCAAATAGGCAATGAATAACGAAAAACCCAAACTCGACAACGATGCGACCCAAAGTAAAAGAGAGTCGAGCTTTCCCAAGCGGTCCCTAATATCGGTTCCTTCATCATCCATGTGTGCTTCTTTCCTTGCGACCTCATGCGTTACTGATGTCAATGACATGCAGATGTAAAAACCTTTAGGGAATGGCGAAATTGAACCCGGTTGCTTGCGCGGCCCTGAGAAAACCAGAAAGAAGGGAGTTTTTGTTCGATTGGCGACTGAATTTAACTCCCAACTTCCAAGTCCTATGTCAAGCAATAGCGATCGGTTCAGGATCTCCATCGCGAGTGGGTATTTTCTAAAGAAAAGAGCAGTACTAATTGCTCAAACTGTCGTATACGCCTGCCACCACCAATCTTTCCAATTCCGGGAGTTCCCATAGTTATTGCCATAAAACCGCTCCCCTAAGATGTTCTGAAGTTCAAATAGGCACCCCCAACATAAGTGCAGTAAATGCTGCATTGTGTTTCTTCTGTGCCCTCAGGCGTTATTGGGTCGGGTAAGGTTCCGTCGTAAGTCCTTGTCTTCCAGCCATGCTGACCAGATATTGCTCCAGCCGCCATTCTCCCATTAGTGCCGTCCGGTCCATGCCACACAAGCCAATACCAGTTGTTGTTGACCAGTGAGAAACGACCAATCAATTCCAGAGTGTTCCAGCCTACGGCAGTGCCCGTTTTTTCAGCGCTGTTGGCAACCTTTGAGCCGTCACTCACGTTATGAAGGCCTACAACAACTTTGTTGTTTGGTGCACTCAGCACGGCGGACAGATAAACGGTTATGATACCAGTGTATGTTCCTGTTGGACCTGTGAACTGAAACTTGGAAAGGTCAATTTGGCCATTCCCAATATTGGTATCTGCTTCAATGTTTATGTCGCCAAAAGTGCCCAAGGTTATGACATCCTCCTCCTTAGAGCCTCAGAGTCCACATGAAACGACGGCTGTTCTCGCGTTAAAACCATATGCAAAAACATAGATCTTGAAAGTCGCGTCATCACAAAAGAGCATAACGAATAACCCACCAACCGTAGCCGGAGCGCTGCAATAAGCCGGATTTGTAGATGTGATTGAAACATCGGCTAAGGTAGTCCACGCAGAGCGCTTGTACACCCACCTATGGGCTATCCCAGGGGTCCACGTGCAACCACACACAATAATCATGCTTCCAGACGGGGTTTTCGAAATGACCACTTGAGGCGATATCCCCTCTTCCAAAATTGTTTCAGTGCCCCAGCCCGTGCCATAGGTAAACTTACTGTAGCGAACATCCGACAGAACGCTCGTATAGACCAAAAGAATGTCGTCACCATCAGCAATAGCATCATATACATCATAAGAAACGTTTTTTGCTGATACCGTGACAGCGGCTGCGTCCCACCCTGCGACAGGGTCGTATTGCCATCCTTGCAAGGGGGTATTATGCCAATTAGTGAAAACAAAATACATTTTCCCGGCTGTTTGAGCAATAACTGCTCCTCCAAAATAACTTGGATCTGACGCTGTGGTCAGAACCACTTTTGTTACTGTGTCGTCTGTCGTCCACGTGCCATCTTTCGTTGAGCTTTTCTTAACAGTTAATTCATTTGCACCGCCTATAACTTCGAAGAAAATGACCCATGGATATCCGTCAGAGTCAAGTGCGATATTGCCAGACAATTGTGAGTCCACACTAATCCGCTGCGCAGAAGAGATCCAAGTTACAGTGCCATCGCGGTTTGGGGTGCAAGCACGGTATTTAACAGTTGAGCTGCCATCAGTGTAGACTACGTGCAAAATGTCAGCCGCCGAGTCATAAGCAAAACAACAACCGTTCCCCGCCTGATTTCCTGCACTGCCTATCTTATTAAATGTGAAATCCGCAAAGTTTTTCGTAGCCAAAATGTAGCAGCCAGCCGATGGAAAACCCGTCCCAGGCAAATTACCTGTAGAAACCGCGAGCCAAAACCACCCTTTGATCTTGAGAAGGTGTGTTTGATAGGACAGACCTGTAGTTTGCGTACATCCAGCAACGAGTCCTGTATCAAATTCTGTCATTGAGGCTACACTTCTTCCGTTGCAACGTTGAAATAGACCCCATTTGCGTAAGCTACGGCGCAATAGGCATAAAGCGTTGCTCCTGCATCGCCTTCAATGTTAGCGTCAGTCAGATTCAGAGCCAAGGTCCCACCGTCAGCAGGCAGATAGACACGAATCGGATAGTCAGCAGCAGCTGAAGGTGACGATTTGAAAGTTATCCCCACCTCTACTACGGTTGCTTGATTGTTGCTCAAGATTAAATATTTGACGCGAATCTTCTTTGTGGTAGCGCTCGGAGCTTTAAGCTCGGTTGTGCCATCATCAGTCTTGTTAATGTTTGACCAAGTTCCAGGTTTCGACATGCTCGTAGGCAAAGGATGGCTCTCACCAACAGTCTGGAAACCGCCTGTTGTGAGCGCGTAGCTCAGCGGGAAAACGCTCCAAGTCTCAATTGCCGTGGGCTCGGGAACGTTCGTTATGAGAATTACTTCTGCCCACTTGCGAATGTCGCCTCCAGCCTTAACCTTGTGCCTTTTTCCGTCAAAATAGCAGAAGCCTCGCTTTCCATCCAGAATGGTGTCTAAGGAGTAGCCATACTGCCCTACTCGCAGATTCGATTCCGATTCTGACATAGGATCCCACTGTGGACATCATTACAAGAAGAAAAAAGGGAGTTTTGTGTTCGACTGGCGACTGAATTTAACTCCCAATTTCTAAGTCCTGTTTCAAGCAATAGCGGTGGATCTTCATCGCTGAACTTCAAGACTGAGGCCATAACCTCAAGGAGGCGTTTGGCCTTTTAACTATTTTAGGCTTACGGGGTTTTTTCTGTTAATGGGCACCCATTAACAGACAATTAAACGAAAATTTCTTTAATGTGAAACTCGCATTGACACTCTGTATCGGTGACGGAACATGGCGTATTCACCCAGATTGATTGATAGGTTCCTTGAACGATGGAGACTTGCGTCTCCGAACCCAGCTCCCCACCCAGCTCCCAGATCTGCCCTCCCACCAAAAGCGGAACCAGCAGCTGGGATGAAAGCTGAGAAAATCTTCGGAGCCCAAAGCCCCATCAAAACCTATGGCGTCGAACATGATGCAAGAATTTACGGTGCTTTGCCGTTGCGAAGAGAGGAGGTCCAGCGAGGTGTGCAAGCTGCGCGGACCGAAAGGGAAGAACACGAAAAACAGGTGACAGCGCCGATCCAGAGCTACAACAACACGCCTGCCAGCGCTTTTTCGTCTCAAATGGGAGGTCTCGCGCTTTTGGACTCAGAATTCAATCGGCGAACTGCACAATATGAAAATGAACAGAGAGCTCTGCTTGCAAGCACTGGCCGATCCATCGACGAAATCTTCCCGAATGCCAGAGGTCGGCCACCTCCACCTATCAAGCTCGGCCACGCTCTCTAACCTCTTTTTTCTTTGTGTGATGATTTCCTTGTCCGAACTGCGCGACGCAGTCAGACGGGTTAAGAACGAAAAACGGCAGTTGCGGCAAACTCTCGCAGATCTCCGTCCCAACACTATTTTTCAGAGGCGCTTGAGAGCATTGCAGAGTCGACTTGAAAGATTACAGCAGAGCGGCCCGTTACGTCGAATATTTCTGTCAGCTGCGGCGACAGAGGAATGCGATTACAGGTTTGTGTGCCAAAAGAGAAAGCGTGGATGCCCTGTGGATCCAGCAACCTGTGAAGAACGCTCCAAACTCGAGAAGAAGGCCATCAAATCCTGGCGAGAAAACTTGCCTCCGCCTGGTCTGCTGTCAGAACGTTACGAATAGGAGTATTGTTTGATACGGTTGCCGCTGGAGACATCGCCTTTTGCAGCTGTCCAGGAGTCCGGGATCTTTCCCGCTTTGGACAGAACCCATGGACATGAGTGCCCGTCTTTGAGCCAAAATCGTTCACTTCCTTGAAAGCTTGAGGAATAGAAAACGCGTTCTCAAGGCTTTTTAAGATATTCGTGAAACTCCATTCTCGAACAGCGGAGAGTAGAGGTAAAAGTGATTCTTAGGGAAAGCTTTTCAGAGCGTACGCACGTCAACATACACGTGGGTGATGAATCTCTGCAGTTTGTGCCTTCCGATGCCCTCAAGAAACACAAATATCTTTCTATCGGCCTGGCTATCCTATTGATTTCTCTTCTGACTACAGTGCTTGTCTTGCCTTCGTTTAGAGAATCCCCCATTATTTCACACGAGGGCTTAAGGAGCTACTTTGAGGAATACCTATCAGAATATTCCAGATTGGTTGAAGAAAACATGCCCTTGCTGGATCAGGGAATCATTGAAGGTTACAGCGAAAGTGGATCCCATAATCTCACGTTTCACTGGCAACGACCCTATCAGGTTGAGGGCGTGATTTCGAGGACTCATGGCGCAATGCTCTCTTTCAATCACTCTGACAAAACGGCCTTTACGATATCCGATTTCTCCTTGCCCATCGAATACTATGTCTGGCCTGCAATGCTGCAAGATCCGAGCGGTCTTCCGAGCATACGGATAATGAAAGCCAGCACATATTACCATATGGACTCCTACGTCAACGCCGACGGTGTCCTAATATACGTTGATCCAGGTGCAAACCTGATGTATGCCGGTCCAGAACATGCTTATAGGTTCTCAAAGGGAGGATTGCTGATAGTCTTTGGTTCTCTAACCGAGAAGAGCGGATTGATCTTAAAAGGAAGCAATTTGAGAGAAGACTGGTCGAGACTTCAGGCTGACTTTGACTCGTTGTCCCGATTTCTTTGGGATTGCAGAGAAATCCTTAATGAAACTGCAATCAATGGTATAGACGCAAAATACAGACTGCCTCTCCAGCTGGAGAGAATATCCGCTCGCCTGAAAAGCCGTGCCTACGCAAACAATCCGAACCTTTTCATGGAAGACTACGAAGAACTGAAAACGGTCTGCATGTCAGAGGCCACTCTTTCGGGAGTTCTGGGTGACTATTATGAGATGCAAGGGACAGCAAGTCCGACGATGGTTGAGCAGATCCTAGGCATTTTGAATGTCCCCATAGTCAGTGCGACAGTAGCAGGTGCAGTAGCAGCTGTATCGGGAGTAATAGTTGGGAAATATTGGGAGAGGCGATCTTCCAGAACTGCGCGCGCTGCTAATCCATGATTGGTGACAAGACTTTCAGCCAAGCAATCCATCCTGCAACAAGGATTACTATTGTCAGAATAGCGGCTATGAAACTCACAGCAAGCACGATTAGCACCAAAGCACTAAACATTGAAAACAGACCGACATAGAATGTAGATTGGACTCGTTCAAGGCATTTTATCATCTTGGACTCTTCTACTTTAGAGAACCCTGACATTGTATTCAAACCCGCAAAACCATACGTGATCGCCGTAAACATAAGCATCACAAATGCCAGAATAATTGGCATGATTGTCAACTCTGAAGCTCTAAAAGGCATCGTAAAACCCAGGGAGAACCAAGCGGGACCTGGCTGGAATTGAAAGCCGTCTCCTTTCTGGGCGATCAGTATGAGACTTGTAAAGCAGACGCCAGCAAGAAAACTTGACACCGTCGCCATGACTGCATGCCCCGCAGTAGCCGATTGGTATCTTCGGAAATCCGTTTCCTGCATAAATAAAACCTATTCATATGTTGGTACGCTTGTCTTTAAGTCTTATTTGAGACGAATGATCGATCGATCAAATAAAACGTGAGCGAAAGCTTGAAGCCACTCGATCGATCAAAGTGTATAAGAAGCAAAAAAAGAAAAAGGGAGTAATTAGAAATGATAAGTCAGATTCGCCCCGCAAGGTTCGATTCCGAGCGCGCGCTAAAAAGAAAACACAGGCATAGAATTCCAGGATGAAACGTTGCCGCGGCCCAGCTTCATGACTGAGCCATTTCTCAGGTCTCGGCAAGCTTCTCAGGCTTGTTATAGTATGCTTCGGGGCCATAGCGCGCGCAGTTCAGTTCGGCCGAACCAATGTATTTTGGCGAGTTCCCTGGACTTAATCCTTCTTCTCAAAGTAGCCTGTGTTAGTACTAGCTTATTCTCAGCTTTTTGACAATGCTGGCGTTGCTGACAGAATTCGTAGCCAGAATCAGGTATTCAGTCACTTTCTTGCAGATCCCGTTCCCTAATTTGGAGTGGTTTAACTCGAATGTAAATGGCCGTGTGACATAACTGAAGTGACTTCTCACGATGCTTTCGAAGTCGTCCCTATCTATGAGGCAGGATGATGAATCTACATAGCTAAGCAGGACAAAACCATTAGAAACCTCGCTACACTTTTCTAGCGCAAAATCAAGCTCTACCATCGCTTCTGATTTTCTACAAAACGGCGAGAAGTATCTGTCGTTTCGGTAGAGGCCTTTGTGCTCAACAACGGGAAAATCATACTTTACAAGGGTCTCAAGAATGTGGTAAAACCGAGAATATTGTGCCGACGAATATGGTGGATCCAAATAGATCAAATCGCAGTCTTCCACAATACTCGTAAGCTTAGGATCTCTGTCGTTAAGAAAATCCATGTAGTCTGCGTTGAAGACTTTGTTGTTATGACAGCTTGGGAGAACTGAAGCGTTTTCGCATTTCCTAAAGAAAAGTTCTTGGATACTCCTTGGATTTGTTTGTCTCTTATTGAGAAATTCGGCAAAGTGTCCAGCAGAATTACTAGCATAGCACATTGCAGACATCAAGGCACTCAAGTAGAGCTCCCTTCGAGGGGAAGGAACTTTGTCAATAGCCGCCTTGACGTTATCGATTTCAACGCATTGAGAATTCGTGAAATAGGTATTCGCGTATGTTTTCTGGAACAAGTCGAATCTTGCGGTTCTGTTATTCTCGACTATCCCTGATGTCAACTCACTTTCAGCGAGTCCTCTGTTTACTGAGTATCCACCATTCTCAATGTAGGCTTTCCCGATGACATAGCTGTACTCTTGTATGTCGTTTGCAGATATCTCGTACAGTGATTTGAGTGCATAACCTACACAATGCGTACCGGCCATAAGATCAAGAATCTTGCCTCCTGGCTTTACTACTTGCTTCACTATTGAAACAATGACTGGTAACAGTCGAGTCTTATTGCCGCTATATTTTATCGTGCGCAGAATTGGATGGTGTTCAGAAGGAATGACTTCCCTGGCGTATTCCGAATCTGCACCTATAACCGCTGTCTTCATATTCAACGCCTCAGGAAAAGCCCCTTCCAATTCTGCCCCTCATACCAGAGTACAGGCAGAGAATCGTTAGGACAATTGTGTTCAAAGACAACCATGCTCTGTGTGTCGCCGTAACCAGTAGCAAACCCAGGCGCACAACCGGTGCGATTGCAGTATCCTCTTATCAGTTGTTTCTCTTCGTTGATAAACTTACGACTTGCGTCTGTCAATACTCTGTCTTCTTCAGCGAGAATCTGCCAAGGTAACACGCAAATGGGAGTCTCGCTTTGGATTTTTTGAATACCGGTCTCATATGCGATGATCAACCCGAGATAGCATTTTGTATTCGGAGGAACAATATCCTGCAATGCTGGACGGTTTTCAGCAGTGTCGTCTTTCTTTCCAGTCCATAGCCTTGTAGCTTCATCGCCAGTACCAAGAAAATCATCAATGAAAAGAATCACAGGATCCTTAACCAATCGAAGGTTCGGAACGTCGCTCATATATATGAAGTTAGATTCAATTGGCGTTTTCCTCAGTTTGTTCGCGATCTTGTACCTATATAGCATAGATTGACCGCTACTGCCTGCGTAACCGTATCCTACAAAGTAGACGTGTGACAGGTCATCATACATGTTCACCAGTTGTTGATGAACGGATTGATATGCAGCCAGTATCTTGGCTTGATCGACAAAGAAGACTTTGTCGAGTATCTTTATTGCCAACTCGCCATGGTTTCGATCGAAGAGGTCAATCCATTGGGTTACTGAGTCATAATTGACGTCCCTGAAAGAACGGAACTTATTGGCCAGATTCTGTATCTTAATGTGATTTCTCCTGTGGAAGCCGTCACTTTGAGGCATAGGGCACTACGTCCCAAGTTTCTCGATTTTTTTCATAATGACTTCATGCAGATGCTTCAGAGTGTTTTTGAAAGATTCACGTTTTGAAGTGTCGTCAGACTCAAATCGTTGAATATCCTCAATAAGATTCTCCGCTAGTTTCTGGAAGTCAGCAAGCTCAAGTGTCGTGCGAACCAGAGATGGATAGGCATCCTTGATTGATGCTCTTGGATCACCTACCATCCTATCCAGAGCTTGCTCAACAATCTCCCTCGTAACACCTTTTTTAGTCGAGTTTATTAGAGTCTTGATCTCTCTAAAATCCACAACGTCCGTTATCACACTGCTCCTGTACTTATCTATGAACCGGTCAAGGATTCCGTTTTTTGTGTACTTCTTGAAAAGATCTGGAAATTCATGTTCAATTTTCTTGATGACAGGGCTCAACTCTATAAAGAAGTCGGTCTTAAGACGCTCCTCACCTCTTGCTAGAACCAAGTCCTGATATTGTTTTGGGAGTTCCAGCAAAGTCAAACACCTTTGAATAGTTGGTCGAGTCAATCCAGTGATCTGAGACAAGTGTGCCACTCCGACATGTTTCTTGCTGGTCTCCTGCTTTACCACTCTGATAAGTACTTCCAACTTGAGAGCCGTAGGCATTAGTTCCCACGATTCTCTAAGAGCGTGAATGTTGAACATGACCACGATGTTTTGAAAAGTCGTTGGCTCAGGGACTATATTGACTGGCACCTTCGAGAGTCCAAGATCCTTTGCACATCTCCATCGGCGCTCGCCATCGAGTAAGTGAAGTTTAGCATCAGTCTTTGATTTGTACACCGTAAGCGGGACTAATATTCCAACGCTCCGTATAGACTCTCTCAGAATCTTCAGGCTTTCTTCAGGAAAGAACATTCTGGGATTTTCGGGGTTCGGTAATATTTCTGAAGGTGACACCATGGCTACAGACGAAGGCTTGAGCAACTGTTCCTCTTGTTTTGCCATTTATTCTCCAACCATCCATTCGGCAATCTGGATCGATTCTCCAGAGATCTAATCTAAGTCTGTCATTTTCCTATAAAAGAAGTACTCATCTATGCTATGGTAGAAAAGACGTCATGAAGGTTACGATCTCAAACGAATCCATTTTCCTTCTCGTCCGCTAGCGCGCGCGCTTTGGGTGGCTTTTTGTCCAAAGAACTGCGCGATTCGCTTGGCCGCCTTCGTACCGAGAAGGAGCAGCTCAAGCAAACCCTCGCAGATTTTCGCCCCACCATTTTTCAGAGGCGCCTGAGAGCATTGCAGAGTCGACTCGAAAGATTACAGGAAAATGGCCCGCTGCGCCGCATGCGCCGCATATTCACGGAAAAAACGGTTCCCGCGTCTGCTCTTGAGCCTTTAGATGTTGTAGTGAGCTCTTGAAATTTGGCATCTTAACCCGTTGCAGAGCCCTCAAATCGATTTCGCCTAATCCTCCGCTCCGCAGCTGCGGCCGCTTCTTCAAGTATTTCGGGAATTTCGTCTTCCACTTTGTCCCACGTTTCGGGCGTGCCGAGAAGGAGATCAAGCTCAGCGTCAAGAGGCAATGACTCGTTCAAGCTGAGGTAAGTCTTTGACTGTCTGAGTCTACAATGTTCAACTCGGCGAATCAGACCTTCTCCAACCATCTTTCCAAGAATCTCATAGGAGCCTGGCAACGACAAACCAAGATCTTGCACGCAGTACTCTACCAAATCACTCTCTCTCGTGTTACCATAGGTGGCAAGATACATGAGGATCTCTCTTTCTGTTCCCAACATAAACACCTCTGCCCAAATCCTGTGCTTGGCCAAGATTTAAATGAAAT
>Ga0315296_10003760_pt1 | contig 12598 bp, 12 predicted proteins | sample YL17G14_18_MG_FD_203921 | JGI IMG/M metagenome (GOLD analysis project Ga0315296, IMG submission 203921) | Sediment microbial communities from Yellowstone Lake, YNP, Wyoming, USA - YL17G14_18 | ecosystem: Environmental > Aquatic > Freshwater > Lake > Sediment | place: USA: Wyoming | collected... | reverse complement strand
TTGGCTTCATTGACCAGCTCCATGGCCGCTTGCTTCGTCTCGCGTAAGGTCTGAGCCACCTTTTGCCGGGCATTGGCGATAATCGCCGCTGATTTCTCATCGGCTTTAGCAGCTACTTCCGTAGCGGCTTGCTCTGCCTCGCTCAGGATTTGAGCCGCTCTTTGTTGAGCTTCGGTGACCACCCTAGCTGCCTCAGTGTTTGCTTCTTTTCTCACCTCTTCTTTAGATATTAGTTGGCTGGCCGTTTTTTGTGCTTCATGCAATATCAGAGTTGCCCTTTGTCGGGCATCAGCAACAATCATTGCTGATTTCGTATCAGCTTCAGCCTTGGCTTTACCAGCCAATTCCGCAGCAGCTTGCTCCGCCTTGTGTAAAATCTCAGCCGCTTCTTGCTGGGCATCAGAGATTATCTCCGCTGATTTCTTACCGGCCTCAGCCTCGGCTTTACCAGTTAATTCCGCAGCAGCTTGCTTCGCTTTGTGCAAAATCTCAGCCGCCTTTTGCCGGGCATCAGAGATTATCTCCGCTGATTTCGTGTCCACTTCAGTTTTAGCCTTAGTCACCAATCTCTGAGCGGTTTGTTCCGCTGTGCTAATAATACGCCGTGCCTTGTGCTGGGCATCAATAACAACCATCATGGTTGCTTTTGAGAGTGCTTCGGGTTTGGCTTTAGCTGCTGATTCCTTGGTGGTGTGTTCTGTATTCTCCACAACTTGAACTGCTGGCTGTTCAGGTTCTTCTCTGGTAACAGGCTTATCACGTGTCAAAATATGATGGCACCATTTACATCTGGGGCCGAAAGCTGGACGCCCGCAATTAGGACAAAGACGAAGGTTCTTCATTTGATAAATCTTATGGTATTAAACCAGATTAAAGTAACAATAGAATTATAACATGCAGCGAACATCTTATGGAACAATCTAGCGATTTGTTACCCACTCAGGGTATTTATATCTAGCGTTAGGTAGAGGTTCTGTCCTGAATACCGCGCCATGCATCTTCATCTCCTCGGACTATGTGATATGATGGGATATGATGTTAATTTTCAATTATTCGACTTTGTTAGACCCTTTGTTAAGAGGCATCAGAAAGCGTATACCCGGGTTCTCCGGTATGAAGGCAGGAGACAAAGTAATCGATGTTTGCTGCGGAACAGGAGCACAAGTTCTTGAGTACGGGCACCATGGCATTTTTGCTACCGGTATAGATATCGACCCGGGCATGCTCCAAATAGCTACAAGAAATAGAATGAGACAGAAGGCGATAAATGTCTCCTTTCAACTTGCCGATGCAACCAAATTGCCGTTTACGGATGGTTTCTTTGACTACGCGTCAATATCGCTGGGATTACATGATAAGGAAAAGCATATTCGATACCAAATCATCTCTGAGATGAAAAGGGTTACCAGGGAAGATGGAGCGCTTATACTCATTGATTTCCAAGTTCCATTACCAGGGAATGTGTGGTCTCTGATTGCGAGAGCCATAGAATCTTTCGTTGGCGGAACGCACTATCAAAGCTTCAAGGAGTATATCGCAAATAATGGACTCGAGGATATAATTAAAAATCACGGTCTGCGGGAAAAAGATAGAACTAGTCTTATGAATGGACTACTAATAGCTACGAAGGTGGAAATTAGTTAAGCTTACTTCAGTTATTCTCAGCCAGGCCGGTAACGAATCGCGGTTTATGGGATTTCCGACAGCCTACCCGCAGCCACTTAGAACCTTGCCTTGTTTTCTTTTCAAATAGAGCAGTTTATTATTCATTTACTGCTGAATTCATAATCCAGATTACATGAATTAGTTAATTATGGTAGCTACCCGCAATTTGAGACGCATGGTATAATCCAAATTGAATAATGCAATGGTTATAAAAATTGTCACTGATAGTACTGCTGACCTGCCCGCGACGTTAATTAAAGAGCTGGGTGTCGCAATCGTGCCGGAATACCTGCGATTTGGGGATCAGGTCTATCGTGACCATGTAGATATTAACGAAGATGAGTTTTACCAAAGGTTATTAAACGGCCCTGTTCATCCTAAAACTACGCAACCCACCCCGCAGGATTTTGCTAACGTTTACAGCACACTATCCCAGGAGGCCGATGGTATTATTTCCATTCATCTCTCAAGTAAATTGAGCGGTACTTATAACTCGGCGGTACAGGGCAAGAGCGGGAAGATATATGTAAAAGGGCGGGAAAAAGCGGCTATACCGTATTGGAATGATGCAGGTATCAGTGAGCATCTTTGGTCTGTCACTGAGTCGTTAATTAATGGTATCAGCGTCAGTAAATAGCCTGCATTTGAAGTATTACTGAGCCGTAGAAGGATAAGGCGCTGCCCTTTCGGCTATACCTCTTGATAACAGTGAATAGTGGAGGTTGACATGAGTGAACAAACAGAAGGAATATCTTCAGATTCAAACCTCAAATCATTAAGGACGACGGTAGTTGTACGTTTTGCTCTCATGTTCATCATTTTGGGGTTGATGTTCTTTCTGCCTGCGTTGACTTTCGACTACTGGCAAGCCTGGGTCTATATGCTGATTCTGTCAGTGCTGACGATTTTCATTGTCAGGTACTTGAAGAAGCACGACCCGAAACTACTGGAACGAAGAATGAGAATAAGGGAAAGGCAGAAAACGCAAAAGCTAGTTATTGCGCTGTCCTTCCTATATCATCCAAAATCGGAAGTAACGCGCTGAAATATGTCATATCATGTCATCAAATCTACCTGCCGGGGATGCCATGGCGTATGTGGTGTCCTGCTGCATATGAAAGACGAGAAGCTTGTAAAAGTGACCGGCGATCCTGATAGCCCTACTTCACAAGGATATCTTTGCGTAAAAGGTAAATCAGCTCCGGAGCTATTATATCATCCTGACCGGCTGAAATATCCCATGAAGAGGGCGGGTTCCCGTGGCGAAAATAAGTGGCAGAGGATTACGTGGGACGAGGCACTGGATACGGTCAGTGAGGAATTACTTAAAGCAAAGCAAAATTTTGGGGCTGAATCAATTGTCGGAGCAAGGGGAACAGGCAGGCCTTACTATGTAATGTTTCACCGGTTTCTCAATTGCTTAGGTACCCCTAATCGTCTCGGTTTCGCCCACCTCTGTTATGGTCCTAGATTAATGGCATCAGCGATGACGTGCGGTGACCTGCCTGTATGTGATTATTACGGTTTTGGTGGAATTAAACCACAGTGCGTGATGGTATGGGGATGTAATCTGACCGAAGTGGGGGCTTCTGATGGCATGTGCAGCTATCAGCTAACCCAAGTATTGAATAACGGTGCAAAATCAATAGTTGTCGATCCCAGAAGAACAAGATTAGCTGCCGGAGCTGATCACTGGCTACAAATTCGTCCTGGGACGGATGCTGCCCTGGCCCTGGGTATGCTCCATGTGATAATCAAAGAAAAGTTATATGACAAAGATTTTGTTAATAGGTGGACTCTTGGTTTTACTGAGCTTATGGAGAGAGTCGAAGACTATTCCCCGGAAAAAGTGGCTCAGATTACCTGGGTTCCCGCCGACGTTATAAAAGCAGCGGCGCGATTATATGCTACAACGAAACCAGCCTGTCTACAATGGGGCGTCGGCATAGATCAGGGAGTAAACAATTTTCAGACTATTCGGGCCTTACTTCTACTATCTGGTATTACGGGCAATATAGATGTTCCGGGTGGTGATGTTTTCTGGGTACCTCCTTCCAACGTGGTTATACAAGCACCGCGTCTCAATCCAGATATAGAGTTGCCTGAGAAACTACCCCTTGAATCAAAGAAAAAAATGATTGGAGCCAGTAAATATAAGTTGAGTACGACAATACAGCCCAGAGAGTTCATTAATACGGTACTCACTGAGAAACCTTATCCCATAAAGGCTCTGTTTATTATGGGTAGCAATTTGTTAGTCGGTCACAGCGATTGTTTAAGGATGGTTCAGGCATTGCGGAAAATCGATTTTATAGTTGCTGCTGATCTGTTTATGACACCCACGACTCAACTTGCCGACATCGTCCTGCCGGCTGCCAGCTGGCCGGAAACTGACGATGTACCTGACCTTCATATGGTCTGGTGTGTTACTGCCCGGTCAAAGGTGGATACTATAGGTGAATGCAGGGACGATAAGCAAATTATTTTCGATCTTGCCCATCGTTTGGGAATGGAAGATTGTTTTCCATGGCATAATACCACAGAATATTGCGATTGGTTGCTGAAGGATACAGGGATGACCTTTAAGGAATTTAAGGAAATTGCCATTCTCAAAGGTAATATGCAATACAAAAAATACGAACAGGTCGGATTTAAAACCCCTTCCGGTAAATTTGAAATTTACTGTTCAGCCTTGAAAGATATGGGCTATGACCCATTGCCCTATTACGTTGAACCTCCAGAAAGTCCCTATTCTACACCAGATATTTTTAAGGAGTATCCGTTAATAATCACCACCGGAGCCAGGATTCAGGCTTTTTTTCATACTGAGGGTAGACAGATCAAATCGCTACGCCGGCTAAACCCTGACCCGAAGGTTGAGATTCACCACGATACAGCAAAAAAGTTGGCTGTGAAAAATGGTGATTGGGTTTGGATTGAAAGTCCAGGAGGCGGAAGAATCAAACAGAGAGCCAGCCTGACAGGAAGTATTCACCCTGGTGTGGTTAGCGCCCAGCATGGCTGGTGGTTTCCAGAAAAAGAGCCGTGGGAATACGGGTTTACAGAGTCAAACGTTAATATGCTAACACACGAGATGTCCTGTGATCCTCAAACAGGCTCAGAACCATGGCGTTCCTTTCTCTGCAAGATATACAAGGCATAAAGATAGACCCAGATCGCGAAAAATTTACAATGGAAGAAGGTAAAAACTAATGCGTGAAGCAGGATTTCGCTATGACATAGGAGAGTTCGAATGTGTAGTTATTAGCGATGGAACGCTTATTAACCAGGGCTCGGAGAACGAAGAGGTATTTAGCTTAAACTGTCTATTTATCGACTCAGGGGACCACAAAATACTCATAGATACTGGATGCGGAGACGGATTTCAATCTACTGCCGGGCGGCTAGCTGAAAACTTAGAGGCAGAAGGAATAAGATGTTCGGATATTGATAGAATCATTTTAACCCATGGTCACATAGACCATGTCGGTGGTAGCTTTGATTCACAGGGAAGGTCCATTTTCCCCGGCGCTCGTTATATAACGTCCGAAAGGGAGTGGGAATGTTGGCTGACCAGACCGGAGAGTAGCGAGCTTCAGAGTATGTTTTTCAGTGCCGCTAGAAAGAACCTTTTACCCATCCGAAACAAATTTGACCTGGTGAAGGATGACGTTGAAATACTACCTGGTATTAAACTCATAGCAGCCCCAGGACATACTCCAGGCAATATCATGGTGGACATATCGTCGGATGAAAAACGACTTCTTTGTATCGGAGATATAATCCATTCACAATTAGAATTCATTCATCCTGAATATTTATCATCATTCGATGTTACGCCTGAACAAGCATTACATACGAGGGCTCAAATTCTATCTGATGTTGCGAAATCCGGGATTCTTGTTTTTGCCTGTCATTTTCCGTTCCCGGGTCTTGGCTATATAACGCACAATGAAGGCGTCTTCACCTGGCAGCCTATCTAAGTGTGTCTTCTTGTCGGTTATTAAGTCGTTCCTGAGTGAAAAAGAATTTTCGAGTCGAAATCGAATAATTCAAGTATGTATTCAGGGGGAGACCAACTCTAGTCGGTCTCCACCATAAAAGCGGACCAACCTAACATCAATCGGGATCGATGCCGGTGCTCAGTCGGTATCCTCTGAGATTTCATTCCTGGTATCTGAAAAGACTCAATATATCTATGGAGCAATTCTATCGATAGACGGTGGTTTAACTGCTGGAAGATGACCCAACATCCATCAATGTTATAAAGTCAAATTCCTTAGCCTTGTTGAGAACCGAACGGGTCACATTTCATCTTATTATTCAACCTCGCCACATCCCACAATAAGTTATAATTTGAAACTTCAAGAACTAACTCGTTTATCATCCTCCCAGTGGCGGGGAAGAAATGAAAAACAAAAGCTATCCCCAAATACGAAACTTTACAATGAGTTTGAAGAGAATTTACGTATAAGACAGGTGCAAAGTAGAACATTACCCAATAATTTGTTATTTCGAGCGGGATTATTTGCAGTAATTTGGGGTAGCGAGGACAAGTCGTTACAATAGACCCCTGAGTCTGGGGTCCAGGGCATCTCTCAGCCCATCTCCTACCATGTTAAAAGCGAATACCACCAGCATCAATGCCAGGCCCGGGGCAAAAGAAAGAATGGGCAGGACTAATAGATACTGTCGCGCATCATTGACCATGCTACCCCAGGCTGCTGTCGGAGGTGTAATACCGATACCCAGGAAACTTAACCCGGCCTCAGCCAGGATGGTAACTCCCAGCATCATGGTGATGAGTACAATAAGAGGTGATAAGCAATTAAGGACAACGTGGCGCATTAAGCGCAGATTACTGGCGCCCATAGCCCGTCCGGCTAAAATATAATCATTCTGTTTGACAGAAAGCACCTGCCCGCACATTAAGCGAGCATAATTAGGCATCAGAGCAACACTCAGGGCGATAATCACGTTTCTCATGCCCCCACCCAGTAAAGCCGCGACCACCAGAGCCAGCAGTATCATGGGGAAAGACATGAGGGCATCGACGAATCTCATAATAATAATGTAAACCCACCCTCCGTAATACCCGGCTAATGTACCCAGAGTTATGCCAACGAGACATGCAACAGAAACCACGATTAAGCCTATTTCTAGTGACGTACGGGTGCCGTAAATAATCCGGCTCAAGGTATCCCTTCCCAACGCATCGGTCCCCAACCAGTGGGCAGCACTGGGGTTCTGGAGAGTGTGCTCCAGGTCCGGCTCATAAGGACCGTAAGGCGCAATCAATGGTGCAATAATTGCCACCCCAATAAATAGCAATAAAATTATCATGCCGAAGACCACCACGCTCCGGCTGAAAAATACTCTTCTAAAGCGGCGCCACTCGCTTACCCTGGGTGGAAGCTCCACCAATCCATTAACTACATCGGATATTGCTTGATTTGCCATTGGCATCCGCCTTTAATCGTACCGAATCCGGGGATCCAGCCAGCCATACACCAATTCTACCATCAAGTTCACCACCAATACCGCGGCGGAGACGATTAAGATGATTCCCTGCACGTAGGGATAGTCCTGATTAAGAACGGAGGTAACCGCTAATCTGCCCATCCCGGGAATGTTGAATACCGTCTCAATTAATACCGTCCCGCCCACTATCATGGGAACGCCCATTCCGGCCAAGGTGACTATAGGTATCAGGCCGTTTTTGAGAGCATGCCGCATAATCACCGCCTGTTCTTTTACGCCTTTAGCCCAGGCAGTGCGGATATAGTCTTGATGCATCACTTCGAGCATACTGGAACGGGTCTGGCGTGCCGTGGAAGCGATTGGGAAAACCGCTAGGCAAAAAACCGGCATGATGAGTTGTTTGGTACTCAACCAGAAGTCAGTAAAAGGGGAGGTATAACCCATCACCGGCAGCCAGTTTAAATACAAACCGAAGAGATACATGAGCAGGATACCCAACCAGAAAATAGGGACGGTAATCCCCAGGTTGGATAGGGTGGTCACCAGAGTATCTAACCATGTCGCTCGTCTGACAGCGCCGATTATCCCAACGGGAATGCCTATCAAAAGGCCAATAATAAAAGCCAGGATACCGAGATGGAAAGTTATGGGGATACGTCGCACGACTTCGTCGGATACCGGCACCTTCTGGAGGATGGATTTCCCCATGTCTCCATGAAGGAAACCTCCTACCCAGTCGAAGTATTGGATGAACATCGGTCTATCCAGACCATGTTCATGTCTGACCTGCGTTATTTGCTCTTCGGTGAAGCTCTCTGTGTTACTCGCCGTAATTATCATTCGAATCGGGTCACCGGGCAATAAGCGCATTGCCACGAAAACAAGTATACTGACGATGACCAGGACCACCAGCGACTGGATAAATCTACGCACCAGATAAGATATCATGTCGGGCCTTTTTTGGTGTTGTCCAATTCACACCGCACTAATTCAAAAATGTGTTACTTTACGTCGGGACCACTTCAAAGGTAATTGAAGCAATATTGATGCATGTAAATGTCAGGTTTGAAATGAAGCTCCAAGCCTAATAAACTTCGATTCAAATCTCAGCCGCGAACGCTGAACAACTTATTTATGGTTACAATGACAGGAGGCTGAGATTGCTCCCAACCTCCTGTCAAATGTGCCCAGTTAATTATTTCTTTAACCAGATTTTACCGTAATCCCAGGCATTTGCAGTTCCGAACTTAGTGAGACCGGAGTCCTGAACGTTAGGCGTAAGGACGAAAACGAAGGTGTTGTAAACCAGCGGTATTATGGTGCAATCATTATAGAAAGCATTGGATATTTGCTGCAAAAGTGCCTGGTCCGGGGCGGGTGCGGCTAACGATTTGTTGAATAAATCAACATAGCCAGCCGGTTTTTTATTGCTCGGAAGGTAGAATCCCAGACCGGAGAAGAAGACGTTAAGAGTCGTATTGTAGTTCGACCACTCGTTTATCGGTATATAAATCATGGAATTGACCTGCGCCGGCTGGGTGGTAATGGCCTGCCAGGCGGCTGGTTCCGGGAATTGCAGGTCTGCGGTGATGCCGATTTTACTCAACATCGCTTGGATGGCGATTACCGGGTCCCGGTTAGCCCCCGGACCCATAAAAATCGTTGTCTTGAAGCCATCGGGAAAGCCGCCATCTTTCATTAGCTGCTTGGCTTTTTCAACATCGAATAAACGAGGTTTGAGGTTGGGGTCGTAGGCCTTGGTGGCCGAGGAAGACATCTGGTAAGCAGGTTTATCAAAACCATAGCCAAAACTCTTGGCTAATGCTTCCCTATCTATGGCATATTCGACGGCCAGGCGTACGTTCAGATTAGCATAGGGAGAAGCGTCATTCTTGCTATCTGGAGCCAGCATGGTGGGGCCGCCGTTTCGAGCAAGGATGGTAAGATTCGAGCCCTGGAACCGTGAAGCTTGCTTGGTGGAGGAATTTAACATTTCGCCTCCGCCGGACTTCATTAACGTTTCCCGGGTCGTCTCATCAGCCACGTACAATAGCTGGACTTTATCCAGATACGGTAGCTGGTTGCCTTGGTCGTCTTTCTGCCAGTAGTTGGGATTTCTCACGGCAGTGAATGATACGTCTTTCTGGTAGTCGGTTTGCATGAAAGGACCGGTACCTACCATGTGAGTCCTCATCCATTCGATACCATGGGTTTGATTAGCCGTCGGAGACACCATAAAGTAGTTCTCCCACGACCTTAAACCGGTATTTTTCCAGGGAGAATGGGGAGGCGGAGATGATAAAAATATTAAATGATATATTGACTATCGTGGGGTTATTTGTGGTAGCGCAGATAATTTCTATCTTGTTGATATCAACTATTTCATATCTATTTAGGGTATTTGCCAAACCATCGGGGATGGAAACGAATAATCAGACCAAACAAAGAGAAAGCAGTATCTACATACCAAACTATATCAAGAAATTGGGAGGCATGATTCCACAGTTCACCAATAAAACTTGCATCAAGACCACCCACACAGTTCCAGACCTGAAAGATGGTGAGTATCAGCCATTGGTCAAAGATATTCCTGATATCATCAATAGCCCAATCACGGAATTTAAAGAAAGCCCATCGGATAATTCTCGTCATGCTAATAATTTACCACAGGAGAAATATGCCAATTTTATCATCTGTATTATTTCAGTGATTACGGTAGCAGCATATATAATTCTCTTCACCGATAAAGCCTTGAAAAACATATTAGGTGGCATAGCTATTTTAGGCTTAATGGGTTTATATGTTTTAACCAGAGATTTGTCCCAATTAAAGCGCATACTCTACCCATGTTTCCGTCTTTTCCGTACCATTCTCCAACCTTCATACCCAAAGATAATAAAGGCGAAAATTATATCTATTACCCTTGACCACCCCATTTTATCCACAAAGATGACTATGCTTATGAATATCAGGCAGGCAATAATAAACTCAAAGTCGAATCTCATAAGGTTATTCTACGCCGTAAAAATCAGGTGGTCAACCAAAAACGAACCTAACCACCAAGATGGCACCGCTAAGCGGCATATCGTCTCGAGATCCCCGCAGCCCGAAGATAATGGACGCTCCGGACATGACCTTTACTGTAAGCCTGCCCACCCGAGAGTGGGACCATCGCGTCTGGGAGGAGTTACCGGAAATTATAGGCTCGTCCGTGGTACAGAAAATTGACTACAAGATGACATCTTCAACAGAGGCCCCACCCCAGATTTGGACCTTCCAGGCTGTGGATAAAGGCGCCTGCGTGATACACTTCAAGACCCACGGGAAAGAATTTGAATTACATCGAATGTCCCACCCTTTTTACAGAAGGCATTTTGCATGTCGACCACAATTAAGGCAGTCCTATTGATATCCAGCTTGATTGGTTCAGGCTGAGCCGGTATAACCACTTCCATGATTAGTTACCTCCGCCTTATGAGCATTAAAGCTCTATTTCCTTCAAATCCGCGGCTGGTTCCAGCCTGGCTTCAGTAAGGCTCTGTATCTCCTGGACCGTCCAACCGGGAGCTATCTCCTTCAGAACGAGGCCCTCCCTGGTCACTTCGATGACGCCCAGGTCGGTGATGATCAGGCTGACGCACTGCTTAGCCGACAGAGGAAAGGTACAGTTTTTGACAATGCGCGGCTCTCCTTCTTTCGTCGTGTGCAGCATGGTGACAATGACTCTGCCCGCACCGGCGGCAAGGTCCATACCCCCTCCCATTCCCGTGGCTGGCCGACCGGGCCGTCCCCAGTTGGCCAGGTCACCCTTCTCGGAAACCTGGTAAGCCCCGAGGACGACTACGTCAACGTGGCCACCCCGGATCATGTCAAATGATGCGGCACTATCGAAAAAGCACATACCGGGCGAGGGGGTAACGGGCTGGTCAGAGGCGTTAATCATCTCGTAGTCTTTTTCTGCGTCGGTGGCTAAGCCTCCATAGCCCAGCATACCATTCTCGCTCTGAAAGAAGACGGTTCTACCCTCAGGGATGAAATTAGCGCATAAGCCGGGCATGCCGTAGCCCAGGTTAACCACTGAACCATCGGCGAACTCGCGGGCTGCCCGCAGGGCAATCGTCGGCTCATCCAAACGGCTCTTCATTTCGGCACCTCCACGATACGGTCCACGTACAGATGAGGGGTAACGATAACCTCCGGGTCTAGCTCTCCAACGGGTACCAGCCGGTCAACTTCTACAATGGTGACCTTAGCGGCCATCGCCATTACCGGGTTAAAGCACCTTGCCGTTTTCCGGTACACCAGGTTTCCCAGAGTATCAGCCTTGTAGGCCTTAATCAGCGCAAAATCGGCGGTTAGAGGCAATTCCAGGATGTACTCTTTACCACCGATGACCTTCTTCTCCTTGCCTTTCTCGACGACCGTGCCTATGCCCACCGGGGTATAGAACCCTCCCAGTCCCCCCGCAGCGCAGCGTATCCTCTCCGCCAGAGTGCCCTGGGGGACTATCTCAATCTCAACCTTTCCTTCGCGGTATAACCTCTCGATGGGAGAGGTTGGCGGCATGCCACCCAGGGCAGGCACTGACCCGATGAATTTCTTTACCTGGCCTTTCTCGAAAAGGATTCCCAGGTCCTGATACCCCTCTGGCTTTATTCGCTGGCTAAGTTCAAAACCTACGCCACCCATATTGGCGATAACGGTCAGGTTTTTCGCTCCTTGATTGGCGAGAGCTACAATCAGGTTTACAGGCAGGCCGCCGAAAGACCCGAAGCCTCCGACCATTATGGTAGCGCCATGGAAAATATCAGCTACCGCCTTGTCACAACTGCTGAAAATTTTGTTTATGGTCATTTCTTATTCCTCAGATTCCGCAGGGTAAATATTAATAACTGGTTACAGAAATAGGCGTTATCAATAATTTCCTCTCCCCAACGTGGGAGAGGATTAAGGTGAGGGGGCTACCTCCGAATTTTCACCCTCACCTAGCCTCTCCCCTCAAGGGAGAGGTATCTTAACGCTAATTTATGCAATGAAGTACTAATGTTTAGATATCATATTCATCACTAAATGGATATGGTCAGGCGGCGTCTCCGGAGGCACCTCCCAGTCTGTAGTCAGAAAGACGCCTGACTCAATTTTTCCCGGTAGATCTGTCTCTAAATATGTTTGCAGTTCTCTCAGTCCTGAGGTAAGGAGGTGGGAAGGAATGGCTTTCCCCAAAATACAGGAGCGACCGCCTTTCAGCCTATTCCACGTGGTTAAGTCAATGCCTGCGTTAACTATCCCGTCAAACCCGAGGTCTATCAGATTGGCCAGGTTATTAGGTGATGATTCGCCGGGCAACAGGACGGAGAAAGCGTTATAAAACCTGACTATATTCAAGATGGGCGAGAAAGTCGAGCGCAGCCAGGACAAATGCGCGGCTGGGAAAACCGGCATCAGTCTATCA
>Ga0315296_10003759_pt1 | contig 12598 bp, 12 predicted proteins | sample YL17G14_18_MG_FD_203921 | JGI IMG/M metagenome (GOLD analysis project Ga0315296, IMG submission 203921) | Sediment microbial communities from Yellowstone Lake, YNP, Wyoming, USA - YL17G14_18 | ecosystem: Environmental > Aquatic > Freshwater > Lake > Sediment | place: USA: Wyoming | collected... | reverse complement strand
GTTCGAGGCGGAAGGGTTTGACGTGACGGCCCTGGACGTGCGCAGTGCCGCGGTGGTACGGGCCTGCGAGCCGCTGGTACTGCCTGTGCCGCAGATCACGGCGATTGCGGACCTGGGGTGGCGTTCCACGTCGGTGCTGTTCGTGTGCGGCCGGTCGCTCATGTACGAGCGACGCGTCGACGGTGCTTCCATCGGCGAGCTGACCGCCAGACTGGCGGAGGTGTTCGGCATCACCCTGGAGGCGGCGCAGCAGATCGTGAACACGGTGGGCCTGAGCGTCGAGGACCCCGCGGGCATCGATCGCCAGACGCTCGACGTGATCCGCAAGCACGTGCGAAACCACTTCGACAAGCTGCCGGAAGAATGGAAGGCGCCGTTCTCCTATGTGAATCATCAGTATCCCGCCGAGGGGCTCAAGCAGTTGCTGCTGATCGGCGGGGGAGCCGCCGTGCCCCAGATCGCTCCGTACGTGCAGGAACGGCTCGGTCTGAACGTCCGGACCGTCGCGGCCAGCGATCTTATCGAAAGTCCCGTGGAACTGCTGGCCAAGGCGCAGAATCCGGCCATGACCGTCGCGGTCGGCCTGGCACAATTCGGGGGGCCTGCGGATGGGTGACGTGAATTTCATTCCGAAAGAACGGCTGGCCGCCAAAGGTCGCAAGGCGAGGCTCTGCAGGTGGGCGGTGTTCTGCGGGACGTACGTCGTCCTGGTGGGAGCCGCCTCTGTCGCGGCACGCATCCTCTGTCCAACCGGGGCCTCCGACGTCAGCGAGCAACTGGCCGCTGCCGGGCAGCAAGCCAAGCAGGACGATGATGCCATCGGAGAACTGCGCAAAACCCTCGCCCAGGCGACCGCCTTGCTGGACACGACACAGGCGATGCGCGGGCAGCCGGACTGGAGCAAGCTGTTCGCCAGGGTCTCAGACGTGCTGGGCCAGGAACTGGTGCTCAGCCGCTGCCAGCTTGTGACCCTCACGCAGGACAACAAGCCCGTGATGGAGCAGGGGAATCAGAAAGTCGAGGCAAAGCCCCTCGGCGCGGTGCTGGCCGCCCGCCGCTACGAGTTGACGCTCCATGGGTTCGGCAGGACCCAGGAGTCCGTTTCCCGCTTCGCTCTGGGCTTGGAGAGCCTCGGGATCTTCGATCAGGTCCGGCTGGCGAACAGCTCCCGGCAGACCTTTCTCGGCGGCGTGGCCGTGGCGTTCATTGTCGAGTGCCGCTTCTAAAGGGTGAATCCCGTGCGTCGAATCATCCCGGAACGATACAGGTCATACCAGATCGATGCCGCTGGAATCGGCGTCTGCGCCGTGGTGTCGCTGGTCTTCTACTGGGTGACCATTGGGCCGCTGGTACAGGGCCGGGCCATCGTGGCCGGTCAGCGCCGGGACCTGGAGGCCGAACGGACCAGGATCGCAAGAGTGCAGGCCGCCGCCGCCGGCGTGCAGGAGCAGTTGGCCCACGTCCAGGCCGCGCTGGCCGCGAGCACGATCAAGCTCGAGCCGGCGGCGCATGTCAACAAGCGCGTCGTTGGGCTGACGCAGTTCTTCTCCGACTGCGGCCTGGAAGTCGACGACGTGCAGACCGGGGCCGTGCGTAGCGGTCCGCAGTACGATCTGGTTCCGATAACCGTCGTCGGCCAAGGGCCGTACAAAGAATGCATCAGTTTCTTTCACGGGCTTCCGGCGGCCTTTCCGGACACGAGTGTGGTTCGGATCGAGCTTTCGGGCACCCCGGGACCCGCCGCGCCGGAGAAATTCCAGTTCGAGTTCCTCTGGTACGCCGCCCCGGGCAAACCCACCGTGGCGCTCGATGTGCCGTCAGCCCCGCGTGGGACGATTCGCTAACCGCAGTACGAGGGCCGAGATCAATGGCTTCAACGAAACGTCAAAAGGTGCTTGCGGCCGTGTTCGTTATCGGGTTGGCCGGGCTGATTGTGGACCGTGTCTGGTTGCGGCCGGAAGCGGCGTCCGCCGACTCCCTTGCAGGGTCGACCGCCCAGGCCTCATCTGCGGCGCCCCACCCTTCCTCTCAGGTCACGCCCGATAAACCGAGCGTCGCTCAACGCTTGGAAAGTCTGTGGCCGGACCGGGAGCCTGATTTTTCGGACGTAAGGGACCCATTTTGCCTGCCACGTTCGTGGTCCGGCGTGCAGAAGGACGGCTCGGCTGCGACCGGGGATCCGGCCACTGCGTTCGCGGCGACGCACCGGCTTTCAGCCGTCCTGGTGGAGGGCCGAGTGTCCTATGCCCTCGTGGGCGACCGGTTCCTGACCCCGGGCCAGGAGATTGATGGCTTCAAGCTGGTGTCCGTCGGGGATCGCTTCGCGGTTTTTGAGGGCCAGGGCAGCCGGGTGGTCCTGAAACTGATGAACGAATAGCCAAAAACCAGCCTTGGTGCCGCGGTGACCGGATCGCCGGCTTCTACGCAAAAGGAATCTGGAGATTCTGGAAAATGGAGATCGGGTGTACTTAAGTACTGGTTGCGTTTTGTCGATACAGACGTAGTCCATACGACTCAACCCAGGTTAGTTTGCAGGAGAATATCCATGAGAGATCGCAGACGTACAACGAGAGGTGGGTTCAGCTTGCTCGAGGTTGTCATCGTGGTGGCCATCATTGCCATTCTGGCAGCGATTGGCATTCCACGGATGAGTCGAGGCTCCAGGGGAGCGAACGATTCGGCCCTGAGCGGCGATCTGGCGGTGCTCCGCAACGCGATCGACCTGTACGCGGCTGAGCACGGCGGCTCTTTGCCGACGTTGACCAGCATCACAGATCAGTTGACCCTGTACTCGGATACGGGCGGCGCGACAAATAGCGCGAAGATCAGCCCGTACATCTATGGGCCGTACGTGCGGAGTATCCCGCCGGTGCCCGTGGGGTTCCGCAAGGGCCAAAGTGGCGTCTCAGACCTGGATGCCGCGACGGTCGGGTGGCTCTATGATGCGGCCACCGGAAAGATCAAGGCGAACGCCCAGGATGCCGATGTGGATGACTCGGGCGTCAAGTACAACACGTACTGAGCGGCGTTGAAGCCTTCGCAAGGATGGATGTCGAGGGCCTCAGGGCCTCCGAAGATCGTAGCCGGTTGATACTAGTCTGATTCGGGCTGCTGCGGAAGCTCTCTGCAGCGGCCCGATTCGCATTCTGTCGCCCGCCCTTCACATCCCTGAAGAGGGGGGCGGCCCAGGAGGCTCTTCGAGGTTGGCGATGAATCGGAGCAGCAGGGTCACAATCACAGCTTGGCGAACTCCGCGAAACGGCGGCTTCAGTCTGCTCGAGGTCGTTTTGGTGTCGGCGATCATCGCGATTGTCGCCGCCATGGCTGTGCCTCGCTACGGCCGCGCGGCGGGCCGCTACCAGGTCGATCTGGCCGCCAGACGCGTGAAGGCCGACCTTCAGCAGGCCCAGGTGTACGCGAGAACCACCTCTGCCCCCTGTACCGTCATCTTCTCCGTCGGCGTGAACAAATACGAGTTGGCAAATGTCTCAACGCTGGACAGGACGGCAGGCAGTTACACGGTGACCCTGGCCGCCGAGCCATACAAAGCGCGCCTCGTGTCGGCCAACTTCAATAGCGCCTCCCAGGTCGTCTTCAATGGATGGGGGCTGCCCGACAATGGGGGCACCGTTGTGGTGGCGGTCGGCACGCAGCAGCGGACGATCACCGTCGACAGCCAGACGGGGCAGGTGAGCATCCAATGAACATGGCAGGCGACCATCCAAATTTCGGATTTCGGATGTCGGATTAGCGCCGGGGGCGACTCCAAATCCGCAATCATCGATCCGCAATCCGCAATCCCACAAAAGTGGCTTTACGCTGATTCCGCAGGGCAACGAAAGCGCCGAAACGATCCTGAAGAGCTAGTGGATCGCCGACACGGTCGCGTGCCAGTTGTGGGGAGTCAACAGCAACGCCAGCACGCAGCTCTCGGAAGTCACCCTCGCCGTGAATTTCAACCCGACCGGGGCGCCATATGGCGGTAGCACGGATGGCGACAAGAAGGACACCTACCCCAACGAGATCCGCGGCCTGGTTCACATCGAGGGCTCTCTTAAGCTTCAGCAGACCGCCCGCATCGTCGGCGCGGTGATCTGCAATGGCTCCGTGTCCTGCGAAGAGGCGAACACGATCACGTACAACGCCAGCCTCTATGCCTGTCCGCCGAAATGGTACACCTACGTCGACGGCATGAAGCTGTCGCCCCAAAGCTGGGAGCAGTTGGTCAATTAGCCGTCCACATTCCTCGGCGCCGTCACGGTTTCCGTTGCGGCCGCTCGTGTCCGCCAGTATGATAGGAACCCGACTGAACCGGCGCTGGGCCGTCGTCGTGGGCCGACAGTCACTCGCTGCGGGTGACCGGCGGCCGGCAACCGAATCGGGAGTCGCTGGCTATGCTGCATGGGATCGACTACTTCGTCGTCATCACCTACCTCGTCGGCATCATGGTGCTGGGATTGTATTTCGCGAGGTTTGTGCGCTCCGCGGACGATTTCTTCCTGTCCGGCAGGTCCCTGCCGTTCTGGGCGATTGGGATGTCCATCGTGGTTTCAGATATTGGGGCGATGGATTTCGTGGCGGTCTCAGGTCAGGCGTATCGTTACGGCATTGCAGTCGGCAACTTCGATTGGCTCGGCTCGGTGCCGGCGATGCTGCTGGCCGCGTTCATCTTTATCCCGTACTTCTGGAAGGCGGGCCTCTATACGATCCCGGAATACTTGGGCAGGCGGTACAACGACTACGTCCGCACCGTCGCCTCGCTTACCTGGATCATCTTCTTCGCGTTCGATCTCGGGGTCATCTTCTGGGCTACGGCTGTGATGCTCCAACCGCTGATGGGCTGGCCCCCCTGGTTCTCGATCCTGCTGACCGTGGTCGTCGTCGGGCTCTATACGTACTTCGGGGGCCTGATCGCCGACGTGATGACCGATGTCGTGCAGATGATCATCATGTTCGTGGGCGGCGCGACCGTCGTGTTCCTGGGCCTCTACCACGTGGGCGGCTGGCACGCCCTTGTCGAGAAGATCACCGCCATGGGACAAGGCTACGAGAGCCACTTCAAGCTGATCCAGCCCACGGACACAAACACGCCCTATCCGTGGACAGGGATTCTCTTCGGCCTGACCTTCGTCATGGCCAACGCCTATATGATCGGCAACCAGGCCATCGTTCAGAGGTGCCTGGCGGCGAAAAACGTCTGGCATGCCAAAGCCAGCATGATCACGGGGGCCTTCTTCAAGATGTTCATCCCCATCCTGATCCTGTTTCCCGGGCTGATTGCCCTCGCGGTCCATCCGGGCTTGGAGGATGGCGACCAGGCCATGCCGACGCTGATTCGCTCCCTGCTGCCGCCGGGCCTGAGCGGGCTGCTGTTTGCTGCCTTTCTGGCCAGCCTCATGTCCAACGTCGATTCCATCGTCAACTCGACGGCGACGCTCTGGACGAAGGATATCTATCAGAAGTTCATCCGAAAAGATGCGAGCGACCGGCACTATCTGGCGGTCGGCCGATATGCCACAGCGGTCCTGCTGATCTTCGGCGTCATCACGGCGCCTGTCAGTAACCTGTTCCCCGGCATTTATGTGGCCATCCAGACGTTTCTTTCCTTCTTCCAGGGCCCTGTTTTCTCCGTCCTGCTGCTGGGTATGTTCTGGCGGCGCGCCACCCAGTGGGGCGGCCTGGCGGGCGTGACGGGTGGGATTGCCGTCTCCGCTCTGCTCTACCTGCTCGATTACCTCCTCGAAGGCCGCCTGTTCGCGATCGAGGATCCGTTCCTGTATGTCTCGTGGTGGTCCTTCGTGGCGGGGGTGTTGCTGACGGTGGTGGTCAGCTTGATGACGAGGCCGCATCCCGACGACCGCTTGTCGGGTCTCGTGTACGGCCTGCGACGAGACCATACCGGAGATAGTCATGAGGCAGTGACATGTTGAGTTTTGACTGGTTCAAGAGTCTGTTGAACTTCCATTGGCTCGCAGGGGTCCCGCTGGCGGTCGCACAGGCGCTCTTCTTGGTCCTGTTCGTTGTCATTGGACTGCTCGTGTTGACCATTCCGAGATCGCACATCTACGAGGGCGTGGAGCGGCCCAGGTGGTGGCATAACCTGAAACTCTGGGCGCTCGGAGTCCTGCTGATGATTTTCGTTACCTATTGCCTGTTTTGAGGTCAAGTGATGACAGATTCCCAAAAGATAGATCGGAACGAGCACGGACTCCAGGAGGCCCAAATCGGCAGGGCCCTGGGCACATTCCTTCTCGTCTTCGCCGTGGTGGTCCTGATCGCCATTTTCTTCACACCAACAGGGATCGGAAAACTCGCCAATCTGACGGCAGGTGTCATCATCGGCCTGATTGGCGGCGCGATGATCTGGCGAGCCCATAGATCGGGCAAACGGCAGTGACACAAGGCAAGACTACGTCAACTCGTCGGCGTTGTCGTAAATCTTCTGAATCGCTTCGAGGATCAGGTCCATGTCGGCCTTCGTGCCCATCAGGACGGTGTGGTGGAAGCAGACAGACTGCTTGTCGTGAATCCGATGGCACATCGGCAGGTCGAACTGCCTTGGGTTAATCCGCCTCCAATGCTCCGGCGTCAGCTTGTACCGCCAGGGTTTCGTACGGGGGGCGTACAGCGAGCAGTCGTTCAGCGGCTGGTAGCTGGCCTCGACGCGGCAGCCCAGCTCGGCCGTCAGCGCCTCGCGGAACCGCGTTACGGGCAGGCCCTTGAACTGGCCCTGGTCGTAGCGGAACGAGAAGTTGTAGTAGGCTTCCGCTGTCTCTCGCTTGTCCCGCCGCATCGGCTGTACCCCCGGCAGTTTGGCAAGCTGCGAGTTGAAGTACACGGCGTTCCGCTCGCGGACCTTGTTGCCCTGGGGCAGCCGCCGCAGGGCCTCCGTCAGCAGCGCCGCCTGGAAGTCCGTGATGCGATAGTTGCCCGACTGGATGAAGTTGCCCTCGTCGCCGTAGATGCCCGAGCCTTTGTCGCCCATCTCCTGCTCGGGGCGCCTGCCGCAGTTGCGAAGGGCGTCGAGCCTTTCCCAGAGGTCGGGCTCGCTCGTCGTCAAAGCTCCGCCCTCACCCGCCGTCATGAGCTTGGAGAGCTGGAAGCTGAAGCTGCCGATGTCGCCGATGCTGCCGGCCTTTTTGCCCTTCCACTCGCCGCCGTGCTTATGGGCGCAGTCCTCGATGACCCACAGGTGGTGCCGTTTCGCGATTCTGCCGATGGCGTCCATGTTGGCCATGCAGCCGTAGAGGTGGACGGGAATGATCGCCTTTGTCCGCCGCGTGATCGCCGCCTCCACCGCCGCCGGGTCGATGCACCAGGTGTCCTCGGTGACATCGACGAGGATGGGGACCGCGTTGATGTCGAGGGCCGCCGCCGCCGTCGCCTGCCAGGTCAGCCCCGGCACGATCACCTCGTCGCCGTACCCGACGCCGCACGCCTCCAGGGCCACCTGCAGCGTGACGGTCCCGTTCGCCAGCGACATCGCGTACCGGCTGCCGATGTAGTCTGCGAACGCCTTGTTGAATTGTTTCTCCGCAGGTCCATTGTAGGACCAGACACGGCTTCGCAGCACGTCGAGCAGCGCCTTCTCCTCCCGCCGATCCCAGACCGGCCACTTCGGCCAGGGATCGCTCTTGACGTTCCGCACCGGCGTTCCACCGTTGATCGCTAATCGGCCCATGATCGTGCCCCTTTCATCGATTGCCCGCGTTACATTCTTTGGCACACTACGTTACCCGATGCGCCAACATCTTTCAATCATCGCCCGTCATCATTGCATGCCTGCCGCGAATCCCTTAGCATTTCGGGCATGGATGAGTACCGACGAGAGCTTGCTGAAGGCTGGCGGATTCGCGCCTTGGGCGAGGCCGATGTCCCGGGCGGCAAGGTATCTTTGCCCGGCTTCGACGCTCGTGAGTGGGTCCCGGCGGCAGTGCCTGGCACTGTCCTGGCGGCGCTGGTGGCGGCGGACAGGTACGAAGACCCCTACTTCGGAATGAACGTCAAGAAGATACCGCGTGAGCCATTTGAACAGCCGTGGTCGTACCGGACCGAATTCATGCTGTCGAAGGAGCAGACCCGGCAGACGGTCCTTCTGGAGTTCGACGGGATCAACTACGCCGCCAACATCTGGCTCAACGGCCGGCAGGTTGCCGCCTCCGACGAGGTGACGGGCGCCTTCCGTCGGTTTCAGTACGATATCTCGGGCATGGTCACGCTGGGCGTGAACGTCCTGGCAGTCGAGGTGATTCCTCCCATGCCCGGCGACTTCACCATCGGCTTTGTGGACTGGAACCCCCCCGCCCCGGACCGCAATATGGGCATCTTTCGCCCGGTCAGACTTCGCTTCTGCGACGGCGTGTCCATTGAGCATCCTTTTGTGCAGACCCGGCTGAATCTCGACACACTCGCCGAAGCGGATCTGACAATCACCGCTGAGCTGGCGAATCACAGCGATCAAGCCATCGCAGGCACTCTGGAAGGCCGCATCGAAGACAGGCACTTCGCCCAGGATGTGCGTCTGCAGGCGCGGGAGAAGAGGACCGTGACCTTCACCGCGGACGAATACCCACAGCTTCGTATCACCAATCCGCGGGTCTGGTGGCCGCACGATTTGGCAACGTCCCAAGCTCTTGAGATTGGGCCTGTGCAAGCAACGCAGACGGGTGGCAGCGTCAAGGCCGAAGGCCTTGGCGATGGCAAATGGGCAAACCATCGCCAAGCTGCGCTTGACGCTGCCACCAAGAACTCATCAATTCGGGACGTTTTCCACGATTCTGGCACACCGGAGTTGTATCAGTTGGAAATGAGATTCCTCGCGGGCTCGCAGGTCTCCGATATCGCGTCGGTCCGCTTTGGCATTCGCGAAGTGGTGGACTACTGGACGCCGGAAGGGCATCGCGGATTCAAGGTCAACGGCCGGCAGGTGCTCATCAAGGGAGCGGGGTGGACGGATGATCTGCTGCTGGCGGACACGCGGGAAACCATCGACGCGGAGCTGCGCTACGTGCGGCACGTGAACCTCAACTGCATCCGCTGCGAAAACATCTGGGGCAAGGACTCGACGCTGTACGACCTGTGCGACGAGTACGGCATTCTCATGATGGTCGGCTGGAGCTGCCAGTGGGAGCACGAGCAGTACCTCGGCAAACCTGTCGATGAACGCTACGGCGGAGTCGTCTCGCCCGAAGATATCGAGCTGGTGAGCCGGTCCTGGCAGGACCAGCTCCTGTGGCTGCGCAACCATCCGAGCATTTACGTCTGGGCCGTCGCCAGCGACAAGACGTGCGCACCCGATCTCGAAAAGCGGTACATCGAGATCTTTCGCAAATACGACACGACTCGTCCGTATCTGGCTTCCACTGGGGGCGTAGGGAGCGAGCAGGCCATCGTGACGCGCGAGCGGATCGTCAGCGAGATCAGCGGCTGCTCCGGCATGAAGATGCTCGGGCCGTATGAGTACACGCCGCCGGTCTATTGGTACACCGACACGCGGCGCGGCGGCGCGTACGGCTTCAATACGGAGACCTCGCCCGGCGCGGTCGTGCCTACGCTCGAAAGCCTCAAGCGGATGCTTCCGCCGGAGCATCTGTGGCCTATTGACGAGTACTGGCACTTCCATTGCGGCCTGAACGAATTCACCACCCTGGACGAGTTCGAGAAGGCGGTGACAAAGCGATACGGCCCTGCGGCGACGGTCGAGGAGTTCGCCCGCAAGGCGCAGACGCTCAATTACGAGCTGATGCGGCCGATGTTCGAGGCCTTCCGCGTCAATCGCGGCCGGGCCACCGGCGTCATCCAGTGGATGCTCAACGCCGCCTGGCCCAAGATGTGGTGGCAGCTCCACGATTGGTACCTCATGCCCACCGGCGCGTTCTACGGCGCGAAAAAAGCCTGCGAGCCGCTGCAGCTCATCTACAACTACGGCGACCGCAGCATCTACCTTGTGAACGACCAGCGTGCAACGGCCGGCGATTTGCGCGCGGATGTACGTGTCTACGATATCGAATCCAAACTGCTTTTCGCCGCGCATATTCCCGTCCGGTCGGCGGAGCACGCCGTAGAGACGCAACATCTTGCGTCTCTGCCCCCGCGATTTGAGCACATCACGACAACATACTTCCTGAGTCTTCGCCTTCTGGACGCCGCCGGCGCGCAGGTCGCCGACAACTTCTACTGGCTGTCCACGAAACCCGACGTGCTGGATTACCAGGCCAAAGTCACGCCCTGGGAGTATTACACGCCCAGCAAAGGCTACGCCGATCTGACCCTGCTCAACTCGCTGGAGCCGATCGAGATCGATGCAACCTATCGTTTCGAGACGCACGGCCCGCACAGTCAGATCACGGTGGAACTGAGGAATCCCGGCGACAAGATCGCATTCTTCATTGAGTTGCTGCTGACGGACACAACGGCCGGCGAGCCCATCGTTCCGATCTTCTGGCAGGACAACTACGTCAGCCTCCTGCCGAACGAGACCAGGACGCTGACAGCCGCGTTCCCGTCGCCGGATCACAAGCCCATCCTGACCGTTCGCGGCTGGAACGTCATCCCTCGTTTCCCGCCGTAGTGTCACCGGATGATGCATCTGTTTGGAGTTCCGCGTTTACGCGGTCCTCGCCGCCTGAAGGCGGAACTCCGAACCGCGCCACGGCAACCCGTTCGCCCGGCCTGAAACTCTGCCCACCACGTCACGGTAGCCGCAGTAGCGGGGTGTGCTGAGCACACCATTTCCTATGACGCCATTGTCACGGCGCCGGCGCTGCGTTTTCCGCAATTCCATACATTGTATAAAAAAAAACACTTTTATAAGACTTTCCGCTTGACAGATCGCGGGAGCCTCGGTAGCATTTTGCCTGTGTATTCCACGGAGGGGGCAAAGTATGTTTCTCTTTTCCCGGGCAGGTGCTTGCCGTAGACACAAAGGACTGTATGGAGTGAGAGTTTTTGAAGTTGGCAGCTCGCCGGCGCACTTCGGCTGCGCGCTCACGTTCCGGGCTCGCACCCTCGGCTTCGGTGAGATTGAAACGGCCTGCGCCCGTGGCAGGTGACCGCAAGGCCGCGGGCCAATGATTGAGAAAAAGGAGCCGGAAATGAGAACCAAGTCGAGTTTTGTGTTGGCAGTTGTTGTGGTGTTATTGACAATAACCCCAACTCTATTTGGGCAGCCGATTGATTTTGAAAATTTGCACATTGCGTCCCGTACCTATGGCAGGGTTGCGGGTCAAGGAACCCCCAGATTGATGGCCGCTTACTCCAACAAGATTTACTTCATTGTTATGGACGATGGAACCTCTAGTCCCTCGAAAGTGTGTTGCTATAACCCCTCGGATGGATTGTTCAACGGTGTAAATCATTCCATTGTCCTGGCAACAACCGGCAGTTTTGTCACACTGCGCCGGATTGGCAGCTTGCTTTGGTTTTCCGACAACCTGGGACATGTATATTGTTGTGATGGGAGCAGCGTTGCGGAGATGGGTGGAACGCCCTTTACGGCAAGTGACTATGTCTCATCCATAGAGAAGTTCAAGGGATTGGTGTATTTGGGCACGTACAGAGGCAATATCTTTCGATACGATGGACTTACCTTTGAACGAGTATGTGAGATTAGCGAAGACAGAAGGATAATGGATATGGCTGCCTGGCAGCAGGATGGATATCTTTATGTGTCTGTCGGACCTGACAAAGTCATTTGTTGTCCACCTCTTGGATATGCTATAAGATCGAGTAGCGCGGATGCTGATTCTTGGGAAACAGTCCTTGGTGGAAACTATTACAGTATGCTTTTCATGCCAACTGCAGATTACCTTTATACTGCCGTTATGGACACAGCGTATTGTCATTGCAGCACCATTCGCAAGAGTGCCGTGGGAACAACGTTTCCTGTTATCTATCCAAGCGATGGCCAATATAAGGTAATGTGGGGATCGCTTTATTACGACGGGATAGCCTATTTTTTCGCAGATGATAGTAGCTATGGATATCCCCTTGGAGAAACAATTGTTGATGATAATGGATCCGTGAATCGTATAGTGAATCAAAAGTGGCAGTTGACACAGGCAGTAGAATTGAATGATGAAATTTATGCCTTGGCATCGTCTACTGCAGGCTCGCTACAGGGGGATGTATATTTGATAACTACGGCTTCCGACCGGGCCATCGAAGCCACCGTTGACATAGACCCCAGAGTCCTTAACCTGAATAGCGAAGGCAAATGGGTCACGTGCTATGTGGAGTTGCCTGAAGGGTACGACGTGAGGGATATTGATGTTGGCAGCGTGTTGTTGGAGGGATTGCTTGGCGTTCAGCGGAGCGACATTCAAGACGCCGTGCTGATGGTCAAATTCGACAGGGAGGCCCTGGCGACCTATCTTGATCTTCTGGGCGTCGTTCCCCCGGTCGAGGTCGAGCTTGTGGTCACGGGAAATCTGACGGGCGGGAGGCACTTCGAGGGGAGCGATACGATTCTAGCCCGCATATTTCATCGGGTTTCCGCATTTTTGTATAGACAAATGGCCTAACTGCTTGTAGAGTAAGGAGTTGTAACGGATACCGTACTCCGACAGAAAGGCCATTTCCATGACAGACTGTACCACGG
>Ga0315296_10003758_pt1 | contig 12601 bp, 13 predicted proteins | sample YL17G14_18_MG_FD_203921 | JGI IMG/M metagenome (GOLD analysis project Ga0315296, IMG submission 203921) | Sediment microbial communities from Yellowstone Lake, YNP, Wyoming, USA - YL17G14_18 | ecosystem: Environmental > Aquatic > Freshwater > Lake > Sediment | place: USA: Wyoming | collected... | reverse complement strand
TCTATTTTCTACCTTATTTCGCTTCCCATGTCGGTAATTATCATTATAAGCCTAAAAAGGCGCTTGTCAAGTCTTTTTTTTCTTATTTTTCTCATTTGATTCTCCCCTGGGAAGATGCCTAAAATGGGGTCAGAACGGCCTTGGAGGAGATGAAATGATAACAAGGGAAGAGATAGGGACGAACGTTCGCGCCATCAGGCGGAAAAGGGGTTGGAATCAAAAAGAGCTGGCCAAGAAGGTGAAGCCAAAACCGCTAACGAAGGACACGATCAGCCGGATCGAGAGGGGGGCTGTGAATTTCACGATCGACACGCTCATCGGAATAACGGAGGCCCTCAAGGCCGACCTCTCAGATCTCTGCCCCGACGGCAATCGGGATCTGGCCTTGTCGCAATCACCGGAACTCCAGATCTTCCAGAGAGGACTTGAAAAGCTCTTTCAGGACGTGGTCAGCAAGTTTAAAGGAGACGGGGGCGAATCGACGTAGACATCCCACAGGGCCATGCTTAAAGTCTCCCTTGGCGTTCTCACCTGCCCCGACTGCGGGGGGATGCTCCATTATTCAGGAGTGGGGGAAATCGAGATCTATGACGCCGAATGCCTGGCTTGCCGCAAAAAGTGGCGAGTGGTAAAATATCCCGATGGCCGGAGAGAAATTCGGGAGAAGACGACGAGTTAAGGAGGATGAAAATGAAAAGAGTTTTTCTGGTGGGCTTAATGGTTTGTGTTTTTCTGGCGGGGTTCATTTGGTCTCAAGTCGAGCAAAAACCCTATACCTACAAATTCGACAAGGACGTCGGCGATTGTTTATTCACCGGGGTCTCAAAAGACGCCGTCTGGTCGGCGGCGCTCAAGACTCTGATGCTGATGAAATTTCAGATCTTGTCGGCAGAGAAAGAATCCGGCACGATTTCGGCCATGAAAACCCTCTCGGGTTTTCAGTCCACGATGGGCGTCGGCTCAAAATCTATGCCCGAGCTCGACCTCGTATTCGAGGAGCGGGACGACGGGATTGCGATCCTTTCCACGGTCATCGCCGGGATTAATTGGCCCTCAAAAAATAGAAGGGATCTGGAAAAGAAATTTTACGAGAAGGTAGCCGCATTACTTTATAAGCCTGCCGAAAATTGAGGAGGAAGGAGAAATGAAAACCAAATATCTAATTCTTTTGATGCTTTGTCTTTTTCTATTTTCATGCGAAAGCTCAACCACGTCTCCGCCGCCCGAGCCCGCGGCAAACATGGTCCTGGATGGCGATTTCGTTAAATCCATGACCTCTTATGATTGCCCTCAGTTTTCAGGTTATGTGAAAAATATCGGCACCGCTACGGGTTATAATTGCATGATTGAAATCCATGCCTTTTCGGATTCAAACAAAATCACAATAATCGATACTGCAAAAGGCTTCCCTGCGGACTTAGGGGATATCGCGGTCGGGCAGCGTGCCTATTTCGAGGCCGTCTTTTTCAATCTGACTTCATTAGGCCAGATCGTAAGCGACGCCTATAAAATTACCTGGCTTGATAGATAAGGGAAAATATAAAAAGGAGGTAAGCTAATGGCCGAAGAAAAGATTTGCCCGCTTATATCAAACCCGGAGAGTCTATTTGGCTGTCAAAAAAATGGCTGCATGTGGTTCCATCAGTCGGAAGGAATGGCACGCGGACAAGGAACCTGCATCTTAAATTTTGTCTCCTTTGAACTCGGACAACTGAACAAAAATCTCCAATTCATTTCCCAGAAAATGCCAGGTTCCGGCTTTGTATTAGGTAAAAAGGTCTGACCTGACGCGATGCCCCGCCGCCGGGAGGGACCGCACCGAGATAAAAAGACCAGCCATTTCTACTTCGATGAATCCGTGGGCTTCGGCCCGGACAAGCGCCGCGTCCGTTTCTCCCTCCGCACCCAGGATCCGGTCAAGGCGCAGTTCCTTTGGGAGCGCGAGTTCCGCCGACAATGGGATATCTATTATGGCGTCGTCAAACCCGCGAAATTCACGTCCAGCCTCTTCTCCGCCGCCGGCCGCGAGTATGTCGACTACGCCCGAACGGTGAAGCGGATCCGGGAATGGGAGACGGCCAGGGAAAGGCTCAATATCGTCCTCGACATCATCGGCAATATCGACCTGCAGACGTTCGGCCCCGAGCATATCAAGGCGATCGACGCCTGGCTCCTCGCCAAGGGCCGGTCCAGGACGACGGTCAATCATTATTTCGGCCTGCTCAAGGCGTTCTTCAATTGGGCGATCCGGGTCGGGAAATACCGGGGCACGAATCCCATCCTTGAGGTCCGGCCGTACATCATAAGCCAGAAGCGCCGGGAATACTCGCCGGACGAGCTCGGACGGATCATCGAGGCCGCCGGCCAGGTCGAGGCCCGGGCCCGGAAGGGGGCCGTCGTCGAGCGCAACGTCCAGAAGATAGTGTTCCTGCTCCTCTACACGGGCATGCGCCTCGGCCAGCTCTTGAGCCTCCGCTGGGATCACGTCCAGGGCGACATGATCGTCCTCCCGGCCACGGAGACGAAACAGCGCCGGGAGCAGACGATCCCCGTCTCGGCCAGCGTCCGGGCCATCCTCGACGGCCTACGGGACGACCGCCGTAAAGACGGCTACGTCCTGCCGCTTGTGAGGGAAGGCCGGAAGGACCCGGCCTGGGTCTATGATGCGCTGAAAAAGGTCCGCGAGAAGTCGGGCGTTGCGGACTTCACTTTCCACGGCCTGCGCCACACGGCGGCGACGATCATGGTGACGGAGACGCTGGGCAGGGGGGTGGGCCTCGCCGACATCATGGGCGTGCTCGGACATCGCAAAGTCGAGACGACGCTCCGATATCTCCACGGCGACACGGAGAGGATGCGCAAGGCGGTGGAAGCCCTTGAAAAGGCGACCCGGAAGTGATAATCTGTGTCCCCTGGTCGGGATGCCGGAAATTGTGTCTTGCGTCAATGTCGTCCGGGCCGTCTTTTTAAGTGATTGATAATAAGAGACATTAAGACGCGAATCGGTGGGCGGTTAGTCCTCTTGGCGCTGATTGTGCCCCCCCTATCAACAGCCGTAAATAGCTGAAATATATGGACTTGCTTTCCCGGGTCTATTCAGGCTCGTTTAGAAATGTTCATATTTGTAAGGCCAATGCGTCAATCTTGCGTCAAACCACTTCCCAGCCCCCTCACGGTTGTGAAGTCCGCCTTCCTTAGATCCTGCGTCTTCCGGAATTTCCGCCCCTTGTAGATGTATCCGAGCAGGCCCTTCCGCTTCACGATCTTCCCCATCTCGACCGCAAATTCTATCTATCATCGACGGATATCCTTGCCATAGACCTCCTTGGCGATCCTCCAGAAGACGTCGACCGACTCCTCCTGGTTGATCATCGCCGGCGTCCAATCATCGCGCTTGAGCTCCATCGGCATGACTTCGACGAGGCGGAGCCGCGGCCCGAGCCTCTCGTTGACGTGCCGGACCATCTCAATCCTATATGTCCAATGAGACGACTTCCGGCCGGTCTGGCTCACGGTGAGGCCCTGCTTCTCCGGCGGGACGACGACGGCCGGGTCGAGGCCGATCCCGTCGTCCGAGATGCCGTAGTTCTTGAGGGCCGAGCCGATTGCGAAGCGGTCGAAATGCTCGGCCAGGGCGACCCCATGGAGGACCCAGAAGGTATCCCGCTGCTCCCAGCCGGCCTGCTTAACGAGGCGGTTATAGATCGAGTGCCCCGTGCCGTGCATATTGTCGGAGGCGCTGAAGGGGTTCGGCGCGGGGATCCCCTGCGATCGCAGGTGCGCCGCGAGAGGCACCACCCACGCCTTCGCCCAGTTGTCCTGCGGGACCGTGTCGCCCTTCCAGTCGTCGGGATGGACGAGTTCGTTTCCCCAACCGAAGATATTGCCTTCGATACCGATGGCCGCAATGGCACGGTCAATGAGTTGCTTCCACCGTTTCATGGCGGCGGGATTCGTATCTCTCCAGCTTTTGAGGCCGTTGACATTATAGCGGAAGGGGCTCCATCCATAGTCGGCGCGGTCGAACTGCTGCGCGAAGAGGTCGAGATAGATCCCGACGCCGGCCCGGCCGAGGACCCGCTGCAGCCGGGCGAGTTGCCGGTCCCACTCCGGGTCCGGCTTATCCCAGTCCGCCTTCCCGTCGACGCGCTCGAAGGGCAGGACGTACTCCCGGCCAGGGCGGTTCCAGCAGGAGAACATCCGGACGTAGTCGCAGCCGGCCGCGCCGAGCCTGGCCGTGAACGTCTCGAGCTCCGCGTCCGGGAAGAGGTGAGCAGCCGACCCGAGATCAACGACGAAGATCACCATGTAGGGAACCTCTGGGGGGCGCGGCTTCCTATGCTTGCGGCAGACGAGGGCCGGGCCCGGCTCGTCGACGTAGGCGACCCTGTCCCCGCATGTCGGGAGCCAGAGGAGCCCCGTCTCCGAGCAGACCTTGATCTTGGGCGCCGGTTCGGGATGGAGGCCGCAGAGTTCGGTCGGCGCCTCGGTCGGCTTGAACTCGACGATCTTCTTTTCCGGGCAGGCGTTCGTCGGGAGCTTCAGACTCTCGGTGCAGACCTCGATTTTCACGGGTTGAGGAGGCGGAGGCTGCGGCGGCGGGCTCGGGCAGCCGAGCGAGAGGACGACGGCCAGCAGCAGGAACGCCCAGAGGGCGCGGGATTTTTTTGTCATATTCGCTCCTTCTTACCACGTGGCGAGCGCACGCTCAAAGACGGCCTTCCTGTCCTGTGACATCATGTCGAAAGCAGATGCACGCAAAAAGAGGTCTTCCTCATAAGACCCTTTATCGAGACGTTTTGGCCGGCGTTATGCCAGAACCAGACTTCGAGGAATTGGCCCGCTGTAAGATAGAGCCAGCCCGCGACCACCATGGTCGGCTCGGCCACCGTTATCCCCGGGCAGATTTCATCATCCATTACCCCGGCTCCGCCGACGGAAAGGGAAAGCTGATATCTTTTGTCGGCGACAAATGAGCCCGACACAAGTCCGGCCTGGGCGCTGACGAAATAATAGCCGGTCAAAGGGACGGTGAAACGGTAGTTCGTTACGTTGTCATAGTTCCCGCCCGGATCGGTCTCCTGGTCGAGCTGGAGCTTTACCCAGGTCTGGTCCGCGATCCCGGTCTGGTCCGAGGTCCGCCACGCCTTGGCCTTCGCCTTGAACGCGACCGGGGACATGGAGACATTCTGCAGTTTGTAGGTCGTGATCCCGGTGCCTGAGACTTGAATGTCGTAGTAGGCGCCGGAGGTGGCGTAGAAATTGAACCGCCCGTAGGCGTCCGTCTGGAAGGGGTTATCCTTCTGGGTTGAGCCATTCTTATCGGCGTAGATCACGGCCGGCGACTCGGTGCCGGGGAGAAAAACCGTCACCGTGGCCGCGATCGGCTTTCCCCCATCGCTTAGGACTGCATCGAAATACCCTGTCTTCATGGTCTTCTCCTATCAGTACATTTCCAGATGGATCAAACACTTTCCCCCGGCGTTCTGCGGCTCCGTGATTTTGATCTCCCAGAATCCATCCGACGTGATGAGATCCGTAACGTCCATCTCACCAGTCCCGGTGGTTACAAAGACATGGCCCGAGGTGCCGTCGCCGAGAGCGGCCATTCCGGCCTTCGCAAGAATCTGGGAAGTCTTGTCCACCCCGTTCAGGTATACTTTCAGCGCGTTGGGGTAGGTCTTCGGCGAACCTCCTGCGTTGGCGGTGTTTCCACTGATCGCGACTGCGTCATTCCCTCCCGCCGCCGTTAACCCCGAATCAACATCTACGGCGTCATTACCCGCGTAGGTTGTATAAATCGTGGTTGGCCCTGTCTGAGCGACAAAAGAGTGTCTATGCGTCGACTGCGTGCCCGCCAGGGTCCCGGGTCCGTGCTGGTGGGTGGGCTGCGAGCCGACCAAAGCCCCGGCAGCGTGATCATGCTGTTTGAGTTCCGTATAAAAGGCCTGATGGAGCTTCGCGCCCTTGAGTTCGAGAAACACCTTGCCCTCGGATACCGCCTTCTTGAATCGGAAAAGAACGCAACTCTCGCTCTCGCCGGAGGAGTGGTAGACCGCGTTCCCCTCGTGGAACATGCGGATCGGATTCGACCGCCAGATGAATTTCTGCGTCGAGCTCTGATAGGCGGCAATCTGCCGGTCGGTCGGGGTCCCCGCCGGCCAGGAGATTTTCGTGTTCAGGAACTCCTCGAGGATCGGGGACCCGGTCGCCTTGTAGAAAATCCTGACCCGTTTTCCCGCGTCGTTCTGGTTGAACTCGACGAGGCCCGTGCCCTTGCCGTCCGCCGGGGGATAGTCCACCCTGAACTGGCTCTGCGCCGGCGCCGTCGCGACTTCGGCGAAATAGCCACTGGTGTCATAGCACCAGACCGTGACCGTCGAAGGCGTCTCTTTCTTGGCAAGTTCGAGAAGCTGGATCAGAAATGGGGATGAGGCCGGGATATAGAGGTTGTCCTCGGTCTTGTCGACGAGCATGTAGGCGTCGGAAAACGGGTTGTACCGCCAGTTTACATAATTTTCTTTGTACCTTTCTATGGGTGGTCCGGCCATTTTGTTTCTCCTTTATACCGTCGGCAGCTTTTCGACCGAAGCAAAATATCTCTTGATGTAAAGCGCCGCGCTAGCAAACGACAGTTGAACGGTCACGGCGAGTGTCTTCGCCGCTGCGAGATTTTCGGAACTTCCGCCATAGATCGGCGAATCGACGAGCATCGACCATGTCCCGAGATCCCCAAGCCCGGTCGTCGCCGCGTTGACGCTTGCGAAGGAGATCCGGCCGACGAGCGCCTGGGACGATTGGGAGTTCAGGTTGTTGAGCGTGAACTCGATCAGGTAGGGGATCTCCACGGCGGAGTCGGGGAAAGCGACGGTCGTGTCCGCGTAAAGCGTGGTCGAGCCGAGCTTGATCCGAATCGTTATGCTCGATGTCCCGCCGCGGTTATTTTTGAATTTCCCGCGGACGAGGACGCGGAGCGCGTCGTTCATACTGAGTCCGATACTCAGAGAGTAGAGTGTCGATTCTGCGGTCGTATTCTCGATCGTGAGGATCGATGTCGCCGTGTCCAGAAGGCTCGGCTTGATGCTCATTTCCGTCCAGAGATCGTCGATCCCGCCGTCGAGCTCCTTCGTACGCTTGTCCCCGAGCCGCTGCTCCTCCCCAGCCTGTTTCATCTGGTTGACGAAGTGCTCCTCGAAGGGGATGAGTACCGCCCCGCCCTCTATCTCGCCCAGGGTCCCCGCCGAGGAGATCCGGTAAAGCACTCGTTTGACCTGGAGCGTATAAGCCGCGCCGTCGAAGGTCGTGATCTTTATCCTGCCCTTCGAGTCGATCTTCGTCTTGGTCGTGTCGAAGAGGACGTTCCTTATCCTGGCCTTCGTCTGCGGGTCCTTCTTCTCGGCCAGAATCTGGCCGGCCCACTGCAGGGCGTCGGCGGTGTTGAGCACGTCCGGCGCGGTGACGATATCCTCCCGGAGCCCATAGGTATCGATCGAATTTTGGTTCAAGACGTTGCCGACGATGTTTGTCCCGTCGGCCTGGATTTTGCCGGATTTCACATAGAGCTTATTCCGGACGGACAGCGGGTCCTCCTCGATCTCGACATCCTGGAACTGCCGACCGGCCCAGTGATGGTAATAGACCGTGGTGTCGACCGCCCGGAAATAGAACTCGCGGGAGTTGTCGACGCCGAACTCATAGCCCTGAGCGATCGCGGCGAGCTGCTGCAGGGCGTCCTTGGCCAGGGCATGGTCGAAGTTTATGTCCGTCACCGTATAGGCGGTCGTCTCGATCTTCGAAGCGTTGTAGGCGATTTGCGTGTTCGGGGCGACCGTGTTCTGGACGATGTTCTTGATGATGACGCTTACCTCCTGGCTCTGGTAGGAGGCCGTGACCGTTACCCAGTCGAGTTGCTCGAAGAACCCGAAGCCGATGTAGCGGTAGGGCGGTTTCTGCCCGGGCTTCGGGATCGTCTGGACGAACCCGGAGAACCAGGGCGAAGGAGAAAAATATGGACAGATATCAATCCTCGTTCTATAGATGATCGGAAAGCTCGGCAGGGAATCCAGGATAAAAGAAAAACTCCCGCACCCGAAATCCATTAACTCCCATTCGATTTCCGATACTTTTCCGAACTGTATGTCCGCGCCCAATTCTCCGACTTTAGTTTGGGAAACATCATAGACGAGAATTTTGAATCCCTTAAGCGTAAGCTCCGGCGGGACGTAGGTAGGTATGCCCGTTTTTATGCCTAATAATCTTTGCTCTCGAAATCTTTTTTCTTCACGCAGACGGGGAGACATCTTGCTATTGCCTTATTAGAAAATTATTGACTCTTTCTAAAACCTGTTCAGGCCGGCGGTAAATTTCTTTTTCCCAGACAATCAAACAATCGAATCCCGCTTGGGCATATAGGCTAATAAGTTTTTGGGGGTCATCTTTTTTTGTTCCTGGGCGATGATAATAATCGCCGAAAATTTCTATAACTTTATTTTGACCCGTAACTTTAAAATCGGGATTATGACGATGTCCATCATTTAGCTTTTGCCACCAGGCCCGATTCCCTACATAACGAATCGACCGGGGTGTCATCTCATTAAATATTCTTTCCGGGAGAGTTGGCCTTCTCTCAAGTGCCTTGATTGTTTTTTCGATATAAATGGGATTTGACCATAATTCTTTTGCGATCTTGCTCAACTTGTCTTTTATTTTTATATGAGATTTACTTAGCTTAATTCGCGTTTCGGTGGTAGCTTTGTGGCCAAGGGTATTTTTGTTTCCCCTTAATCCAGCGCTTATTTTTTCCCTGGCTTCCTTTGTGTGTCGCCGATTTAAAAAAGGCCGTTTGCCTTTGTGTGCAGCACTCATCTTTTTTTTCGTCCCTTCAGTATGTCTATAACCAAGCGTATTTTGATTTCCCCTAAGTGCCATAGAGAGCTTCGCCTTTTGCTCGGGAGTTAATTTCGATCCTTTCCTTAATTCACTTAATTTATTTTTTGTTTCTTGAGAATGATGCATTCCCAACCAAAGTTTATTACCCTTTTTAAAACCCCCGATCCCAAATGGATTAGGCATTTTATTTCATCTCTAATTATACCATAATCAATATCTTATATCCATGCTTCATAATATTGCATCGTGATCTTCGCATTCGCGCCCGTGTACTTAAACAAATTCGACCGGCCACCTAAAAGACGCAGGAACATTCCGGAGAACTTCGAGATAATGTCGGTCGTCCCCCGCTTGACCGTGCCATTTATGCAGTCGACGGTAACGGTCGTCGTAGCCACGTTCAGGGCGTCCTGGACCCTGAACTCGCGGACGCTGTCAGTCGTATTCTCAAGCTTGAAGTCGGGGTTGTCAGCGTTGTTAAGGATTGCGATCGTCGGGAAGGTTTCTATTTTCCCTCCAATTGTCCACTGGAACTCATAGGGCGAGCTTGTGATCGTGATCTCCTTCTGCACGGCGGTCTTCCCGTACCAGAAGGGATCGACGGCCAGCATCCGGATCGTGACCGTGCCGTAGTTGTAGCCCACGTTCGAGGGGTACTCGTGGGAGACCTCCTCGATCTTCCGGATCCGAATCTGCCGGTCGCGGTTTTGGATCCTGAAGTCCTCCTTGACGAGGTGCTCGGACAGAGCGTCCCACTTTGAGTTATATTCGGCGTCGGTCGCCGCCCAGATTTTTCCGGAGATCTCGATGACGCGCTGGGAAAACATGCCGTCGCTTACGTCCTTCGCGCCGTGGACGTAGGCGACATCAAGGATGGCGCTTTTCTTGGCGATCGGCTCGGAGCGGAGCTCGAACGTCTTGGGGAGGTAGAACTCCTGGCCCAGACCGTCAATCAGCTTAATTCTTTGATCGGCCTGCTCGACATAGATCACGGGTATGGTCATCATCTCCTCCCCTTCGAGATAGCCCGGATCGTCCGCTCAGCCAGGCGGCGTGAGATCTCGTCCAGGTCGCCGGCGTTGTTGATATCGCCGTAGAAGTAGTTTTGCTGCCGGAGCGACACGCCCGCGCCCGCGAACGCCAGAACGCCGGGCCTGTCGAGCGGGATGACGGCCTCCGGGCCGCGTTCGCCGATCATGGCGTAGGTCGGGCGGGTGACGATTCCCCCCTCCCCCAGCTTGATTTTACTGAAGAGCGCTGAGACGCCCGCGATCGCGACGCCGACGAGAGCCAGGTTGAGCGGGAAGGGGATCGAGGCCATTACGGACTTAATGACGTTGGCGATGGCCACGGCCTTAGCCATAAGGACTTGCTTCACCGAGGCAAGGATCATTCCCGTCACGAGATCCCGGAGCGCCGAAAGCGCGGCATTGACCGTGTTCTTGAACGCTTCGCCGAGGGCATCCAGAATGCTCACCCCACCCTCCCCCCATTCCTTGAAGGCGTCCAGCGTGCCCGCAAATAGATTACCCATGATGCCCGTGATCGCGCCCTTCGTGTTCTCGACAAGCTCGGTCCAACCGCTCGCGTCCGCCTCAGCCTTCTGCCTCTTCTTTTCATAGAAGATATCCAGGGACTTGAGAAGCTCTTCCTGTTCTGCGGCAGTCCATTCCTTGGAATCCTTTATGTGTTGCTCCTCTGCGAGCCTTTCCTGGTCGATCGCCCAGAGCTTGTATTGAAGTTCGCCCATGGTCATCTGATTGATCGCATCGGTGATCGATTGCTTTTCCACGGCGAAGGCCCGGAGTGCCTCAAGCCGCGCGATCGTCTGCGCGGCCTCCTGATCAAAGATTATCTTCGCAAATTCGATCCTGGCCTGAAGCTCTGTATCCCGATGCGCTTTTTCAAGCGCAGCGAGTTGGACATTGTGGGATTGTTGGGCGAGAAGAAGAAGCTCATGTTTTGCCGCAACGTCGGTTATTTCAGTATTGATAGCAGTTTGTCTTTCCGCGTAGGCAGCTTGCAAAGCCCATTTCTGATACTCGTACTCGGAGAGCGTCCCTTTTTGGATTGCGTCCGTGAGCTGTTGGCGGGTAGTTGTGATCGTCTCGGCTTGCTTCTTTGCTTCCTCCGAAACGAGCATCCCCTGAATTTCTGCATTTTGTTTGTCTATAATCGCCTGTTTCTGCGCGTCGATTACTTCCTTGTGTTCCTGCCCGACTGTTTTGAGCGCCGTCTGCAGCGCGACGCCCTCCTTGCCCCGCACAATCGCCATCCCCATCGCGGCGTAATTCTCGCCGTATTTCTGGGTCAGGGCGTCGAATTGGACGGCAGTCAACCCGGCGGCGGTTGCGGCTTCCTGCAGTTTGGCGCGGAAATTAGCCGCTACCTCGTTATATCGATCGGCAGCTTCTTTGGCTTTATCCTGTGCGGCTTTGACGCTCAAATAGCCGATTGCCAACCCCGAAAGAGCCGCAACCACCAAACCGATGGGACCAAGGAGAGCCGTCTTTGCCAGGCCCAACAGTTTGAGTGACGTCATCACCTTGGAAAGAACGATCAACAGGGAACCAGTAGCCACCATAAAGAGTCCCAGGGCAGTCACGACCTTAACGATCGCGCTGGAAAGTTCGGGATGTTCTTTCGTCCAGTCTTTCACTTTTATGGCGATATTTGTGATCGTGGCGGCAACCCCCTGGATAATCGGGACAAGCGTTGCCGCGAGAGAATTCCCGATGCCGGTAACAGAACCTTGAAGTTTCGTGAGGGCATCTCTTAATGCGTCTGCATTTCTGCAATCCTCATCACTCATAACAATGCCGAGTTTAAGGGCCTCTTCCTTCATGGCCTCAAAAGCATCAACCCCTCCGGCTAACATCGGGAGGAGTTTCGTCCCCACCCTGGCTCCGAAAATATCCGCGGCCGTGGCGGCGCGTATCGTCGGGTCTTCAATCGCCGCGACCGCCTTGGCGATCTTGTCGAATTGCTGATCGGGCGTGAGTCTTAATAGGTCCTGGACCTTAAGGCCGATTGTCGAAAAGGCGGCCGCCGCCGGGCCTCCCTTCGTTGCCGCATCAACGAGAGAGGAGGCCATTTTTTTGACGGCCATTTCTACCGTCTCCAAATCGGTGCCGCATAGTGAGGCTACATATTTGAGTTTCGATAGCTCCGTCGTGGACATTCCGGTGCGCTGAGACATCTCCAGGAGCGAGTCCCCGGCGCTGACATAACTCTTTACCATAAGCCCGATGGCCCCGGTGATAGCGGTACCGGCAACCGATATTGCTATACCGGCCTTCTTAACAAGTTCGGCATGCTTTTTTACCCTTTCATCTGCGCCCTTTAACCCAGCTTGAAGGCCTGTAATATCGGCAGAGATTTTTACAAGCAAACTTTTTACGGTCACTTTATTCCTACGCTTTTTTTAAGTTCCTCAAGCTCCCTTTTGGCATCGTCTTTTGTCTTGGGTTTCTTCTTCTTTTTCATCGCTTCGGGCAACAGGGTTTCCGGGTCGAGCGTCCGCCCGCGCTTGAGATGCGGCTGCAGCAGATAGGAGACGAACCAGGCCATCCTGTACCACTCGGCCCTCTCCCGTTCGTTTTGAACCTCGACGGCCCGGACGAGCTCCACAGGCGTCAGCCGCCCGAAATCGGCATCCCGGATAATCCCGAAGTGCGCCGCTACTTTCCTCTGCGCCTCGATCCAGGGATGG
>Ga0315296_10003756_pt1 | contig 12603 bp, 12 predicted proteins | sample YL17G14_18_MG_FD_203921 | JGI IMG/M metagenome (GOLD analysis project Ga0315296, IMG submission 203921) | Sediment microbial communities from Yellowstone Lake, YNP, Wyoming, USA - YL17G14_18 | ecosystem: Environmental > Aquatic > Freshwater > Lake > Sediment | place: USA: Wyoming | collected... | reverse complement strand
CAGTTCTATCCGAAGGGTTCGTTACGGGGCTGAACGGTGTGTTGGTCGGAGTAGCGAAAGAGAAAGGAATCGACGCTGTTTGTCTACTTGGTCAAATTCTTAGAGTCAACATTCCCCAGCCAAGAACAGTGAAAGCCGTACTTGACACTCTAGCAAAGATGATCGGTATTAAGCTTGATACCAGCGGACTCGAGAAAGAAGCGGAAATGATGGAAGAATCTATTCGGAAAGAGGTTGAACGAGTCCATAGGGAGAGGATCAGAAAGGAAACCGAGCGGTACATTAGCTGAGACATGTCCTGTTTTCCAGCCGCGTAACTTGTTAAAGTTCCGAGAGATAAAGCGCCCCATTATCCTGCCACTACTACGGCCAGGCCGGCCGCCGGCCAAAGAAGTCGCTCAAAGACTCTTTGAAGCCGCCAAGAAAGGTATCACCGCTCGTGGATGGGAGCGATTCACAGGTCTCAAGATTCGCAAGCTCAGAGTCTCTGGATGTGAACCCACGCTCGGAAAGGAACATCTCCTTCAACTATTGGAGCGTATAGAGGGATCGGGTTACCAATTCTATCTGGAGACAAATGGAATACTGCTTGGTGCAGACAGGGATTATGTTAGAAAGCTATCAGGATTCTCGAAGTTCATCTACGTCAGAGTCTCCTTCAAAGCAGCAACTCCAGAAGGATTTACCCTGAGAACAGGCGTCCTCGGAGAATACTATGATCTTCCATTCAAGGCGCTGAAGCATCTGTTGGACGAAGGGATCTATGCCAGAGCCGCAGCCATGACTGATCCGAAAGTCATGCCGAGGGAAGAGAGGAGAATCCTGCCGCGGAGGCTGGAGGAGATAGATCCGAGCGCAGAATATTCCAAGACTCTTGAGAAGGAGAGAGTCGATGCTTACGATACAACCATAAAACGTCTCAAAGCTAGTGCTGATCTAGAATTCGCGAAGCAACTCGAGAAGATACTAACGTCTCAATGAGTTCCATGCGTTTCTACGCCACACGTGTGCTTGGCAGCTAGTCAAAAGTCGTTGGTGTACAGATCGGTTCTGCATCTATTACAGAAGTCATCCTCCTTCCAATCCGTATCTGCCAGGCTATTCGAAAAGAACTTCACACATCTTGGCTGAGTACAATGCCTTAAATTGAAGACATGTCCAAGCTCGTGGACAGCCTCCTTCCCCACTCGATCAAGAAATAGAGCAGTGTCATCCCGCAAACCATAGAAACTCTGTCGCAACCTGGTGACGGAGATTACAGCCACCCTGTCGGATGGATCAGCCTCTCCGAACACAAAATTCAGTGACGGAACATACAGATCAACATCTGCAACCCCCAGCAGTACTCCTCCATGGATACTCCGCATACCGGAGAGTGCTCTCAACATACCGGTTGAGAGGTATTGTTTTCGTAGGACATTCATTCTGAAAAGTTCAACAGGAATATTGGATTCAAGTCTTACTTCTGCGTTAAATCGCTTTGAAAGAAGGCCTCGGAGACATTCGAGTGCACTCGAATCTACGTATCCGATAGGTATTATGTGAATTCTCATCCGAATCTATCACAGGAAGATTCCGCCGCGGAAGAGTGAGCTGTCATTCGACGTAGAAAAACAGTCGCATCGCCGACTTCTATCCTCCTGAAATGAAGAGAAGAAACTCCTGAAGCTTAGACGTTTCTACTTAGGTGCGCATTCCTTGTGGTAACTCTTCTTCCTTGGGAAGCCTTTCTTTACCTCTTGCCCTGCAGGAATGTCTTTTCCACATTTGGCACAGGTAACCATCATTATCCGCCGATGTATGAGCTCTGTTCGGTAGTATTAAACGGTTCGGATGGTGTTATTGGCGCTCTCAACTTAACGGGGAGCTCCACGCGCCAATGATGGTGAAGATATGTAGGGCCGGCTAGATATCCAAGCCGGCTGTGTATCACGGCGTTACTCTACGTTTCTTATTGTTTAGACCTTTCTTTGCCATGAGTTGGCGAACGGCGATGTGGCCTCGCTGCATCCCTTCAGGTAGACCAAGAGCGTTCCAAAGCTTACGCTTCAGGTCGACGGCTTTCTCTAAGAGTTCGCGTCTAAGACTTGTTTCGACATGAAGGACCCTACGCCTAAAGTATCCGTACTCTACTCCGTCGATGAACGTCTCCGACAGATCTTCACCAGGGGACGTTGGTCGGTAGTTTTCTAGGTGAGAGAAAATATGGCTCGAGGAAGGAAGCTCAGATAGAGCGTACACCGTGGGAGAAATTCTAGGCTTGAATCTTGCGCGCCCAATCCTCTCTGCCGATTCAAGAGGGTTCATCACATAGGTGAGGCATTCTAACTCTATCTCCTTGAATCTCTCGTCACTGACTGGTTGGGCCATGTGGAAGTCGGTTATCCATGTGGCGTTTTCGCTGACCAAGTGGTTAGCTACATGTGAGTTTGTCATGACGCCTCCGTACCTTAAGATGGAGCCGTGAAGAATGCCGTTGTCGTGGAGCAACCTGAGGTTCTGTCCGCATGACGATCCTAGCCATTTCAAGTAATCCTTGCAGTCCCGGGTCTCCGCAACATTCTGCAGTTCAGGAGAGATGAAACCGTAGAGTACCTCGTCGACCCTGATGTCTGTGGGCTGCAGACTGTAAACTGATGCGGCATCTATCGAGCGGCCGCTTCTCGCAATATCTTCTATGAGACGTTCAGTGTCAGACCCCTTCAAATACTCGAAGAGACCAATTCTATCCTTGAAGTCTTTAACAAAGATATTCCTGAAAATCGCCATGCCGACCGGTTTGATTGATGGAGCAAAATCCCGAATTCTCTCCATCCATTGAAGCTCGTTCTCAGCCTCCTCAACTTCTAAGAACCCCCAGATCAGAGTCCCTGAACCGATACGATCACTCGAGAGGAAGTAAGAGTGCAAGCGTCCCTCCTTCAAGATCGGTTGGGAAACGCCTTGAGGTATTCCTATGGCTTTGGCCTTGAACCAAGCCTCCCCTTGCGGTAGAATGATAGACCTGTTTCCGCTTGTGTACGCCTCGAACTTCTCTAGTTCCTTGCCTATAAGGCGGCATTGTACCGGCGCTTTTCCACTAGGAAACGGATAGTCCCTGCGATCAAGTATCCTTGCGTCTGCATCCACGAGGAAGAATGGGACCTTTGACCCTCTCAGCTTCTGAATGAGTTCCTCCACATTACACCGCATCAACTTTCATCCATCGGAATATGCCGAAAGATGATCTGCGCAGACTACCTATTCTCCACCTTACATCTTATTGAAGTTCATTGTTCCAAGTTCTTCTCTTCTTCACGAAGCGGACCTAGCCCAAAGATCTCGTTCTATCAGTAGAATGTTACACCTCATCACCCGTAGGAGAAGGATATGGTTGTTTGCGACGTCTTTCATTTCATTCATGATTCCGACGACCGTAGATTGGCTTCTGAAGATTAAAGGCAGATAGTTGATGGCTGGCTGTGAGGAGAGCCGCTACCGTGGTGCGTCCCATATGCCGACAAGAATCGCGGATAGTTGCGCTCCAAATGCTCCGACAGCCGCAACTGTTGTTTACGCCCCTCCCGCAATACGGGTGTATACCGTCGGCATCAGAAACGTCTCATTTTGAGCCTCCGCAAAAAAACCCGTACTGCTCTATACAAGTGCCCGTCGAGCGGAAAAACAACTCATTTCGGGCTCCGATTAACTATATGAAGATAGTTAGCTCGCTCCCCATAAATGATGGGATTTGCTTCTCCCGATAATGCCGTCCTTAATTATGGACACCCCCCCATTTCCAGTGGAACAGACCGTTTGATTCCCCTTCTCCTAGACAGCTCGTGAAGCCGATGGAAGTCGCGCGGATCCACACGAAATCGAAGCATTCTGGCAAAGACCTTTGGACCTGTGTTCAAGAGCCATGGCCTCCGCCAAGCACTGGTCATCTTCGCCTTAATTCATTCTAGACGCAGTTTGAAGGCTGAATACGGCCGGCCGTCTTCGGATGGGGTTGCCAACAGTCTCAAAGCTGCAAGGCGCCATAAGTATTCATCTGAAAGAGGCCCCACAGGGTATGAACGCGGCGGTCTCCAGAGTACTGCACGGAAAGCTTATTCCCCTTCAGGTGTTAGATCCGATAGGGTTTGGGTTTGTTCTCGAAGATCTTGGCTGCGGTGGATGGTTCGCCGGACGCAAAGAAGGCGCTGGATTACGCGATCAGTCTAGCCAAGACGTATGGCTCGACTCTCACAGTAATGTATGTAGTGCACAGACGCGTCTACGTTGCAGCTGAGGAGGCTGGCTTCACTCCGACCGCCGCCCTGATACACGATATGGAAGAGCAAGGGAAGAAAATCCTCGACGAGGCGAGAAAGACGGCTCAATCAAGAGGAGTAGAGCTGGACACAGTGCTCGTTCACGGAATCCCCGCCGAGGAGATTCTGAAGAAGGCTGAGGCCGAGAAGTATGACATGATCGTGGTCGGCAGTCGTGGTCGTACTTCGGTGAAGGCGTTCCTCCTCGGCAGCATCTCAGACAAGGTAAGCCACCACGCAAAGTGTCCAGTCCTAATAGTAAAGTAGATAGCGAACCAAATATGTGGGTGCCCGCCCAGCCCCATAAGAGACATATCGACGCAAGCTGAGTTGCCTCGATCAAATCTCTGAGGCTTACTATGCCGAGAAGCCTCTTGGTTTTTGTCGTAATCGGAAGGCGCCGGACATTGCGCTTCGCTATCATCAGGGCATCTGCGACAAGATGGATGCTAGCCCCAGGACCTATCGTCACAACCTTTCTCACCACTGCCTCCTCTAGACGGTCGACGAGTTCCGCACTCCGCAAACTTCTACCCCGATCGAGAAGAATCTTTGAATGAAGCCAAATCAAGGGTCAGGTTACTGCCGTTCCAGAGTTTTGAAAAGCGAAAGGTTATGATCGACTCAGGTATGGTTGCTTCTTCAAGGAGAGGATAGGTTTAGAGCCTATCCGAAAAGTAATTGACTAGTCAACCTGCCCACCTCTATCCAAGCAAGCATTTGTTCACATACCTGTCAAAAGAGCTGACCGAGGGCCTCGACAATCTTATTTTTCGGATAGGCTCTTAGTGGAGATTGAGATTCGTGAGTTCAAGAGGATGGATTTGGAGGGAGCTACGGTTGTGGACGGTTTTCCGAGTGTTGGACTGGTCTCATCGATAGTGGCGACCTATCTAATCAGCAGCCTGAACCTGGACCAGATCGCCGCCGTTGACTCACCGTACTTTCCACCGATATCTATGGTGTACGATTCGAAGCCGAAGTTTCCTGCTAGGATATACGCTAGCGATGGTCTGAAGTTAGCGGTTTTCTTGGCGGAGTTCACGCCTCACCCAAGCCTTAGCAGAGACATAGCAAAGACGATTCTTACATGGGCAAGGGAACACTACTGCTCTTTGATAGTTTCGCCCGTCGGCATTCCAATGGAGGAGGAACCAGACGCATCCGCAGAGCCTGAATCGTTAGGTGTGGGAAGCACCGATAGGGCGAGGCAGAGGCTGGGCAAATCCGCAATACAGCAGCTTAAGATAGGCATCATCGGAGGGATCTCAGGGATCCTCCTAAATGAGGGGAGATGGAGCAACTTCGACATCATCAGCTTAACAGTTGGAGCCCATAAGCAGTATCCAGACGCGCGTGCCGCAGCCAAAGTAATCCAAGCCATCAACAAGCTCAAACCTGAACTCAAGATAGAGGTGAAACCCCTCCTGGATCAGGCAAAGGAGATCGAGAACCGCCTCAAGGTACTACGAAGACAAGCGACGCCTGTCGAGACGCCTCCCAAACTGGAAATCTACCGATAACTGTGGGTCCTCGCATGCAACAGCCCCTAGACTCAATGAACTCTATCCCCTGAGGTCGACGACGCCCACTCAGGAACATATCTTCGAAACTTCACAGTTGATGCAGGGCATCCTGTCACACGTGCGATGCATATCAGGTCGCCTACGAGTTGCAATTCAATTTGCCACGATTTCTGACATTGAACTGTGCATCCCGCCAATACTTTGGTGAGGAAGAATAGTCAGAGTGCTAGCCCGTTACATATAGAGATTAGTGACAATGAATAAGGAAGATCAATGAGATCCGTCATTGCTTCCACACATCATGTATTGCTGTTCAGCTTTTGGGTGAAGTAGGTGATAGATGCCTGCTTTGGACTCTGGTAGGGAGGTTTTCAACTTTTTCATATCGCTAGCATTGGAGGGAGGGGCACGAAACGCTCTTGAATTGACTGAACTGACCGGAAGAAACGCGCCAGAAAGTCTGGACGGCTATCTAAGACGCGTTGCAGACGATTTCTACTTTACGCCTTTAGCTTCCTAATTCAGTTCTAATCTTGATTGCCCGCATTACATCGCTTCTCGTTACTATTCCAACAAGCTTTCCTTCCTGTTGGACCGGCAGTCGTCCCACTGCTTGCTTCGACATTTTGATCAGTGCGTCTATTGCCATATCATCCGATTTGACGCAAACAAGTTTCTCGCACGGAGTCATCACATCGCCAACCCTCACTTCATGCCATTTTTCTCTCGGGACTTTCTTCACGTCTTGGATGGTCACAAGCCCCAGCAGGGTTGAGTTCTTTGTGACGGGAAAACCACCATGTTTGTATCTGGAGAAGTAGTTGTCTACAAGATCACTCAGCAGCACATGAGGTTCTACTGCGTGAATGTCACGTGTCATTACGTCCTTTATGGCGACACCTGCCAACGATTCGCTGACGATTGTCTGTTGGAGGCTCCCCTCTGCTCCGCTCTTCAAGAACCAGCCTATCAGCATGAACCACAATCCGCTTGTGAAGGAGCCGCCCAGTATTACAAGTACACCCCCGATCATGAATACATACGAGAAGGCAACGCCGAACCTCGTCGCCATCCTCGTTGCTCCTATCAAATCCTTTTTCGACTTCCAAAGCGCTGCGCGCAGAATTCGTCCTCCATCAAGCGGAAAAGCAGGCAGAAGATTGAAGCCTCCCAGCATCACGTTTATGAAGCCTCCATATTCCAAAGGAGCAAGGATCAGCGGACTGAGATGAAGTCTGCCTAGCAAATACCAAGCTAGCCCAAGCGCTGCACCTATGACAAAGCTCGATGCAGGACCAACAACGGCCACTTTGAATTCCAAACCGGGCGATCTGGGTTCCTCCTCAATTTCTGAAACCCCTCCGAAAAGAAAGAGCACTATTCTTTTCACAGGTAAACCATTCTTCTTTGCGACATACGAGTGCGCCAGTTCATGAATCAATACGGATGTAAACAGAGTGATTGCACCCAATACTCCAATAGCCCAGTACTCTCTAGAAGAAAGTCCAGGGTATTCACTGGGCATATAGCCCGACGCTAAGTTCCAAGCGATCAATATCACAGCGAGAATCAAGGTGTAATGAAGCCTGACCGGTATGCCAAGCAGCGAACCTATTCTTAACGACAATATGTAACCCCTGTGCCTAGATCTGGAAGGGAACTATCTCGAATCCGCATTGTGGAGTAGTGATGGAATGCGAGTTTGCATAGAGGTCGAAACTTCCCAAAGCCGTCGCGGCCAATCACGGCGACAATTCACATACAACACGAATCCACCGTGTCTCATACTTTTTGCATGTCATTTAAGTGTACCTGAGTCGATCGAGCATTGCACTGAAGGAACAAGAGACTCGATCTATTGGTGTGAACTGAGTGCAACCTCGTTCCCCTGTGAGTCTTGCTTGCCTGATGTCTTTGAAATTGTACACATGCCAACGCCACTTTGATCACGCACCGCCACTGCTTTCATGCCCATTCAGAGCAACAACCACTTTACGGCCGGCCGTAAGGCTGAGTTGGTTAAGCGGTTCGGGCGCGTCGAGTACTATGAGGAACTGTACAGGCTTATGACGGTCGATAGAGAGTTGCGTGAGCTCTGCGACGTTAAGGAGTGGGAGAAACCGTATCATCCTTCCGTTCTTTCAAGGTTCAGGCGGAGAATCGGCCCTGAATGTCTTCAACAACTCGTGAACCATATGCTTGAACAGCTTGACAGGATGGGTATGCTAAACGGTGAGACTCTGGCGTTGGATGCTGCATTCATCAAGGCCTACAGCCGACGAGACCCTGACGATAGTCGCCATGGATTGTCTGATATTGACGCGGGTCTAAGAAAACAAGGCGGAAACGTGACGCTTGGTTATGAGGTCCGTCTGGCTGTGGATACAGGTAGTGAGATGCCTCTGGCCGTTGTAGTGGAGCCTGCGAACGTGAACGAGAAGAAGCCTGCGCCGACGCTTCTCAAGAAAGTCATCAGGCGTGGACGTAAGCGTAGAGTGCGCCACGTGGTCGCGGACTCACAGTACTCAAGCCAAGCCGTAAGAGAAGAAGTGAAACGCCTACGCGCCAAGCCAGTCATACGATACCCCAGGAACCAGGCGAAGGGCAGACGGGTTCTACGCGTCGACCGCAAATTCCGCAGCCACAGACCAATAACGCTGAGACGCCTCTACCGAAAAAGATCAGCAGTGGAGAGAGTCGTGTCGAGACTGAAGACACATTTCGGGTTACGTCAGCTGCGAACCCGAGGCCTAAGAAATGTTCTATCGCATGCGCTCCTCTGCCTCATAGCCCTACTCGCAAACGCTCTGTCCGCGATCAAACAAGGCCTCCCACACAAAATACGCTCACCAATCCACTTCACGAAATTGACATGGAGAAGATAGTTTAGCAAGAAGCTGGCGCGCGTGATCCTCTGGCTACTGGGATTTGTTGGTGCCGGAGCGATGGGTGGGTTAATCCATGTGTTGCTGGTAATCGCCATCATCGTAGTATTGGTCAGAGTAATCCAAGGGAAGAAGATACTCTAATCATTATCGAACCTCATCGGGTGACGCAGGATCTGTGTCACCCGCCTCTCTTTCTTATTCAGAGTGCATGGCACGGAGAAACCGATTAATCCAATAACAGGATTCACAAGCAGAGGGGGAGGTGCCGCCCGCGCGAGACAGTAGTTCAGTTCCCGGGCTCAAGCTGCACTCTTCTCTTCAAGGGCTGGGAGCCCGCCTCATTTGAGACTTGGATGGGTTGGATTCGGAATCTGATCGCTAGATCTAGACTTGAGGCAGAATCAAGGAGAGCCCTGAAACAAGCAGGAATCCAAGAGTCATGGACAGTAATACGAGCTTGCTCCTTGTTTCATGTTGAAGTTCGGGAACGATATCAACTGCGGATACGTAGATGAACGTTCCAGCGGAGAGCCCCAGACCGAAAGGGATCATAGAATTGCCCAAGCTGACCAAGAGGAGCCCAAAAACAATCCCTACAGGCGTATCGGCTGCAGTGGCAAGTACGGAGAAGAAGATTTGCTTCCTGCTGCTTGCGGCACGAAGAGACAAGGCAAGGGCCGCGAAAGAGTCAGGTATCTGATGGAGTGTAATCGCCAGGGAGACAATTATGCCAACAGCCGGTCCTGCGGAGAACCCCATAGGTATAACGAAACCATCCATGAAACCATGAAAGGTGAGAGCGCCTACAGCCATTAGTCCGCGGCTAGGATCTGGCGCGGACGAATCATGGATGAAGTGCCTGCCATGAATTTCCTGCAAACCCAAGAGATACCTCTCAGCTAAAAGCAGAACAAAGAAACCAACACCAACCCCGGAAGAGACATAGACGGAGAGAATAGACAACTCCTTCGCAATCGCAAACGCTTCAGGGAGTATGTCCACGAAAGTTACCCCGCCCAAGATGCCGACACTGAAACCCAGCATCAGATGAAGCACACGCTCACCGATCTTGACCCTGAAGAACGGAAACAATGCAATGATTAGAGGAGTTGCGAAAGTAATCAACGCCCATTGAGCCATCTCCCACCAGGAAATCATCAATACCTTCACTTACAGATAGATCGATTTCGCGAAGCACGTCTAGATCTGAAGTATATACTTTTATCCGATTTGCAGATTTTATGAATCGGCCGTACGAAGTCCGACGCTCAATTTGGATTCACGCTGAGGGTGGTGGGTGAGGCCTAGGTGGTGTGCACACACACAATTGCTGACTAACGACGACGGTTCAAATCCCGGCGGTCCCACCACGCCAAACCTCACAAATACGGATTTGGCAACTCCATGGAAGATGGCCATATGCCTAGCGCCATGAGTTGAGTCCCAAAGAACTGTGTGATCGCATGGATCGAAACGATTATGAGATGCCCTTGGCACGCACCCGTGTCATAATCATCAGCCGAAGACAGACACAATACCCACTCGCATTGAGGTAGAGGTTCATGCACGTAATGGATACTGCAATCTTTTTGCTTGTCCTGGCCTCTATGCTGCTCTGTTCATACCTGCTTCATTTTCCGCTGGATAGGCTACACATGCCCAGCCTTCTCGCCCCTCTGCTCATCGGCCTTGCGTTCCAACTGCTTCCCTATCAAGAGGCCTTACACAGTGCTGTCACCAGCGACCTGATCCATCAGCTCGGCCAACTGGGCGTGATGCTTCTCCTGTTCCTTGTGGGGCTTCAAATCGAAACATGTCAACTCAGAAGGCTGTCAGGCCACATCCTGACCTTGACTATCCTCAACCTGGGACTATCCTCGATCTTAGGGCTTATAGTGCTCGTTTTGTTTGGTTATCCTGCACTTATCTCGGCGCTTGTCGCCACGGCCCTCGCGACTGTAGCGGAAACCACAATCGCACCTATCCTTGACGAGCTAGGCCTGATCAAGACTAGGATCGGCACGCTCATCCTTGGACCTGGAATAATCGACGATGTGGCAGAGGTCTCGATCGCCTCACTCGCCTCAATCATAGTAGGAACCAAAGGCACAACCACTCAGCCATTAACCTTGGCTACGGGACTGATACTACTTCTAGCAGTCGCCTTTCTCTTTCACAAAGCATTCATTCCATTTCTCTGCCGGAGGAGCGAAGAGCACAGGAATGTTCAGCTCTTCCTCTTGATGAGTGGAACAGTAGCATTATTCACAGCCATTTCGCAAGCGTTCGACCTCGGAATACTCCTAGGAGCAATCATCGCCGGAATAGTCTTCCAAAGATTCCTGAACGAAAGCCGCAACACAGAGAACGGCCTAGCGATTCTACGCCCAGTAGCCTACGGACTCCTTGGCCCAGTCTTCTTCTTCGAGATAGGGTACAGCGTAAGCCTACAAAGCCTCACCTCAACAGTCTTCCTCACCACACTGCTGCTACTAGCCAATTTCGCAGGCAAATTCATCTCCTCCTTTGCCGTTGGAAGACTCGCAAATCTCAGCTGGCGAGAGATAGTAGCTGTGGGCCTGGGCCTGAGCACGAAGTTCTCAATGGGAATCATACCCATACAGATCTTCTACTCTGCAAAGCTTATCGATCAAGAGGTGTTCTCAGCCTTCGTCGCTGTCTCAGCCGTAACCACCATGATCATACCCTTCACCCTAGCCTGGGTAACAGGCAAATGGAAGAAACACCTGATCTAGGAATCAGTACGCTGTTCGAATGGAAGACTGGACGCTTCGAAGATCATAACAAACACTGCAGGTTTCGCAGGCGCTGCGTTGATGCGCTAGACCGTTGAGAACTAAGATGGTGACGTCAGCTAGAAACGTGCGTGTGCGCGCGCTATGAGTTCACGAAACAGGTCTACCGGAGGCTTTTCTCGCAGGCTGAAGGACTCCGCTGGAACCTAAAGGATTTGGAAAGACTATATCTTGCTGTTTTGCCATTTAAGGCTTGTTTTATAGAAGGTTTTGGGAATGAGCGCGTGCTGCGTCTGGCACTCTAACTTATATCGAACAGGCATGACCTGCTTTGCGTACAGGCATAACTGGGGGAGGTGACACGCGCATGGCCAAGATAGGGGAGATCACGCTGGACCTGAACTACGATGTCAAGAAGGACGCGAAAGAGAGCCTAGATAACCTATTCGCATACACAAGCCGAAACAGAAAGGAAATTACAATACTCCAAGAGGCCAAGAAAGCTACAAAGGTCAAGGTTACGATTGAGACCGTCTGACATCTCTCTCAAGCCAACCCACAGACCTGCTCCCCCCTATTTCTTTACGATCCTCCTCTACAAAAACCCCATCCAACCGTACCAGCTCAGCTATGGCTTTAGAATCAACTCGATCGCTCTTTATCTTCGCTTCCGCTATGTAACGTGTCTTCTTAGGATGAGAAACCGATACTGCGTATCCGTTCTTTGTCAACGTTCGGTATAGTGGAGCCACTTGACTAGAGGACTCCATACCAATTCTGTCCACTCGGTAACCGGACAGATAAGAGAGAACTGTCTCGTTACTCATTCTTCTCTGGCTAACTATCTTACCGTCACTATCCAGAATCGTTGCATAGGTTGAATCCTTATGCACATCTAAACCACAAACAAGAGCGCTCATAGTATGGACTGAGCGCTCTCGCCTAACAAACGTTCTTCCCATACCATCGCGCTAGTTCATTTTCTGAGCGGGATCCCTTTGCCATAGTCAGAGCTTCTTGTGATTTGCTTCAATTAGAGTCTTCAATTCTCGCATGATCCTTGATTCTTCTTCTTTCGGAGCAAATGGTGAAGGCATCAAGAAAACCTTGGGTTTTCCTATCATGTCATCATCTAGGA
>Ga0315296_10003755_pt1 | contig 12603 bp, 12 predicted proteins | sample YL17G14_18_MG_FD_203921 | JGI IMG/M metagenome (GOLD analysis project Ga0315296, IMG submission 203921) | Sediment microbial communities from Yellowstone Lake, YNP, Wyoming, USA - YL17G14_18 | ecosystem: Environmental > Aquatic > Freshwater > Lake > Sediment | place: USA: Wyoming | collected... | reverse complement strand
TCTGCATTAGCTGCTCCCCGAACAGCTCTCCTGCACCCTTCACAAGTCGCGTTGGATCAGAGAGATGTGGTTCACCCCGTGGGTGAACGAGCACAGAAGCGTTTGGATATTTGCGGGCAAGTGTACTGCAGGCCCCGCAATGATCCAGGTGTACATGAGTCGGAAGCAAGTAGTTCAAATCATCGTCTCGGATTCCTAGGGCTGTGAGATCTCTAATGACGACTTGAGCCGAGGAGCGATATCCCGTATCGATGAGGGCATTTTCTTTTCCTGAAAGGAGGTAGGCCGCGACAACTCCCTTGTTTCCGAGGGCTTCAGTATCGATGATCGCAATTGAGTCCGACAGCCGTTCTAACAGCTCAAGTCACCACTTTTGCCATATCCGAAACAAGTATATTGACTAGATGCTCCATCGAGAACCAACTCAGCAGTGGAGGACGTGCCATCGACTTGACCAGACCCGAACTTCCGAAGGATCTAGAAGTCTACATTGATTCTCTCGACGGACAAGATCGTGAGTGCTTGCCTAATTACATCAACCGGAACCCGCACCGCAAACATAGAGGAAATGTTCACGCATCCTCTCTACAGAGCGCGAGGACTCGCCACGACCGAAATCGCGATGAGCATGAATCGCTTACAGAGAAAACAGATAACAGCCTTGAACGTTTGGTTAGAAGAAACCGACGAAGTCGCACGAAGGCTATTCGAGAAGTTGGGTTTCAAGAAGGATTTGCGAATCGTGCAGATGAGTATGCGCGTTCGATAGAGAGGCCATTCAGGCCTTGAACCATCGAAAGACCAGATAATTGACCTTCTTTCCTCGCCGCTTGGGCACCGCTATTGTGAATTGTTTGCGCACCGTTGTTGCGAGCCTTCCGGCTAGTACAACCTCAAATGGGCCCATTGTGTCCTCCTCTCGTTTGACTGTCACGATGAAAGGCGCGTGGTCTATGCCGGGCCCGTGCTCATAGATAGCGAAGTCGGAGCCAAATCTGATTCCAGGAGTCACAATTAGGCCCTTGTTGCGAAGGTTCTCGTATGCCCCATAGCCTAATTCGAACTGCTTGTAGGTTTTATTCGCGACAGCAAGGATCTTTGATCGGCTGACCGGCTTAGAAGTCTTCACATCGACAACTCTGATTATCTTCCTGTCAAGTAGGTACAATCCTTCCATCAAGTCAAGCATTAGAGGAGCCTTGAAATCTTGGTCCGGTTTCGGTTTTGGAATACCGACAGGTTTGCCGAAGAATCCCATGCGATAGAGGCTCATTCCGTTTCTGTGGTCCCATACGATCAGCCGAGTTCCAATTAGCTCAGCAATGATGCGCTCGCTCATTTACTGGTCACTTTATGCTGTCAGAGCGAGGACGCGTATTTGATCCACAACATCTACGCCAATATCCGCGATCTTTTCCGCCCTTTCCACCAGATCCCTGAAAAACAGCAGATCCTGGAGGGACATTCTGCTCGAGATCAAATCCATGTCAAGTTTTCGCGACTCCGCGTCGATCTGGCGTTCCAGTTCCTCGACTGCCCTCGCAGTCTCAATCGCTTTTTCAGCATCAAAAGACAATGAGTGAAGAGTCTCTCTCACTTTCGAGATCTCCTTAAGGACGGAGCTCATCAAATGAGACACACTCTGTAGTCTCTTTGTGTCCAATTTCCATTTGAGATCAACAATACCCATCAGTCGGAAAGCCATAGCTTCGCAATATTCAGCCACTTCGCCAAGCCTGAACAGAAGTCGGAGGAAATCCTCTCTGCTGATAAGCAGACTGCCAACAGAAGCAACTTCACTCAGGAATATCGTTTTGTTTTTCTCGTTCTCCTCGAGAGTCTTCAAAATGCTCTGATAGTTGTCCTTCGCAAGTTTCGGTTTCCTTTCAGCCAGATTGTCCAGCAAAACGACAAGTTGTCGGGTTATTTCGACGACATTTCTGGCATGAGTTTGGCAAAGGTCGAGCATTCTACGGCGTATATTGGCTTCAGTTTCGATAGGGAAGGTCACGCGTTGAACCCCAAATGCCTCAGTCAACTACTATTGGGGTTCAGAACTTAAATCATAGCCCATCGGAGCGCCAAGAGGAGTGGGGTTTGAGCTACTCGTAATCGACTCTAACGGCCTCCCCCAGCTCGGAAAAAGCCTTTGCTCCTTTGAGAAAATCAGGTACAAGTGCTGGGATGTCTTTCCACTTGATTCGGACTTGTTGCCAAGAATCTCTGTCCCGAAGGGTGACCGTTTCATTCTTTTGGGTATCATAATCAATCGTGATCGAAATTGGCACGCCTATCTCATCGGCACGAGCGTATCTCCTTCCAATTGTGCCAGCATCGTCATATTCGACATCAAAGCCGTTACCTATCAGGAAATCCGCCACTCTGGAAGCAATGCCCGGTAGGTTGTCTTTCGCCATCAGAGGGAAAACCATCATCTGCATTGGCGCCAAGTCTGGAGGTACTTTCAAAACGACCCGATCTTTGACTCGGTTGTATGCATACTCCAATGTCGAGTACACGATCCTCTCTGCCCCATAACTAGGTTCAATAACATGTGGAACGACACGCCGACCTGTTTCGCGTATCGTTCGATCTTCGAATCGAACATGCGAGGGAAGAACTCTGAAACCCTGGATCTCCAAATATCCAGTTTCCTTGAACGCCCTTTTCAAATCTTCAGGATTAGCAGACTTCAATGCGTCTAGGACGACTCGTGACTTCTCACGTAGCGTAGGTCCAAGAACGGATTCGTTCGGAACTACCACAGTAACCTGCTTTTCCACAGGCGTTGCATACGGTTTGAAGACTGAGAGGTCGACTCCGGACCCCTTAATATGAGCAGAGAGGTCGAAGTCAGTTCGATAGGCGTGTCCAGCTATCTCCACCCATCCCCATCTATCAAGCCAAATCTGATGATCAAAGGTCTGAGCGGAATAGTGCGATCGCTCAGCTGGTAACTTCTCTTCAAACCTTTGCTTTTCCAATGGAATGCCCAGCGACTTCGCAAACTTGACGGAGAGCGCCATGAAATACGCTGACCACTCATTTTTCACAAGACCGGTGCCAGCAGCCTCATGAGCCGGCAATCGTGTGACATTCGAATGATCCTGTTCGCGACTTTTCATCAGAAGAAGCGGCAACTCTACATCGCTCACTCGATTCATGTAATTACATCGTGGTTCTTCCGGGTCGAAGAAGAATTCCAGCTCCATTATCGTGAACTCTCGAAGTCTGATAGGGCCTTGCCTTGGGGAAATCTCATTCCTCATGACTGTCCCAATCTGCGCGATTCCAAGGGGCAGCTTTTCCCTACTCGCCTCGAACACCCGCTTGAAGTCTACGAACATACCCTGGGCAGCTTCGGGTCGGGCGTAACCCGTCACGTCCCCGTAAGGGCCGATATTGGTCCTGAACATCGTCGAGAAGTATTCCGCTTGACTGAGTGGACCGCCACACTCGGGGCACCGGATTGTGTTCTCCGATATGAATGAGTCAATCTCAGCGGGCGACATGGCCTCTGTGGCTATATCCGTTCGCCCTGGCATCGCTTCCGTAATGGCATGATCCGCCTTGAAGTGACGGCGGCAATCCTTGCAGGTCACCATCAAGTCCTTGAAGTGTTCGACGTGTCCAGATGCGATGAATACTCGCTCTGGAGTGATGACAGGACTGGATATTGTTGCGAATCCATGTTGGTACACGAAGAGTTGTAGCCAGCGGTCCTCGATGCGCCGCTTCATTTTTGCGCCAAGTGGGCCTAGATCTAGATAGCCGCTGACGCCGCCATAGATTTCGAAGGAAGGCCAAAAGAAACCACGTCGCTTTGCCAAGTCAGACAATAGTTCGTATTTGTCGATCCCAGCCAAGCTCATCTTCGTCCAACATTTGTGTGCTTTTTCGCTTTAGTTTCGGAACGGTCTCATCCTTTTCTCCATCTCCTCCTTAAAGATACTCAGTTTCGTGATTTGCACACGTGGAAAACTTCGTCATTTCCCCCGACGGTAGAAGTCTGCGCTGGACCTGCGTAGTATGTCAGTATGACAACTTCTTTGTGGCTAACTCTCCTCTTTATCCAGATAGAGTCAAATGGCGTTGCGGAGGATGTCACAACACCGCTTTGGTCTATCGCCCAGACAAATGGATAGAGGAATCAATGTCTGAATACATCCGCATCCATCGCGAAGGACAACGAGTTAAATGGCAAACTCCGAAGGACAGCGTCAAGAAAGACTCAGTCGCCGGGAACCACATCGACGTACGTGTCGCATTTCTCGCAGAAAGGCCAAACCTCCCCAGGCGAGGCGATGTCATTAATGAAGAGTCTGATCCTGCCGCCGCAAATTGCACACTTGATGTTCATGCCTAGGACTTTGTTCTCCTTTCGGAGAAAGGCGGAATCAACCCCCAAGCCGCATCACGTCCCTTCAGAAGCACCCTTGACCAGCAAAGGAGCACCTCTCCTTTTTGAAGGGGCTATGACAATTCTTCTCAATCGTTGAATTGCGAGGGCAGGATCGACACCTTTAGGGCATACAAAGGTACAGGCGCCCGCGAAGTGGCATCGCCAGATCCCATGCGCCGTATCTAGCATGCTCGCCCTCTCCTGGGAACCTTCATCCCTTGAATCTGCTACGTATCTGTAAGCTTGCGCCAGCGCTTGTGGCCCAATGAACTCCGGGTCAGCAGCAAGAGTTGGACATGCTGCATTACACAAGCCACACTTAATGCAGTAAGAGAACTGGAGATAGTCTTCGAGCTCTCGCGGGCTCTGAACGTATTCTGTTTCAGAAGTGTCTTGTTCTGACGTATCTCGCCTTATCATGTAGGGCTTGACCGACTGGTGCTTTGAGAAGAACCCGTGGAAATCGGTCACCAGATCGCGAACCAATGGGTAGTGATCCAGGGGCTCGACAGTCACTGTTCCGCGGCCCAGCTCCGTAACCTGTGTGTAACAGGCCAACTTGGGAAGGCCGTTGATCTTCATACCGCACGAGCCGCACGAAGCCATCCTGCAGGAAAACCTGATGGCAATAGAATGATCGAGCTTTTCCTTGGCGTATAACAGAGCGTTCAGAACCGTCATCCCAGGCTCAAGTGGAATTTGAAACGTCTGATAGCGACGCTGAAGCTGTTGTGCAGAGTTTGCGCGAAGCACTTTTAGCGTTACAGTTAGCTGGGACTGTGCCTGCTGCTGCAAGGTCTGCGTCTGCATCACGACCTCAGTAATGTCGGTCTGTTGGAGTGTACTTAGTAATTGTTACGGGGGCGTATTCAAGTCGAGGGCCTTCCGGCGTGTGATAGGCGAGTGTATGTTTGAGCCAGTTCTGGTCGTCTCTTTTTGGATAGTCTGTTCTTGAGTGGGCTCCTCTCGACTCGGTTCTAGCAAGGGCACATGTCAGAACTACTTCTGCTATGTCGAACATTGCTTCTAGTTCGAGAACGTTCACGAAGTTTGTGTTGTATTCCTTCGCTTGATCATCTACATGCCGATAGGCTTTCTTATGGAGCTCTCGCAGAGCTGTCAGTCCCGTCTCCAAGCCCTCTCCAGATCGGTAAACGTGCGCATAAGCGTCCATCATTGTTTGGACTTGGTTGTGGATATCATAGGGGTTTTCCGTGCCGTACCCATGTAGAATCTCGTCGAACAGCCGCTTCTCTTCATGAGCAACTACGCGTTGGTCTAGATTGTGAGCTGACTGGGACAATGCATATGTCGCAGCTCCAGCCCCTGCCTGCGCACCGAAAACGAGACATTCTGCAGTGGAGTTGGCGCCTAACCTGTTTGCGCCGTTAATGCTAACACATGCCGCTTCTCCAGCCGACCAGAGGCCTTCAATGGAGGTTTCGGCCTTCACGTTGGTTCGGATCCCTCCCATTGTGTAATGGCAGACTGGACGAACTGGTAAAGGTTCATCAATCGGATCGATTCCTTTGAACTTGATCGCTATCTCTCGAATGGCAGACAAGCGCTCCTTGATCTTCTCCCCTCCGAGATGACGCAGATCAAGAAGGAGATGATCCATTCCACTCACAGGATCTTTCAATCCTCTACCCTCTTGGATCTCCGTGATCATTGCGCGTGAAACCACATCTCGCGAAGCAAGATCCAATCTCTCAGGAGCGTATTTCTTCATGAAGCGCTCCCCCTTGCTGTTGATCAAAACTGCACCATCACCTCTAGCTCCTTCAGTGATGAGAACCCCCGATGGAATAAGACCCGTTGGGTGAAACTGCAGGAACTCCATGTCCTCCATAGGCGCGCCAGCTCGATACGCCAGCGACAAGCCGTCGGGCGTGGATGAGTAACCGTATGTTGCGAACCTGTAGAGCCTCCCTGAACCGCCAGTTGCAATCACGCCGGCCTTCGCATTGAATGCGAAGTAATCTCCGGTCTTAAGGTCGATAGCAGTCACCCCTTTGAAGACGCCGTGATCCACTATGAGTGATGTCACATACCATTCCTGGAAGAAGTGAATATTGTCATACTTCCGAGTCGTGTCATAAAGAGTCTGCATCTCAAAGAACCCGACTCTATCAGCAGCGAAAGCCGCGCGTGGAAAGCTGTAGCCTCCAAAGTTGCGTTGGGCTATTCTGCCGTCCTCAGTCCTAGACCAAGGCATACCCCAGTGTTCCAGGAGATAGATTTCGGCAGGCATGGCCTTGACGAAGAACTCAACAGCATCTTGGTCCGCTAGGTAGTCACTTCCCTTAATCGTGTCGAAGATATGCGACTCAAGGGAATCACCCTTGTCGGGATATAGGACAGCTGCCGTGCCCCCTTCTGCGGAAACAGAGTGCGACCTCATCGCTTGTACTTTTGTGACCACCGCGATGCTGCATTTCCCCTTCGATACTCGTGCGGCTTCTATGGCCGCCCGCAGCCCAGCAATTCCAGACCCAACTGTCACAACATCATACGAGAGAACGTCGGTCACGCAGACTGACCTCGCATCAAGTGTCCAGTTCGCCATGCGCGACATTCCATCCATATAAGTGTGAAGTCAAACTAACCAGCCTCGAAACTTAGAAATCGCAAGATCGTGGCCTATTGCTATCTGAAACCAAGCCGTGTGGAGGAGTTGCTGATGAACAAGAGAGCCGCTAGTCGGGTCGGCAGCCTATTTCTCGGCATAGCGGCACTCGCGGTGTTCATCTATTTCGTCGGAATCGACGAGCTGAAGAAGGTACTGCTCCAGGTCGACCCGCTCATCATAGTCCTTATGACCGGGATTCAGCTTCTCGGCTTCATCTTCTATGCCTCTGCGTGGTTCCTGCTCATACGTGCCACAGGACACAAGCTTCCCTTCGTGACATGTCAAGGCATTGCTTTCGCGAGCATTTTCGCGAGCTACACGATGCCAAGCGGTGTCTTTCTCGAAGCTATGCGAGTCCTTCTCGGATCGAAGGAGTCTGGAATGAAATTGGGCGAGTCTACTGCCACGGTCATACTGCACCGAATCCTGTACATCATTGGCTTTCTGGCGAGCACAGCAATTGCAATGCTGGCCTTGATCACAGGAGGCAAAATTACCTCCTCAGCAATCGTAGAGTTGTCTGTGCTACCCGCTCTTGCAATCGCAGGGCTTGTGGTTCTACTTTACCTCTCACTAGACCCCAAACGAGTCCGACCAATCCTGAAACGCGTCTTGAAACTGGTCCAACCACTGATCAAGGTTGTTCAGAAGGAAACTAGAACGGACGGAAAGGCGGACCAATTCGTAAATGAGTATTACAAGGGCTTCCGCAAAATGCTCTCATCAAAAACCCATGTTGCAGTGTCCTTCGCAGCCAGCTTGGGCGATTGGGGTTGTTCGGTGCTGATTCTTTGGGTGGTTCTGGTCTCCCTCGGCACCAATGTTTCTTTGTGGGTGGTGATCATCAGCATGGCTATTGGAAAAATGATTCAAATGACTCCGATCGCGGTTCCCGGGATGTTGGGAATTTATGAGGCTGCAGTGACGACGTCACTCTCTCTCTTTGCGGTCCCTGTGGCTGTGGCAGCCTCAGCAGCACTCTTGATGCGCATAATCACTTTCTGGCTCGACCTTCCTGTAACTGGCCTGGCAGCCTACCATTATGGGTTCAAGCTGCTAAGCGGCGGATTTTCATCTTTACGATCCTAGAGGATCTCTTCAATCTCACCTTGAGAAGTCAAGGGGGAGAGAGGAATGTCTCATGTTTGATAGGAGTCTGGTATGGGCTTGCACGAGGCACTTTTATCGGAGTTGGAGCGGGGCTAGGCGTATGGCTGGGTAAAGTTGACAACGCCTCCATCAAAAGGATCGAGTGCAGAACTACTAGATCTGCCCGTTGACCAGCTACTCGCCAATCTGAACACCTCCGAGTCCGGCCTTTCTTCCAGGGAGGCCCGCGCCCGGTTAGAAGTCTATGGTCAGAATGCGCTTGTCAAGAGAAAGAAACGAACTGCGGCCGCAAAGTTTCTGTCTTATTTCAAAAGTCCACTAGTTATCATATTGGTTATGGCAGGATTTGTCACAATTTTCTTCGGAGAGCTTGCAAACGCGACCATCATATTCACTGTTGTAATCATGAGCGTAATGCTTGGTTTCTATCAGGAATCCAAAGCTGAGAAAGCCGCGGAGATTCTCGGGAAAAAGGTTCGCACCACTGCAACTGTTCTCCGAAATGGCGCCAAAGTTGAAGTGCAAATTTCCGACATTGTTCCAGGCGATGTGATCCAACTTGCAGCAGGTGACATAGTACCTGCGGATTCGAAAATCATCAGTGCTAAGGACTTCTTCGTGGACCAATCCGCACTCACCGGCGAATCCTTTCCGGCGGAGAAGTCACTAACGTCGCCGAACAATAGATCTGGGGCAATTACTGAACGTAATGACTGCATCTTTCTTGGAACATCGGTTGTGAGTGGCACAGCATCTGCCGTCGTAGTGAGAACAGGTAACCTGACTGAGTATGGGAAGATTGCGAAGAAACTTATCGCAAGAGTGCCCGAGACCGAATTTGAGAGAGGCCTTAGAAAGTTTGGTTATCTCATAATGCAGGTCACTTTTCTGCTTGTAATTCTGGTGTTTTTCGTGAACGCGCTCTACAGACGAGGCGTACTTGAGTCGTTGCTCTTTTCTGTGGCTCTGGCTGTGGGCGTCACACCAGAACTTCTGCCCATGATCGTCTCGGTTAACCTATCGAAAGGAGCGATCGCTATGTCAAGCAAAGGAGTCATCGTGAAACGTCTGGCATCGATCCAAAACTTCGGGAGTATGAACGTGCTATGCACAGACAAGACCGGGACACTGACAGAAAACAGAATTACACTTGTGCTCCACGTGGATCTGGAAGGAAATCAAGACGAGAAGGTCTTTCTCTATTCATTCTTGAACAGTCACTATCAGACGGGGCTGAAGAGCCCCCTTGACGACGCGATCCTCAGGCATATGGACGTCGACACGAAGCCCTACAAGAAGATTGATGAGGTCCCATTCGATTTTATCAGGAAACGAGTCTCCATTGTTGTTGAACGTGAGGGAGAGCGATTCCTCACGTCGAAAGGCGCTCCCGAGGAGATCCTCAAAGTGTGTTCGTATTGCGAGCTTACGGGCGCAATTTTAGATCTAACCGAGGAGATGCAGAAGAAGATCGAAAAGAAGTATCGCGACTTTAGCTCTGACGGATACCGCGTGCTTGGTGTTGCATACAAGAAGCTCAGAGAGGACAGGCCGGCCTACTCTGCGAAAGACGAGACGGACATGACATTTCTTGGCTTTGTAGTCTTTATGGACCCCCCCAAGAAGACGGCAAGGAAATCTATCGCCTTGCTGAAGCAGTCACAGGTGGAGCTCAAGATCCTGACCGGCGACAACGAGTTAGTAACGAAGCAAGTGTGCGAGCAGTTGGGGTTCGAAATCAAAGGGGTTGTTCTTGGACCTGAGATCTCACAGATGACTGATGATGCCCTAGCCAGGGTGGTTGAGGAGGCTAACATTTTCGCTCGCGTTACTCCAGGCCAGAAGGACCGGATAATGAATGCGTTGAGAAACAACGGTCACGTTGTAGGCTTTCTCGGAGACGGAATTAACGATGCAGCTTCAATGAGGACATCGGACGTCGGAATCTCGGTGAATAACGCGGTCGATGTTGCAAAAGAATCGGCAGACATCATTCTGCTGCACAAAGACTTGACAGTGCTCCAGCAGGGAGTTCTCGAAGGGCGGAAGACATTCGGCAATACGATGAAGTATGTAATGATGGGGACAAGTTCGAATTTTGGAAACATGTTCAGTGCAGCCGGCGCGTCACTGTTCCTGCCGTTCTTGCCGATGCTTCCTGTACAGATCCTGTTGAACAATCTACTCTACGATCTGTCCGAACTCGCCATACCAACCGACAATGTTGATCGCGAATATATTGAGAAACCGAGAAGATGGGACATATCATTCGTCAGAGAATTCATGGTCTTCTTCGGGCCGATAAGCTCACTATTCGATTTCCTAACATTCTTCGTGATGATAGCCATATTTCATGCAAGTGAACCGCTGTTTCAAACCGCATGGTTCTTAGAGTCTCTCAGTACTCAGACTCTGATAATCTTCGTTATTAGAACGAGAAAGACTCCGTTCTACAAGAGCAAACCGAGCATGTATCTAGTGTTAGGGGCGTTGGGCGTCGTTGTCTTTGCCCTGATCTTGCCCTTCACAGCCTTGGGACAATTCTTCAGTTTCGTGAGGCCGCCTGTCAGTTTTCTAGTGATATTGCTAGCTTTCATAGGGACCTACCTTGGTTTGGCAGAGTTCCTTAAGAGATGGTTCTATAAGTGGCTCGACAGACGCACAGGTCAACTCAACTCTACTCAACATGCCCCATGAGCAGCGCGCTAACGCGACTGGCGTGAAACGATAAGCCAAGTGGATTGTTCCAAACGTCCCTGTCCACCACTTTGCCGCCCATGCGAACTTGCCCTCCCGGCAAACCTATGGCGCCTAAATGTGTTCCGTAGCGTTCGATTTCGTGGACACTGGATTTCAGGGTCAGCATTCTTATATCAAAAGGCAACCATGCTTTCGATGTGAAAATCCTTGGCTGTAGTCGGATATGAGTGGCTCATTGTCATAGGCATCCTTGTTGTGGTATTTCTCTGGGGCCCCCAGAAGCTACCCGAACTGGCAAGATCGATAGGACTCGCGAAAAAAGAGTTCGAGAAGGCAGCTAAAGAAGTCACTACGACGGCTACAACGGGATCGACAACCCAGGCCGCCGCGTCGGACGCACTGATCGTAGCCGCGAAGGAACTGGGCATAAGCACTGAGGGCAAGACCAAGGAAGAGATCGCTAAGGAAATCGCTGAAAGGTCAACGAAGAAGTAAGCCGCGAGCAGGTTAGGGTTCGAGAAGATACTAATTGGCCCTAGAGGCTTGGGAAATTCTACTTCTAGCTGCGATCATTCTCTTGCTTCTGAAACCCGATATCATCTTGAGAGTCGCCCGATCGCTCGGCAAGATTGCTGGTGAGCACAAGAAAGGCAAATCCACCGAGGCTACGTGACTGCGAACTGAGCAGCATTGATACTTCCCGTCTCTTGGTAGAGCAATATTGAGTGAGTTGAAACCTGAACGCGAAAAACTGGGCACGTTTTGGGACCATCTTAACGAACTCAGCCAGCGACTTCGAATCGTCCTCTACTCCGTAATTGCGACAACCGTTTTCTTCATGGTGTTTCCGGCCAATGCGTCCTTTTTGAAAAACCCATTGGCCTTCTATGACCCGTTGATTGCACTTGTTCTGCGCCAAGTGGTGAGGGACACGTTGCCTTCCGGTGTGCAACTAATAGCCGGCGAGCTCACGGCACCACTTGAAATCTACCTAATTGGTTCCTTCATTCTCGGTTTTGCTGTAAGCGCTCCCGTCATTGCATATGAGATATTCAGGTATGTCGACCCCGCTTTGTATCCGGAAGAACGCAGGGCAATCTATCCGTTTATCGCGTCTTTCACAATCTTGTTCCTAATTGGAGGAGGATTCGGTTACAGGGTTCTTGCTCCGTTTATGATTTGGGCCATGGTGCCGTTCTTCAGCATTGCGGGCGCTATCCCATTCATAAACGCCATGGACTTCTACAACCTCGTCTTCATCACGACACTGGCAACAGGATTCTCTTTCACCTTGCCCGTTTTCTTCGTTCTCCTAGTCCGATTCGGAATCCTAAAGACGAGCTACGTCACTACCCGACGGCGATACATTTACGCCGCGATGTACATCATCACCGCGGTCATAACGCCAGACGGTGGCCCCCTCGCGGACGTTGCCCTCTTCGTACCGATGGTTCTGCTCCTTGAACTGGCGGTCTTATTCGGCAAGAGGTACGAGAAGAAAGGCGACATATATAGGCCAGAACCTGCAAGGCCTGTATTCACTAAGTGTAAGTTTTGTGGAGAGTTACTGATCGCGCGGTCTGGTTTCTGTCCTGCGTGCGCCAAGTCTCAGGTCTGAGAGCGGAGTTACCGTGCCTTGACGCGCTTCACTATAGGCGGTCGCGCCTTTCGCAAAACCCGATAACCACAGAATGGACACTTGATCTCAGGCGTCATAGCCAATTGATCGGCCGTAAGCAGCTGACCACAGCTAATGCAC
>Ga0315296_10003754_pt1 | contig 12603 bp, 15 predicted proteins | sample YL17G14_18_MG_FD_203921 | JGI IMG/M metagenome (GOLD analysis project Ga0315296, IMG submission 203921) | Sediment microbial communities from Yellowstone Lake, YNP, Wyoming, USA - YL17G14_18 | ecosystem: Environmental > Aquatic > Freshwater > Lake > Sediment | place: USA: Wyoming | collected... | reverse complement strand
TGAGGCAGAAATAAGGAAAAAGGTTGGGCTGGGGTACTAGGATGGTTATGGAGCTAAAGCTGGGTGACGTGGTTCGCCTGAAGAAGAAGCACCCCTGTGGCAGCTATGAGTGGCAGGTAGTCAGGCTCGGGGCTGATATCGGGATTAAATGCCTTAACTGCCAGCACCGGGTGCTCCTCGGGCGAAGTGTCTTTGAGCGCAGGGTTAAAGCCTTCATTGCCCGAGGTCAGTAATGGCTCACCGGATTATACAGATAGACTGGACACAATTGGAATTGTTCCCTCTAGCTTGATGCCCTCGTTACTTGATGTTACCCTGACCTTTAATGCCTCAAGTGCTTGACGCTTTTCGGGAAATGATAGTTCACCTAGATTGTGACGAACTAACTCGCAGTATTCCCTGATAGATTGTATATTCGCCTCGGTCTGTCCCGCCAGTTCAATCTTGTTTACAAGCTCCACCTTCCGCTTCTCAAGTTCGTCTATCCCTGACATTATAGCCTTTATTTCACGGGTAAACTTTGCCTCATCACCCGTTATTTCAAAGGCTTTCCACACCCTGTCTTTTTCCCTTGCCATGTGACGCAGCTTTGCCTCTATACCATCCAGTTCTTTATGATAAATCTCGCCGTTGTTGGCTTCCTTGCGCATCATCTCAATACCAGCCAAAACCACTTCGGGGTTGGAGATTACTTCCTCTACCTTATCCCAAATCGCAGTTTCTATATAAGCAGCGTTAAGGCTTCTATCCTTGCACTTCGGGCAGCTATAATATGAGTGTTTAGTCTTTTTGCGTGCCGTGTAGCGTCTCCCACAAGAGCAGAACACATAACCTGACAATAGATACTCCCGCCTGGCGTTACGTGAGGCCAGTTCTTTATTTCGCTTTAGCTTTAGTTGAACCTGAGCAAATAAGTCCTCGCTTACAAGCGCAGGTGTAGCCCCCTTTAGCTCAACCCATTCCTCACGGGGTCGCATTACAACATGGGTGAGTTTGTTTTTCCGTGATGCCTTGAGATGATGGCCTGCTTCTGCCTTGTAACGGGTGAATAAGAATGTCTTACCCGTGTAAGCTGGATTGGTGAGGATATTGTAAACGCCGGTTCTGTTCCATGTGCCCTTCCCCGATGGTGATGATATATCAAGACTATTCAGCTTTCGGGTTATCTTACACAGGCTTAATCCTTCCTCAATATAAAGGCGGTAAATCTCCTTAACGACTTTACTTTCAATCTCGTTTACATATCTGATTCCTTCCCCAGTACCCCTTCCACTGACATAGTTATAGCCATAAAGTTTGGTGAATCTACCACCAGGCAGACGGCCAGCCTTCACCCTCTCCATCTTACCCCGCATGGTTCGCTCACGTATCTTTTCCGCTTCCAACTTGGCAGCAAAGCCACGAATGTAGCTAATCAGCTTTCCAAGTTCTGAATTATCTATGTCCTCAGTGACAGCTTCAAGGGTGACATTGTATTTTTCAAGCTCTTGGGTGAGTATAACGCCGTGAGTAGGGTCACGGCTTAGCCGGTCAAGGCAATAAACAACAATAACGTCAATATCACCAGCTCTTACCAACTCCCGCAACTCGCTTAATCTAGGCCTGTCAAGCGTTAGCCCAGAGTATGCTTCACTGAAGCGATGGGCCACATCGTAACCCCTGTCCTGGCAGTATTTCAGGCAAGCCTCTAATTGCGTTTGTAAGCTAGTGCCTTCCCTCTCCTGGTCTTCAGTTGATACCCGGCAATAGATTGCAGCTCTCATCGTTCCCTCCTCATAGTTTCTATTTGCTCTTTTGTGGGCGGCTTGGTGCCAAGGTATTTAATAACCTTTTGCCTCACCTTGTTACCGTCTCGCTTGCCCTCGACAAGGTAGTAGTATTCACGGTTCCCGTGTCGCTTAACCCTGATAAATGCCATCTCTACTCCCTATTATGGGCACAACTGCGGGTGTTTGTCAAGAGGTTTTTGGGGTCAAAGGGGAGAATTTTGAGGAAGCACTTTTACTTCTTGAGGGGCTACGATTATCCGGCGATACGCACCTCTATGAGGTTATACAAGGACACCTGGAAGGTGTGCCTCCGAGTAGAAAATAAGGAGTGGTCTTCACAGTCTGGGTTAGCACAGGCAACCTTAATCTGACCAGTCCTTAGTAGCTGTTCAATCTCTCCGGCTGTAAGTTCAGCATTAGAGCTTGTGCCACACCGGTCGCAGGTAAATCCCCAAGGCCCTATTAGGAGCTGAAGGGCACCAGTATTTATCTTGGTTTCAAGCTCGATAATCCTGGGGTCGACATTTGCTTGATACCATGCTGGCCATTCAGTGCTGGTCAGCTCGTTAAGCCTCTGCCGAGCCCGTGCCACCGCCGCGGTCTCTACCCTGGCATTGAATTCCTGGTTTAGCCCAGCGCTGACCTTCTTGTTAATCTCTTGCTGATACAGCTCTTTAAACCACGGCGGCCAATTATCTGGGTCATGTAGAACGGCATCCGCTTTCTTTTTAGCCTCGGTATCTATCAGCTTGGCTATTTCCTCGGGCAACCAAGGCTCCCTAAGAATTTCACGGAGCCTCTGGTAAACCAATTGCGGCATTCTGGACTCGTAATCAGCCTTTAACTTCTTGAATCTGTCAGCCGCCCTCTTTTCAATCTCAGCATCTTGTGCCCGGATGAAATCGAGCCTTGCCTGCTCCAGCGTCATCTCGGCACCATCCAGGTTCGCTTTTGAGCTTTTTAGAGAGGAGACCTCTTCTAGGGCGTTGTCAAGGCTAACCTTAAGCTCTTCGATTTTATGAGAGAGTTCCTCCTTCTCCTGTTTGACCTGGCGATAGTTCTTGATAGCCTCCAGCTCTTGAAGGTATCTTTCAATGGTGTCTATACTCATTGGAGTGCTCCCACGAGACCGACTTCAGCCCAGGCAATAAGGTCAACGAGACCAACCTGAGTGGAGGAATAAATAGAGGAATACTTTTGGGGGAAGCCGTCGGGCACTCTGACCATCGGGTTTAGCTGGTTTAGCTTACAGTAGACTGAGGCTCTATCAAGAAAGGTGATGACAACCTCCTTTGGGAATGCTTTGAGCACCGTCTGGTCGCCGGTGGTCAAATACCTGGCATACATTAGCTCCTTTTCCATTTTGCCTGCCTCGGCCTTGAGGTCGGTCAGCCTCTTTGTTTCTTTTCTTATCTCAATCAACAGGGACTTTAGCTCGGTTATAGCCTTATCACCAACTTTAGTAATCTCCTTCACCCCGCTAGTGGATAGAGACTTTATCGAACTTTCTATCTCGGCTTTCTGCTCCCTAAGAGTCTTTATTTGAGCACCCAACTCTGTTACCCTCTTGTCACAGTCCTGTATTTCCTTCTTCCTGGTAGCAAGGAGCTCAGACATCGACCTGTACTGCTCCAGCTTCTCCTTGAGCTCCTCGGGGCCACCAACCTTGCTTACGATTCCGTTCCAGGATACAATCTGCTCTGTTTTAACTCCATGCTTTATGAGGCTTTGGACTGCAGTGATAGCTTCACTCAAGTCTTTGTGACGCCTCGCCAAGCTGTCGGCCTCAGCCTGCCATTTTTCTGCCTCCAGCCTTTTGGTACTGGTGATAGTTCCTAGTCTTTGGATTTCTCGCTTAAAGCCAATCATAGCATCATAGTCCTGCAAATCGCTGAAGAACTTTGTGGCAGTCTCTTTATCCTTAAGGCCGTGTTTTGCCCCAATCCCACTTAGGACTTCTCGCAGCTGCTTTAATCTCTCAATATCAAAGCCAAGCTTCCCAAGCTCCACCAGATGCCCTGCCAACTCGCTTTTCTCGGCAAGTCTGGTCTCAAGAGTCTTAATTTGGTCATTCAGGGCGTTTCTCCTACCCTCCAGGGGAGCAAGGCTACGCTCTGCTTCCTTTATTCTCTGGTCCAAGGAGTCCAGCTCAAGTCCAGCGGCGTCCAACTTCCTTTGGACTTCATTGAGGGCTCTAACTTTGGGTTCCATGTCGTTAAGGAATCGCCCTATGGCGTTATATAGCTCCGGTTTATGAGCACTGTGTTTAGCTAGGAACTGCGTCCAGTCCAAGCCTGTTTTAAGTCCGTCCACCAGTTCGGCGTAAATCTCATCGGTAAGCGTCCTATTTTCCACTGTAACTCCTTCCGGTTTTAGTCCACTGCGCAGAAGACATTTCTTAGGGCATGGCGTAGGGGTTTAAGCCACCTTAGCCTACCCTGTTCTTATTATAACACAGGGACGCACAAAGCTAAGATGTAATGGCTTTACGCCTCTAAAGGCAAGGTCTAAAGACTATCTATTTTTTTGTCTTTGTCTTGGAGAACTCTGGATTTTGCCCTATGGTAAACCACTGTGGTAAACTGAGTGGTAAACGATATTGTAATCCATAGGGTAAGTTGATATGGTAAAGGCTACCCGTAAACCACCAGCCCGGGTAAGGTATGAGCAAAGCCACCCGACAGTATCCTGCAGGCTTTCAAGGGATACTTACACCCTGTTGAAGCAACGCCTTGAAGACCTTGGCGGAGTGTCATTTGCCGACTTCGTTAAGGACGCGCTGGGGCTCTTAGAGCTTAAAATGGCTAATATTGAGGAGATAAGAGAGAAGGCGTACGACCAAGCCGAAAAGGACTACCAAATCTGGTATTTCTGCAGTGTCTGCGGAAAGAGAATAGAGATGTCCCCGAACGATGACGACCATAAGGCAATGATAGGCTATATGAAGGAACATGGCTGGGGGCACAAAAGCTGTCACGGACAATAGCCGCCACGGCTCCCCGTTGTTGTCGACTAGAGTGTGGAGTAGGTTGTGGCAAGCCCTAGAATCAATTTTTAGCCCCCTTCCCGGGCTTTTGAATAGTTAGCCTCTTAATAAATTGAGGTCATGAAAACTGTTCGCTGATTATGTGCCCCCAGACACCTTCCAATTAGACGTCCTCTTACGCAGCTCGCTAACTATCAGACCCTTTAGGCTAGGCGTGAATACCGAATATAGAGCCATCCCCAAAAATGCAGAGGCATACCCTACACAGTAACTTAAGCTGAAAATATCAGTGGCATCTGAGATATACATATCGTGAAACGCTCCTTCCAGAATACCTTGACAGAGGTGCCAGCAGCCGAAGGTCGCTATGTAGAGTCCCAGCAACCAGCGATATAACGACTGCTTAAACCATTCTCTTTTGAAAATCAGGGGTACTAGTAGTAATAACCCAGTAACCAACCCTCCGGAATAACTTACTGCCATCATCTGCAGAGTATACTGTGTGCCGCCGGAGACGAAGACAGGAGCAAAGTATCGTGGGTCAAACCATATGAAGGACCGTATCGGCACTTTCATTATGACGGCAGTAACAAGGTGGACACCCTCATGGATTATGATTGTGAGCAAGACCAGAGTGAGAAGAGTCAAAACTGACTTTCCTAGAAACAATATCCAAGCTCCATGCTTACTCATTGACCAGCTCCTTAGCCATTCTATCATCCTTACCGTGATAGTGGTATAATGGTGCCCCTACAAGGGGGGTCAAAAGCGAGTTGGATACGCCAAAGTCTACGGTTGGTAGCAAATGATAACCAAGAGACTAGCTATCTCAATTTTGCTGACTTGCCTTCTTTTGATTCTAGTCAGCTGCGGTGCTCCAGCACCTCCACCAGGCCCGTCTGCACCTACTCCCACGCCGACCGAGGGTGAACTCAAAGTTCACTTCATTGACGTTGGTCAAGGAGATTCGATACTCGTAGACTTGGGAGAGACGGAAATTTTGATTGACGGTGGAGACAAATCGCCCGGTGTAACCGCATATCTAAACAAATATGTAGACGGGGCGCTTGAGGTTATGGTAGCTACCCACCCCCATGCGGACCATATAGGTGGGCTTATTGATGTTCTCAACGCTTTTTAGGTTGAGCAAATATGGCACAACGGAGAAACCAGCGAATCTAAGGCATATACGGACTTTATGACCGCAGTGAACAGCGAAGGAGCACAGGTCCATATTGCAAAACGAGGAGACAGAATTGCTGCTGGTGCACTTACCTTCTTGGTTCTTAATCCAAGAATTCTAGCTGGCACAACAAACAACAACAGCATCGTTCTAAGTCTTAGCTATAACACAATCGATTTTCTGTTCATGGGGGATGCTGAGAAAGAAGCCGAGGGAGCTATGCTCGCAGCATCAGACATACCACTGCCGGATATAGAGATACTTAAAGTGGGACACCACGGTTCCAGAACAGCCTCATCCTCAGACTTCCTGGCATTGACAACACCAGAGGTCGCCGTCTATATGGCTGGGACAGGTAACAGCTACGGTCATCCCCATCAAGAGACGCTGGATTCTCTGGCCAAGATTGGTGCCAAGATATACGGCACGGACGTTAATGGCACCATTGTCATAAACACAGACGGTGAGACATTCACCACCAAGACACAGAAGTAACCCCACTGTTCTATAGTGACAACTAAGGAGCAAAAATCATGATTGTCAGAAATCTGGAAACTGAAGAAGTGCGTCGCCGCTGGTATATAGCTCATGGCGGAGGGATGGCGACCATGTTGTTCGATGGCACGGAATTGCAGGGAATACTATTCTTGGCTCACGCTGTCTTGAAGCCGAATAGAGTATTGGAGCCGCACATTGACCCCTATGAGGAAATTTACTACATTATTGCCGGACAGGGCTTAATGCAAGTTGGCGATGATGAGCAACAGGTGACGACTGGTGACGCCATCTGGATTCCTTACGGAGTATCTCACAGTCTTGTAAACAACGGGACTGAAGACTGCTTGGTGCTGGTTACTGCGGCGATGCCGAAAAGGGACTTTCGTACCGAAAGCACCTTGTAGCCTGCCAATTCCGGGTTTTCTGCCGATTTACACCAACATACACACCGAAAGACAGACAGCATAACGATTTGCTAAAAGAAGATCCAATGAACAAAAAGATGATTTGTGCTCTTGAGTATTTAGAGGAGTTTAATCCTTGTTGTCTGGATTTTTTGAGGAGCTTTTAGCAAGGCCTACTACTCTTTTCTAGGCTCTTTATCACGTCTAGGTATAAATTGCAGTCCCCAGAAGAAGACACCCAAGCCTGCAAAGAAAATGCCAATACCACCCAATATAGCTACCAAACCCCCCAGTATTCTCAACGGTTCCACCATGTTTTCACCTCCTTTTGTCGTATGCCACTTCTAGCCGCCATTTTCTATGCATCTGACTAGGAGTCATTCTAGTCCTCTGTATGCTAGGCGTCAATGGCTCTATCGAGCAAGAAATTATTCTCTGCAATATGGCTTTCTGTTAAACCGGTGTGGAAAATGGCCTCACGCCACTACAATCCGAGCAGAGAATCTCGCAATTCGAAAAGACATCACCACCATCAATAGTAATGTGGTGTGCCTCCCATCCACCGCGACCTTCCTTACCTCTGTTCTCCCATACCAGGACTTTACCGCACGGCGTATAGAAGTGACTGTGTGTTCGCCTTCTGCACTCACACTGTCCCCCGGCTCTTTCCCATGCCTGCTTAACGACATTTTCTGGGAACCCCATCTCAGACCTCCCACCATACCCAGCAGCTCAATGTTTCTCAGATTTCAAGTAGAAGGCAGAATCATACTGGCTAGCCTCTGTTCACAATTATGACACTACCAAGAAGTAATTACAATACGGAACTAAGATGACGTAGTGTTCAATATGTCTTTGCGACTTGCAATCCTTGCTAATGTATGGTAAGCTTTAATAAGGTTTGGGAGTATCCAAGATGCCAAGTATGGGCTCGCTTTTGACAGTAGGTGAAGCAGCAGAGTTACTAGGAGTATCTGCTTCCACAATAAGAAACTGGGATCGTTCTGGAAAGCTGAAGGCGATTCGTCATCCTGTAAACAACTACCGGCTGTATGACCGTTATGAGCTAGAGATTTTGCTAGGCCAAATCATGCCAAATAACTCGTCGGAGACGAGAAACAATGATTAGTGACCACACGAAGATTCTAGAAGAAATAAAAACGGCCGACGATAGACTTCACGCCCAATTTGTAGAGAAACTACAAGTAAACTATGACCTCGATCGTACTCTGGTCAGCTTCCAGGCCAATAAAACTAAGAATGGTCATAGATGGTACAAATATAAAGAGGGATTCTCGTCGGATCTTGTCCGCTATATTATGCATAGATTCGCTTTGAACTCTGGCCGTATTCTTGATCCATTTGCTGGCTCTGGTGCTGCACTGTTCACAGCAAGCGAACTCGGTGTAGATTCTGTGGGTATTGAATTACTGCCCAGTAGCGCAGAGATTATTGAAGTGCGGCAAGTACTACGAACGGTAGACGCTAGGCAGATGGCAGAAAAGATTCGTCGTTTTCGAGAAAGCCTCGTATGGCAGAGACCGGGGGAGAGTAAAAGGTTCCCTCATATACGCATCACGAGTGGAGCCTTCCCATTGGAGGCAGAGGCCGAACTCGGTCGTTACATGTATGAGATAGAAAGAATAAGTGACGATAGCCTGAGGCGCATTCTATTCTTCGCCGCTTTGTGCATACTTGAGGATGTCAGTTACACCAGAAAAGACGGGCAATATCTGCGATGGGACTACCGCTCTGGAAGGAGAATGGGGAAGAAGCCGTTTCACAAGGGAACAATAAAGTCCTTTACCCCGGCAATATGTGCAAAACTTGACCAGATTGCCGGTGACATATGTGGGGACCAACTGAGATTCGCAGACCTATTTGGAGAACAGAGATGGGGTGAAGTGCAACTGCTTAAGGGTTCATGCCTAGACATACTGCCAACTTTGGAGAACGAGTCCTTCGATGGGATTATTACTTCGCCACCGTACTGTAACCGATACGATTACACTCGCACCTATGCTCTTGAACTCGCCATGATGGGAATCAGCGAAGGGGAAATCCGAGCTCTCCGTCAAGCTATGTTAAGTTGTACTGTAGAGAATCGCGAGAAAGTGGACTTGGGCGAGAAAACTGACCTAGTTCGCCTAAATCGCTCTCTTGACGCTTTTGAGTCTCAAGAATTGCTCGGACTCATACTCAAGTATCTAGACATGTGTCGTAACGAAGGATTGTTAAATAATAATGGCATACCACGAATGGTGCGTAATTATTTTAAAGAACTCACAGTCGTGATTTTTGAATGTGCCAGGTTGTTGAAACCAGGGGCATGCTTTGTCATGGTAAATGACAACGTTAGGTACCAAGGAATAAAAATTCCCGTTGATTTGATATTGTCAGAAATCGCGCAACAAGCAGGCTTTGACACGCAGGTAATATGGGTTCTACCAATTGGGAAAGGCAATAGCAGTCAACAAATGCGGACGCACGGGCGCGAGGAACTACGGAAGTGTGTTTACGTCTGGAGTCGTCAAAAAGAAACTAACCAGGCGGCCAAATCAGAAACTTGTTGAGATACATTAAGATTTGCAGCGTGATTTAGTAGCCCAGATTGCAGTTGAGAGAAGATTTCATCAGCCATGGAGTTTTCAATGGCTGCGCCAACAAAGAATAGCTTAGGTTGCCCTCTTTGGAATTTCTCACGTATTCTGGCTAGCGCTCCATACGCAGTTTTCCAGTGTTCATCAGCACCTGCCGGGTCTATGCCACCTTTAACCTCCCCACAAACTAGATAGTTATCCTTTCTATCTAATAGTGCAGTCACTGACACGTGGCTTTCAGCTTGATGTAGTAGGATTACATCAACGTTCTTGCCAATCAGTTTTGGTTTTTTGTCAAAAAGCAGTATTCGTTCAGGCCAGGATATCTGTTGTACTTTGTCAATATTTGTCCTCGAACAAATAATACTAGGCGATATATTCTTGCTTTTTAGTGCCTTCAGAAGGGCTTCCGCAAACTTGGCTTTGGCCTCTGCACCCATGATATTACGCATAACACCGCCAAGAGTATCTCCCCTAGTAAGTAGGAAACGATATATAATCTCTGTTCGCCAATCGGGGCCAGCTTTCCTCTCGATCTCCTGTAATACCTCTAACAGCGCATTTTCAAGTTCGGAGGAGGAGAAATAGTTAGTTGCTTTGTCGGAGAAACCAGCAGCCGTAACAAGATCGTCACGAATTTCCCCAATACGTATCAGTTCTTGAGGTTCGTGAACCAGCCGCAACTTATCAAGAAGCTGTTTCGCACGTTCGACATAAGGACTAGCTTCTTTTGTCTTGCGGAGGGCCTGTTGAAGAAAACCGGATTGGGTCACATCAATAGGAGTGACTAAATCTTTGGATGTCCTGACGTACCTCAGTTCAGTCAATCTCAGTTCCTCAGCGTGGTAATCTATTATCGGAGAGTTTTGATTTATAATACCAGATATTGAGCTTATTTGCCATATTAAGCGTCAAATCTAATTTTATCTGGTAAGGCACACAAGATAGCGCTCTGGCAATGTGCCGGACTACCATTGCACTAAAACTGACAATTGTTGAATTTTAACGCGATCCAAAGTGTGAGTACGCTGGGATAGTGGTCATCCAAATCGACGTGGTATAATCTCTGCGAGAGCGCATAGAATAGAGTTGAAGGGAGGGCAAAATGCCTACGATCTTCTTTTATGGTCCGGACTTAGACGATAGCAAGAAAAAGGAACTCATAAGGGATTTCACGGAGACGGCCAGCAGGCTTATCGGATTCTCGGTATTATTGTAGCCAGTAGGATTGACAATCTCTCAAAGCTACTGGCGTAAGCGAATATACGCACTCGGGGTTAAGCGCAGCTGTCAAGGATGGTATCAAGAAAAGGAGAAGGGTCAGGATGGGATGGCTAAGAAAAATGTCCTTTTGACCGGAGCATCCGGCTCCATGGGCGGCGAAGCCTTTAGAGAGCTACTGAGAAGAAAAGACCAGTACGATATTGTTCTGTTGCTTCTACCAAAAGACAGGAAGGCATTCGCAAAATATGAAGGGCAAGAAGGAATAAGGATTGTCTGGGGAGATTTGTGTAATTTCGAAGATGTGCTGGAGGCAGTCAACGGGGTAGATTACGTCCTCCATCCCGCCGCGTTGATCGCTCCGGAGGCAGACAAGAACCCGCAACTCTGTAAAAGAATAAATTACGGCGGCACCGAAAACATAATCGCTGCGATTAAGAGACAGCCAAAGAATGGTGATGATGTCCGCTTCGTTTATATCAGTTCCGTAGCGGCATATGGGGACCGGCTCCCACCCATTCATATGGTCAGGGTAGGGGATCCTCTCAAACCAAGCGTCGGCGACTTCTATGCCACGACAAAAATAGCCGCGGAGAGAGCGGTCATAGAGTCAGGTTTGAAATACTGGGTGGTAATGAGACAGACTTACATTGCCATTCCGAATGTAGCGTCTCTTTTGGATCCGATTCTGTTCCACCAGCCTGTTAATACTCACATTGAACTTATCACCAGCGAAGACGCCGGCTATGGGCTTATCCAAACCATAGAAGCTCCTGATGTTTTCTACGGCAGGGTCTACAACATGGGTGGGGGCCCGTCATGCAGGGTTGTATTTAAGGACTATATCGAGTGGATGATGAAAATCTTCGGGTTGGGGGATTACAGGAAAATAATGCCTCTCAACTGGTTCGCTTTAAGGAATTTCCATTGTTGCTGGTATGAGGACAGCTGGGTTCTTAATGAATATCTGGGTCATTGGCGACATTCGCTTGAAGACCACTATAAGCAGGCAGAAACCGCTGCCCTATGGTATTTGAAACTCGGGGGGAAAATCGCTCCCTCTTTCATCATCAAGGCATTCATTCGGAGAATGGCAGACCCCTTGAAGTGGATAGAAAGCAATGACACGGAGAAGATTAAGGCACTCTTTGGCAGCCTTGACGCCTGGCAAAATATACCCGATTGGGAGCATTCCATATACGCACAACAGGGGGAACCAACCATCCCCTCCTCAAGCATGAAGGACAGAGAAAACACACCTGAAAGCAATACGATAAGAGACATGCAGGAACTGGCCAGCTCCAGGGGAGGACAATGCCTCTCAACGGAGTACGTTGATACAAAGACCAAGCTCAAATGGAAATGCGCTTTCGGGCATGAGTGGGAGGCTACTCCCAGACTCCTAAAGGCAGGACACTGGTGCCCGGAATGTGCTGCCCCGCCGTGGGACTATGACACTCAAGCCAAAGTTGATCCAGCCCTTGCTGCCATCTACTACAACAATCATGATAGAGAAGAATATCAAAGAGTTGATTGGTTGTTTTACCCCAGCGAATAGTACCCACGGGCAAGCCCCTGGCACTTTATGATTCAAGCTTCGCTTGACCTGAATTCTGACTTTGTTGCCATTTCACGTATTCCAGCATCCTATCATCATCTATGCCGACGGTTAGTCTGGATTCTAGCTAGTGGGCAAGTGGGCAAGGTTATTTCACAATTACTCAATATGTGATACGTGAAGAACCCTGACAGCCAGCGAAGGCCACCTTTGGTCATGGGATCGAATTGCATGAGGTTTATAAACTTTATATAATCAAGTGGTAGTGTCCCGGAAGTGGTGGAAAAAGGAATCGGCATATCCTATCCTATAAGAAAGCCAACTAACAGAAAGGGAGGATATACCGATGAAGAAAGGATACCACAAGGGACAGGAATTGACCAT
>Ga0315296_10003753_pt1 | contig 12606 bp, 20 predicted proteins | sample YL17G14_18_MG_FD_203921 | JGI IMG/M metagenome (GOLD analysis project Ga0315296, IMG submission 203921) | Sediment microbial communities from Yellowstone Lake, YNP, Wyoming, USA - YL17G14_18 | ecosystem: Environmental > Aquatic > Freshwater > Lake > Sediment | place: USA: Wyoming | collected... | reverse complement strand
TCCGTCTCATTATTAGCTTCGTTTCAAACCCTTTCTTGATGAAGAACGCTGCAATTCGATACGGCGACGAGAATTTGAAGGGTAAGGCAACTATCTCCGTCCAGATCAAGAATTCGTTTCGCTTGGAAAGTTGCACATTTCCATCGAAGTATCTTCAGACCATGAGAGTTGCGCATGCGCCGCACGTAAAATCCGTCGTCTGTTTATAGAGTGGAACTCCTAGCCGCATATGATCCTACTCCTACTCAGGAACAATGAAAAGCCTCGCAAGTATCTGCAGCATTCATCCAAAGTGAGGCAAGGGCGTCGACCAAACACCATTCAGACTTAATCTAGTTGCTCCTCTCTTGCAATGCACGCTAATGCTTTTTTCGCGGAAAGTATTTTCGCGTATGCAGTCCAAGCTTAACCAACGTAAGCATCAACGGGACTTCCAGCAACGGCCCTATGACTGTGGCTAGGGCTGCACCTGATCCAATACCGTAGAGAGTTGTGGCGACAGCAATTGCAACCTCAAAGTGGCTACTACTTCCTATGAGAGTGGTGTCTATGGCGGTTTCATATGCCCAGCCGGCAAAATATCCGAGGAGATAGGTCCATGTAATCATGGTAGCATAATGCATCAGATTTGGCGCTGCAAGGTAAGCGACGAGAAGAGGATTGTTAAGGATTGTCTGACCTTCGAAGGAGAACAGGACTATCAGTGTTGTCAGCAATGCAATGATGGATATCTTTCCTACAATTGGATTGTAAGTGTTGTTGAACCAGCCCTCTCCTTTTTTTGTTAATATTAGCTTTCGAGAAATCGCGCCTGCTGCCACCGGCAGTGCTATGAAAACCACAACGCTGACTGCAATAAGGTCCCACGGCACGGGTATGCTACTCACGCCTAAGTATAAGCCTGCGAGCGGAGCATACAGAACGAGCATTAACAAAGCATTAACTGCCGTGTTAATGAGGCCCTGTGCCATGTCACCCTTCGCGAGGAACATCCACCACATAACCATGGCTGTACAAGGAGAAAGACCCAAAAGTATGACCCCGGCAATGTACTGCGGGTTCCCAGCTAGCATAGTGTTCGCGTAAAGCGTCATCAAAGGTGGGGCTATTACCCAGTTCGCAATGATTGTGACAAGCAACGGTTTAGGTCTGGCTGCTGCCTTTTTTATGTCACTGAATCTTATTCCCACGACCGTTGGGTACATCATGAAGAATAGTAGAATGCCTATTGGAATCGACAACTGCCTAAACTTTAGCGAATCCATAAACTCGCCGAACTGCGGCAGAAATCTTCCAACTAACAGTCCAATGACTATGCAGATAGCTATCCATAACGTTAGATACTTCTCGAAAATCCCAAGAGATGTTTCTCGTTTAGCAGATATTTCCTCATTTGCCAAGTTTCTACCAGCAACTGCCAGAACTATTTCACGATCAGCACACTGACAGGAGAGTCATAGCATATCTTGTTGCAGACGCTCCCTATCAAGTAAGCCTTGACAGCGCCCATTCCCCTGCTTCCAACTACAATTAAGTCAAACCTCTCGTGCTTCGCCATGTCCGTAATGACCTTTGGTGTATTAGGACTAAAAACTGAAACGAGATTGAACTTGACGTCTCCATCCTCTAACATTACTTCGGCTTTCTTTAGGATTTTCTGGCTTAGATCTTGGCCGCTGGAGACATGGTAGACATTTACAACAGTTACTTCGGCCGAAAACTTCTTTGCGATCTCTATCGCTTCTTTCAACGCATTTTTTGAATACTCTGAACCATCAACACCAACCAAAATTTTCTTCATTTTTCTCTCACTCTTGATTCTTAGCACGCTATTTGCTCAATTATGCGCTTCGAAAGGGCATCAATCAGGTCTGACGTTAAGCTGCCAACAACGTCAAATATTCTGGGTTCAGTGACAGAGTAAAGTCTTCTATTGCCAATTTTTCTGCGCTTTACTAAACCGCAATCTTTAAGGATTTTCAGATGCCGAGAAACCACAGGCTGGATCAACCCAACGTGAGGGATTATTTCACATACGCATTTCTCACCCTCGCGTATATACTCGATTATTTCAAGTCTCACCGGGTCTGAGAGAGCATTGAAAATCTTTGCCTTGAACCTATACTGGTTGCCTCTTTTCGAATGCATGGTCGAGATAAAGTTAATAGCAATATTTAAATATTGCTATTCCCACCATTGAACGTTAACGTCACAGGTGTCCAAGTTGAAAGTGATAATTGGAATTCTCAACAAGCCTACTCATTTACGTGGAGGAACAGTATATGGAAAATAAAAAGATAGGCTTCATCTTTTGCGTTTGCACCGGGAAATGTCCTGGTTTTTCGAAGATGGATATGTGGGATTTCATAAATATAATCCGAGTAGAATATCCAGTCGAATATGCCTTCATTCATCCGATGTTGTGCGATGAAGATGGTGAACGATTCCTAGCAGAGTTCCTCAAGAAAGATCGAAAGTACATGATAGCAGGCTGTGCGCCTATAATGCAGAAAAAGCTTTTCAAAGATTCTTTCGCAAACGCCGGACTTGATGTTAACAAGGATCTGATCCCCATTGACATCAGAAACATGACAACGCAAGAAGCAGTTGCAGTTGTCAAAAAGACATTGGAGGAAACACAATAATGAGTGACGAAACCTACATGGGAGTTCCAAGAGAGAAAATACCTTGGTTCCCCATAATCGATTACGGTAAGTGCAATTTCTGTGAGGGGGATCCGCAATGCCTTAAATTCTGCCCCCATGGAGTTTTTGGCAGAGATGAGACAGGAAAAAAGCTGATCGTGGCTAGTCCGAATAATTGCGTAGTGTTTTGCCGATCATGTCGCAAAATGTGTGCGCCTGAAGCTTTGAGTTTTCCATCTAAGCCCGAGACAATAGGTTTGATCCAGAAGCTTAGGGAGAATCCTTAGCGATGAAGAAGCTGGAAGTAGTTGTAATACCTTGCAGTGGTATCGGTAAGAGTTTAGGCACTGTTGGGCGAGTGGCTACATACAAGGTGACTGACACGTTGAGACTGAAGGAAACAAGAACTGTCTGCCTCGCGCTGTTGACGGCTGGAGACTCTGACGCGTTGAAACTTGTCAAGGAGAACCCTTGTATTGCAGTAGATGGATGTCCTGCTCAGTGCTCTCGAAAGAATATTGAAGTTTCTGAAGGAAATCTAGTTTACAGCATAACCGTCACTGATGTGCTGCGAAGAAATAGGACGCTGAAGCCTGAAGGAGTAATTGAGCTAAACGATCAAGGTAACAAGCTTGCAGAAATCATTGCTGAGGATGTTGCAGACAAAGTTGACGAGATATTGAGGGGGAAGAAATGAGTATGACGCTTGCAGACTATAAAGTTGGAATCATCTGTTGCAGTGGCGAAGACTTCCCAGAAGGAACGATCTCCCGTGTGGCTACGCGTCTCGTCTTGGAAAAGCTCAGGCCTGATGAGACAGTGACCTTATGTTTGCCGCTGTTTCTGGCCGGCGGTGAAGATGAAAGGGCATTTGCCAGAGTTTTTCCAACAATTGCAGTGGACGGATGCAGCAAGAAATGTGCCGAAATGGGCACGAGAAAATTCAGCGGGAAACCAGTGGCGACAATAGTGGTTTCAGAAGTCATGAAAAAGTATCCACAGTTCAAAGCAAAATCACGAGAGAAACTTAACGCTGAGGAAATGAAGTTGGCTATGAAAGTGGCTGAAGAAATAGCCAAAAAGGTGGATGAAATACTATGCAAGAAGACCAAGAAATGAGCCCACAGTCGATTGGAGAAAGCAAAGTGGTAGTTGTCTCCTGCGCCGGAATGGACAAAGCTCTAGGCTCAGTAGCTCGCGCCGCCGCTTTCAAGGTGACAGAGAAACTGAAGCCGAATGAGACTGTGCTAGTTTGCATTCCCCCACTTCTCGCTCAGGTCAAACCGTATCCTGACCTGGTCAAAAAGTATCCTGTCATAGTAGTTGATGGTTGCGCTGAAAGATGTGCCACAAAAATCGTGGCAAAGAGCGGCGCTAAGATACGGGGAAGAGTCTTCATTCCTCAGAGCGTCCAAAAGTACGGTCTGAAGCCTATCGCAGCGTCAGATATTGGGTCAGATGGGGAGAAATTGGCAGAAAGGATTGCTGAAGAGATTGCGGTTCAGATTGATAAGCTGTTGGGTAAGTGAGCTGGAATGGTTGAAGATGCTTTTCAGATCAAGGTGGACAAGTGGACGTTTCGAGTTCCAAAGGGACTGTTTTACAATGAGAATGATTGTTGGGCAAAAGTAGAAGGCGATACAGCCAAGGTTGGAATTACCGATTTCCTGCAGAACATGACGAGCGATATTGTTTTTGTTGAGTTCAAAGAGGTCGGCACCAAAGTTGAACAGTTTGATGAGGTCGCTTCGTTTGAATCGACAAAGACAGTGCTTGACCTCATATCACCAGTCAGAGGCACCATTGCTGAGGTAAATGAAAGACTAAAAGAGAGCCCCGAATTAGCGAACAAAGACCCATATGGTGAAGGCTGGTTTGCCTTGATAATGCTTGACAATTTTGAGAGTGATAAAGGCAATCTATTGGATGCAAAAGATTACTTTGAAGTGCTTAAGCGAAAGGTTGAAACAGAAAGGAAGAAACTTGGAAAACAGCAATCAGAAACCAGATAAAACAAGATTAAAATGCCATGACGCTACGTAAGGAGGCCTAGACATGAAGAAGATTCTTTTTGTTTGTGCTGAAAATGCTGGCAGAAGCCAAATAGCGGAAGCCTTCGCAAACCACTACGGAGGCGGCAAGATCATAGCCTCAAGTGCTGGCACGATGCCCGCACGCATGGTCAACCCATTAGTTGTTGAAGTCATGCGAGAAAAGGGAATAGACATATCGCATAACGAGCCGAAGCTTCTCAATACGCAGATGATTCAGGATGCTGACATGGTCATAGTCATGGGTTGCAGCGTTGGAGCGTCTTGCCCTGCGCCTTTGCTCAGCAAAGTGGTGGATTGGGGATTAGAGGATCCAAAAGGAAAACCGATTGAGAAAATTAGAGAGATAAGGGACGAAATAGGGAGGAGAGTCAGAAAACTTGTTGATGAAACTATCTAGTTCTGTGCCAACCGATTTTGGCAGCTAAGTGGGTTGAGGGGATGAGGATGAATAAGGTCAGAGTGGAAATCTACGAAGGTGACCCTTTTTCTGGAGGCTGCTGTGGGCCAGGCGTGGGTTCCGTTGAAGCGGCCACGAAGCTCAGAAAAATGCTGACGGAAAGAGATGACACTGTGACAAGGCTACGCACAGAATTCAAAGAGAGCATTGAGATTACCAGAGAAGTGGTTAGTGCTCCAAAATCGCTAGACAATTATCCGGCGCATGCGAGAGAGTTCATTTCAGCTAACGCCAGTTTACCCTTCGTACTTGTCAATGAAAAGCTCGCAGTGAAAGGCAGATTTCCTTCTTATGAGGAGTTCAAACGGTTAATCATTGGGCATCTTAAGTGAGCTTGTTTTTCCCCCGACGGTATCGTTTGCTGTCAACTTGTCGTTTGATTTCAACCATTCTGACAAGTTGTTAAAGATTCGTTTGATGCCTTCTAAAGACGTGATTCTTGGGGTAAGAACGGAATTCCAAGCATTGCAAATCTGACAAAACCTTGCAACCAATCTGGCAACTTCTTTACCAAAAGCAAGCCAGAGACACAACCCTTCCCTAGACAAAGAGTATGGTGCGGTCGCCGGGATTTGAACCCGGGATCACAAGCTTGGAGGGCTTGTGTCCTAAACCAGTCTAGACGACGACCGCCCCTTACGCCCAGACGCACTACAATAGCATAAGGCGAGCTAGATAAAAATTCTCTCTGACTTTTTCTACTGAGACGGCTTCTCATCAGGCTTGAACAAGCTTTTCTCATGCCTAGGTTTAGGCCTAAAACTCCCACGATACACAGGCATCGAAGTCCTCTGCCGCTCCAAATTCTTAATCCGAGCATAAAGCTTCGACACCTTCGTCTTCGACGGCGTCCTAGGCTTAGGAATACGAACACGAACAGGAGTGAAAGGCTTCCTAATCTCACTACGCGAAGCTTTCCTCTTCCTGAAACCTGCAGGCTGCAGCTCCTTGACCTTTCTGAACACCACATACCCCTCCTTCAGGTTCACCTCCCCAACATTCCACCCTGCATCCAGCCAAGCCTTGGCATGAACGTTCGTAGGCAGATTGCTCCACCAACTCTCAGCCTTGTACGCTTCCATCGGCAGATTGTCTCCAATGATCCCGTCCATCCGCGCAAAGCTTAGCTTAACAGTGTTCGTAAACGAGCCTCTGAACTTCAGATAACCAGTCAGTCCACCATACTTGGAAACTATCCTCGGCGAGACCGTCCTCCGAGCGCAGTTAAGGCACAACAACCTTGTCGGATCACCTGTGGAGACGTCGGGAACCATGCAGTCCCTGCAGTAGAGGCGCCCGCACCTGTAGCATCGTTTGAGAAGCCTGTACGGAAGCACTCTTTTGCACAGCCCGCACTGGTCTTTGAACGGCATCCCAGACCTCTCGGCAAGGAAAATACTATTCGAAACCAGTAATAAAACTTATACAACACTAGCCACCTAGTCAAACCTGGTGATGAAATGCTTTTCAGCGAATACCTCCACGAAAAAGCAGAAGAATCAAGACACAACGAAGCCGTCGGATACTTCGTAACCACCATAGGCTCAATATTTTTTGTGGGTGGTCAGATCATAACCCTCACAAAGGGCGAGAACCCGAACTGGTTCCTGATAATCCCATACAACCTCACACCGCAGCCATACAACCTCCTAGGCCTGTCCGAGACCGTCCTCGGCTTCGTCCTGCTCTGTCTCGGGATAGCCATAAGCATCTACTACGCCAGAGAAAGAACGTGGTACATGAAGCAGCTGCACAAGGCACATTCGACAGAAGAAAAGGAACTGATCAGAAAAGAAAGAGAAGACATCGTCAAAAACTAGGACCAAAAATAGAAGGGAAAAAGATTAGCCTTTTACCACGGCCATGGGAACAAACCTTGCCACCTTCGTGGCTATACCCAGCTTGTCACTCACGTCTACAACAACGTCCACATTCTTGTATGCAGGGTCAGCTTCCTCTGCCAAGACTGTGGCACTCGCTGCTCTAACGTATATTCCCCGCTGCTCCAAGGCCTTCTTAATGTCGCCGCCCCAATAGTTTCTCTTCGCCGCACTCCTGCTCATCATCCTCCCCGCACCGTGAGCCGTGGAGCCGAAACTGATTTCCATCGCCTTCTCAGTGCCCACCAAAAGCCAAGAGCTTGTCCCCATACTTCCAGGGATAAGCACAGGCTGACCAGCACCGCTGTAATCAGGAGGAAGCTCCGGGTTTCCAGCTGGAAATGCTCGCGTCGCACCTTTCCTGTGAACCCAAACCTTCTTCCTTTGCTCTCCATTAACCTTATGTTCCTCAATCTTCGCAATGTTGTGAGCAACGTCATAAACAAGCTTCAACCCAAACCTCTCAGCGCCTTCCTTGAAAACCTGCTGAAAGCTCTGTCTAATCCAATGCATGATCGTCTGGCGATTCACAAACGCATAGTTAACCGCGCAAGCCATCGCTTGATAATAGTCCTCTGCCTCCTGGCTCTTCCCAGGCGCACACGCCAACTCCCTGTCAGGCAGAACAATCTTGTACCGTTGCACCGCCCTTTCCATAACTCGCAGATAGTCTGAGCAAATCTGATGGCCGAAACCGCGACTGCCACAATGAATCATGACAGTAACCTGCCCCTCATGGTCAATCCCGAAAGTCTTGGCCGTCTTCGAATCGCAGATTCTGTCCACTTTCTGAATCTCCAAGAAATGGTTTCCAGAACCCAAGGTGCCGATCTGCGTCAACCCCCGATTCTTCGCCGTTGCCGAAACCTTATCGGGATTTGCGTTCTTCATGCAGCCCAGCTCTTCACAGTGCTCTGCGTCTTCAGGCCAACCCAATCCTTGGTCGATAGCATTTTGAACGCCTTCCGTGACCAGCCTGTCCAAGTCGTGAAAAGTCACTTTGAAGTCTTTTCGACGACTTCCAAGCCCTGACGGAACATTGTCGAAGATGACATTTGTCAGTTGCACGAGCTTCGGCCTTATGTCCTTCTCGGAAAGATTCGTGGTAAGCAAACGAACCCCACAGTTTATGTCGTAGCCAACCCCGCCGGGGCTGATCACGCCCTCATCATAGTCTGTTGCCGCCACTCCGCCTATTGGAAAACCGTAGCCCTCGTGTCCATCTGGCAAGGTTATGGAGTACTTGTAGATACCTGGCAAACATGCAACGTTCACGCATTGTTGAAGAGTTCGATCAGTCTGCATCTTGCTCAACAGGTTCTTGTCCGAGAAGACCATGCCTGGAACTCTCATGGCTTGCTTGTATTGGGGAATGCGCCATGCGTAATCGTTGACTTTTTCGAGCGGAATCTTCTCTGTAGGATGGCGACCCTCTTCTTCACCCATTTTTGACACCTAATCACAAGAGAAGATGAAGCGACAATATAAACGATTTTGGCGTCAAAACCAAAACAGTCTCATCGTGAAGCCAGACCATATTTCTGAACGAAATCCACAACGCCCCGCACGCTGTGTGTGAGGACCGTATCACCCAGAATCGGATGAACCTTAACGTACTCCAAGGCTTCTCGAACCGCCGCATCCCTTTCAAATATCCGCTTACCTATGGATTCGAAACTTTCACCGTTGTCTAACCCTTGCTTCGCAATCTCCGCCCACAGCTTAAGCTGCTGCACATACGTCTCCAGTTTTCCAGCCGCGTCACACGCTCTGCCGAAATGACTGTAAAACAGGTTCACAGGCTTTAGGCTCAACAGCTCACCCAAAGAAGCCAAGGCAACGTCTAGCCGAAACGGCGCAGGCGTCGTCGGCACAACCACATCTACCCCACCTAGATAGATGCCAGCAGCGTCTCCAGTGAAGATTCCTTGACTCGACAGTTCATAATAGCTTTGATGATGTGAAGCATGCCCAAGCGTCTCCACAACTCTTAGGCTTACTCCGTTTCCAACGTCGAAAACAGTCCCATCAGCCGCTGCCAGAATCCTGTCTTCAGGAACAGGTTCAGGCTCACCGTACAATTCAGTTATGCTTCCGAGAACCATCTTTGACTGTTCCCAAAGCTTCTCAGGATGAGCCAAATGAGGCGCACCTCTGGGGTGAACGATGACCTTAGCGTTAAGCAGATGCTTCAGCAAAGTTCCAACTCCTCCAGCGTGGTCAAGGTGGACGTGGGAAACCGCAACGTAGGCTACATCTTCAAGCTTCACGTTCAACTGCTTCAAGCCTGCAAGCAGGTTAGGCACAGAAGACGTTGGGCCCGTCTCAACCATTGCCACTCGCTCACCTTTCAAAACGTAGCTTGCGATGAAATTCTTGATCCCAGCAGTCTCAGCATCGATCAGATAGACATGCTCCTCAAGCTTTGCTACAGACATTTCCACAACCCGCCGCAGATGCTAGTTGGAATCAGAGTGGCGACTAACTGCTTTAAGCATTTTCGTCACGAACGTTTTAAGCGAATCACAACACAGCTTCATCTGTGAACACTATGCGGCTCAGAATCATCCGAGAATTGACGCCAGAAGAAGTCGAAGAAAGAATCAAGTCGCTGGAAAAAGAGTTCGGCATGAACTTTGAAAAGTTCGAAGAGCTTTTCCTCAAGCAAAAACTCGATCCCAAATTCGTAAAAGCCTATTTTGAATGGGCCGAGCTTGTGGACAGCTACAAAGGATACATTGAAGACGGCGAGCTCGACTACACCTCTGAGGAGACGAGGGACTTTGAACCAGAACAAACGGCGATGCTGACGGCGAAAAGACTGGAACTCTTGTATCAGCTTGCCGTTCTGAGGGTTGAGTCAATAAACGACTTAGCGCAAAAAGTGAGGAGAAACGTGAAAAACGTCTACCTAGACCTAGAAGTGCTGAAGAGATTTGGCTTCGTCAAACTGAACAAGCAAAAAGGAAGGGCTTTGATCCCAGAGACGCTTGTAAAAGAAATAACATTCCTAATTCGGTGAACAGACAGTGCAATCACTTATACGTCAAGAATGAATTTTAACATGACTCCATCCGGGCCTTTGACTATTTCCATACGATGATAAGTAACAGCTTTCACACCAACTTTCTGCAGATGCTTCGAAGGATCAAATTTCTCTCCCCAGATTCTTGCCTGAAGCCCAAAACCTTCCGAGATCTTATCCAATCCTAGGATTTGGAACCTAGAAAAAAGCATCCCATTGACATCTGATTTCACGAGCAACGCCTCAAGCCAGCTGTAGAGCAGAGCATATTCATCTTCTGCAACAACCTCCACATGATCTTCAACTGCAGGATTGACTCTTGTCACGTTCGTCATGACCTCAAACATTGCGGCAGCCGCACTTTCAAAGGCTTCAGCCAAATCCTTCCCATAGGCGGCAACGTAAGCGTCTGCCGTGTGCTCAAGAAATTCGAATCCCTTCTTCCGACCCATGTCTTCAGCCTCTAAACTACTGAAGCTCTTCGTTTTAAAACAGTTTTCCCTCTCGTCAGAAGTGCAAACCTCAAGTTCGTATCCACTCAATGGAGTCGTACCTTGAGAGGATTTGAACTCCCTTGGCGCTGAAGACAATTCTGGAAGTTGTGATGGCATATTTCGCCGCTGCGTTTGTGGTCTTCCTATGCGGGTATCTGTTTCCAGCCGAGGGCGAGTTCGTGAACTCTTCCAATACTTGTCTCGTTGCTGTTGCTGATTCCAATTTACGCATGGTTCAGAAGCTACAGCAGGAAGACAGAGCTTTCGAAGGAAACAGTGAAGAATGACAAGGGGGCCATGCTCACGTGGATTATGGCGCTTTTCGTCCTGGCCCTATCCATCCGCATTCCATCAGTACAACCTTGCTGCGGCTCATGGGTCTCGGTAGACCTGTTCTTAGAGAAGAGAAAACGCTAGTATTCTGGGATTTTCTGGACAGCGGCAATCGTCAATTTCACAGCGTTTTCCGCGTCTTTCAGACTGAGCATCGATGTTGGACTGTGAATGTAGCGCGTCGGGATCGATATCACGCCGCTCGGCACTCCAGAACGCGTCAATGATATACGTGCAGCGTCTGTTGAACCAGGCAGGCCCGTTTCGAGCTGGTAGGGGATTTTCTTCTCTTTTGCTGCATCAATCAGTAGCCTTAAGACTTTCGGGTGAACAATCAGTCCAGAGTCCGCAATCGTTAGTGATGGCCCTTTGTTCATTTTCACGGGCGCCTCAATTTCCTTCACACCGGGCGTATCGCCGGCTATGGTCACGTCTAAAGCAATGCCGAAGTCTGGATCTATTCCGAAGGCAGAGGTCGTTGCTCCTCTCAAGCCCACTTCCTCTTGGACTGTTCCAACCGCATATACCGTACATTCCGTTTTCTGCAATCCCTTCATTGCCTCAATCATGACTGCACACGCAACACGATCGTCGAAAGCCTTGCCTATGACGATGTTCTTTCCGATTCTGGCAAATTTTACGTCGAAACAAACAGTGTCGCCGATTCCTACGCCCATTTTCTCGGCTTCTTCTCTGCTTTCAGCGCCGATGTCTATGAAAAGCTCATCCCAAGACAACACGCGCTTGCGCTCTTCCTCTTTCTGTATGTGAGGGGGTTTTGAACCGATGATGCCGTGCAGAGGGCCCTTCTCTGTGACCATGACTTTTTGTGCTAGCAGCAGGCGGTCGTCTATTCCGCCCATTTTCGCGAAATGTAAGAAGCCTTCCTTTGAGATGATTTTGACAAGCAGGCCTATTTCGTCCATGTGGGCTGCAAGCATGACCTTAGGTGCATTTTTGTCTCCTTTCTTGATGCCGATGACGTTTCCAAGCTTGTCCTCTACAACCTCATCAACGTATGGTTTCAGGAACTTCTTCATCAAGCTTCTTACTTCTTCTTCCCTGCCAGCGACACCGCAAGCATTAGAGTTTTTCCAGAGTCTCAATAAGCGTCATTTGAGTTTCCTCTTGAAGAGTATTTAGAATCATAAGTCTTTTATTAAACAATTGTGGTAATAGAACCCGAATTCGACAACAGCTGTTGTGTTTTGCACTTTCAAGGTGAAGAGATACGATTGGACGAAGCTCTCAGAACGTTTCTCTGAAGGTCGCGAAGGCGACGCACGCAGATAGAACCTTCTCCATCACGAAGTCGCCAGAGGTGACCGCTTTACTTGTCGTTTGAAATCCAAGAACTGCGCGACATCATAAGGGTAATCGTTCTCTTAAGCCTCAGCAAGGAAAGTCTTGTGGAGAAAATTCAGCTTAAACACCAAGTAGACAAGTACTGTGCTGGACATGCTTGCATAGAAATGCGCGATGTTGAAGAAACGTTGAAGGAAATGAGCACTGAGGGACTTCTCACCGATGAAGACGGCAAAATCAAGCTGACGGACAGAGGTCTCTCGTTGGGCATGGAATGGCGCGCTCTCTCTTAACTCATAGGCTGTTTAAGGCGCAGAACTTTCCGCAAAGCCAACAAAATTGGAACTCCAACTGAAAGAGATACCACAATTACAAGCAGATCTTCAATGAATGAGTCGACGCCTCCACCTACG
>Ga0315296_10003752_pt1 | contig 12608 bp, 16 predicted proteins | sample YL17G14_18_MG_FD_203921 | JGI IMG/M metagenome (GOLD analysis project Ga0315296, IMG submission 203921) | Sediment microbial communities from Yellowstone Lake, YNP, Wyoming, USA - YL17G14_18 | ecosystem: Environmental > Aquatic > Freshwater > Lake > Sediment | place: USA: Wyoming | collected... | reverse complement strand
TTTAAATTCTTTTGTTTCTTCTTCCAGAGTAGCCAAAGAAAATTTTTCAACAATTTCGCTCCGAAATTCCTCTAAAAAATAATTAAATTTTGAAGAAATTTCCTCTGATTGCAGCTCGTTCTTTAATAATTCTTCGCATTCTTTTTTGGCTTGTTTTGTTAAAAAATCTTCGGCTCGAGTTAGGTCTTCTTTTGTTACTTTAGAAACTTCCTCTTGAAAACCGCCCGCCATTGGTTGAAAAGATTTGCCATAAAATTTAGTATATCTGTCGGTGCCGGCAAACCCGGGAATAGAAAAAGTTGTGGGGCCAATATTATACTCGGGTCCCGGCTGGTCTGCTATTACTTTAATATCTATTTCTCCGGGAACAAACTTTCCTTTTTCATAACTGCCACCAGGAATAGTAACTTTAACCGAAGTTCGAAACACTTTTCCATCAGACGAAACAAAACGAGTGGCGGCAATCAAAACCTGAGGAGAGGTAGAATAATTATTATAGACACTGATGATGCCTCCTGCTTTTTCTTCTTTTAAAACCTTACCGGAGGATTGGAAAATTTCAGCCAGAGTTCTTTCTTTTTGAAAAATTTCGGCAGGGATAATTTTTGCCAGAATATTGGGCTCTTTTGTTTCTTTGTCAACGGTTAACTTTGTTTCTAAATTTAAAGTTTCGGTTTCCGGCCAAATTTCTATTTCAGCTTTTGGTAAAGTAAAATAACAAAACACTCCTAATAAAATTAAAAAAAATAAAGAAAAAATTAAGCCTTTTTTAAGAGGTGAAGTTGGAACTTGGGTTGAGAAAGTTTTAAGACTTGAGGAAGATTCTTTTTCTATCTTAATTTCTTTTTCTTTTTCTCTTTTTTTGGGAGGGAAAATATCTGTTACTTTTTTGTTTGCCATAATATAATTTTATCAAAAATTTATTTATTGTAAAGTTGCTCGGATTCTTCTTATACCGGCGCCAGAACTTTCTTCTTTTATAATTTTAAATAAGCCCAATTCTGAAGTTCTTTTTACGTGGGGACCCGCACAAATTTCTTTTGAAAAATCACTGACGGTATAAACCGTTACGATTTCGGGATATTTTTCTTTAAAAACCGAGTTTCCGCGAAAAGGAAACGAAGGTGAAAAAGAGGATTTATCCTCTTTGCCCAAAGCTAAAGCCCCGCTTTTTATTGCAGCCTTATAATTCATCTCTTCTTTTTTTACCTCCAAATCCTCTTTGATTTTCTGATTAACAAGACCTTGAACTTTTTTAATTTCATTTTCTGTCATCTTTTGAGGATGAGAAAAATCAAATCTTAATCTTTGAGAAGTAATATCTGAACCCATTTGTTTAACATGCTCCCCTAAGATTTTTCTTAAGGCAGCCTGAAGCAAATGAGTGGCGGTATGAAGTTTTGTTGCCTCATAAGTCGCTTCCTTTCCTACTCCGCCAAATTTACTTTCTACCCCGGCTCTGGAAATCTCTTGATGTTTTTTAAAGGCCTCTTCAAATCCTTTTTTATCAATATTTAAATTTCTTTCTTTAGCAAGTTCAATTGTTAGTTCTAAAGGGAAACCATAGGTATCATACAGATGAAAAGCATCAACCCCAGAAATATTCCCTTTTTTAGAAATGTTCTCAAACTGCTTTAATCCTTCCTGGAGAGTTTTTTCAAATTTTTCTTCTTCGTTTTGGATTACTGTTAAGATATCCGCTTCTTTTGATTTAACTTCCGGATAAACATTTTTGTAGATTTCAATCACTTTTTGAGCCAAAAGAATTAAGAAATTAGCAGGTAAATTAAGCAATTTGCCGTATCTGATTGCTCTCCTTAGAATTCTCCTCAGAACGTATCCCCTCTCAACATTGGAAGGTAAAATCCCATCCGAAATCAAAAAAACTGCACTCTTCACATGATCAGCAATAATCCTTCCCCCTTTTAAATTTGCACGGGTTCGAAGAAGATAAATCTTCTTCTCTCCCCTTCGCTGTTGCTCGGGAGTCCGACCCGTGTATTTTTGAAGCTCGCCGATAATTGGCTCGAATAAATCGGTCTCGAAGACGCTGGATTTATTTTGAACAACCATTGCTAACCTCTCTAATCCCATGCCGGTGTCAACGCCCTTTTGTACCAATGGAGTAAGTTGCTTATTTTTATCTTGATAATATTCATTAAAAACCAGATTCCAAACTTCGATGCCCTTAATATGAATTTCGGTTGTTGGGCCGCAAGGGCCGGCCTTACCGGTCGGACCCCAGAAATTATCTGCTCTTCCGCATTTTTTTATTTTATTTTTAGGAACTCCTAATTCTTTCCAAATTTCAACCGATTCTTCGTCTTCCGGCACATCTTTATCACCCTCAAAAACTGTAAAAATTGTTTCCTTCAAGGGCAATTTTAATTCTTTAAAAATAAACTCGTAAGCCCAACTTATCGCTTCCTTTTTGAAATATCCCCCAAAAGAAAAATTACCCAACATTTCAAGAAAAGTTAAATGGCTTTCATCTCCCACCTCTTCAATGTCAGAAGTTCTAAAACATTTCTGGCAAGAACAGACATTCTGACCATAAGGGGATTTTTCTACCAGATAATAAGGCTTGAATTGCTGCATTCCGGCCGTGGTAAAAAGAACCGAGGGGTCGGTCGGAATAAGCGGGCTGGAGGACACTATTTTATGCCCTTTTTTTTCAAAGAATTTCAAAAATTGTTCTCTTAATTTTCTCGAGATCATCAAAAAGCTTTGAAATTTTTTAAGAGTATCTGTCAGCTACGGTTGAAGCAACAAAGGATTCCGGTTTTATCTTCGGCTCAAATCCGTTTCCCTTAATCAAACCCGTAACTTCTTTAATCATATCTTTTGTCTGGCCGTTTTCTCCAACGTCAGCATGAATATAACGAAATTGATAGTGAGGGTTTTCCTTTTGATTGTCAAAGAGAACTTCGTTCTCTTTTCCACCTTTGCCCCGCTGCTGCGGGGCTCGGTTTTTAATTCCCTTCTCAATGATTTCTTTTAAACATAAAGCTAATTGACAAGAAAGAAAAACTTCTTCTAAAACTCTTTGTTTCCAATTGAAAAAACGCCTTCCTTTATAAGCAATTCTTTTAAGAAAAAACCTGCCGCCCTCGCCCACCCTTAAAACAACTAAGGCTACCGGAAAATGGGGTTCCTCTTCAGAAGACGAATCGCAACCCACAATAATATCATAAAATTTCTCTGGTTTTTCAGAGATATAATTGATTACCTCTCCAATCACCCTGTCAATCTTAAGGTTTCCTTTTGTTGGATTAAAAAAATAACCGTTCAAAATCTTATCCATATGTCATTTAATACTAATTCTTTTTAGAATAAAATCAAGGACTACTCGCGTTTTTAACCGCTTTAATAAATTCTTGAGGATTTAAAGAAGCTGCCCCCACCAGCACTCCAGCCATTTGGGCTTCTTTAAGAAATTCCCGAACATTCTTGCTGTCTACACTTCCACCATAGATTATCTTTATTTTATGGGCGAAATTTTTATCAAATAATTTAATTAAAATGTTTCTAATAAAGCTTGCTCCCTCTTTAACTTTTTTGGAGGTAGCGATTTTTCTTCCTTCAGTTGTGCTTATTGCCCAAACTGGTTCATAAGTAATAATTATATTTTTAGGGTTTGGTTTTTTTATGCCAGACAAAGCATTTTTTAGTTGGATTTTAATTTCTTTAAATTCTTTTTTTTGATTTCTGTCTTTGCTTCCGACGCAAAGAATTGGTTTTAAACCCGCACCCAGAAGTGCTTTTAATTTTTTATTAATCATTTCATCGATCTCTCTCTGATATTTTCTTCTTTCGGAATGACCGATTATTACATAATCTACTCCTAAATTTTTAAGCATCGCTGGAGAAATTTCCCCGGTAAAGGCGCCTTTTCCCTCCCAAAAACAATCTTGAGCCCCAAGTTTAGGGTTTAGGGTATAGGGTTTAGACGCTAGTAAATTGGAAAGCCAGACAAATGGCGGACAAATTACCACCTCTGAATTTTTTACATTTTTTATCCCTTTCCCTATTGAATCAAAAAGCTTCTCAGCTTCCCGTAAAGTTATTGGATTACACTTCCAATTAGCGACAATTAATGGTTTCATTGTTTAGCGAGTTTTAATTTATTAGTTCGATGAGATAAATCTCATCTCTCGCTCAATTCATATTTATCTCTCGAACGTCGAAATGAAATAAATATTTCATTGAGCAAACGAAGCTGGAGATGAATCTTTAGATTCATTGACTCCTTAAATAGGCGGCGGCTTTTTCGGGCTCAATGGTGGAAATTTCCATTCTGGTGCCTATTTCAAAACCGGCCCAAGTTGAAGTTTTGGGCAATATCGTCCAATGCCAATGATAATAAGGATATTTTTTTCCGTCGCAGGGAGCAGTATGTAAATAAAAATTATAGGCAGGGTCGGATAGCCCTTTATAAAGCTTGCTTAGGACTTTCTGAAAGGCCTCTGCCAAATGCCATTTTTCTTCTTCCGTAACTTTTTCAAAATAAGGAAGATGATTTTTTGGCGAAACAATAACCTGAAAAGCAGATTTGGAAGCAAAAGGGCAGAGAGCCAAAAAATACTTATTTTCAAAAACAATTCTTTTCTTCATTTTTCTCTCCCAATTATTCATCTGACAATAAATACATTTTTTAGTTTTTCTGTAATATTTTTCTGAATTATTGAGGGCTTTGCTTAAATCAATATCAATTAAAGGAGTGGTGATTATTTGAGAATGGGGGTGAGAAATGGAAGCTCCGGCTTCCAATCCATGATTATGAAAAATTGAAATATAATTAACAAAATTTTTATCCATTAAATTTTGATATCTTTTCTGGTAAACATCAAAAACTTCTTTCGCTTCCTCAATTTTAAATTGGCCCAAAGATTTCCGATGATCCCGAGTAATAACTACTTCATGAAAACCGACAGCGTTCATTTTTTCATAAAAAGGCCCTTCTTTTCTTTCTTCTAATTTAGGGTAAGGAATAAAAGCCGGGTACTTGTTGGGAACGGCAATGGTGGTCCATTCTTTAGGGATTTTATTGGCAGAAATCTTCTTCCCCTGAACAAAAATAAGAGTTGGTTTTTCTTGGATGTCAATTTTACAAAAAGGACACTGCTCTTGCACTGACTCTTCTTTAACTCTTCTTTCTTTTTTAAAAGTTTCCGGTCTTCTGGCGCGGCCCGTAGCAATTACCACCCAATCTTTGGATATCGAATCAAAACGCAGCTCGGAGGGAAATTTCTTTTTGGGATTTTTAGGCATAAACTCCTTCAATGAATTTTTAATTCATTTCAACCTTCAATTAATCTTTGATTAATTTCGGTCTTTGATTAAATTTAATCTTATCTTAATTAAATCTATCGCCATTTTAATTATGCTTTTAAAATTAACCTTGCTTTCGGGATCATTTTTCCAATAAACCGGAATTTCTTTAATTTTATATCCTAATGATTTCCCAATAACTAAAACCTCGGGGTCAAAAGCAAAATGGTTAATTTTGCACCTGGGAAAAATCTCTTCTGTCGCTTTTTTGGTAAAACATTTAAATCCGCATTGAGTGTCTTGAATTCCCCAAAGGCCCAAAATTATCTTTCTGTATAATTTAAATCCTTTTCCTAAAATTTTATCTCTTATCCATGGCTGAGGAGGATCCAAAACCGCTCCCTCAACATCTCTTGAACCGATTACAACGTCATAACCTTTTTTAAACTCCGGCCACATCTTTTCAATCTGATCAATTGAAGTGGAGTTATCGGCATCAGTAAAAATCCGGAAATCTCCTTTGGCCATCAACATGCCTTTTTTTACGGCAAAACCCTTACCTCGACCGCCCAATCCCTCAATTAGTTTTAATCTTTTAATCTGACCTGCCAAATTTCTAACGATTTGGGCGGTTTTATCCGTTGAACCGTTGTCCACAACTAAAATTTCATAGTCATAAGATTGCCGAGACAAATAATCATTGATTGATTGCAAAGTTCCTGTAAGCTTTTTTTCCTCATTGTAAGTTGGAATAATCACCGAAAGATAAATTTCCGACATTGGGTTATTTTAGCATAGTTAAAATTTTTGCTCCACCCTTTATAACAGCAATTGTATGTTCAAAATGGCAAGATAAAGAGCCATCTTGAGTTTCAAAACCATGGCCATCTTTTGATTTTTTTATTTTCCAATCACCTATTGTCACCATTGGTTCCAAACACAAAACCATCCCTTCTTTAATTTCAGGGCCCGTATGTCTTTTTCCGTAATTCAAAATTTGAGGTTCTTCGTGAATCTCTTTTCCTACGCCGTGACCGCAAAGTTCGCGAACGACATTAAAACCCTGCGATTCAACATATCTTTGAATAGTATTTGAAATGTCGCCAATTTTATTTCCCGGTCTTATTTTTTTAATCCCTCTTTTTAAGGCCTTTTTTGTTGCCCGAATCAATCTTAAAACTTCAGGATTTACTTTTCCTACGGCTAAGGTAACTGCCATATCGGTGTGATACCCTTTATAAGAAAGCCCTAAATCAAGGGAAATAATATCTCCTTCGATTATCACTCTGCTTGAGGGCACAGCATGAACAATTTCTTCATTAATTGAAGTACAGAGACAGGCAGGGAAATCTTCATACCCTTTAAACGAACATTTTCCTCCAGATTTTAAAATCAGGCTCTCGGCAAGCCTGTCTAATTCCTTAGTGGTGATTCCCGGCCTTACTTTTTTTTCCAATTCTTTCATAATTTTCGCCATGATTTTTCCACCTTCTGCCATTATTTCAATTTCTTTTTTTGTTTTTATCGGAATCATCTTATAGTACATTTTCCACGGCCGTGGAAAATGTGGAATAATCTATTTATGAGGATTTTAGAATTGGGGACAAAATTTCCCTTGTTTTTTTCTTTACTTCGTCAATTGTGCCAGTATTAACAATTGTAAAATCTGCCATAACAATAGGCCCACCTTTTTCTAAGTTTTCGATTTCCGCGTAGTCGCGTGCTTTTGCCTCTTCTTCTGTAAAATTTCTGAATCGCTGATTTTGATCATTTTTAACACTCCTGTTTTTCAGTCTTGAATATCTTAACGTTGGCGGAGCATAAACCGCTACCACATACATTGCGTCTCCGTATTTTTCTTTAAGAATTTTATACTCTGACCAACTATATAGTCCGTCGCCAACTACATTAGATTTTTTTATTAATTCATCTATTTTAGGAATGTTCAGTACGGCAAACGCCCCCATGCCGTATTTTTTTCTTAAGCCCTCTCTTATCTTTCTTTCGTTGGCTTCGTTAACTTCAAGATTCTTCTCCTTGACCATATCAAGAGTAATTTGTCCAAACCTAAAAAAAGCAAAACCACTTTTCACCAGCTCATCAGAAACCACGCTCTTGCCTGCACCGGCCATTCCCACAACACAAACAATTTTATTTGACATAAAAAAATTATTTAATATTTTTCAAAATATCTTTGAAAACATCTTCAATGCTTTGCTCGCCGTTAATTTTTATTAGTCTTCCGGTTTTCCTATAATAATTAATTATTGGCTGAACGTCTGTTCTAAACCATTTTAATCTGTTTTTTACAGCTGCTACGGTATCGTCAGATCGTCTTATCAATTTTCCGCCACACTTGGGGCAATTTTTAATTTTTCTAAATTCGCCGACAAAAGGAATAATTTCTTTGCATCTTTTGCAAATCCTCCTTTTTGTTAATCGCCAAATTGCCTCTTTGTTAGAGATATCAACCAATATGATTTTTCTATTTTTATCCCACCCATACCACTTAAAAGCTTCATCTTGTAAATAAGCTTCTAAAATCTTTCTCGGACAACCATCCATCACAATACCTTTTAGGTTCTTTTTTGCTTTCAACTTTTCTACTTCATCAAGCCACAACTTAAAGATTACTGCCGTGGGAGAAATCTCTCCAGCGACCAACGATTTGGCAAGTTTTTCACCGGTAAAATCTTTTTTCTTGCTCCTAGCCCTTAATAAATCACCAGTGCTAATGTAGTCTAATCCGAATTTTTCCATCAGAAGCTCTGCCTGGGTACCTTTCCCAGAGCCAGATTTTCCTAAGAGAACGATAATTAACGGCTTTTTCATAAGTTTAGAAAGTTTCATATTCCCGCATTTGTAATTGGGCATTGATTTGACGCATTACGTCCAAAACCACAGAAACCACGATTAATAAAGCAGTTCCTCCGATTAAAAACTGAAAAACCATAACTCCGGTTATTGCCCCAATAATTGAAGGCATTATGGCAATCGTGCCCAAAAACAAAGCACCAACCAACAAGACCCTATTTAGGATATAATACATAAAATTGGCAGTACTTTCTCCCGGCCTGATACCCGGAATAAATCCGCCCATTTTCTGCAAGTTGCTCGAGATGGCTTTGGGGTCAAAGGTAACTGCAGTATAAAAATAAGTAAAAAGAACAACCAGAGTAAAATATAAGATGCTGTAAAACCACATATTCTGAAAGGCCCTGCCCACACTTTGAGCAATTACACCCACTATTCCGCCAACCCCTCCCAAAAAATTAGCAATCATACCGGGAAAAAGCATAATTGATAAAGCAAAAATAATTGGAATTACTCCGGCCGGGTTAATATTTAATGGCAAATAAGTGGACGCCCCCCCATACATTTTGTTACCTCTTACTCTTTTAGCGTAAGAAACCGGAATGTTCCGACGACCCTCGTTAATCAAAACCACGCCGGCTATAATAATCAAAGCCATACCGAAGAAAAATAAATAAGAAGGAATTTTGGCAGGGTCCCAGGTAAGCAGCATTTGTCTGATGTTATTTGGAATATCGGAAATAATTCCGGCAAAAATTAATAATGATACGCCGTTGCCAATTCCCTTTTCAGAAATTAATTCTCCCAGCCACATCAAAAATACGGTTCCGGCAGTAATAGTTAAAATTGAAGTGATAATTAAACCAAGGGGAAGCGTCTCAATTATTCCTTGACGCTGAAAAAGAGTAAGCATGGCGTAGCCCTGGAGAAACCCCAAGGGGATCGTCAAAATTCTTCCGTATTGATTAAATTTTTCCCTTCCCTCTTCTCCCTCTTCTTTATATATCTTTTCCAGGGCTGGAAATATCATTGTTAACAATTGTATAATAATCGTGGCAGTTATATATGGTCCCAGTCCCAACATTATAATTGAAAGTTTGTCTAAGGCTCCGCCGGTAAACAAATTTAAAAGTCCAAAAATCTGATTGGTTTCAAAAAATTCTCGCATTTTTTCTGCTGAAATTCCCGGCATGGGAATATTAGCCATCAATCTAAAAACAACGAAAATGCCAAGAATAAAAAGAATCTTATTTCTCAAATCAGGGGTCTTAAATATTTGAATGATTTTTTGATACCACATAGTGATAATACTAAGTTAGTCGATATGGGATGTCATTTAATTGTGCCGCCGGCTTTTTCAATTTTTTCTTTAGCTGATTTTGAAACCTCGCAATTCTCAAAATTTAAGGCTTTGGTTATTTCTCCTCTGCCCAAAATTTTAACTTTTGGTGTTCTTCCTAATATTTTAGAAACTAAACCGTATTTTTGCAATATTTCGGGGGAAACTTTTTGCCCGGACTCAAGTTTTTTCTCTAATATTTCCAAATTCACCCCTACCTCAATTTTTGGTGTATGGGTTGATTTTTGTCTGTATCCTCTTAATTTCGGATATCTTTTAATCAATTCTCGAATTATCGGCTTAAATTTCCCTCCGGCTCGGGACTTTTGTCCTTTCATCCCGCGACCGGAATAAGTACCCTTTTTACCACCTCTTCCTACTCGCCTCCGATGTTTTTTGCGATGAATTGATTTTATTTCGTGTAATTGCATGTTATTAAAAATTAGGATTTTTGATTTTGGATTTTAAGGCTCTTTAGAGCCTTTATGGTGGCTTGAGCATTATTTAATTTGTTTCCGGTTCTACCCAAAATTTTAGAAGAAATATTTCTTATCCCCGCCAAAGTACAAATAACTCTAACTACTCCGCCTGCCACCAAACCTCTTCCTTTTCTTTGAGGTTTTAAAATGACTTCAGCTGCCCCGAATTTAGCAAAAACTTCATGGGGAATTGTATCTTCCTTTATAGGGACTACAATTAAATTTTTCTTAGCCAGTCTGGTGGCTTTTTCTACTGCCTGAGCCACATCTAAACCTTTTGATACCCCGACTCCCACTTTTCCTTGCTTGTTTCCAATAATAACCACTGCCCGAAACCTAAGACGCTTTCCGCCACCCGTAACTCGCGTCACTCTCGCTAAATCCAAAAGCTTAGATTCAAACTCATCTTTCATTTTTTCTTTAAAAAATTCTCTTCTCATAGTAATTAAAAATTTAAAAAATAAGTCCTCCTTCCCTCGCTCCCTCAGCCACAGCTTTAACCCGACCATGATATTTATATCCTCCCCTATCAAAAACAACTCTTTCAATCTTTAAATCTTTAGCTTTTTTTGCAATTAACTTTCCAATCTCTTTAGCTTTTTCAATTTTGGTCCCACGGTTTTTTTTAAATTCCCGAGCCGCAACGAAGGGGCGAAAAGAAGATTTATCTTCTTTGAGCTCTAAATCACTGCTAGTTACAATAGTTTTAGCTTTCTCGTCATCAATCAATTGGGCATAAATATGTTTTTCTGATCTAAAAACACAAAGTCGAGGCTTATCGGCCGTTCCAAAAACTTTTGCTCTAATTTTTTTATGGCGTCTATGTCTTTTTTCTTGTTTTTCTAACATATTATTTTTATTTGCCCTCAACTGTTGCTGCCTTCTTGCCGACTTTTCTTCTGATTATTTCTCCGGCATACTTTATTCCCTTCCCTTTATAGGGTTCAGCCGGCTTTACTTTTCTTATGACCGAAGCAAATTGGCCAACTAATTCTTTATCAATTCCAGATACAGTGATAACATTTTTATCTACTGAAATTTTTATTACTTTGGGAATTTTTAGCTTTATTGGATGGCTAAAACCAGCGTATAACACAAGTTTTTCTCCTGAAACCTCTGCCTTGAATCCAATTCCTTCTATTTCCAACTTTTTTTCAAAACCGGCAGTAACTCCTTCTATCATATTAGCGACCAACATTCTAGTTAATCCCCAAAAAGACTTAATTTTTTTTTGCTGCAATCCTTGCAATTTTTTCTTTTCCTGCATTTTTTGCTGTGGAAAGACAAAGATTTTATCATCTTTTGTCTCAATCTTAATTTCTGGTCGAAATTCTTTTGAAATTTCGCCTTTGGGACCCTTCGCTGTCACTTTCTGGTTATATATTTTCACTTCAACTCCTGGCGGTATTATAATTGGTTTTTTGCCTATACGGGACATATATGGGGTGTTATTCTACCAAATTTCGCATAAGATTTCTCCCCCCAATCTTTGTTTTCTTGCTTCTTTATCTATCATCAGTCCTCCTTTTGAAGTAGATATTATCGCCATTCCGTAACCTCCTTTAACCCTTTTTATTTGACTTGAATCAAGGTAAATCCTTTGACCGGGCTTTGAAACTCTTTTTAATCCTGAAATTGCCGGAGTTTTATCACGGTATTTTAAGGTAATGACAATGACTCTTTTCACTTTTCTGCCTTTTTTCTCAACTTTTTCAATAAAACCATGTTTTTCTAAAATTTTAGCAATTTCATATTTGAAATTAGAAAACGGCACTTCAACCGTTGAATGGCTAACAGCTTGAGCATTTTTTATTCTATTTAACATGTCGGCAATTGGATCGGTCATATGTTTTTTACCAACTAGATTTCTTAATTCCCGGTATTAACCCTTGATTTGCCATTTCTCGAAAACAGATACGACATAATCCGAATTTACGCATATATCCTCTCTTTCTTCCACATCTAAAACAACGCCTTACTACTCGACTTTTGTACTTTGGTTTTTTTAAAGATTTAGCTATCTGCGCTTTTGTTGCCATGTTATTTAATGGGAAATCCTAACAATCTAAATAATTCCAATGCTTCTTCTTTACTTTTTGCCGTGGTAACAATAGTTATTTCTAATCCAAAAATGTTTTTTACTTTTTCCGGCAAAATTTCAGGAAAAGCAATGTGTTCTTTAATGGCGATAGTTAAATTGCCTTGTTGGTCAAGGGATTCAGAAGGAATTCCTTTAAAATCTCTTGTTCGAGGAAGAGTAAGATGAATAAGTCTTTCTAAAAAATCTGTCATCTTCTTGCCATTTAAATTAACCTTTACTCCAATCGGCATGCCTTGCCGAATTTTAAAACTTGAAATTGCTTTCTTGGCGTATGTTTTTACGGCTCTCTGTCCGCATATTAGACTAATATCCTCCAAAATAAAATCTATAATCTTTTTTTGTTCCTCGCTTGTTTTGCCGGACACCTGTCTACCACAGCCAGTATTAACCACCACCTTTTCGATTTTAGGCACATTCATAGTGTTTTTATAGCCAAATTTTTCCATCATTTTGGCAACTACTTCTTTTTGATATTTTTCTTTTAATCGCATTATTTTAGGTTTCCTGACCACATTTTTTACAAATTCTATATTTTTTATTTTCTATGACTTTATACCCTATCCTGGTTGGTTTTCCGCATTTAGAACAAATTAGTTTTACATTA
>Ga0315296_10003750_pt1 | contig 12609 bp, 16 predicted proteins | sample YL17G14_18_MG_FD_203921 | JGI IMG/M metagenome (GOLD analysis project Ga0315296, IMG submission 203921) | Sediment microbial communities from Yellowstone Lake, YNP, Wyoming, USA - YL17G14_18 | ecosystem: Environmental > Aquatic > Freshwater > Lake > Sediment | place: USA: Wyoming | collected... | reverse complement strand
GTCTCATAGCAGAAATAGAAAAAAAAGAGAATGTCCGACTCTAGGCGAGGATTTTTCCAGGCGTCGCTCCAGTGTGCGAGCCGCACTAGACTGCAGACCCCCCTCGCCAGAACTGGTTTCCCTGACGCTCCCACCTAGAGAAGCTTCACGTGACATGTTTTGCTCCCGCGTTGATATGACTTAATAAAGATAGGAGACCTTGGATTAGACGAAGAGGCATGAGTGAAGGTAGTCTGCCCAGATTCTCTCTTTTTGCTCCTGCAGATTACAGATACTACATTGAGGATTTAGAGCCTTTTCTTTCTGAGGAGTCTTATGTCAGGTACAAGTGCAAAGTGGAAGTATCTTTGGCTAAGGTCTTGGCGAGAAGAGGGCTTATCAGCGGTAGTTCGGCGAAGGAGATAGAAGAAGCGTGTGGCAGAGTGAAGGCTGAAGAGGTGTATGCGGAGGAGCAGAGGACTGGGCATGAAATCATTGCTCTGGTCAATATGATCAGGGCAAGGATCTCTGATGAGGCCAAGCCCGGCGTCCACAAGACTGCGACTTCTTATGACATCGTTGACACTGCGAATGCCTTGCGATATCAAGAAGCCTTCAAGCAGGTCATATTGCCTGACATGGTTTCCCTTGAGGAGGCTCTGATTGAACTGGCAAGGAACGAAAGGGATACGCTTCAGATCGGTCGTACGCATCTTCAGCATGCTGAGCCGATCACTTTTGGCTTCGCGATGGCGTGGTATGTTAGCAGATTCGGGAATACGTTGCTGAAGGTAGGGACTGCTGCAAAAAGCTTGACGGGCAAGTTCTCTGGCGCAGTTGGGGCTTACAATGCCTCTAACCTTTTCGTAGATGATCCTGAGGAACTGGAAAAAGAAGTTCTAGCAGAGCTGGGGTTGAGGGCGATGGAGGTTTCAACGCAGATCGTTCAGCCGGAGGCTCTGACGGATCTGATGCATTACGTTGCAAGTGCTTTCACGATTCTGGCTAATTTGGCAGATGATATGAGGAATCTTGAGAGGCCGGAGATCGGTGAAGTCGGTCAGCCCAGAGGCGCAGATGTGTCGCGGTCTTCTACGATGCCTCATAAGGCTAATCCGGTGGGATTGGAGAACGTGAAGAGCCTATGGAAGAACGTGATGCCTTTCATGGTTACGATGTATCTGGACCAGATCTCGGATCATCAACGGGACCTGACCAATTCAGCCTCTCAGAGAAATGTGTCGCAGGTTCTTGACTTGTTCGACTATTCCGTGAGGAGGATGACTAGGATTCTCAAGGGTTTGAAGCCGCATGCGAGGAACATGGTCAGGAACTTTGAGATGAGCGGTGACAAGATTATAGCTGAGCCGCTTCAGCTTCTGCTTTCGGCCTATGGTCATCCTAACGCTCATGAATACGTGGGGAAACTGGCCGACAAGTCCTATGAAACAGACGTACAGTTGAACGAGCTTGTGCTGCAGGACCAGAGTCTAAGCCCATACCTAAGTAGATTCACAGCTAGGCAAGTCGAGTTGGTTAGGAATCCCTCTAAGTATCTGGGAATAGCTTCGGAAAAAGCAGAGAAAATAGCTTCAAAATGGCAGCAGCGATTGCGAGATGCTGGGTTGGCATGAGGTTCGATTGATACGCTCTGAACCCACGCAGAGTCTCGGCTGTTTCTGGGAAGTTCAGATCTCTAAGAGCTAGAATTGAAACTGGGTCGGTAGTCATAGGAAACCGATGCCTTAGAATGATTTCTTGAGCTCGATCGCTTGTGAAGTGTCTAGTGACATGCCTGACCGAACTTGGGGCAAGTCACTTTGACGGCACCCAGGTCACCGTCGTATTGCCCGATTGATGTCCACTATCATTCAACTTATAAGATTGGGATAGGCAATCTCGGATGGGTACAGTGATATTCATGAGTATGTCTGGTGTTCGAGACTTACAGGAAAGGGCTGTCAGGCATTTCTGTACTCGTCCGGGAAACTTTCCCGTCGGTCGTCCTTTCAACTGCTGTGAGAGCGTTCTCTCCGTCCTAAAAGACTATCTCGGTGTTGAATCGGATCTTATTCCGAAGATTGGGACAGGTATAGGCGCAGGGGTCTCCCTCAATGGTCTCCTGTGTGGATGCATCTCCAGCGTTGTCATGGCGATTGGGATGAAGTATGGAAGGAATTCTCCAGAGGAGAATCCACAGCCAGTTTGGAACATGGTCGACAGTTATATAGCCCAGTTCAAAGAAAGGTGGGGCGCCATAAGCTGCAGGGAACTCACAGGCTTAGATGTGAAGACGCCTGAAGGTATGAAAGAGTACCAAAGAAGCGTCCACGACTATGCATGCGCGGATAGAATAAGATTCGCAGTAGGCAAAGCCGTAGAAATACTGGGGAACTAGCTAATCTTTCCTTTTTTCACAGACTCAGCTTCATCGTTTTCTGAAATCTGTTTGAGAATCTACCCCATCCTTCGCGTTAGGCAGGTTCTCAATAATAGAAGAAAGGAGGAGGTTTGCAGGGGAAACCTCACATTGCACCGGGTTCATGTCACTTCCGCACGCAGCCTAGAAAGGTTTTAACATTGATCGTCGGCCTAAGTACTCGGATGAAATAGCATGTCAGAAGTAGTGAAAGCTTACGTCCTCATCACCGTAAAGCGCGGATCAGAGCATAATGTCGCAGAAAGAATCGAAGTGATAAAAGAAGTCACAGAGGTACTCATAACCTACGGGCTCTACGACCTAGTCGTCAGAATAGAAGCTAAAACCCTAGGACACCTTGACAAGATAGTCACGGACATACGACAAATTCAAGAAATCGAACAAACAACCACCCTCATAGGAAGCTAAGCAAACAGGAAAAATACAAGGCATAAACATAGACCACAGAATCCAAGCATTGATGGCCAAGGCCTGAACGTATAGGTAGGTCCACACAGACCACCTCTATCGGGATTTCAGAAAAACAAACAAGCCAAAGAGAAGCAACCACGCCGACCTCGCCCTGGCCACACAACTCTACTTGAGCCACCTAAGGCTAGCGAAACACCCAAATCTCTGAGCATATGGAACTGGCATGTCGCATGACAAGATGTGACAGGCCTGAAAAACCCGAACAAACCTTTTTAAAACGACTACAGGATAACTAACCAGTAAGCGGGGGTTTCCAAGCGGTCAAAGGAGGCAGGCTTAGGAAGGCCGCACTCGAAGGGTTTCTCTACACCCTAGCGTCGATCCTTGAGAAACCTGCTGGCTCAGGCCTCCGTGGGTTCGAATCCCACCCCCCGCACTAAATTACTCGATCGATCCTATGCAGTGCTCCGTCAGTTCTGCCTTCTCAGAATGATGAGGGGTACTACGACAAGGACGGGCACAGCTACTAGAAACAGGATGTACATCGTGTTGGGGTTCTGGGATAGTCTGCCTTCTGTCAGTCTGCCGCGCGCGAAGAAGTCTGGGAGGAGGATGAAAAAAGTGGAAGCTGACATTTGAGAAGTTAGTGCCGTATTGGGTTAGACTCCATAGACCTCTTCGCTCGCGAACGTCAGGTTTATCCATATTGCAGACCTATAACTTTGTGGTGTGACTTATAGATTCGAATAAAAAGATCTTCTTCAAGTCTTCTCAGGTCGTAGAGGCACAATGCACACATATTGCTGTTTTGTTGCTTGTCTAACGATTCTTCATATCTCAATACCTCTTCACTTTTCCCATAGTCAAAGAAAACCCCCGTATCCCCAATGCCACGTAACCCTTTGAATCCAAGCCCCTCCTTCTTTTCGACAAGCTCCAACCAATTGGCAATTCTCGTCTCAGCCTGAGCCTTGCCCTTTTCAATATACCATTTGTAAGACGACATGATTTCAAAGGCTCCTGCTTTCAATTTGTCAAGGTCTATACCATACTTCGTCATTGCTTTTTTCTCCACATCCAGTTTATTTTCTGATGCAAGATACAGAACCGCTTCATCCCTCGATAATCCTACTTCCGCGTATAGAAGAGATATGTTACGTCTGAAATCTTGCGTAATGTAAAAGGCTACTGCATGGTCTCTCAATCCTAATTCTCTGATTGAGTCTTGGTAGAGCTGACTTTGCGAGATTACTCTTTGACCATTCTGGATTAAACGAGCCAATAACCATCCTGATTCTGACAAGGAGTACTTTCCTGTTGAAGAATCAAGCCTGATAAATCCCTTTAGAGCTCTCATGTGATACCCGAATTTGCCATGATTGCTTTGATCAGCCAGCTCCATTAGTTCACTAAATGTCGGATTCTGTTCTGCTAAGATACCAACTATTCTTCTTCGCATAAAATGATGTAAGACTGAATAGATACTATGGTTTAGCGGTAGCAATATGTTTCGCCCCACTCACGCAAGAGTTTCTTCCTGCCTTATTAGAAGCTTTGGTGAAGATTGTTTCACCTGAGTCCACGCTTGCGCGTGTCATCTCGATCGATCAAGCATGTCTTGTCAGGAGATTGAGAGCGGATGAAACAGGACAGGCTCGATCGATTCTGCATGTAGACGATGAACCTGACTTCTTGAGGACTGCTAAACCATTGTTGGAGATGCAAGCAGCATTTCAGGTTGACACTGGGTTATTTGTAGAAGAAGCCACGGAAAAGATGAAGGAGACAGCATATGATTGCGTTGCATGCGACTATGTGCTGCCAGGAAAAGACGGCTTACGATTTCTAAAAGAACTCAGAGACAGCAAGAACGATATTCCGTTTCGATCGTTGAAAAACTCGTATCTCCGAGAATCCTGTTCCTCACCGGTTCGATCGATCGGGCTGAAAAAAGGTGAGTTAGTCGAACAGATCTTAACAGATAAGGGAGTATTGATAGTACCAGTTTCCGCTGATGATCTCTTGAAGGAACTTGACTCTATGGCTGAGAGGATGGGAGAGGCCTGGCCTAAGGGCGTCTCAGCGGTTGAGGCTGTTAGAGAAGACAGGGAAAAGCAGTGGTCGAAGAAATAATTATTGACTCCTCTGTTCTAGTTTCAGCATTTGTCGAAGTCGATGAGTTCAGACCTGCAGCACGATCGATCGGATTGCAGCAAGGACCTAGGCGGAGCGATGCCGGATACGCTGTATCAATGCAAGCTGACTGAAAGCTCGAAATTGGCTCAATCTCGGACTTCTAAGAACCGATCAGTCTCAATAGATCGATGTAAAGTAGACTACAAAGCACATAAGCACCTGTTGATCGGTTTTATCGCTTTCCGTAACAGATTCTGTAATTGCTCCCTAAATATCGCTTAAATATTTGGAGACAAGAGTCAGCTAATTGATATGTCCGCTAGAAGATCACGGTTCGAGATGAGCGTCGAAATCCTGTCGCTCCTAAACAACCGCCCAAAGTGCCTCAAAACAATAATGTATGAGGCCAACACCTCTTGGAGGCCGACGATGCAGATCCTGAACTGGTTTGTCGGTCACGGCCTCGTAAGAATATCTACTGAAGAAGCTGACCGCAGTGCAGGGGATCGATCGAGAGTTAACAGAAAAGAGAGAGGATATTACGAAATAACACGAATGGGAGCCACTGTCGTAGAACGCTTGCGTGAAGGTGAGGGACTGCCAGAAGTGGAGGAGCTCGGTTTTCTGAAAACTCACGTCGATCAATTTCAAACACAAAAACTGATGCCAATTGTAAACGTCAATCCTTAACACATCAAGAAGAGAAGTCAATCGATCTAATCGATAACTCTTTGAAGCATGGCAAGAGGGTTAGTCGAATCAGAGTTCACTTTGAGGACGAAAAATATGAGCTGAGATCAGTCGATCGCTTGGGCTATGGATTGCCACTAGCAAAAAAGATTATGGAAGTCTATGGCTGGGCAGTAAAAGAAGAGGGCGAACCAAGCAAAGGAGCCAAATTCGTCATAACGATACCAAGAACAAACCAAAACGGAAAAGATAACTACCAACGCGACCGGATATTGAACTAATCTCAATCCCATTGGCTTCTTGTTGATCGATTGGGTGCAAAGTTGCTTTTTTGGGTCTTTGAGTCTCGACCGACATGAATGAGGCTTACAACTTGGACTGCAACAGCTACATAGATCGATCTAATTCCGAGAATCTTGTGAAAGAATAGATCGATCATACACTGCTGGTTGAGGTTTCTGAGACGCCTATAGGACAGCAAACGGTACGAAGCCATTGATCGGCCAAGAATCAGTCGATGGACAAGAGGTCCTCAAAGCTCATTAGATCGATGCCGCAGCTTCTTTTCTTCGGCCAACCACTCCTTGTCTAACTTGAGCAGCTTCCTCCATCTGTTCTTTGCTGAGAACTCTCTTTGGCATTGTTCTTTCGGGCTTCATGATGGTGGGGTTCCAAGAGGCCTCTTGTCGGATTCTAGGCCTCTTTAGGCCGTGACTGACGCCTTTGTAGTGAGAGCATTTTTCACAGGTTTCAACCAATTCACGATCTCTTGGGAATCTCTGTCTGAGCAGAGGACAGAAGACCCAGATTGGTAGCTTATCACTGGGCAGTCCCAGTCTCCGATTGATCCATGCTTAATCGAGTTATCAATGAGGTTGTAAAACAGTTGCCTCAAGAACGAACCTGCAAATAAGGTTAATCCAGCGCAATCATTGATCTCTTTCACATTAAGCGAACCTGAAAAAAGGGCCACTGCCTTATCGACCGAGGGGGTGAACGAGGATGTGAACCTAACCCCTCGCACCAAATCACATGGGAACTTGGCATATACCGGTGCTAGGGTAGAGCGATGCGGTGCAATCAAAGCTTTTCTGGTAAGGCACGCTTTGAGAAGGGTACTCCCGAAAGGAATTTCTGCACGAGCCCAGGTGTGCTGAAACCAGTCATGTCGCACTATGGGTTCTGTGTCAGAGATCAGCCGCCAGAGCTTCCCTCTGATGCAGATGGGCTTGTTCGATCGATCGAAAGACTATTTTAGCAAGGTGAGCGGTAATCCCCACATGCTTCAGCTGTGGGATGAAAGCGAACATTTTATTTACTTCTTGCGCTCTACTGTTTTTAACCGCAAACCCGTAGGCAAATGGTCGTGAAACGAACATCTGCGCTTCTCCTGCTAACGTAAAGCCGACTGGATTGGGTGCAGATGCGGAATAGGCTGGGGCACAGCCGAATGAAAGCCTGTGGAGAATCGATTGGGTATTCGCTGAAGCAGGAAGCCCACATCCTTTAAGGGATGGGAGCGTGTCACTGTCTTTCCCGTTCGATCGGTTGGATGGAACGATCCGCAGAACCACCTCAGATTGATGGTTCGCTAATCCATAATCCTTTTCTATGTTTCTGATATGTATCCGTTTGTTGCGATTTACATGTCTTTGAAGCAGAACGCGAAGATATTGGTAGTTGACGATGATGAAGACTTAGCTAGGACGTTTCAAACTATATTGAATAAAGAAGGGTTCGGCGTTGTCTTGGCTTTTTCTGGTGGAGAGGCCATACAGAAGCTCCGTGAGACTCCTTTCGATCTGGTGATCCTAGACATTAAGCTTCCGGACATGCTGGGGGATAAGGTCGTCCGTGACCTTAGGCTTAGAGATGCCGACCTTCCGGTCGTTATGATCACGGGGCATCCTGAATTCCAGAGCTGCATTGACCTCCTCGATCTCGGAGTCTACGAGGTCATTCTGAAACCCGTGCACCCCAGAGAGATCATAAAAACCTCAAGAGATGCCATTTCGACGCGGCGCACTAAGAAGTTCTGGGCCGGAAAGAAACTCCGAACACGGAAGGCAGTTACAGAGTATCGCGCGCAGGCTGAGAAAGGCATTCCTGTGACTATGCACCAAGTCTCAGTTAAGTACGGATTGAGTCCCGGGATAGCTACCATACAGAATAACCTCTCAAAGCTACGAAAGGCCACCCGTTGAGAGACTGTGTTGGCATGCTTAGAAAGCAGAGGGTTCCCGTTGAACGAATCTGAAGTTAAGACCTCGACAGAGACGGTTCCTGACTTACCTGGGAAAGAGCCCATCAGAGTTATGCTTGTTGATGACGAAGAAGTCCTACTAATTGTGGCAAAGAAATGTCTCCAAATGGAAGGTCCTTTCGAAGTTGAAACTGCTCTGTCCGCAGGAGAGGCCTTCAGAAAACTCGAAGAACAGAAGTTCGATGCTATCGTCTCCGACTACCAGATGCCAGTGAAAGATGGTTTAGCCTTTCTGGAGGAGCTGAAAGATCAGAAGGTTAATACCCCCTTCATCATGTTCACAGGAAAAGGCAGGGAAGAAATAGCGATAAAGGCGTTGAACCTTGGCGCTGATCAATACATCAACAAGCTCGGCGACCCTGCAACGGTTTACTGTGAACTTGCCCACAGCATAAGGTTTGCCGTTGAACGCAAGAGGGCAGAAGAGCGTCTTCATTATCAGGCTAGTCTTCTGCAAAATGTATCTGATGCGATCATTGCAACAGACCAGAATTTTAAGGTTAAAAGCTGGAACAAGGCTGCAGAAAAGATCTATGGGTGGACAGAGAATGAAGTCCTTGGTAAAAGAGTTGAGGATGTTACTCTGCCGGAATATCTATATGGCAATCAAGAGGACGCTTTAAAGCAATTCTTGAGGGAAGGGCATTGGGACGGTGAAGTCATTCAGAAACACAAGAAAGGCAATAGCATCGACGTATATTCATCAGTCAGGTTGGTCAAAGACGACGCTGGCAATTCAGTGGGCGCAGTTGCGGTTAATCGGGATATCACAGAAGGCAAAAAGATGGAAGAGGAGCTCAAGAGTCTGGCCAGGTTTCCTTCTGAGAATCCAAACCCAGTGTTAAGGCTGAATCGAGAAGGCACTATTCTTTATGCGAACGCCGCATGTAAGAAGCTGTTGCAGGATGGGGGACGTGAGATTGTTGACAGTGCCTTAGAGTTTTGGCGTCACGTAGTTGTTGAAACATTAAGCAATCGATCAAATAGACGCTTCGATATCGAGCTGGAAAAGCGAGTTTACTCAATTGTTGTCACACCTGTTATAGGCGCTGACTACGCAAATATTTATGGAATAGATATCACAGAACGCAAACAGGCGGAGGAGGAGTTGCGGAAAAGCGAGAGTAAGTACAGAACCCTACTTGAAAACCTCCCACAAAAGATTTTCCTCAAGAATAGAAATTTGGTTTATGTATCTTGCAATGAGAACTACGCACAGGATTTAAGAATTAAGCCCAATGAGATTGTGGGCAAGACGGATTATGATTTTTATCCTGAGGAATTGGCTGAAAAATACAGAGCAGACGACAAAATGATTATGGAGTCTGAGGAGACACAAAATATAGAGGAGGAGTATATCCAAAACGGACAAAGAGTGCTTGTTCACACAGTCAAGACACCTATCAAAGACGAAAAAGGCAATGTTGTTGCCGTACTCGGCATTTTCTGGGACGTCACAGAACGTAGATTATTCGAACAGAAATATGCCACCATTATCAAGACAGCCTTGGATGGTTTCTGGATTAATGATAGCAAAGGACGTCTCATTGATGTAAATGACGCTTACTGCATGATGATCGGTTATACTCGCGAAGAGCTTCTTTCAATGTCTATACTTGATATTGAAGCGTCAGAAAAGCCTTATGAAACCGCTGAGCACATCAAAAAGATTCGGAAAGAAGGACATGACCGTTTTGAAACTTGCCATAGGCGAAAAGATGGCACAGTGATAGATATTGAAGTCAGCGCGACCTACTACCCTACAGGCGAGGGGCAGTTAGTAGTTTTCATCCGTGACATCACAGAACGCAAAAAAGCAGAAGAAGCTTGGCGTGAAAGCATGGAGAGTTACAGGGAACTCACTGAAAGCATCAGTGATATGTTCTTTGCAATGGACAAGGACTTCAGATATACTTACTGGAACAAAGCGTCTGAGAAGATCACAGGGATTTTAGCCAAGGATGCTCTTGGAAAATCTCTTACCGAGGTTTTCCCAGATGTTAAGGGGACAAAAATAGAGCAAGTGTACCTGGAGACATTAGGAACACAGCAACCCCAGGTTTGCTTGAACAAGTATCAGCTTGGAGGCAAGGACTACGTCTTTGAAATCAACGCGTATCCCACCAAGGCTGGGCTATCTGTTTTTGTTAAAGACATCACCCAAGGCAAGAAAGTGGAGGAGGATTTAAGGAAATCTGAAGAAAAGTGGCGTTCACTGGCAGAAAATGCTCCAAACGTAATTATGATCGTTGATCGTCTCGGCACAATTCAGTTCATCAATCGCACTGTAGTAGATGCTCGTCCAGAAGAAATTGTCGGGATGAGTATTTACGATTTCATAGGTCCTGAGCATCACAACGAGGTAAAGAAAACCATTGAACAGGTTTTCCAGACCGGTGAGGGTGGAAGTTACGAGATTAGTGGAGTTGGTCCTAAAGGCAGTGTTTCATGGTATGCGACTCAGGTAGGACCCATCAAGCAAGATGGACAAACTGTCTCTGTGACATTAATCACTACAGACATCACTGCACGTAGAAACGCAGAAAGAACGATAATGGAGAATCAACAAAAGTTCGAACAGCTATTCATGAGCAATCCTGAAGCCGTGGTCTACGATAATGGAAAATCAACAAAAATATGAAGCTCTTTTCAGAGACAATCCTGAAGCCGTGGTCTATCTGGACATGGACTTCAAGGTCTTGGATGTGAACCCTCGGTTCTGCGGGCTGTTCGGTTATTCTGCAGACGAAGTCAAGGGCAAACACATTAACGAACTAGTAGTGCCTGACGACAGACTGGAGGAAGCAAGAGAACTGGACAAAGCCGCATCGAGGGGATTTGCTTCTCATGACACCGTGAGGAAGAGAAAAGACGGGTCACTCCTCCCAATATCGATTTCTGCTACTCCAGTATCGCTCGAAGGCAAGCTCTTAGGCTATGTGGGAACATACAAGGATATCACAGAAAGGAAAAACCTTGAGGAAAAACTGCGGGTTGTCGGTAGCTTGACCAGACATGATGTTCATAACAAGCTGTCTGTAATAGCGGGAAACGCTTATCTGCTACGCGAGAGAGTGGCTGGAGATCCCGAAGCATTGGAGTACCTGAGATACATTGAAGGGGCAGTTTCGAAAGTAGAGAGGATTTTGGAAGATGCAAGAATCTACGAGAAACTGGGCGTGGAACAACGAACGTATATAGATGCCGAAGAGATCCTTGATGAGGCGGTATCGCTTTTCTCAGACCTGAAAGGTATCGAAATAGCGAACCAGTGTGCAGGGTTAACTGTTCTGGCTGATTCGCTGCTGAGACAGGTTTTCTACAACCTGATTGAGAACTCGTTGAAACATGGTGAAAAAACCAAGGTCATCAGAGTGCACTATGGAAACCCCATTGCGGGAAAGCTTGAACTAGTCTACGAAGATGACGGAGTAGGCATACCAAGCGACAAGCGAAGCGACCTTTTCAAGGAAGGCGTAGGGAAAGGCACAGGCCATGGCCTATCTCTCATAAAGAGAATATGTGAAGTGTACGGGTGGACAATAGAGGAAACTGGCAAGCAAGGCCAAGGTGCCCAGTTCACCATTGGAATACCTGAAAAGGACAAAGAAGGAAGAATACTCTACAAGCTGCAGAAGTGAATAATACCCGATTTGTCCATCAACCGCTCCACAGCGCACACTGTCGGGAAGTGCAAGAAGTACACCCAGACCCCAGAGACGCCCACAATCTCCTCCATGAACTTCTTCGATGAACAACGTGATGCTTCCCACATTGTTCGTGCGCATGCTCTCGTTTCTCACCACTGGTCTTTTGCATTCAAAGCCCATTCTAGGTAGGCTTTCAGTCTGACCAACCCATAATAGGGCCTGTAGAAGACTACTATGATAGGCACTAAGTAGCACTTCTTTAAGTCCTCTCTTCGCCGTGAAAGCAGCCTAGCGGTCAGAACCATTAAGAGTTCTATCCCAAGATACAGCAGGAAACTAAGAAATAATATGTAGGGCAGAATCGAATTGTATAGGAACAACAGCATCATGATCCAGGCAAACCTAGCGAGAAGAAGCACTACGTCCATGAAAAACATGTCATAGACAGCCCAAACCAGTCGCGTGGGAAAAGCCTCCTTGCGGAACAAGTTTCTGTGCCTCCACAAGCTCTGCAATTGACCTTTCGTCCAACATATTCTCTGTCTCCTCCAGTCCTTCCAGTTTTCCGGTGCAAACGTCCACGAAACTGCCTTTTCAGCAAATCGAAGTTGCTTTCCAAGCTTCCTCATCTTAAGGGTTATGTCGAAATCCTCGGTTATCGTGTCACAATCGTACTCACCTACCGAGATAACGTTCCTTTTCCAGAATGCACCGAAGGCCCCTGATATAATGAGCAGTGTCCCAATCAAAGAGTTGAAACGGCGACCCAGCTTGCGCGCGCTCCTATGAGAAACGCTTGAGGAGTTGAGGGTGTTGGACAGCACCTGACTAGTTCCGCAAGCCGTCTAATGCTCTTCTCTCCATGTTCTTAAGCTTTCTTTCTGTTAACCTCCTGTTTTCGCCTCTGTAGGGCTCATTCCTCTTCAACATGAAGTAGATGATGCGGGCCATCTCGTGGGCAACAGCCACAACCGCCTTCTTCCCACCCTTCCTCTTCGAGTACTCTTCGTAGAGGCTTTTGAGTCTGGGGTCGAACCTGA
>Ga0315296_10003749_pt1 | contig 12609 bp, 13 predicted proteins | sample YL17G14_18_MG_FD_203921 | JGI IMG/M metagenome (GOLD analysis project Ga0315296, IMG submission 203921) | Sediment microbial communities from Yellowstone Lake, YNP, Wyoming, USA - YL17G14_18 | ecosystem: Environmental > Aquatic > Freshwater > Lake > Sediment | place: USA: Wyoming | collected... | reverse complement strand
ACATAAATAAGCTCGCCACGTTAGCGGTTTGGCTGTGATAGTGATGCCCTGCCAATTTCCCGTGTGAAACTTCCGAACCTTGCGTTACGTAGTCTAGGGCATCAGCTAGTTGTAGAAACTTCTATACTGTTCTACGCTGAAAAAGCAGGAACGCACGATGTTGTCAGTATGCTCTTGCTTTCTCAAATACCGACTTAGGAATTTGAGTTTGTGCTTCCTATTGATAATTTCTTAAGATTAGGCTTCTGAAAGCTCCTTGTACATGTACAGTGTACAGGCATCTTCTTGGGCAAAATGCTTTTACTTATTTCAGCTTGTACATTGTACACGTACAGAGAGGATTCTATGTCTGAAGAAAAGAAGAAAACGAGAGAAGAAAATTTCAAGGAGTGGCTCAAAACTAAGAAAAGTTATGAGATAGAGCAGATAGCGAAGAATGTGCGTCCGAGCCTTAACTCTTTTCGAGACGTAGCTCTAAGGTTAGCATATTTGCATCAGGTCGAAAATGAAAGCATAAGCTCCCTTGTTGGTCGAGTGTTAAGGGATTACTTGGCTAAGATTCTCAAATTGCCTGCATCACCTGAAGAAACACATCTAGAGAGCGAAGGAGAAGGCTGGATAAAAATCATTAAAGAAACAGAGAAGCTCTTGAAGATTTATGAAAAACATGCAGGGTTCTGCCTAGACTTTAGTCAAGCCCTGCAACGTGATTGGTCAGAAGAAGGAAGTAATTGGAAAGAGTATCACGATTTGTTAGTCTCAGCGACTAAACAACTAGAGAAAGATGAAGCCCCTACTATTACGTTACAGCAGATTTCAAGTCTAACTTTGTTCAACGCAACTGGCTCACCATTGCTTACCAGCTTAAAAAACATCAAAAATGAGATTTCAAGCAAGAAAGACTTGGAGAAGCTGAAAAACCTGCGTGCAGACGTTGAAGGCGCAATGAACATTACAACAAAGATTAAAGCGTCTGTTGATAAGCACAGAAGAGTTCTCTCTCCACCAAAACCTAAAGCCATGGTAGAGTTGGACGAAGAGAACTAAAGCGCTTCAAAGAATCCGAATAAAAGGTGAAGCTTCTGTGCAAATTCTCCGCTACACTATGCTTGTTCTGCGTCTGGAACTAGAGCGTAGTAGGACACATGAGGAAAATGAGAAAAATAGAGAAAATGAGGTTGTGTTGTCTTATGGTTCAGAGATTTTCCAAAGCATTGCACGAACTTCTTCCCATTTGTAGTCATTAGAGGCTCTATGCTAGGTAATCGTATTAATTGAACAGACTACTTTTTTGATGGGTTTAGTATTTCTGCGAGGTATTTTAGGGAAAAAGGCTTGGCAGTGAATCCTTTCAGGCTAATGAGTATGCTTTCGTGGTCTTCTACGATGTCTATCCAGTCTGTCTTGAGGGTTACCATGAAGTTCTCGTAGTCTGTGAAATCTTCGTGTAAAGAAATTATGACGGCATCTTTTCCCATACCTTGAGCTCTTGAGGAGAGTAGGATGTTGGGAAACTTCTTCATGTAGGCTATTGCCTTTTCCATGATTTTCTTATCTCTTGGCACTTTGAACCTGCCAGTGGTGATTGCCATAAGTTCGAACCCAAGCTTTGTGAGGTCGGGTATAATGGTGTACTCTTGTATTACTCGGTCTTTTTCAAGCTTAGTTCGTGTTCTTGATACAGTTGGTTGAGACACTCCCAGAATCTTTCCTAGTTCCCTATCGCTTTTCTTGGAATTCTTAAGCAATTCAGCAAGCAGCTTAGTCTCAGTCCCCTTCATTCACAACAACCCATTGAATTATTTCGGTATGTAAGACAGTATTATATCAGCTTTTCATTTCAAGTTGCATTAGCGATTTGTGGAGAAATCTTCTGGTAGAACAGTTTATGGAAAAAAAAGAAAAAGGAAAGGGGGGGCTTCTCAGTCAAGAGACTTGGGTTAATAGTTTGTCATTAATCAGATTGGTTTCATTGTTGACTCTTTTGGAGGTGCTTGGGGCAATTGAGACTTCGGAATGAAGAACTTCTTCTCTGCTGGAATGATAGAAATCCTTAGGTCTGCAGCGATGTTGTAGTGAGGAGACCCGTCTGGATTTTTGAGATTTGTTGCAACTCCAGCTCTGCCAATGTCAACTCTAACCTTTACCATAGCACCATCTTCAAGCCTGAAAACTACAGTATCACTTCCCACAAGTTTGTACTCAAGAATCTTGAACTCAATACTTTCTTCTGGCATTCTTGCACTTCCCATGACTAGCGTTTGTCATTGTAACTAGTTAATTAACTCTTTTAGTTCTTTTTTCCGCGCGCGCGGTAATACGAGTAATTCATTTCAACTTGCATTAATAATTTAAGGAGAGATATACCTACAGATGACGTGAAGCTGGCGGACGTTCGACCTCGATGGAGTTTCTTCACGCTATTGATGAGTTGCAGGAGAATGCAGAGGAAATCAGGAAACAGCACAGACGGAAACGTTTACGAAAACTCCTAAGATTCTTACTAATTGGCTTTCTAATCGGCAGAGACTCCGACAAGAGAATCTCAGAGCTCACTTCACGAAGCAACTTGATTATAGACAGTCTTTTCAAACGCTTTGAGGATTTTGAACATGAACAAAAACGAATCAAAGAACTAGCAGACGTGTACATTCGACTAACCCGAATTACGGAGATGATGACCAAGCTCAAAGAGGAACTAGCAGATGCAAAGGACCTAGTTCTCAACATAGACGAGAGTCTCGGAAAGTATCGTGGCATGATTGTAACTTATGTCAAGAGAGCAATCGAACAAAGTGAACTTGCCATAGACAAAGGGGTTGCGGAAATAGTAAACAGTCATACCTATCTGATATATAGCGACAAACAACGCTGCATAGACATAATAAAATCGTTTGAAGATGACCTCAACTATGTTGACCGAAGCCGTGTTCTGAACGATGAATACATTGTTGAGCAGAGGAGAAAGCTAGAGAAAAATCGTCAAACAGTTTTAGACTACAACAAGGATTTCATCAGGCAACGAAAAAGAGACTACAGCTACCTCTGGAGCAAAGGGCTTGTCACTCTTGATAATGAACAGCAAACGGCAATAGTTACAGATGACAAGCACAACTTAGTAACTGCAGCAGCAGGCTCAGGCAAAACAGAGACCCTCATCACAAGGATTGCTTATCTAATAGCACGAAAGCCCGATAGTGTTCAGGCAGAACGAATTCTGGCGATTGCTTATCAGAGGAAAGCCAAAGAGGAAATTGAGCAACGGTTGCTCGACAGATACAATATTAGAAATGTCAACGTAAGGACTTTTCACAAACTCGGCAAGGACATCTTAGAACACACTGGCAAGAAACTATCAACGACAGACATTGTAAATGAGAACAAGAAACACGAAGTAATTCAGAAGATTTTCAGCCAGAAGATAAAGAGTGAACCAGATTACTACAAGTTGCTCCTGACCTTCGCTAAGACTCTCTATGATTATGATGAAAAGGAGAGCGTTAAGACAAAAAATGAAACTCTGGCGTACGCACATGAACAGACTTGCTACGCCATAGACCGCACAAAAGTCAATAGCCGAGCTGAGAAAGAAATCATGGACTTTTTACTGACCAGCAAACTCAATGGAAAACCTATTGAAGTCAAGTATGAACATGACTTGTCTGTTTTCAGACCCGATTTCTACTTACCAGAATACAGTCTTTACATCGAACACTGGGCTTTGAACGAGAAAGGAGAAGTGCCAGGGTGGTTCAACCAAACAACCGACGAATATAGGAAAGCCATGGAGATGAAGAAGAAGTGGTTTGCAGAACATGGCAAGCTTCTTGTTGAGACCTTTACGCACGAGTATAGGGAAAATAGCCCAGAGGAGTTCATTGAACTCCTGAAGAAACGAATAACAGAGAAGCTTCAAGAGGAAAGCAACTGCAACTTTGAGTTCACGCTCAAGACCTATGAGGAGATTGTTGAACTCGTTTGGGAATCGTGCAGAACGCCAGTGGATGACATTGTTAACTTCATAACTAGTGCAAAAACGTACGGTCTATCACCTTCGAGAGTTGCGGAGAGACTACGCAACAATAGATGGACTCGTAAGCAGCTGGCTTTTGGAAATCTCGCACTCCCTGTGTATCACGACTATGAAGTGGCTTTGATGGAGCATGGCAAGATCGATTTTGAGGACATGATAAACAAAGCTATTGATGAATTGAATATTAGCCCAAGCCTTTTGACTGATGTTTATGACCACATACTAATCGACGAATACCAAGACATTAGTGCACAACGGTACAAACTGATAAGTAAGCTATTGGAACGTAACCCTAGATGCAAACTGTTCTGCGTTGGTGACGATTGGCAAAGCATAATGGGTTTCTCGGGTTCCAACCTCAACTTTTTCGTCAATTTTGAGCAATATTTCGCAAAACCTGCAGTTACAGTAATCTCCACTAACTATCGCAGTGTAAAGACGATTGTTGATGCAGGAGCAGAGCTGATTAGGAACAACACTAGTTGTCAAATACAGAAGCCCACGTTGTCAAATCGCAAGGACTTGAAACCCATAAGAGTCGTGCGGTTACTTCATCAAGAGGGATATGAAAGGAACTACTATCGCCAAATGGCTGAAGACTGCCTCGACCGAATTACGGCCTATATTCAGAATGGTTACTCGCCCCAAGACATACTTGTGCTGAGCAGATTTATGCGGACTCGCATTGGTCATGGCTATAGATTCCTCTCTAACATTGAAGTCTTCATAGAAAAAGCGAAGGAGAACGGAATAAGCTTAGCTTATGAGAAGCTAGATGCTCGAAACAAGGTCAGACTGTTGACCGCTCACAGGAGCAAAGGCTTGGAGGCAAAAGTTGTCTTCTTGTTGAATGCCACAAAGGGCACGTATGGTTTTCCGTGCGAGATAGAGGACCCGTCCATCTATGAACCAGCTAGGGAAAACTACCCTCCTCAAGACCAGAAAGAAGAAGAACGCAGACTGTTTTATGTTGCGATGACCCGTGCTATTGAAGACCTCTTTATCTACACTTGGGAGCCAGCAATGAGCGAGTTTCTTAAAGAGATTACCGATTACACAATTGAGGAAAAACTGCGTTACTAGCGATTTTCCAAATCATTACACGAAGCAGATAGTCTGCTCCTGTTCTACAATTGCTGTGCCATAGGTTCACTGCCACACTTCTTCAACTGCAGCTAACGCACATCCAACAAACCCAATGAGCAAGAACGTCATCATTAGAGAACCGCTGTCTGGAACATAAGCAAACCAATGCGACGCTTTGCCCATTTCTTCAATAGCTCCCAGAATCATGTATTGCCCCCAAAGAATAGGCCCAACAAACAAACTGAATCCCAGAAACCTGTTCCATTTGAACACATATTTCTTCATTCTTTGGACACTACCTTAGCAATCCATTATCCCTTTCAACTTGCATTAATAATTTAAGGAACCCGTAAATGATTTTTTGCTGCATAAGGAGTTGCAGATATGCCCAGTGGTGAAACGGTAGAGAAAACTCTTGAGACTGAGTAAACTGCCTCCACGAGAAGACATGTCGGATGAAGACAGAAAGTTCTATTCAGAGATTAGCAAAGCCCTCATGCGCGCGCGCACTAAGAGATCCATGAAAGAATCAAACCGTCTTTTCAATTCCTATAACTAAATCGTCAGGGCGTATAAGCATGACATCAATATTGTTCGGTATGACTCCTTCCGAATATACTTTGAAATAAGTGTAGAATTCTTTGTCGGTTAGAATCAGCAGTTTCTTTTTCGCCTCTATTTTAGTAAGGAAAAAGCAGTCACTCAATGCCCCAAGATACGTACTTCTGGATTTTTTTCCAGATTTTATTTCTCCTACTATGTTCATATCGTCTGAAACAAGGTCAAATTCGTGTATTTGCGGTTTGTTCTTAGAATCATACGCTATCACTAACTTACGTTTCTTTAGCGAGACCCCTAACATTGTCTCCAACTGATTTCTGACTACCCGTTCTGTGTCGGAAGGTTTCACTTCTTACCTACCTTTACTTCTATTGTTTCATCCGCACTCTCTGCTTTTTTGATGAGGCTCCGAATCTCTTGATAGGCTTGCAAAACTCTCAAGCCTTTTACCGTTGTTCTGTAAATCATCTTTCCATTGGCTTCAGGCGATTCAATCAACCGCAGGTCTAGCATAAGCGAAAGATATTCCTTTAACTGACGAAAACTCAGATTTGCTCTATACATGATTTGGGTCTTGAGACAGCCATCCATAGCAACCTCTAATATTTCAGCGAGTATGCCAAGTCGGTCTCTGCCTCTTTTTTCAAAGACCAAATAGATAGCCTCTATCTGCTGGCTGTATAGTACTTGACTATAGAAAGCCAGCATATAAGGGCTTTCTATTTTTCTTAGACTCTAACGTTTTGCCTTGGTCTGTCTCTCTGTGCGCCTTCTAACTGTTATGAAACATGTCTAGCCACTCAGGTCTAAGCCTAGGCTAACCAACTTGTTGTCTCTCTATTTCTTCCGCAAAGAGAGAAACCGGACTATGCTCTGTTCAAGCCACCTTAAACTGAAGACTGTTTCATAACGGCTATTAGTGCCGTCCAGCTTTCTTCTAAAACGCTCTTCTGCAGACGACTGACTGACTCAATGTTGAGACGAGTCGAGTAGTCAGCTCACGAATTTTCACTGAGCATATAAAGAACATAGTCCAGCTCTAGACTCGTACAGTATCATCTGCATCCAACATTGTTTAGAGCTGAAACCGCAACTCCGCTCCGAAGTTGTCAGGCTTCATTCCAGCTCTAAATAGCAACTCCTACGACTCTCACTTTCTTAGCGCTAAACTCGAAGCACAGAATAGCCGACTGTCATTATGCATGAGCTCTATCATCACTTGGTCGAAGCTAAAGGCTCGGAGATGCCTAGTTTGATAGAAGAAAAGGATGCTAACCGTTACGCGAGAGAGTTACTAAGGAATCGATGTTCCTGAGAAGCTTGGTGTGATCTCGGATCAAGAGCAAGGTGAACCTGACCTTTGAGTGCGTACTGAACACAACTCATTTACTGGATGTTAGTGCGTTTCCTTCTGCTGACGTATAGTATCACTAAGGTTGTTGCGAGAGCGATGGACAATATAGCGATTACAGCGTACTAGCGCGCGCGTTAATGCGTGCGCACTATAAGCGTTAAATGCAAAAATCCATCATAATCAGTTAAGACTACTGAGGAATATTCATGTCAGAACGAAAAGCATTAGATTTTATTGCGACTTTCCTTGCTTTTGTTATTCTAATAATAGGGCTTGGGGCTATCTTTCCTGAATATTTTGGTCCAGCCGCTGAAATAATAACGCAGAATCTTGGAAATTTCACTATAATCGTTGTTCTGGCAATAATCATTTACATATTGACTCAAGCAAAGAGGCGATAGATGTGCCAGAGACTAATATCTTAGTGAAACTGATGCAGTTTTTTCTTCCCGTGCTAGCTTTCGTCTTTTCTTTTCTTGGCTATGCTGTTGCCATAAGACCTCAAATCCAGAGCAAGATGAGCGATTACGCGTTAGGCTTCATAGAAGGTGGAATACTTCTATTCATTCTTGCCGCGCTTCCTTTGACCTATGCACTGCTTGCTGAAAGAGAGAAGAAAAAGAAAACGGCAAAAAGGTAGATTTGGAGTTTTGGATTAAAATTTAGTTTTTTCTTAAAGAAAGTTGGGGAAGAAGGGAGAGATAGGAAAAAGTTTGTGTTTGGAATATAAATTCAATCCAACCAACCAAAAAAAGAGGAGCCGCCAAAAAAGGGAAGAACCTGAAAAAATCAATTCTTGAAAAGGGTAGGAGCGTCATTTTTTCCGTTTAGGCACAAAAGTCTCAATGTCTTTTGTTACAGCATCGGTGAAATCCTTCCGTTTGAATGTCAATTCACCCTTCGCGAATGGAAATCGAAAATTAAGGTCAGATAGCACATTTACTTTAACTCTTTCTGGAATCACTGAAGTAAGTTCGCGATAAGGTTCTATTGAACCCAATACGAACCGTTCATCCAAGCTAATAAAGCTAGAAAAGAACTCCCCTGACACCAGACGCATCATTAAATCAACAAGGTCACTGGGAGAAATTTTAGCCTTTCTAACTGAATATCTGTACTTGCTTTTGAGCCCCTCTATGTTTCTTTGACCTTGTTGAATCGCGGTAAGAAGCTCACTTTGAGCGCTTAACCGTTGTTTCACTGACTCAGGAATAGCTGAACTAAAGAACCGCTCTACACCTATTCTGACGTCTACATTAACACGTTCTACATCGAGTTCATCCCAAATTTTTTCCAAGATACTGACGTCTTTGATAGCAGAATGAATCCAATAACAATCACAATCTCCTCTTCGGGTTGGATTTGTTGCGCAATTTACCGCAACCAAACGACTAAGAAAGTCTGATGAAATTATGCCCTTTGTAGTTACCATGAATCGATTACTATTTGGAAAATCGTTTGCGTTGAAAACCCATTTCTCACCTTTCGAGTCATAATTAATTTTTAGTAGGTCTGTAGTATCTAAATCTAGAACTTCGTCTATCCTAAACCCTGTAGTGGCTGGCAGTTCTATTTTCCTGTGGGTTTTTCTATTGACACCTGACGGAATATTTAGTAGATATTTAATTTCGCTAGTCCTAGTCAAATAATCTATCATGAACCTTCTTACTTCTGGCTTGTACGGTCTAAAGACTTCGAGGACTCCGCCAATTTGCTTAACAATACTAACAGCTGATTGCGCTGTTGAAATGGCATCTTTTGGTATTTTATCCAACTTTACAGCACTCTCCTAAAGGGTCAATTCTTTCAATAATCCACTTAATGTTTATTGGAATTCCCAGTCGGGCGGTCTTATCTTTCCTGTTATCTTCTACATCTATCGTAATTTCGATGGGTTTATACTCGTTAAACATAGCGTCTCTGTATCGAAAGCGAATTCTAATTCTTTGTGTCGCTTTTTCAATAAACATAACTGGCTTACCCTGAGGCATCTGGATGCTATCTGTAGGGTAGCGGTCGAAATAGTACAGCAATGAATCCACAAGTAAGCTTTCAAGGTGTCTAGATATTAATTCCATAATTTTATCTCTGTTGGATTCTATCTTCACCCAATCCTGAAGTGCTGCCAAATCTTCTTCATCGACATCAAGGGGGAAGTCTTTTCGTTCTATTCGTTCGATGTATTCTTTTACTTTGTTTTGTATGAACAATGGGTTAATTTCAATTCCTTTACGCTTATTTTCTAATTCCCCAAGTCTAAAAGAAGAAACTAGCTCTCGTACTATCTCTCGGTAGAGGGGTTCGGCTCGTTCTATGAACTCTCCACCGCTACTAATTTCGGTCCTAATCTGGACATTTCCGAAACCTGAAAGTTTGAGAGTTATCCAAAAAGGTTCTTTCTTTTGAACATCATCGGTCAGGGTTATGACACTTGGGCTTTCTACTAACGATAAATAAGGTCTGAAAATATTTACGCCATAATCTTTGGAGAATATTTCTTTTCCATCTTTAATCAAAGCGATATTGATTATTTCTTTGATATGTTGCGCTTCAAAATCTCTTTTTGATGCAACTGTCAAACCGAAGAAGTTACTCGTTTTGAGTTGGCTGATTAGATACATAGAATTCTCTTGTATGTAGTTTGCTACATTGAAAAACTCCTTTAGAGCAAGGTCTGGAGGTAACTTGATTCTGATTATGTCGTAACTGACTGTAGGCTCCCACATAAGGTGCAAGGGCACATTTTCTTTGGGAAGAGCCCAAGGAGCGACATATTCAGAGACTATCTTCATAGTAGTATTTTTTATCGTTTCTTCGTTCAATTCAATTCCTTTACTATTCTGATTAATTCTTACGGTTGCGGTATTATGCTTTTGGTCTTTTAGCAATCCCCGCATGTTTTACTTTCCCCTTCCCTCTTTTCGCTCAATCAATACTACCTTTCACAATTCTAATCAATTCTTTTGGTTCTGCCATACTTTTTCGGATACAATAACATCTGAGTTTGATTGAACATTTCCACATGCCTTGCATTTCCAACAAATTTGTTCAGAGCGGAAACTCGGATTAATGCGCGCGCGCATTCTGTGTGTATCTCTCTCTGTGTGTCACTCTCAACGTGACTCCGAGAGAGAGTGTCAGTCAGTTTGGGTTTGGGATAGAAATTCGATGCACACACAATCTATATCTATTTAGGACTGGCAATACGGTCATAGCGCTCAATCAATTTCTCAGCTAGCGCTCTATCCAACGTCAGATCGTAATAGCGAGCCACTGAGTCAACAACATCAGTATTCACGATTCGAACAACGCCAGCTTTAATCAGGCGCTTCAAATTGTGTTGGGCGAGTTGCCTAGCGATGTTCAACCCTTCATAGATTTCTTTCTGTTTCAAAGGCTCATTGCGCTTATAGAGAAGCTTAATGATTCTCATAGCTGTCCGCCTTCGGCAGATTTCTCTCGCAACGGCTTTGTTTATAGAAATTCTATCTTTGACTTCTTCAGGCCAGCCTTGCCAGATATTTTCTACAGGCTCAGGTTCATCCAGATATTTCTCTTGTTTCAAACTTTCATTGGTTGGTTTAACAGCAACCACATTCTTCTTCTCAGACATAACTCATATCACCCTTAGACCAAGATTCAGACGAAAACGCCTTGCGTGTAACATGCAAACACAGCGCAAGAAGCTCGCTCTTTTTCCTGCATACGCCAATACTTTGAAAACAGCATTACTCTAATAATAGATTAATCAGAACGCAATGAAAACTCTCGACATAAAGCTATAAAGAGAGACAGTATTGAGAATTTAGCGCGCACTTTCCCAAATCTGTAATGTACAAATCATGATTGTGGAGTGAAGCTTCGAATGGTTGAACTCAGAGAAAACGAACAGAAAACACTACTTGCCCTGCAGAAACTGAATGGAAAAGCAGGAGTCGACCAGATCACACAAGCCAGCGGCTTAGCGCACGCCGCAGTAATGAGAGCCATGCTCACGCTTGGCGAAAAGAAACTTGTGACGGTTCGTGAAAGAAAGCAGAAAGTCGTTGATCTGAGCGAGGAAGGAAAACAACATGCAGTACGAGGACTGCCTGAACGCCGCATGATCAACGCGCTAATTGAGTCTGGCGGAAAAGCAGAAACAGAAGCAATTGTTGAGAAGGCAAGGCTCGATCAGAAATTCGTTCCGATAGCGCTCGGATGGATGCATCGAAAAGGCTGGGCTGCTTTGGAAGACAAGCGCATGCTAAAAGCAAAAGAGAAAGCGATTCCTGAAGGCGCTGACGAAAAACTCCTTTCAGTGCTGAACACCAAAGGCTCTGCGGCTTTTAATGAATTGGACAAGAGCGCTCAAGACGCTGTTATGGTGTTGAAGAGACGGAAACTCTTAGAGGTTACAGAGAAAACGGTGCGGCAACTTGAACTCACAGACGCAGGATCGCAACTAGTTGGAAAAGGACTCGAACTTGTTAAAGAAGTGAGCCAACTCACGCCAGACCTCATAATCACTGGAAAGTGGCGAGGAACCAAGCTCAGAAAGTTTGATGTCACAGCTGCTGGCCCAGAATTCTACCCAGCAAAGGCTCACCCACTTCAGCAAGTAATCCAAAAAGCACGCGAAATCTTTCTGGAACTGGGTTTCACCGAAATCCGCGGACCACTTGTGGAAACAGCGTTCTGGAACTTCGACGCGTTGTTCCAGCCGCAGGATCATCCGGCTAGAGAGATGATGGATACCTTCTACTTGGCGAACCCGAAGGCTGGCGCTCTGCCAAAGAAGAGTGTAGTTAATGCTGTTGCAAAGACCCATGAAAACGGCTGGGTCACCGGCTCAAAAGGCTGGGGCTACAAGTGGAGTCCCGAAGAAGCGCGCAGACTCGTACTGCGAACTCACACGACTGCTGAGACCATAAAGTACCTGTCTAAGCACAAGAAACCGCCAATCAAGGTGTTCTCAGTGGACAGGGTCTACCGCAATGAAAGAGTTGATTACAGGCACACGGCGGAGTTTCACCAGATCGAAGGCATCGTGGTCGACAAGGGCGTAACGCTTCGCGACCTCATGGGTACCTTGAAGACGTTCTATGCTCGATTCGGATTGAAGAAAGTGCGGTTCTGGCCAGGCTATTTCCCATACACCGAACCATCAGCTGAGGCAACAGTGTACGTTCCGAAACTCAAAACATGGATAGAACTTGGTGGCATGGGCATGTTCAGACCAGAAGTGTTGGCGCCAATGGGCATCAAGTACCCAGTTTTGGCATGGGGACACGGCTTGGAACGAGTCGCAATGCTTGAATTAGGCATCGAAGACATTCGGCTACCGTATGGCAACAGCCTAAGCTGGATCAGGAGGACACCATTGTGCCAGTAATAACGCTGCAGCGTGAAAGATTCAGCAGATTCGTTGGACAAGACTTGACGGTTGAAAAAATGGCCGAATGGTTACCATGGATCGGATTCGACTTGAAAGAAGTAGGCTCAGACTACGTGAAAGTTGAGTTCAACCCCAACAGAGTCGATCTTTGCAGTTACTCCGGAGCTGCTCGAGCCTTCAAAGGCCTGATGGGCTGGG
>Ga0315296_10003748_pt1 | contig 12610 bp, 6 predicted proteins | sample YL17G14_18_MG_FD_203921 | JGI IMG/M metagenome (GOLD analysis project Ga0315296, IMG submission 203921) | Sediment microbial communities from Yellowstone Lake, YNP, Wyoming, USA - YL17G14_18 | ecosystem: Environmental > Aquatic > Freshwater > Lake > Sediment | place: USA: Wyoming | collected... | reverse complement strand
CGCCGCGTTAGCGACGGTCGAGGGGGAAGTCGTGTACGGCGAGATCCAGGAGCATCTGGAGCAGGCGAAAGCGCCACAATAGGCGTTTCGCCCCCCCCCCGTCATTCTGAGGAGCGCAGCGCCCCCCCCCGTCATTCTGAGGAGCGCAGCGACGAAGAATCTCACCCCACCCCATCGACCACCTGTACAATCTGGTAGCCGTTCACGCGCGGCACCGTGAAGCGCACGTACCCATCCTCCCACGCCCACTCGACCGGCTGTCCCTCCGGCACCAGGCGCACCGCCGAGGGCCGCCCGGCCGCGCGCACGCTCACCGTCACGTCGTAGAGCGGCAGCACGTCCTCGATCACGTCCAGATCCCGCCCGCGCCGTTGATGGACGTAGTGCAGCAGGTGCACCAGCAGGTCGCCCCGCTGCTGCCGCACGGTGACGATTGCCGTGCTGGGCAGGTTGTGCGCGCCCACGCGCGGCCGCGGCAACAGCCGCTTCAGGCAGTTGGCCAGCACCAGTCGGTGCACGCGCCTGGACGATTCGGCGTACTCGCGGAAGAGCGGCCGCGCAACGTAGATGACGGGGCCGTTCTGCACGACGACCGGCTCGTCGGTGGGACGATCCATCGGCGTGTACTGGTGGGAGCAGAAATGCTGCCAGGTGCGGTTAAAGTACGGGGCGCCGGAACGGGCCAACACCTGGCCGCCCGGCTCGACCGTCACGCGCAGACCGGGGAGCAGGCAGACGTGGTGCAGCGGTTCGATCCCGTCGGCCAGTGCGGGTTCCAGCACCAGGTAATCGGGGGCGAACGTCGCTTCACCGGCATAGTGCACCCCCATCTCCCGCGCCAGGACAAAGTCACCCGCCGCCTCGTCCCACCCAGACCGTCCGGTGATCAACAGATGTCCGCCCGCGGCTAGGCAGGCGCGGAGTTTCGCCGCCAGCGCCGCGTCCACCGGCACCTCGTCGGGCAGGACCACCACCGTGTAGCGAGAGAGGTCACTCCCCGCGTCAACGAACTGGAACTGGTATTTGCACTGCTCCAGGACGTGCAGCGCACCGCGGTCGCTCTCGTGGATCCCACCATCGCCCATGCGCCGCCCGGCGTTGGCCGTGACGACGCCGACCTCGGGCAGCGGCTGCGTGCCCACACACCACGGCTCGCGCCGCTCGACTTCAGCATATATTTCACCGATACGCGCGTAGACCGCCGGGCCCAGGCGGCCGCGCGGATGCAGTTGGTCGCCTATACTACACGTCGCACCGTGGGCCAGCGCGAGGAAACACTCGAACGCCAGCGCTTCCCGGTTGCGCAGGCCCCCAAAGTCGCCCCAGGCGGTGTGGAAACGGCCCGTCATGGCCACCAGTTGCCGGTCGAAGGTCTGGAAATAGCGCACGTACAGCGGAAAGTGGTCGTAGCCCCAAAAGCCGCCGGGCAGCGATTCGATCTCCAGGTGTGTGAAATCGTCCATCTCCGGCCGGTTGCCCACTTCCGCATCCCACTCCATGCGCAACCGGCTGTTGTAAAAGATGGACTGGGCGGGCTTTTTCGCCCGGATGGCCTGCGTCGTGCGGGCCATGAAACGCCGTTCGGCCTCCAGCGCGAAACGGCGCAGTTGCGCGGGATCCTCGGGATTCACGCCCTGCTCGAGCATCTGGCGGAGACACGTCGCACACACGCACGGCGTCTGGCCGTAACGGACGATGTCAACGAACAGCCCATCGCCGTCGTACAGATCCAGGAGCTCTTCGATCTGCGCGACGACATAGTCGGCGTAGCCCGTGTTCAGGCACAGGTTTTTCCAGCCCGGCTCGAGCGGCGAGTCGGACGGGCCGACGACGTGGCCCTCGGGCGAGAGTTGGCGCCACTCGGGATGGGTGGCCCAGGCCAACTCGTCCCACACGACCGTCGTGTAGACCGGGACGCGGATGGAGGCCCTGTGACACGCCGCGATCATCTCTCCCAGCAGGTCGCGCGCCAGGTGGGGGTGCGGCGTGCCCACCCGCGTCGGGTAGTAACTGTAGCCGTGGTGGCACTTGGCGAACACGGTGACCGAGTTGACGTACCCGGCCTGGAGCGTGCGCACGAACTCCCCGGCGTCGAAATCGGCCCCCACCTCGGGGATGTGGGGGGAAGTGTGGAAATCCAGGTGTACCTGGCGGAAGGGGAGCGTGGGGACTCTCGGCATGGTTACCTCCTGAAATACCCCAGTGGGCTGTCTACTTTCTACCGTCGGCCGTCTGCCATCCGCCGTCGGCCGTCGGCCGTTGGCCGTCCACTAACATACGCCTGAGAAACTGCCCCGTGTAACTGGCCTCGACCTGCGCCACCTGTTCGGGCGTGCCCTCGGCCACGATCTCGCCCCCGGCGTCGCCGCCCTCCGGCCCCAGGTCAATGATCCAGTCGGCTATCTTGATGATGTCGGGGTGATGCTCGATGATGACGACGGTGTTGCCCGCGTCCACCAGCCGGTTGAGCACGGCCACGAGTTTGTCCACGTCGGCGGCGTGCAGGCCAACGCTTGGCTCGTCGAGCACGTAGAGCGTCCGCCCGGTCGCCCGCTTGCCCAGTTCCCGCGACAGTTTCACCCGCTGCGCCTCCCCGCCTGAAAGCGTCGGCGCGGGCTGTCCCAGCCGGACGTACTCCAGCCCCACGTCCTGCAGTGTCTGGAGTTTGCCCTGCATGGCGGGGATGTTGGCAAAGAACTCCATCGCCTCGCTCACCGTCAGGTCGAGCACCTCGGCAATGTTTTTCCCCTTGTAGCGCACCTGCAGCGTCTCCCGGTTGTAGCGGCGGCCGTGGCACACGTCGCAGGGGACGTAGATGTCGGGCAGGAATTGCATCTCGATGCGCAACGTCCCGTGCCCCTGGCACGCCTCGCACCGCCCGCCCTTGACGTTGAACGAGAAACGGCCCGGCTTGTAACCGCGCACCTTCGATTCGGGCAGTGAGGCAAACAGGTCGCGGATGTCGGCGAAGAGGTTGGTGTAGGTGGCCGGGTTGGAGCGCGGCGTGCGCCCGATGGGGGACTGGTCAATGTTGATCACCTTGTCAATCTGCTCGATCCCCTCGATGCTTTCGTGCTCGCCGGCCCGCTCGTGCGCGCGATGCAGCATCTGCGCCAGCCGCGAATACAGCACTTCGACCAGCAGCGTGGACTTGCCGGAGCCGGAGACGCCGGTGATACAGACGAACTCCCCCAGCGGAATGCACACGTCAATGTTCTTCAGGTTGTGCTCGCGCGCCCCCCGGATCGCCAGGTAGCCACCGGTGCCTGGGCGGCGCTCCACGGGCACCGGGATGGACCTGCGCCCCGAAAGGTACGCCCCGGTCAGGCTCGTGGGATGGGCAATGATGTCTTCCACCGTCCCGGCGACGACCACCTCTCCGCCGTGCTCGCCGGCGCCTGGCCCCAGGTCAATGACCCAGTCGGCGGCGCGGATCGTCGCCTCGTCGTGCTCGACGACGACGAGCGTGTTGCCCAGGTCGCGCATCTCCTTGAGCGTGCGGATCAGGCGGGCGTTGTCCCGCTGGTGCAGCCCGATGCTGGGTTCGTCCAGGACGTAGAGCACGCCCGTCAGTTGCGAGCCGATCTGCGTCGCCAACCGGATGCGCTGCGCCTCGCCGCCCGCCAGCGTGACCGCCGTGCGGTCCAGCGTCAGGTAATCCAGCCCGACGTTGACCATGAACTGCAAGCGGGCGCGCACCTCCTTGAGCAGCCGCCGGGCGATGTGCCACTCCTTCTCGCTGAGCGGAGAGCCGGCGGGAAACGCCGTTTCCGGTTCCAGGTTGTCACCTTGCGCCTCCGAAACAGGCACTTTTCCCCGCTCCGGGGAAGATACCCGGAACTTGCGACCCGACAGCGTGTCAACCCACGTCAAGAACCGGCTCACCGGCCAACTGCTGATCTCGTGGATCGGCCTGTCCGCGACGGTGACCGCCAATGCCTCCGGGCGCAGCCGTGCGCCCTGACAGGCCGGGCAGGGGCGGTAGGTCATGAACTCTTCGATCTTGCTGCGGATGTAATCCGAGTCCGACTCCTGGTAGCGGCGCTGCAGGTTGGGGACCACGCCCTCGAAACGGGTGGCATAGTCGCTCGTGCGCCCGTCCCGGCCGTGGTAACGCACGTTCACCTGTTCGTCGCCGCTGCCGTACAGGATGAGGTGCTGCTGCGCGTGGTTCAACTTGCGCCAGGGTACGTAGGTGGGGATACCAAAGTGCTCGCACACCGCCTCGAGCAGTTGCCAGTAGTACCCGTCCTGGTCCCGCACGTTCCACGCCCGCATGGCCCCCTCCTCGATGCTCTGGTCGGGATTGGGCACGATCAACTCGGGGTCGAGTTCCATGTGCATCCCCAGCCCCTGGCATTCGGGGCAGGCGCCGTGGGGGCTGTTGAAGGAAAAGAAGCGCGGCTCGATCTCCGGCAGGCTGATGCCGCAGACCGGGCAGGCCAAGCGCTCCGAGTACAGGATGTCCTGCGGCGGTTCGACCGAGACGACGTTGACGATGGCCACCCCGTCGCCCAGCCGGAGCGCGGTCTCGACCGAGTCGGTGAGGCGGGCGGCGAAGGAGGAATCAGTAGATGAGGAAGGAGTAGATGAGGGATCTGGTATAACAAGACGATCCACCACTGCCTCAATCGTGTGCATCTTGTAGCGGTCGAGTTCGATCTCCTCGTCCACGTCGCGCACCTGGCCGTTCACGCGCACGCGCACGAAACCCGCCTTGCGCACGTCCTCGAACACGGCCTGGTGGTGGCCCTTGCGCGCCTTGACCAGCGGCGCCAGCACCTGGAAGCGGGTGCCGGGCTCCATCCGCAGCACCGCGTCCACGATCTGGTCGGCGGACTGTTTGGCGACCTGGCGGCCGCACTGCGGACAGTGCGGTATGCCGATGCGGGCGTACAGGAGCCGCAAGTAGTCGTAGATCTCGGTGACGGTGCCGACGGTCGAGCGGGGGTTGTGGGAAGCGCCCCGCTGGTCAATCGAGATGGCCGGGGAGAGGCCCTCGATCTGATCCACGTCGGGCTTTTCCATCTGGCCGAGGAACTGGCGCGCGTAGGCCGAGAGGCTCTCGACGTAGCGGCGCTGCCCCTCGGCGTAGATCGTGTCGAAGGCCAGCGACGACTTACCGGACCCCGAGATGCCGGTGACGACGACCATCTGGTTGCGCGGGATCTCGACCGTGATGTTCTTGAGATTGTGCTCTCGGGCGCCATGGACGACGATCTTATCCTGGACCAATGCGCACCCCTATCCTGCAAATCGAACGGATGTTCTGTAAGTGTAACGCTGCTTCGGCACTCCGTCAAGCAAATGGTATATTGTAGCACGTTTTGCAGATTGGGCAAAGTGACGGGGATGGTGTATAATCAAGAGAGAGAATGCTATCTGGGTATCTCGAGTAATGCGGTAAACTTTGCTGCGCCCGATTCCAGATGGCTGCTACCTCGGCCTGGGATCAGAAGGAGGACAAAGCCATGGAGCACAGGGATAACCTGCACAGCAGTGAGAAAATGGTTGGCAAGGCTAAACCTAACTCAGACGAGAGCAAGCCAGAACGGAATGACCTCGTCAGATTGCGTCGGTGGCTCATGCGCCATTTCGATGAAGAGGAGCTGCGTACGCTTTGCTTCGACCTGGATGTAGATTATGATGCGCTGGGAGGCAAAGGAAAGACAGGTAAAGTGACAGAATTGGTTGCATGGTTCGACCGCCGAGATTGCATACCTGAACTCATAGGGGCTGCTGAGGCCGCTAGAAGACAGCGTGTAAATGTTCCCACCAAGATCGGAGGGGAACCCCCCACCCCTCAGCCTCCCCCGCCTAATCAGCTCTCTATCGAGTTTGTCAATCGTGCCTATGAACTTGACCTGCTCTGCAAGCCTGGGGCACCTCGTTTCGTGTTGGTAAATGGGGCCGCTGGTTACGGCAAGACTTACCTTCTGCGCAAAGTCAAGGAAACATATGAAAAGGAGCGCGAGGGATGGAAAACAGCTTCGATAGATTTGACAAAAGATCCACAGATGACCAGCGAAGACTGTCAATTGGCCTGGTCATGTATTGCCAACGCTGTTGCTCAGCAGTGGCTTTCCTCCCAGGACGAAATGCCAGCCATCTCTGTGGAGGCTGGTGAAGCTGCCATTATAGGTGCATTGGTGCCGTCCCTGGTCAGGCAGAGAGCCAACATTTTACTCCTGTTTGACAACATTGAAGTGCTGCCACCTACCACGAGTGCCTGGCTGAAACGCCTTGTCTATGACTTGGACCGAGGGGTAAAACTGGCACGGCGAGAATTGCGCGTGATCTTTGCCGGGCGCTATGTGGGCGATTGGGGAGAAGGCACGCCATACGCTTTATCTACTCTATCGCTGAGCCCGTTCAATCTGGTGATAGTGCGGACTATGGTGGAGCAGGTAGTTCAGACACCTACTGAACCTGTTGAACCAGATTATCTCGACGACCTGGCCTGGTGGATTTTGCATATTAGTGGAGGACACCCTCGGGGCATCTGCGAGGTGCTGCAGGTCATCAAGGCAGCAGGCTCTATTTTCCCTGACCTTGAGTTTGCCTTCCTCAATATGCAATTCACGTGTAATGGACGACAAGACGTGCTTTTCCGGCTCTGCATTGAACCTATCATTGACAAACTCTTGCAGAGTGTGGAATCCCGGCTGCGCGCAGTGCTGGCGTCAATCAGCCCTATCCGGCGCTTCGATCAGGAACTGCTGGATACCCTGTTAGCTCAGGACATTATCGCAGCCCCTGGGTATCAGTCGAGTTGGAGACTCATCCGGGCTCTTCTACAAACCCATCTGATCAGTCCTCCGACTGCCGGAGACCCCATGTTCTCTGACCAAATCGTGCGCCGGATGCTGGCCATGCAGATGCAGATTCAGGACCCCGATCGCTGGCGGCAGATCAACAAACGTGTACTGGATGTCTTTCATAACTGGGCGCTCGGTTCGGGTCCGTCGGATGCTCAGGTGCGCCGGACCGCCATCATAGAAAGTCTATACCACGCACTGCAACTTGAGCCTCAAGACGCCATGGCCGACGCAATCCAGGAAAGGCTCGTACAGAGGCTGGATGAGTACCTGGCCGGGATTCAGAATATGCGCGACATCCTGCAACTGCACAATGCCCTGAGCCAGGATACAGAACTAAAAGACTTGATCACTCAGCGGGCCGGGAACCAGGCATTTTCGGCTTTGCTGAACGTAGTAGACCAATGTCTGCTGTAGGGACAAGGAGGGGAGGCCACTTATGGACGAGCATACCGTCAGGCTGTACGGCTATCAAACGGAAAAAGCGCAGATCGAGGCAGCCATCGCCGAGCAGAAGACCTTGTGCTTTCTCTGTTTGCATGGCATCGGTGGTATTGGCAAGACGACGATGTTGCGCGCCATATACGAAGCATACCGGGCTAATGAGACCTACCGCATCACCAATCTGCTCGACTTCGATGACTTGCGTTTGCACATCGTACAGAATATCCTCGACGAAATCGCCACACAGTTACATACATCACGGGCACCCTTCACAGATTATTTCGAGGCTGCTGCTCGCCTACGAGAGATGCAGCGCCAGGATGTCAGCCCGCTCCATGTCGAGGATCAGGAAAAACGCACCCGAGAAGCATTTATCCAGGACTACCACACCTTGACTACACAAAAGCGGCCCGTCCTGCTGTTCGACACAGTGGAAAAGGTTCAAGATCTGCCACTATGGCAAGAGTTGACGGACCTGTTCCTTCAACTAGCAAACACTGTCGTGCTCCTGGCCGGACGGCGCAACGATGAAGTAGGGCAGACTCTCCAAGCACAGTTAGAATCCCCCAACTCTGTTGGAGTAATCCCCTTGCATGGTCTTTCTGAAGAGGATGCGTTAGCCTATTTCAGGCGTACCCCCCTGGGTGAATTTCTCGCCACTGAAGACCCGAACCAGTCCCGTGTCGTGTCCCAACTCAGCGCTGGTCGGCCAATTCTGATAGACCTGGCAGTGGATTGGTTGGGTCAAGGTATCAAGTTGTCCATACCGGACCAGCCGTTGGACAAACTAGATGAGGCGTCCCTGCGCGAGATACGAGACCAGTTCGAGCAGGGACTTGTAGCGCAGGTCAATGACCTGGGTAAGCCCAGGAACGAGGCCATCTTGGAAATGGCTCACATCTACCACTATTTTGACGCCGAGAGATACAGCTATCTACATGACGGTTGCTCTCTACAAGATAGTCAGGCGCTATTGGATGAACTGCGTGCCTTTAGCTTTATCAAGCCACAACCGGGCGGCGGAATCAGGCTTCACGACGAGATGCAACGCATGGTCAATCAATACGTCTGGCCTGTCCTCGACAGGAACCTCAACCGCCGCCGGTGGCTTAGCGAGCGCATGGTACAGTACTATGAAGAGCACCTACCCCAATATGAGAATGACCTGGTCAAGTGGCAGGCTCTAACCGCCGAACAGTTGTACCACCGTCTCTACGCCGACATCAAGCAAGGTCACCATGCCTTCAGGCCGATCTTCCGACAGGCCCTCAGCCAGCACCAGCTCGGTTTTGCCCATGTGTTGCTCAACACACTGAGTCAGTTTTCTGCTGACTTCGACCCACAGCTCGAGGCCTGGTTCCGCGTTCACAAGGGGCGTCTGCTCCGCGCTGAAGAGAAGGTGCAGGACGCAGTAGGCCTCATTCGCCCAGCCAAAGAAAAGCTTCAGGAACTTGGTGTCTACGAGGGGTTAGATACCGTCTGTAATGCACTTGGCTATTGCTACCGGCTGTTGGGTGACTGGGAACAGGCCATCGCCGCCTATGAGGAAGCACTGACCTACAGCCGAAAGGAGAAAGATGCCTGGCAGATTGCCGAGACGATGAATAACATTGCTAACGTCTGCCGGCTGAGCGGTGACTTCGAGCGGGCCAACCGCTACAGCCTGGTGGGCCTCAAAATCCGGGAGCGGTTGGGTGACAATCGTGCCATCGGCAACAGTTGCTACGTGCGGGGGATGATCTGCTGGGAGACCGGCAACACTGCCGAGGCTGCTGACTACATCCAACGTGCTCGCAGACTCTTCACCGAGACTAATGATGTGGAAGGCATTGCCGAAGTGGACAGATCCGAGAGTTACATGCACTTTCGTACAGGTGACTTGACTGAGGCATTGCGCTTGCTGAAGCAAGCCCAGGTAGTCTTTGTCGAGAAGGGTATTGGTCTGGGATTAGCCGATAGTTTTAATATGGAAGCCCGAATCTTGATAGACAAATACGCAGCTGAAGGAGAGACAAATGATGGCTTTCGAGAGATCGTAACCCTAGCCCAAAAAGCCCTGGGCGTCGCCGAGCGCATCCGAGACCAATACAAAATAACGGAATGCCACCTCACCCTCTGCCAGGTTTACTATCGTTGGGGACGCTATTGCCAGGCACAGGGAGATAAGACCAATACCCAGCAATATTACCGGCTCGCCCGTGAGCAGTACGACGCTCCACAGGGAGGGCAATTGGCCCGCCAACGCGACTATAAAGCATTGTGGAGCTTCTATGAATGGATGATGGGCAACATAGCCTATGAATCCGGTGATTGGGAGACGGCCTTCAACCACTATCTGCAAGAATGTGAAATCGCCGCTCGCCATAAAGAGCCCCGCTTTGCCCGTGCCTTAAATGGCCTCAGTGACCGCCTGCATCACCTTCCTCCGGCCGATGGTGACTCCCGAGAACTCACCCGTCAATATTGCGATTACGTGATTGCTGGCTGGAAAGCGCGTGGCCTGGCCAAAGGTTTCCCCGAAGTGATTGAGGAATGTGAGCACATCAAAACCTTTCTGGGACTCGTGGACCCCCAGTACCTGGACCGGCTGCGGCAATGGGGCGCAGACCTGTTGGCACGCGGAGAGTGGCAGCGAGCGGCAGAAGTTTACGAGAAGTTGCTTACAGCCGGCCAGACCTATACCCCGGATGAGCCGGTCGCAGAGGCAATGAATCAGAGCGCCTGGGCCTATCGCCAGATGGGGCATTTCGTCCGTGCTCGCCGTCTCTGCCAGCAAAGCCTGCTCATCCGTCAGAAGTTGGGCGCCCCCGTTCCAATTGCCAGCAGCCTCCTCGTGATGGGTACCATCATGTGGACGACCGGCAATACGAACGAGGCAGCCCGCTATCTGCGTCTGGCCAGTCAGTTATACCAGCAGGCCCGGGACGAAGTGGGCCTGGCCCGCGTCAACCGCCACACTGCCTTCCTGCATTTTCGCATCGGTGGCCATACGAAGGCACTGGACTATCTGACCCAGGCCGAAAATACCTTCCGGGAGAAGGACCTGTACATTGATCTGGCCGACGCTCTGAATCAGCATGCGCGTGTCCTGCAGCGGTTTAAGCATTACGAAGAAGCGCGAAAATTGGGCCACGAATCTCGACGCCTGGCAGAGGAAAACGGCGCCTATCATACCCTGGCCGAAGCCTGGTTGACTCTAGGGCTGATCGAGTATGATGCTGGGCGAAAAGCTCTGGAGGAGGGGAAGCCAGAGCGTGCTCAACAGCATTTTGATCAGGCAAAAGCATTCCACCAGAACGGATGCTCGATAGCCGGACAGTATGGCTACGATTTGTTACTGAGCGTATACGAGAGCGCCGCTGGCGCGATTGCCTTCGATGAAGGATGTTATGCCGCCGCTTTTGAGCACTACATCCGAGACCTCGAATTCGGCGGCCGCTATGAACGCGGTCGTATGCGCCGCGAGTTAGACCAGATCGTCAACCGGTTGGTGCAATTGCCCAAGATGCTCCGTTTTTATGCCGACTACATCATTACGGAATGGCAAGACAGGGGCCTGGCTGAAACCGCGCCCGATGTCCCCCACTTGTTCCAGTTGTTGAAGGAGTACAGCGAATATGTCTAACCCTGCACCGACCGACGGCAAAAAGGTGTTACACGATGAAACGCAGAGGGGGCCATTGCCAGCGGGCACATTCTCCTTCCTGCTTCAGCCTGACTCTGAGGCTACTATCGAAGCGGAGCTGGTAGACCAACCTGTCAATTTGCCACAGGAGCAATTCGAAATGCTCCTCCTTGATTCCGAATGTGAAGTATGACCCGTGGACAGTGACACACCCGATGAACTACTGGTGCCTGCGACACCGACGACCTATACCCTGGAGGTGACCTCTCGTTGTAACAGCGCCTGTGTGGGCTGTGGCAACGTTTTCCAGCGCACATTGGGCGACATGGACGTCGAGCAATTGCGCCACCTGCTGGCGAACCTGAAGCCCCACGTCATCAACCTGCGCCTGACCGGCGGCGAGCCCACACTACACTCTCAATTCCCAGCCCTCATATGCCTGATTGATGGACTGGGTGCGCCTTTCGTGCTCTTTTCCAACGGCCTCTGGCCAGATCCAGATGAGACACTGGCACTATTGCTTGACTGTGTCCACCTCGATGGCGTTCTGATTTCACTACACGGTCACAATGCCGCCATGCACCAGGCCTTCGCTGGCGTCAACTCCTTCGATCAGGTGACGACCACGATTCGGCAAGCGACTAGGGCTGGTTTGACTATCAACACCAACACTGTTCTCACCCGCTATAATCACCAAGACATTGCTGCCATCGCGACAGTATCTCGCAACCTGGGAGCCAGGTTTGCCGCCTTTAGCCGCTACTATGGCCCACCCACGCCTGTCACGGACCTGACCGAGAGTGAACTCCATGCCGCCACAGCCACCGTGTTGACCCTGCAACGCCAGGGCGTTCGCGTGCACTTCAACAACTGCGTACCTGTGTGCTTTGACGGTCAACCGACCAAGAGTTGCCCGGCAGGCATCACACATTGCACAATTGATCCTTTGGGGCGAGTGCGCCCCTGTACACACGCCCCCCACATCCTGGGTGACCTGTCCAATCAGTCTATTGCTGACATCTGGCAGGGTGAAGCGGCCAACCAGTGGCGGGCGCTGCTCCCCCCTATCTGCAAGACCTGCGCTGAGTTTGTCCGCTGTCGTGGTGGTTGCAAGGCCCTGGCTTACCACCTGCACCAAGATCGAGATCCGCTGATTCGCGGACCACTGCAGCAGCTCCTATCTGCATCCCACACCACTCAAATTCAGTTATACTCAGGTGCACGGCCAGAGCCCAATTTCACGCTGCGCGAGGAGGCCTTTGGCTATCTACTGGTCAATCGCAACCAGATCATTCCAGTCAAGACCGAGGCCAGGCCGTTGCTCGACGCTCTTGATGGAACAACCACCTTGCGCCAGGTACAAGATGATTTCGGGCCATCCGGGCTGGCACTTGTGGTTTACCTGTTTAACAAAGGCCTGGTGCGACTGGCTCAATCTTGATGGTTGGCGCGGTTCTGCGTTGTCGGCTCGCGGCCGCGATGCGATTAGTGTACACAGTTGACACTGTGCAAACCTTGTGATAGAATTACACTGACGCTGTCGCAGGAGGTCCGGGTGATGGACGTACACGTAGGAGCGCGTGAGGCGCGCAACCACTTTGCTGATCTGCTGGGCCGGGTGGGCTATGGCGGGCAGGCAGTGATCGTAGAGCGGTCTGGCATGCCACTGGTGGCCATGATCCCCGTGGAGATGTACCAGCGGCTCGTCGCCGAGCGAGAGGCC